>Ga0256309_1000148_pt1 | contig 13256 bp, 1 predicted proteins | sample ColtaT_FD_183678 | JGI IMG/M metagenome (GOLD analysis project Ga0256309, IMG submission 183678) | Metatranscriptome of freshwater microbial communities from Columbia River, Oregon, United States - Colum_Colum_RepA_8d (Metagenome... | ecosystem: Environmental > Aquatic > Freshwater > River...
GCTTCGGGAGTGTTAGGAGATACGGCAAATCGACGAGACTGAGACTGAATGGCCGCGACCATATCCAAGATCAAAGAAGTCTTATCAACCTGATGAAAGTCCTTAATAGTGAAGCCCTTGTCTTCCAATGTATACTCGGGGATGACAGCTACATACTCGGGGAACACCTCCGCGAACTCCTGGGCAATAACACCTCGAACTCTTACATCGGGAATATCATCTCGTACTTTGCGCCACTCATCAGTGTAACGGTAGCTTCGAACTTTGATTTGCTTAATTCGTTGTAAAATGTGGTCCTCATCCACAGACTGAATATCCTTCTTAATTCTAATATCAGAAGAGTATTGGATCATTGTAACCTGCAGTGGAGCACTAGCGATCAATAAAGAGTTCGGATCACCGTTGACGTTTGTTGTGGACTGCAATCTAAAGTTGTATTTGTTACCATCATCGATTGAGGAGAACCCGAACGCTATTTGAGACGAAGCGGAGGCGGTACCCGTAGGAGTTGTCGGTAATGGAACGGTTAGCTTAATAATACTGTTCGCACTTCCCGCTTTGATATCGATCAAGTTGTTACTGACAGCGATGTAGTCATTTCCGTTGGCGGATGAGAGCTTCGCGGAGCCATCAAGCTCAAAACCTGCAGGGCCTGCACCAGCAGTAATGATAACACTTCCGCCGTTGGCCTCGGCCGACTCGCCGCCTGTTAAAGTAACAGAGCCGCCCGCCAAGCTAGACGATCCAGGAGTCACGGTAATTCCACCAGAAGAACCCGTAGCTGCATCGCCCGTTCTTATAATTACAGCTCCACTAACTACGGACGCGGCAGTGGATAGCGTGATTGCACCAGAGCCAGTGAGACCGGTCGCTGACGAAATGGTGAGGCTTCCAGATGCAGCCGAAGTTCCTGCGCCGGACTGGACTGTTACGTCGCCGCCGACAGTGCCAGAGCCACCAGCAACAGTCACAGAGCCACCTTGTCCAGCAGAAGAAGAACCGGCCGTAACAGTGACAGCTGAACCAGCGTTGCCTGTAGAGGCACCGGCAGCAATTGTGATAGCTCCAGCAACCCCAGCAGCATTTCCAGAGGATAGCGTCAACGATCCAGAGTTGCCTACAGATGCATCACCAGTAATAACATTGATGTTGCCAGAGGCAGGTGATGACGCAGTAATAATGTTGACGTTGCCGCTAATAGTAGCTCCGCTGCCTGATGAGATCTCCATGGCTCCTCCAGCGTCTGCAGCACTAGCGCCTCCAGTGAAAACCACAGCACCACCAACAGCAGTAGTAGCGGCACCGGCGGTAACAGTGATGGCTCCAGTAGTAGCGCCACTTCCCGTGCTTAAGGTCAAGCTACCAGAGTTGGCACTCGCACTATCACCTGACCCGACAAGAACACTTCCTGAGGCTCCAGTAGACGCCGCACCAGATTTGACTGTTACACTACCGGAGATAGGTGAGACAGCAGAAGCGAGTAGGACCACTCCACTCTGAGCAGCGCCCTCCCCGGATTTAACAATAACGTCGCCACCAGCAGCGGTTAAACTCTTGCCCGCAACCAAGGAAATGCTTCCACCAGAACCGGATCCGGAATCGCCGACCGAAATAGAGATTGCACCACCTTTGCCAGCAGGAGCAGCGCCAGAGGAGAGAGTAACAGACCCACCCGCGAGCTGACCAGCGCCAGCCAAAATGGCAACATTGCCACCCCTGGAGGCCGCGTCTGCATTGCCCGCACCAGAGCCTAAATTCAGGTTTCCGCCATTCAAACCAGCGCCAGGAGTAATGGTTATCGATCCGGACACAGCCTTTTCCGAGGATCCAGAGGAGATCAGAACAGCTCCAGTATTTGATGCGTAAGAGGTGCCGGACTTGATAGTTAGGGTTCCAACAGTTCCTTCGGAGTTCCCTGTGCTGATTGCGACGTTGCCGCTAGCAGTAGGAGAGACAGCAGTAGATAGGGTTACAGATCCGGAAGTGAAACCGTCGATGTCGGAGGGATGAGGAGTACTTCCTATAAATACCGCACCAGAGGCAGTGATACCCGTTCCGGATTGGAGGGTCAACACGCCACCAACGGTAGCAGAGTCGCCCGACGCGAGGGTGAGTGCAGCACCGGCACCGGATGAAGAGAAGCCAGGCATGATCCTGATAGCACCAGATCCTAGAGTACCCGCACCAGTCTTGAAGTTTAAGGAGCCAGAAGTCTGACCAGAGTCCCCAGTTGACAAGGTGATACTGCCAGAATATGCGGAAGACGCGGTGTTTACCAGAATATTGCCCGATGCAAAATCATCGTTAGTAGTTGCACCTGATGTGATGGTCACGACGCCACCGGTAGCGGCAGAGGACCCACCAGCGGCCAGCGAGAGAGACGATCCAGCACCACTACCACTGTTTCCAACGGCGATTTGCACATTACCAGCTTTGCCGCCATTGGCATCTCCAGTGCCTAGTAAAATTGAACCAGTAGAGCCTTTAGAAGTCGAATCTCCAGTTTCTAATACTAATGAACCGGTGCGTCCAGTGTTTGATGCCGTTTGGAGAAGCAAACCACCTGAGGTTCCAGTAGAAGAAGCGCCAGACAACAATTCAATGGAGCCACCTACACCAGCACCGGTAGTTGCGCCACCAGCAATCTTAATATCCCCTCCAGTCGCCGAACTCTCGCCAGCAGTGATGAAAATCCGCCCCCCGGTTCCAGCAGCAGTGGTTCCAGCCGAGATCTTCACGTTGCCTCCTGCTGTGGACCCAAGCCCAACCGCGAAAGTGACAGAACCAGCCTGACCCGCAGTAGCTATACCAGAGTATATAGAAACGCTACCAGAGTCACCAGCCGCAGCGACACCAGTTGACAGGGTCATTGTGCCAGACACACCAGCCGAGCCAGCATTAGGAGTTCCGATCGTAATCGAGCCCGAACTAGTCTTAGCAGAGTAACCAGAGGAGATTCGGACATCTCCACCAGCTGTCTTTCCACTAGTAAGCTCGACCTTGCCGCCAGAAACGCTCCCGCCTACGGTACCGGCTTGCAGGATTACAGATCCTACTTCACCAGCACTTCCTACATCGCCAGAAGAGATGACGACATTACCAGAGGTTCCCGCAGAAGTTTGACCGGAAGAGATCGTCACGGCACCGGTGTACCCAGTTCCAGAGGTATCAGCCGCCGAGGCGATAGATACAGAACCGGAAACACCATTACTAGCTGTCGAGACACCGGAGGCTAACACCAAGCTGCCTCCTGTTGAGGTACTAGAGGCACCAGCGCTCAAGCTGATATCGCTACCAGCGCCACTACCACTGTTTCCTACGGAGAGAGTGATAGCACCGCTCTTAGTATAAGCGGCACCAGAAGTCAAGGAAATCGCACCAGAATTAGATGAAGTCGAATCTCCAGTGACTAATTCTACGTTTCCAGTAGCAGGAGAAGCAGAAGTTGCAAATCTCATTCCACCGGAGACCCCACCGAAGGCGGTACTGACACCAGAAGCCAGAGTCAAGGATCCACCAGTTGCAGCAGTAGAGCCACCAGCAGTCAACGAGATAGCCGCACCGGCGCCGCTGCCAGTGTTACCAGCGGAAATAGAAATCAAACCCGCCTTGCCAAGATTAGCATCACCTGTAGAAATATTCAATGTCCCAGTTCCTCTGGCAGAAGAATCTCCAGAAAAGATAGACACAGATCCCGAGGTACCAGAATTCGTTGCAGTCTGCAAAGTCATGCTGCCAGAAGTTCCAGTTGCGGAAGCGCCGGTCAGCAAAGAAACTGAACCACCAACACCACCAGCAGTAGTCGCACCACCCGAAATGGAGATGCTGCCTCCAGTAGCAAAGCCAGCACCGGCAGTAATGAAGATCTGGCCACCAGTCCCAGCCGATGCTGTGCCGGCGGATAGTTTCATATCTCCGCCCGCGACCGTGCCTATGCCTATGCCGATGGCGATGGTGCCACCACCCCCAGCTAGCGAAGTTCCTGCGAGAAGAGTGATCCCTCCAGATTCGCCTGTGGTAGCGACACCGGTTGACAGCGTCATCGAGCCAGATACACCAGAGACGCCGGCATTAGCAGTCCCTATCAAAATAGATCCACTGGTAGTCTTGGTAGAAAAGCCAGAGCGAATAACAACATCTCCACCAACAGTCTTTCCATTGGTAAGTTGAATACTTCCACCACCGACAGCTCTGTTCACAGTACCAGCAGACAAAGTCACTGTCCCAACATAACCCGCAGTGCTGTCGCCTGAACCGATCAAGACGTCGCCAGAATTACCCGTCGTCGTGTTGCCGGATGCAATAGTTACTTGTCCGCTAGTGCCCTTGCCGACCGAGCCCCCTGAGGACAAAGTGACTGCGCCAGAAGCATCAGCACCAGAAGTACTTACACCCGAGGCCAAGATCAAATTACCACCTGTCGATAGAGTTGACGCGCCTCCGTTCAAAGTGAGGGCAGCGCCGGCTCCGGAGCCACTGCTGCCCACGCCGATAGTGATTCCACCTGCTCTACCAGCGGCCGCATCGCCTGTTGAGATGGACAAGGTGCCAGTCGCTCCTTTTGTAGTAGAATCACCAGATTGCAAGAGGATTTGACCGGATGTCCCTGAGTTGGTTGCAGTCTCCAGCAATAAATTACCAGAGGATCCTCCAGGTGAGGCGCCCGTTTGAAATAGAATAGAACCTCCGACTCCAGCGGCCGTGGTGCTTCCAGCCACGACAGAGACTGAGCCACCTGTCGTTAACCCGAAGCCAGCGGAGATCGAAAGCGAGCCACCCGGACCTGCGGAAGCGGTACCAGCGGACAGCTTAAACTTGCCTCCTACAGTGGTTCCATTGCCGACAGAGAAGATGATGTTGCCGGATGATCCTTTCAGGGCTGTACCAGTGGAGAAAGTTATGTTGCCAGATGATCCAACGGTAGCTTGCCCAGTGAGAATGCTCATATATCCAGAAGCGCCAGCCGTTCCGCCATCGGCGGTTTGGACCTGCACGTTACCACTGGTAGTAGCGAAACCCTTACCAGAGATAATCTTCACCGTACCACCAGTCCTGGTTCTAGACTCACCACCCTTAATTAAATAGGTTGAGCCCACGCCTTGGATTGCGGTGCCGACGGAAAACAATACAGAGCCGGGAGTGCCTTTAGTTGATGAACCGGTCATCAAGACTAGGTCTCCGGAATTAAGCATCGCATCGCCAGTAGTGATGTATGTTTTGCCAGAGGACCCTGCGACGGAATCACTGGACTGTAAAGTGACCGTGCCCGATGCAGTGGTAGCAGAGCCGTCGCCAGATTGAATGGTCACAGAACCACCAGTACCCGCAGTACTAGCACCAGATCGCAATGCGAGTTGAGCACCCGCAATGCCGGAGCTAGATCCAGCGGTAAAGCTGATATTACCTGCAGCGAAGCCCGTGGCGGCATTGCCGGTCTGAAGAGATAGAGACCCGGATGCACCTCCAGAGGCGTCACCAGTTGACAAAATGATCGCTCCAGAGGCCTTGGATGAGGACGCAGAAGAAATTGTGATACTACCCGACGAGCCTGTCGCGGATGTTCCAGTGTTGACCACGACACTCCCACCCGTTCCCTTGGAGGAGTCACCAGCGCTGATAGAGACCGCGCCGCCATCTAGAGTAACCGAGTCGCCGCCTTTCACAGTGATAGCTCCGCCGTTTCCAGAAGCACCAACAGCAGTGTTTCCACCGCTGATGCTGACCATACCGCCCGCAAATGCACCAGCGGTGACTTTTCCTGCAGAAAGGATAATATCACCGGTGCTCCCCCCCGTAGCTTTGCCAGTAGATATAGTAACACGGCCAGAGGCTGCATTAGACGTAGCACCCGATCCAAAGTTAAGAGCTCCAGACAAGCCCTTTGAGGCAGCACCCGAATTTAAAGTGATGGAACCAGTAGAGACGCCAGCAGCAGTCGAGAGTCTAATATCGCCACTGCCAGCCAAAGTGCCAACACCAGTGATAATGTTAACATTACCACCCCTATTACCAGAGTTACCAGAAGATATGGAGACCGAGCCACCAGTCTGAGACGACGAGGTACCAGCAGTTATTGACACAGCACCTCCAGCACCAGCAGTAGATGCACCGACAATCATACTGATCGAGCCAGAGTCACCTACCGAGGCAAGTCCGGTCTTCATCAAGACGCTGCCACTGACGCCACCAACTCCCGAGTTCGGAGTGAGGATGGTGACGGATCCAGATGTCGTGGGCGATATACCAGAGGTGATAACCACAGCGCCTCCAGTAGCGGCGACAGCGGTGCCTCCAATAATCGATACCATACCTCCAACGTTGCCAACGGTGCTCCCTTTGGAGTCTCCACCTTGAAGCCTGATATCGCCTCCAGTGCCACCGTCTTTGTTGTCAGTACTAGTTCCAGATCCACCGGTTAACATGATATTGCCACCATGGAACGTATCGCCAGATGCGATGCCACCCTTAACAACAACGTCACCTCCATCTCCAGAAGTAGACATACCGCTTCTGATATAGATGGTTCCAGATTGTAGTAGAGAAGTGCCAGTCTTAAGGAACACGGACCCCGATGAGAGGGTGGTTGACACGCCAGTTGCTACGTCGACATCACCTGAGTTTCCTACTTCGCCAGACGGTCCTGTGGCAATCCTGATAGCCCCGCTGCCCTTGGTAGAGGAGTATCCAGAGCTGATGTAGACAGCACCTCCGGTAAATTTCGAAGTGCCCGCAGAGATAAGGACGTTGCCTCCGGTTCCAGTGGTGCTGTTTCCGACGGTGAGGACGATATCTCCTGCCTGGCCGCTTAGCGACGAACCGGTCTCAAGGCGTACTCGGCCCGAAGTTCCTCTAGTGGCCATACCTGACGACAAGAGCACAAAGCCGGATGTGCCTGCATCTCCGCCATTGGCCGTCTGAAGGAGGACCCCTCCAGATGACGTGAATTTCGACTCGCCTGAATAGATGTAGACTGAGCCACCAGAGGCGGAGCCCTTAGAAACACCCGTCTGAGCACCACCGACGATTCTGACGTCACCTCCAGCCCCAGTGTCACCAGATCCGACGAGCAATGAAATATCTCCCGCGCGTCCATTCAACGCAGTTCCAGTGGAGAGAATTATTTGACCAGTTCGAGTACCATCAGTAGTGCCTGTCCTCAAATTAATAAAACCAGAAACTCCGGACAAGCCTGCATTAGCCGTCGAGATAAGGACGTTACCTGAAGTAGACAATTTGCTCTGACCAGATCGCAAGATGATAGAGCCTCCAGTGCCTTTAGCGGCCAAACCGCCGACTAAATTGACGTTGCCACCCTGCCTCGATGCCAGCTGACCAGCAGCCGCACCACCGGTGATAAATACCGATCCTCCGGCCCCGCCCGCAGTCTGACTTCCGAAGCCGGCGGTGATCACAACCTGGCCACCCGACGCTCCGGGCGAATCAGTGCGACCCGCAGTAACTATAATGTTGCCACCGTTGCCTTGAGATGAGGTACCAACGATTAAAGTCATGTTTCCTGCACGGCCACCAGTATTACGGCCAGTAGCAATGTTTATCTGGCCGGATGTTCCAGCAGTTGCAGAGCCAGTGGAGAGTGTAATTCCGCCAGACGTACCAGATAGACCCGCATTCGCAGTTGCTATATTCACACTGCCAGATGAAGTCTTCTGACTGTGACCAGATATAATATTAACATTACCACCGGTTCTACCCGTAGTTGTGTTCGTCCATCCCGCGACGAGGTTAATGTTTCCACCTTTTCCAGAATTACCGCCTCCGACATTAACCGTGAATTCTCCACCCCGACCACTCTTGGCGTATCCAGTAGAGAAAGACACCTCACCACTGTTTCCGTTGTTGGCGGTACCCGTAACGAAGAAGATGCCGCCGGACACACCGCCAACAACTCCAGCATTTGAAGTGCTCAAGAAAATGGAACCAGAAGTCCTTGACGTGGAGTAACCTGTAGTAAGGGCAATCGAACCACCGATGCCACCTGCTGCAGAGCCACCAGTGAGGGATACCTTGCCTCCAATGTCGGTTTGCATTGCACCTCTGGCCTCACCACCGTTGATCTGCACGTTACCACCATTACCGCCATCAAGACCTTGAGCAGAGTAAGAGCCCAAGCCACCAGTGATCTGAACGAAACCGCCCACACCTTTCTCAGCAGTAGTTTCGCCGGCAATCATGAATACGTTGCCACCATTTCCAGAGTTACCCTGTCCGACCAATATGTCGATCGCACCACCCTTGCCTTGAGTCGATGCTCCAGTGACCAATCCAATGTAGCCCGAATCCCCAGCAGACGACACACCGGAGAAAACGTTAATCGATCCAGAAACTCCCGCCGCCCCGCTATCGGCAGAGAAGATGGAGACATCACCAGACGAGGTCTTGGCGCCGAATCCAGAGCCGATGATGATAGCACCTCCAGACGCGGCGGCCGCTGTACCGCCATAGATCTGGATGTAGCCCCCGACATCATAGAAAGAATTGCCGCCTTTTGCCTCACCGCCTCGAACTATTACATCGCCACCGTCGCCGCCGTTAGCGCTGTTAGTTGATGAACCCAGGCCAGCCGTTATCTCGACATTGCCGCCCTTCATCGTATTGGCTGAAGTCTCTCCAGCTTTGATTATAACTTTTCCACCATCTCCCGAGTTGCCAGAACCGACTAAGAGTTTAATAGCACCTCCAGAGCCCGACAAGGCAAATCCAGTGTTGACTGAAAATTTGCCGCTGTTACCTAGAGTGGTGGCACCAGTAGTAAAGTACATAGCTCCAGAGACGCCTGCGATACCTGAGTTAGGAGTGAGCACTGAGATATCACCAGACGAAGTCATGGTTGAAAAACCAGTGGTAACAGTGATGGTACCACCGCTGGCTTGAAAAGTGGTCTTTCCGGATGTCACTCTGATGTTGCCGCCGGTTCCTGAATTGCCAGTACCGACGAGAACAGAGAAATAGCCCCCGCGGCCGGACCTCGCGACGCCGGTCTCGACTCGTATCTCTCCAGAATTACCCTTGGAAGTAGTACCTGTGAAGACGGAAATTTGTCCAGAACTACCCATCTTGCCAGCATTGGCAGTCGAGATATCGAGTAGTCCAGACGAAGTGGACAAACCATAACCAGTACGCATGACGATAGAGCCACCAAATCCAGCCCTCGAGTAGCCAGCGGCAGTCTCGATGTTGCCACCATTGTCCTGATCGTTGCCGCCCTGGGCCGCTCCACCAAAGAACTGCACCTTACCACCGTCTCCTCCATTAGACAAGGACTGAGAAGTGCCATCACCACCAGCTATAACTACAGAGCCACCGTGCGCTGACGCGGCAGTGGTCTCGCCAGCATATAAGAGCAAGTTGCCGCCATCTCCACTATTGCCAGTACCGACAATAACGCGGAACTCACCACCTCTCCCGGATAAGGCAGCCCCTGTGTTAATAATGAACGCACCAGAATTGCCAAAAGAGGTAGTACCTGTACTCATGGTGATTTGACCCGAGACGCCATAGCTCCCGGAGTTAGGAGTAAGGATTTCTATGGTTCCTGACGACGTTAAGGTAGACTCCCCGGATCGGATCAAGACATAACCGCCAGACGCGCGGGTATTATCTGCCTGGCCGGCAGTGATAGATACGAATCCACCCTCTCCTGAGTTTCCAGAACCTACCGAGAGAGATATATAGCCCGCCTTACCCGACATGGAGTTTCCGGTGGAGATCTGAACAGAGCCAGAATCGCCCATACTCGTGGTACCGGTGCTCAATGTGATAGAGCCAGATACACCTGCAGCACCTGCATTTGCCGTCTGCAAGAGCAGGATGCCGGACGAGGATGACTTGCCTAAACCTGAGGTGACGAATACATTGCCACCGTAGCCAGCGTATGCATTACCACCGTTGATAATAACATTACCGCCATTATCAGTTGGGTTCAACCCGCTAGCGATACCACCCCTCAGCTCAACATCACCACCGTTCCCGCCGTCATTCACTTGGGTAGAGGAGCCTTGACCTCCGATCAAAAAACCTTACCACCTTGCTGTGCCTGCGCCGTAGTCCGGCCGGCACTCAGGAGGATATCTCCTCCGTTGTTGGTGTCTCCGGAGCCGACGACGATGTTGATCGAACCGGCTGCTGCATTCTTCGCATCACCAGTCGTAAGAGAGATATCTCCCGATTTACCACCGATAGAGGTTCCTGTCATAAAGCGGATGCCTCCAGAGACGCCAGAAGTACCAGAGTCAGCCGAATTAAACGCAAGTGACCCAGATGATCCCGTTTGAGACTGGCCAGAGGATAGAGTGATATCACCGCCGGGACCAATCGTGGCATCTCCAGATCGAATAAGCACCGAACCCCCAGAATCGAAGATCGAGCCTCCAGACGACGCACCTGCATAGATGGCCACGTCACCACCTTTGCCACCGTCGGCAGCATCGGGCGAGAAGCCGTCACCTGCAGTAATGAGAACTTGGCCACCACGAGCCGCGGGTGAATTAGTGTCGCCTGACTTGAGGAAGACGGATGCACCGTTACCTGTCATACTAGTACCGACGTAGAGGCCGATCGAACCAGCTTGCGAGGCCGACGAGAACCCGGATCTCAACATCACGTCACCGGTAGATGCTGAGGAGGATGACCCAGTCTCGATGAGGAGGGAGCCACTTGGGTTGCGCCCCTTCGAAAACGGCGTGGTGACCGCAATATTGCCGCTGCCGCCGTTTACGGAGCTGCCTGAGCTGATCGAGACACCGCCACCGTTCTGCAACGTACTGCTACCTGCTCGGAGAGACATCGATCCACCGACATTTTTCACAGAAGCTCCTGCAACGATTCCTACTGAGCCACCTTGTTGCTCAGAGGCTCCTGCGATAAGAGCCAGGGAACCTCCTGCGGTTGAACCCTTGCCACCCTGCATCAAGACACTGCCTCCCGCTGCTGCATCCGAATCTCCGCCGATAATCTGAATCGCACCTGCAGATGTAGCACCCTTACCAGTAGCTATGTTGATGTTGCCACTACCACTGGCAGACGAGTCTCCAGAGGTCACAAGAACGTCACCGGTCTGGGCAGAAGACGAGCCCGTGGACATGAGCACCGCGCCAGTCGCGCCGACTGTTCCGTCTGCAGTAGCAACGCTCAGACTGCCAGAGGGTCCAACCGAGGACGCACCGCCCTTGATATCAACGGAGCCACCAGCATGGCCAGAAGGAGAGAACGATGAGCCGCCAGAAAGGAACAGTGAGCCCGCCTTGTTACTCTGAGAGTTTCCGGATTCGACGTAGATGTTTCCAGAGACGCCCTTGACAGATCGACCAGTCCCTACGAATAGATTTCCGGATGATGAAACGGTAGAAGAGCCAGTGGTTAATGAGATCGATCCAGAGCCACCAGTAATGACCGAGTCACCGGTTCTCACACTCATGCTTCCAGAGTCTCCAAGCAGAGAGGTGCCGGAGTAAATATTGACAGCGCCGCCCACCGTACCTGCAGAGAAGCCCCCCTTGAGGTTGACCTGTCCACCAGTTCCCGCGGAGAGATCGCTGGCATCTCCACCAGTAATAACGACTCTTCCGCCAAACTGACCACCCTTACCTGCTGTGAGAGAAACCGCACCGCCTGTGGTGTCCAGCTCGTTAGCATCTCCAGCTCTAAGAGCGATCTGCCCGCCGTTGTCTTGGGCGCTGACTCCAACTCTGAGCTCGATTGAGCCGGCATTCCCTTGCGCGAGGACATTGCCGGAGGAGATAGAGATATCGCCCGTCTTGCCGGAATACGCCATGCCAGAGCGAACGAACAGCGCACCCGAGCTACCAACAAGATTGGTATTCTCAGGAGAGGCAATGTTGATGTTACCTGTGCTCTCTCCTAGGCCAGATCGGCCAGAAATGATGGAAACAAGGCCTCCTGCGCCCGCCGAGGAGTCGCCGGATTTAATCACGACCGGACTTCCCGCAGCGACGGAGCTAGCACCAACGGCAATAGAAATAGCTCCCGCGCTCTGACCAGCACCGGACGCAATCGCAATGTCTCCTGATACAGTACTAGCGCTGCCTGTCTGTAGAGTCATACTACCGGATTTGGCAGACGAACTGTCCGCGGAGGAGATAAGCACGTCACCAGAGTCAGCTTGGGTGCTCTGGCCGGAGAGTAACGAGATGCTACCGCCAGTCGAGGTTTCAGAGACGCCCGACACGATGGAAACAGAGCCTCCCTTTCCCTCTTTGGCACTACCCGCAAGGACGTCGATGTTTCCACCATTGCCGATGCCACTGCCGTACTCCTCCATGCCTACTCCGCTGCCGGAGCGGATTTCGATGCTGCCACCACTGCCACCTTTAGGATTGAGCCCAGAGCCTGCAGCGATCGTAACGTTTCCTCCGAGGCCGTTGAAAGTAGAAACATTCGCAGCCTTTAAGTCAACATTCCCAGCTGACTTCATGGAAAAGTCAGTGCCAAGGGACAGTGAGAATTCGACCTTCTTTTCATCAACCATTTTGGAGCCGGAGACATTAAACTCTCCGCCTCCGAACAATGGATCGGCCATCACGATTAGGTTGCCGACAATGTTGTTATCAACGACCATTGAGGCAGGGCAGGGTGGATCGAACACCACGCCGCGGTAGTCCTTATTCAAAGCATCGGCGTAGGTCATGCAACTGTTCACCGAGGCAGCCCAAGCACACTGGTCCCTGCTCGCGCAGCTGCCACAGTCCGTGTAGTCACCGCAGTTCGGAACTACTGGACAGGCAGAGCTAGGGGCACTCGAGTGGACCCAGTTGCTGCATGAGGAGCCGTCGTCGGGACCATGTAACGTGCCTTGCATACATTGCAAAGAGGTGACACAGAATCCACAGCCTTGTGTTTGCATACACGGGTTGCACTTCTGGATGGCCCCATAGTAGTCATTGAGGTCTTCTCCAGGTGATAAGTCGCTGCACATGGTCGCGTGAGCAACCTTCTTGTGCAACGATAGAAACAATAATAATATGAATATATAGATGATATACATCTTCAATGGGCCAAACGGATTACTTATGTTTTATTCTGATAAGGGTTTCTCTTTAAATTTTTTTATATGACGGCTTAATAATAAAAAAGAAGAATTGCCTGCTAAAACAACAGTTCGTAATGGCGAAATGAATATCACTGATAATGAAAATTTGGATTCCCGAGTTATATATATGATGGAAGTAAATATAAAGAAACAAAGAATGATGATTGATAAATATTGAATACAATCCAAA
>Ga0256309_1000151_pt1 | contig 13216 bp, 10 predicted proteins | sample ColtaT_FD_183678 | JGI IMG/M metagenome (GOLD analysis project Ga0256309, IMG submission 183678) | Metatranscriptome of freshwater microbial communities from Columbia River, Oregon, United States - Colum_Colum_RepA_8d (Metagenome... | ecosystem: Environmental > Aquatic > Freshwater > River...
ACTCGAAACGCGCGTGCATGCGGCGTGCGGGTAAACGAGGAAGTTATTGCGACCCCCGTTCCTTAGACAGGTTCTTATCCCGCACCCATCAAGACCGCATCAGAACTCGGAGGGCCATTACCTTCCGACGTTGGCATCGTGGGTGGTTCTTTCCCGGTCAAGTTCCGCATCAATTGACCGAGCAAATCGGGGCCAGTGCGATCGGCCGGTGGGTCGGGATGCGTCTCTCCCCACTCCAGTGCCAACACCAACGGAACCCAGCGTACTAAATGCGGTGCGGATTCGACGACTTGAAATTCAGCGAGTGCCGGACTCACTCGCAGAGGCAAAGGAACCGTTTTCACTGTCTGAGCGGTCGGGTTTTGACAATGCACTGCCGGCGATGTGACCAGGAACTCGCGGCACTTCAATGGTCGATCAGGGTGAATCGAGCAAGACTCATCCTCCAAGAAAGGACACGGAATCCCCAGCCGAAAATACTGCAACCCGAATTCGGTGGCTCCTTCGCGATGCCAACGTTTTGGCTCGTGCAGCTTGTCCAAAAGACCGGCCTCCGCGAGCCGACGCAAGGCATCGTCGAATCTTGCTCGCACCTGCGACTGCCGTGGTTCGGGCATCGCACCAACCAATTCGGCGATGTTGCGAGCTTCCACTTCGGCGATCGGCACCAACTGTCGGCAACACGCGCCGCAGCCTTTGCAACATGAAATCGCACCGCCGCGTTGCTCGACTTCCTGCACGGTGGCATTCACCACGGCGTCCGAAAGCGATTGTGCGAGAGGCAGCAATTCCTTGAGCGTGGTCGGCCCCGCCGGCACGGTCAGCTTGAACTCCATGTTCCAACTGGGGCTATTCAGCTTGATGTTGGCTGTGACGCTGCCGTGGTCTTCTTCGGTTGTCAGTGGAGCATCGTTGCTCATGCTTCGGCCCCGAATCGAACTTCGCCGAGTTCCAACAGACTGATCGCATCCTCGCCATGCAGAAACATCTTCTGCCCAATACCGCGAACTGGCCCATCGTCGGTCTCTTGCCAATCCGTCTTGCGACCGAGCTTCACTTGGTCATCGGGATGCTGGTGAGTTCCCGGATACAACACCGGCATGTAACCGCGCCGCTGCGAGTCATCCTGTAAGACCAACCGCACCGGAATCCAAATCAAATCACGCGGCCGCTCAGGCTTCATGATTTCAAGTTCACGCACTTGCTCTAGCGGCAGCCAAACGTAGTCCCGCAGGACGATCAGCTCCAAAACCGGCGCGAGCACGTCATCACAATCTTGAAACGCCGCCGCCGGCGATTCGCCAATCGTCGCGAGCACATCACTGCGATGTTCCGCTGACTTCTCCAGCAACTTGCTCGCCTCGCTCAGATTGCCTTCACGCAGTCGATTGATGGCTTGCAGATGCCACCGCACATATTCCGGCGGATCAAGCAGAAATTCGGGCGCTAATCCATCGCTCCACAGCCGCCGCCGACTCCGTTCCGCCGCCAACACATTGCGATAAACCTGCACCGCCCATTCACTCTTCGCATCCTGCTGCCCAACGACGTCCAGTTGCTTTTCCGCGCGATCTAAATCGCCAGAAAAACTGAGCAACTCAAACAATGTCGTTCGAGCCTCCAACCGAGTGGGATTATTCCGAAGCTCGTCGGTCGCTGCGGCAATGGCCTCGTTCAGACGACCGGCCTCGAAATGCTGTTGTGCGCTCATGCGGTTCTTTCAATGAAAATAAGGCAATTGCAAATAGTGCATGATCTGAAGTCTGAGAACTAGACCTATCCTTTTTTCTCGCCTGGCAATTAAGAGGCTACTTGCCAGAGAAGATGCTCTGCATTCCGCTGGTTACTTTTTTTAGCAGGTACGAGGCGCGGTCATTGTCCATCGCGACTCCGACCATGATTCGCTCCCGCCCCTTTTCGGTCTCGAAGTCCAAGTAGTAGGTTGCTTTGCCAGGGCCTTTCGAGTCGCAAGTGACGCTGACTACGTATCCCCCTTCGCAAAGCTTTCGAGCCGCATGGTTAACTACCGCCGACTTAGCCGCATCCCGCGCCGTTCCAGTGAGTGTCGCGTCAATCTTGAACTCGCCATTCGACTTAGAAGTTATCACCGCCTGATGTAATTGATTGTTGACGGCATCCTTTAATGCCTTTTGCACATCAGATGTCAGACCGTTTTTGGGTTTGTCGTTGGGCATCGTGCTTCTCAATGTGTTTGTGCGAGATTGGAAACGGGGCGCGAACGCCTGATGAAGATGGACAGATCCAATTGCGACAATTGGCCTGTCTCCCCGTGCGATCTCCAACAACAACCTCAATGCACGGGTTATTCCCGCCAGGCTCGTTCAAGCCTTAGTGTCCTTCTTCAATTCGTAGCCGGCCTTGACGACAGCACCGAGTTGGCCTTTGTCGTCTTGAGGCTTGAGTTTGAGAACTGGACCTGTCCACTGTCCCCTCAATGCCCACGAACGGCACTTGTCACTTTTCAGGCCACTCAGAGGCTGTCCGAGAAGTGGCATTTGATCGTGGGATAGGCTTCCAGCCTGTCGTGTTCTCCGCAGTTTCGCAAGCTGGAAGCCTACGCCACGGACTTTTCGGATAGCCTCTCACTTCTGTGGATAAGTGGCTTTGAAAATCATTTGATAGTCGGGCCATGTAATCATCTTGCTCTTAAACACACCAGGGCATGATTTGGACTGATCTATGCGACACCAGACCATGCAACTGCTCTGCTCGTCAAAAAGCAGGCCTTTGGGGGGAGCGTTTCCGATACCGCCAGACTTTTTGTAGGTCTGGTAGGCGGCGTTGGGATTCAAACCGACTGCCAGAAAGTCGATTCCGTGAAAATACTTTGAACTCTCTGGACCACGATAAAACTTTACAAAAAGAAGAGCACCGTTTTGACTTGACGATAGTCGCTCACGCACCACCGATTCGAGATTTTTCAGTGCCTTTTCGACCGCACTATCGAACGCTCGATCACTTAACCAAGACACGAGTGATTGAAAGAGATCCGCGAAATTTCCACCCATCTCGTGACGGCTCTGGTATGAAGAATCTGGCATGACGTTTCTCCAGTTCGGCAAAGACAAGCAGGAAGGAAAGAAAAAAAGGGGCAGGTCCAATTGCGACAACCGAAGCAATTGCCCTGTCCCCGTGCGATCTCCAACAACGGTTTCAAAGGACGGGTTACTCCCGCCAGGATCGTTCAAACCTTTGCGTTCTTCTTCAAGTCGTAACCAGCCTTAACGGCAGCGCCGAGCTTACCCTTGTCGTCTTGTGGCTTATACGCGTACTCGATCTTGCTGAAGTTCAGGCTAACTGACTCAATCGGGATGTCCCCTCCTCCGCCGTTGCCAGTCTGGTAAGACGAGACCAGCAAGTCACTGAACTTGACCTCCAGGTATTCCTGCTGTTCGCCGCCCGCTTTGCGGCAAATGAGTACGGCTGACGGAATGTGTTTGCCGGTCGCACATGCCAGCATCAATTCCGGCGTGGCCTTGTTGAGTTGCATCGTGAAATGAAAGTCCTGCATTGAAACCTTACCAGCACCGCCGCCGCCGCCAGCTGAGTGTGAGCCAGCGTTGGATGCGCCCCAACTCCAGGACATCAGGTCAATCTCGTCTTTGTGCTTCTTGTCCTGCGACTCGCCCTTGATGCCGTCGATTTTCAAAAACATGTCAACTGCCATGATCGTGCTCCTTGTGACTTGATGAAAGAAACCGTGATTTGGGTTGGGAACTGAGCGTTTTGATCAATTCCGCGGGAACTGTCTGAGCAAGGTTTTCGATTTGTTCTCTCGCGAGTTGCGAAGATTCTCAAATCATTTCCGAAATTATTTTCCTTTTGCTTCCGGCAACTCAGCGACCAGCCGCAGTGAGACACTCAACTCGTCGAGTTGGAAATGTGGTCGAAGATGTGCCACAGCCTCGTAACAGCCGGGTTTGCCTTTGACCTCTTGCACAACGACTTTCGCCTCCCGCAGAGGATGCTTGGCTTTCATTTCCGCTCCCGCGCTTTCGGGGTTGGAGATCGTGTACTGGTTGATCCAGTTGTTGAGCCATGTTTCGCATTCACTACGTTCCATGAACGAGCCAATTTTGTCGCGGGCCATTGCTTTCAAATAGTGCGCGAAACGAGACACGCACAGAATGTATTGCAACATCGTCGAAAGCCGGGCATTCGCGTTGGCTTCGTCAGTCGAGTACTTCTGTGCTTTCTGAGCCGATTGAGCAGCGAAGAAGGCGGCGTAGTCGGTCCCCTTGCAATGCACCAGCGAGATGAAGCCCAAATCGGCCAGCTCTTTTTCGCGACGATCGGTAATCGCAACCTCCGTGGGGCACTTCAAAGCGACATCGCCATCGTCCGTTTTGAAAGTGTGAGTCGGAAGTCCTTCAACCAATCCACCCCCCTCGACACCACGAATGGTGGCGAGCCAACCGCACTGAGAAAATGAACTGGTGATGCGTGTGCCGAACGAGTAGGCCGCGTTGGACCACAGATACTTGTTGTGGTCCGTGCCATCGACATCTTCTTCATAGTGGAACTCTTCGACGGGATTGTCAGCCGGGTCGTACGGCAAGCGTCCCAGTGTGTGGGGCAATACGAGCCCCACATATCGCGAGTCCGGTGAGTCTCGGAACGAACGCCATTTCACATAACCGGCTTCTTTGCGTTCAAAGATGCTGGCCAAGTCGCGTGGTTCGCCCAATTGGCTGAAGCTATCCAAGCCAAACAACGTTGGATCGGCAGCCGCGATGAACGGGGCGTGAGCAGCCGCAGCGACGTTCGAGATGCGTTCAATGAGCGCCATGTCCTGTTGATTGATACCGAATTGGTAGTCGCCGATCAGCGTGCCATACGGCGCACCGCCGAAGATGCCGTATTCATCTTCGTAGACCTTCTTGAACAGCGCGCTTTGGTCAAACTCACTTGCTCGTTCCAGGTCATTCAGCAAGTCCTTCTTAGACGCGTTCAAGACACGAATCTTGAGAGAAACACCGGTTTCCGACTGGCTGACGAGATAGTGTAACCCGCGCCAGGAAGCTTCCAGTTTCTGGAAATCTTCATGATGCATGATCTCATTGAGTTGGGCGGAGAGCAGGCGGTCGATTTCGGCGATGCGAAGGTTGATCGTCTTCAACGTGTCCTTGCCGACGACCATCTTCGGATCGAGCAATTGACCGACGAATTCTTTCAACAGTCCCTTGCCGATATCGCGGGATTCATCGTTTCGGGCCTTAAAGCCTGTGCTCAGGATACTGTCGAGCAGAGACTCACCTTCCGTCGTTGTTTGCGACGCTGCTCCAGATTTGGCTTCTTGCGTACTCATTGTGGTAGCTCCTATCCGTGGTTTTCAGGAGTGAATTGAAACTAACCCGAAGCGTGAGCGAGGGCGGACGCTCCCGGCGACGAGAATCTTGCAATCGAGGTTCTGAGAAGCGTTCGCCCTCACTAACGCTTCCTACGGAAGTTGTTATTCAGCGGCGGGAGGTTGGTCCAAGCCAAGTTCTTTAGCCAACTCTTCGCGAGTACCGGTGTTCTTCAGAATGTCGTCCAGCAGCCCTTCGAGCTTGTCGTTGCCGTCCATCTTGCTCTTGAGGTCAGACAGCTTGTCGCGCAGTTCCAGCAATTTGCGAAGTGGTTCGACTTGCTTCACGACATTGCCGGGTTTGAAGTCATCCATGCTGTTGAATCGCAACTCAACGCCGAGTTCTTGGCCTTCTTTGCCGCTCAGCTTGTCGTCCACTCGGAACGTCAATCGCGGCGTCATGCCAGACAAGACTTTGTCGAAGTTGTCTCGATTGATTTCCACGAACTTACGGTCCTTCATTGGTGGCAGACTCTTGTCTGGCTTGCCAGAGAAGTCCCCCATAACACCGACCACGAAGGGCAATTCCTTCAACTGCATCGCGCCGTTGACTTCCACGTCATACGTGATTTGAACGCGAGGTTTGCGGACCCGATCCAACTTGTGCTGCAGACTTTCTTTGGCCATGACTGCCGTTCCTTTCTGATGGGTAATGATAATTGACGGCGTTATTCCGCCGTGCCTCACGCAACAAAATCGAGCTTATTCCACGGGTGGCTTGATGCCCAAAAGCTCTCCGACCTGAGCATGCACGGCGGTGTCCTTGAGCAACTCATGCAGGAGATCTTCAAAAGGCATGCGTCCCCAATTGACCGCACGTTGGACGAGATACGAAACCGGGCTGTGCGGTTCGACCTGTCGGAGATAATTGGCAATCTCTTCCAGCCTATTAAACGCATCTTGGCGAGATTGAATCGCACCGCTGGGAACTCCGCCTCCGAATTGTTGGCTTGTGGACATCGCTTGAGGAGAGGCTGCCTCTGCGCCACCTGTTGGAACATCAGCGCCACTCTTTTCTTTTAGGACGCGTTGAGCAATGTCGTTGCAGTCCTCCAACGGCTTACGCAAATCACTGACACCCGGAGCCAAACGAGCAAAACGATTTTGCAGGATGTCGCCAAATCGGTTCACCTCAGCGATGGTTGCTTGCAAGTCGTCTGCGAGAGTTTGAATCGTTTCGCGTGGCGCGGCACGCATCGCCTCTTGGTATTCCTTCGCTTGCTCGTCGGAGCGTTGCTTTCGAGACGCGAACGCTCCTTCGTCCTCTTTTTCCCCTTTGGGTTTGATTCGGAAAGCAGATTCCCAAAAATTCCAGTTGAAGACTTGCTCGCCATTTCGGGGGATCAGCGGCGACTGTCGTATGAGGATGGGAAGTTTTCCGCCGCGATCTCCAGTCGTACACCAAACCAGTGGAGCCAATCGCGTTTCCAAGTCACCGTCTTCGGACACCAGTGGATAAACCGTGTCCCAAAATTGTTCGAGCAATTCATTGAGCAGTTTGAAGCCATCGCGACAGCCAGCGAAGCCATGCTGGCTGATCAGAGCTTCGGTCAGCCACGCCCCCAGCATCAAGTCCTTGGATCGCTCTGCGATTGCCGTTGAAGCTTGATCAATAATCAGCAACCAATTCGGGGGCGTTTCTTCGGCACCATCGTCCACGAGATCGCGATTACCCTGCTTACGAGCGGCCTTGATTTCCTCGTACACGCTGTCCCACTTCAAGTCCTCGCCGGAAGGTGCCCCTTCCGAAATGGGTTTCAGCAGACTTTCAAAATCCAGCAGATCGGGTGTCGCCATGTGTTTGGTGCCGCTCGCGATGTTGGCCTTAAGAAGTGGTGGCCGAGCATTTAATCAACAGGAACTTCGTCTGACGAGTATTACGGCGGCTGAATTCCACGAGTTCGTAGAGATCGCCCCAGCGTCTCCAAGGCTTTCGCGTGCAAACGACTGGCCCACGACTTACTCAATCCTAAACGTTGACCAGCTTCTTGAAGTGTCAGCCCTTCAAAGTAGGTAAATCTTAACAACTGCCGCGAGTCATCCGGCAAAGTATCAATCATCTCATGGATGACCGAGTTAGTTTCTTGCTGTTCCATCGACGAACTGGGCTGAGCCGCAGATTCATCTGCCAAATTCCATTGGCCCGAATCTTCGCCATCTCCCGAACTCGTGGCGAGGTACACAACCGCCAGCGAGGTCGTCATACGGGACAACCACTGAATGTTTCCGGTCGCCTCGTGTGACTCGTTCGGGTTGGGGTTCAGGGTGTCTTCTTGAACGACTTCATCAGCCAGTTGTTGATTTCGCATCCGATGGTAGGCGGACCGGCTGAACCACAGCAGTTTTGAAAGACCGTCGCACATCGCGCCACGCACGCGATAGTACGCAAATGTGGAAAACTGATTTCCCAAACTGGGATTAAAATCGCGAGCCGCTTCCGCCAAGCCAACCTGCCCGTAACTAATCAAGTCATCCAGTTCGACATTCTTGGGGAGACTGCGGCGCATGGCGAACGCCAACGAACGAACTAGCCCTTGATGGTCTTCGATTAGTTGTTGCGGTGAGCGTGAATCGGAACTCATTGGGCTTTGTCCAACAATTGCGACCAAAGTAGCTCCAACCGCCCCCGCGACAAGGGGTTATCGAATAGCGGCCTCGCGACTGCTGAGGCGACTTTGGTTCTCAATTCCGCCCGTTCGCCGACTTGTGGCACGTGCGTTTGCAGCAGGGCTTCGATCAACTCAATCAGAATTGGATCGAAGCTGAGGGCATCGCATGCGTGATGCCGACGGGCGACGTCAACCAGCCGGGGCAAGTCCACCATGCTCGCGAACGACTGCTCATCCAGCGCTGCCACAGTCTGGTTGACGATCGCATCCAACAGCGGCATCTCGCTCGCACCAGAATCGCTAGCATGATCCCGCGAGTGAGACGTCCCGGACGATTGAGATTTCGCTGACATACCGAGTCCACGTGTGAGAGTACCGAACGGGTCGGCGTTCTAAACACACGTGATGTCAACTGGCAAGCGTCCTGGCAAATGAATCTTGGAGCGGACATCCGCAACAGCCACTCAACCAAACCATCAACAAGCTCGGTTATTCAAATGCAAACAAGGTCGCAAATAATTCGTCAATCAACTCTGCGACGATGACGTCGCCGGGGTCTTGCACGCTGTTGCCGAACCGATCCTTACCCGTCTTACCTTGGCCACCCAGCGCTTTGTCATTGCCCACTTCGCCATCAATCGAATCGATACCAAGGCCGCCGATTAGCAGGTCGTTGCCGTTGCCACCTTTCAAGGTGTCGTTTTCCGTTCCGCCAATGAGCGTATCTTTGCCATCGTCTCCTAACAGCGAATCATTGCCAGCTCCCCCGAGGAGTGCGTCGTCACCGACACCGCCGAACAATTTGTCTGCGCCGCCGTCGCCGGACAGCACATCATTTCCGGCCCCGCCCAAGAGCGAGTCATCGTCTGTGCCACCAAACAAACTGTCTTTGCCGGTTCCCGTTCCACCATCAAGCGTGTCGTTTCCGGCTCCACCACTCAGGGAGTCATCGCCGCTGCCGCCAACGAGCGAGTCATTACCACCATTGCCGATCAGCGTCACCTTGCCGGTGAAATCTGTCACAACAATGACGTTCCCATTGTCGTCACCGGTCAGCGAGGCCGCCTCCAGACCCCCTTGCAACGAGTCATCGCCCAGCATCGCTGAACCCTTCAACTGATTCTTGGATAACACGAACCCAGCACCCGCTTCGATAACTGTCTCAACCACACTGTCGGTCCCGCTGCCACCGAGTAGCGTGTCTTTGTCTTTGCCTCCCGTGAGTTTGTCATTGCCGCTTCCGCCATCTAGCGAATCGGTTCCTTCTTCACCCAAGAGGCTGTCGTTGCCGCCGTCACCTTTCAAAATGTCTGCGTCGGTACCGCCATTGAGGGTGTCATTCCCATTGCCTCCACGCAGCGAGTCACCACCGGAATTTCCATTGAGCACATCATTGCCTGACCCACCCGTGAGAGTGTCGGCTCCCGCTCCACCTGTTAGTGTCACTGAGCCTGTAAACGCCGCTGTGGAGATGTTGTTGGCGCTGCCGTCGCCTGTCAGCTCCGCCGTTTCAATCTGCGAGAGCACATCGGTGCCTAGTCCGCTCAATGCTTTATTCGACAGTTTCAAATTTGAGGTCGTCGTTTCCAGCAGCTTATCGACGCCCAATCCGCCCACGAGACTGTCATCGCCGCTGCCACCGGTCAGTGAATCGTTACCGCTTTGGCCAAGCAGAGTGTCCTTCCCTTCTCCTCCATTGAGGCTGTCACCGAACGCACTGCCGGTGAGACTGTCGTCTCCGCCGTTCCCGTTGATAATGACACCGACTGTGCCGAGGACGCTCCCCAGGTTGACGAACTTTGCCGACGTGACACCCGAAAGATTGATTTTGTTTATGCCAGCCCCTCCCTCGATTCTTAACGTGCTCACATCTCCGGCTCGAATCTGGCTGGCGATGAGTGCTGCAAGATCTTGTGTCGGACCATCGTTGACTGTTCCGGAAAGCGTTCCACCAGTAACAGTCAACTGCAATAAGCCTGCGCCGTCGACTCCCAACGTGAGGTCGGTGTTGGCGTCGTCCAACGTGAGGACCAATTTCTTGCCAGCAGCCTGCACCGGGCGAACAAAAGGATCGGAGAACGTGATGATGGCATCTTCCCCATCCCGAACCCCTTGGTCGAAATCGCTGGAACCAAAGCCGTTGTTGCGAGGCGCGTAAGAGTCTTCCCAATAAATCTTCAACTCGCCGGTCAACTCATTGAACTGCGTCCGCATATGGTACTTAGCGTCATCACTTCCCTGGCCAAATGTCGGCTCTTTTAGGACCTCTAATAATTTAGACTGGCCGTTCTTGATAAGTTGCGTCTTCTTCACATCATCGCCGTTTCCATCCTTCTTGCCAGTAATCAAGCTCGATACGTTGCGGTCAGGATTGGCACTGGCCACTGAGAAAAACGCATAAGCCCGAGGATCATTCAGCAGATTCACATTCGCCTGAGTGTTTGCGATTATCCCAGTGAGGGACTCTGGAATCGAAGGCGCGTTGCCAGGATTAGGATTGACGATTTCTCCTGGTAGCTTAGCGTCATTGAGGAAATTGTCGCGCGTTGAGTTTCGTACTAAATAAAACCCGATCCGAGCATTGGGGTCGGTGCTGGCAGCCCCCAAATCAATGGTGGACACACCCGTGCGATCGTGTCCTTGAATGTCTGGCTTATCAAACGTCCGAATCTCTTGAACGTTGGCGGTCTTCAACGCGGTTTCGGAATAAAGAGGATTCAGCTTCATTTGCCCTGGACGATCAGGATCAGGAATAACCGGAGCCACATTGGTATTCCCCACTGCTCCGGACGAGTCCTTCAGCGTGTATATTCCAAACTCATTGTCGAAAAATGTCGGCAGCACGTCCTTCGTCGGACGTTCGTCGCCTCTCGTGTTCCAGGCCGTCACGTATCGTGGTCGCTCTGCCGCGAGGTCATCGCTGGAACCAGCGGCGAACAGGAACCCCGTCAGTGTGAGTTCATCGAAGAAGAACCGATTCGGGATGTCATTGTTCGCTAAAGTCCCGACAGTGGAATCCTTGGGAGCCACTCGACTAACCGCGATGTCTGCCTTGAGTCCTGGACGTGGATTAACCACCGCAGTGCGGGAGAATTCCGACGTGTTGTTTTTCGCATCTGTCGCCGTCGCCACAATCCGGAGCGACTTGGTGAAGCTTAGGAAATCGTTATTAGTACCACCGGCGGTCAACAAACTTTTGACACTGGCTGGTAACGGTAATCGAGCGGTCTTCGGTGCCAATGCATCGGTCGCTTGATAGGTGTCATTGAGAATGAACGTGGCACCTTCTCGGCCATCAGAACTCGCCGGGCGCAGGTCATCGACGAGATCAATGTTCCCGCCGTTCGGATCAAAGAAGTCCGCCAAGAAGAATTCGACGTTGAGACCATACTGCGAACCTTTCGTCGGATCCGCCATGCCCGACGGAACAACCGCACTGGGGACGTGGTAAACCACTTGCAACGCGTCCGTTCCATCGAAGTACGCGTAAAGAATCTCCGGAGTGTTTTGCAGATTGTTCGCACCTGTGTCGCTGTCTGAGGTCGTCACGGCGGCGACGGTCACATCCGAATCAACGTTGTGAGCGGCCGCAACGGTTCCTTGAACTCCGCGAAGGACTTCCAACGTCTTCTGGGTTGGATTCACACCAACGATCAACACCTTCTCTGCATCAATCGTTGCCACCAACGGCAACGGTGCCGTCTCGAACGCCGTTACGGTTGTCAGTGACAACGTCGTTCCGGCGACCCCTGGATCTGCGGTCAGCTTTGTCGCAATCGCAGCCCGTTCTTTATCGTTGATCGTCACCCCATTAGTCAGCTCTGGCCCCGCATCCGTGCCCCCAACCAGATTGATTCCCAGTCCTGGATCGGTGGCCGTTCCGTTGTTGAAGATCGAATTCATCGTGATCTTGTTTCGCAAGCTCGTCGCATTGATCACACGGATGCCGTCCCCTTCGTTGTTGCGAATGGTGTTGTCGGAAATCACGGCGTCGCTCGCATTGATCAGAATTCCGTCCCCCGCATTACCGGCAACGCCTGGACGGTCTTCGCCACCTTGGATCGTCAGGTTGTGGACTCGCACTTTGTTGCTGGTAATCGAAATGACGGGAGCTTCCTGCGCGTCTTCGAGCAGCTCCAAAACGCTGCCACGTCCTGGAGTTCTTCCAGAAACCGCCAATGGTTCGGCTCCGGAGTGAGCGATCGACAGCGACCCTCGTAGTGTCGCCGTGATGTTGGCCGTTGTCCCCAATTGAGTATCACCCGCCGTCACGGTGATCGCCGGTCCGACACCAGATCCCATGCCACTCAAGAGCATCTCCCCGTTCTTTGTACCTCCCTGTCCAATGTTCCCCACAAACTGAATCTCGAACGAGGTGTCTTCGCCCGCTTCGTTGTCAGGAACACTGAGGGTCAAATCCCCCTCACCAGCGGCCGCTGTCGCCGAAGTATCAACAGTCTGCTGAAAGACGACGTCGCCAACTCCGGTGACACTCACGGCCAAATCGGTCTTCAGCGAGACGTCCGCCGCATAAGTCTGGCCGTTACCCGAATTGATCGTGCCCGAAGAAATCAACGCCAGCCCGTTGGTCACACTGAAGGTCGTGCCGGCATTGATCGCTCCGTTGAGGATCGCCGTGTCGTTGTCTTCGGTCCCCGTCGAGAGTGCGATTGAACCGCCAGTGGTGAGTGCCGCCGCAGTCAACGTCGCAGCGGCAGAATCGTTATCGTTGTCGGCGTTCACAGCGAAGTTGCCTGAAATATCGACAGACACCAGCGTCACGTTTCCTTCACTGTTGACCGTCAAACCATCAGGCGTCCCGGTATCGCTGATGGCCGCCAAGGTCACAAGTGCGTCACCATTTCCATCAATCACATTCGACGATCCAGCCCCTCCGCTGAGATTGATGGCGGTGACGTTGGTGGTGACGGACAACGCTCCGTTGGTGGTCGTCAGATCGACGTTGGAGGCGAGATCGACGGTGGCCGCGTTCTGAATGGTCAGCGTGGTGGCGGCGTTGATGTCGGCGTTGATGTCGATGGTGTCGTTGGTCCCGGTTCCGCCTCGGAAGGTAGCGGCCCCGACGTTGAAGGTGGCGGCGTCGTTGACCTGCAAAGTCTCGGTTCCGTCGTCATCGTTGTCGGTGTTGAAGCTGTGGGTTCCGGTGCCGAGGTCCGCACCGGCGAGGGTGATGCTTCCTTCGCTGTTGACGGTGAGGTTCGGGTTGTTGGTGTCGGTC
>Ga0256309_1000155_pt1 | contig 12952 bp, 7 predicted proteins | sample ColtaT_FD_183678 | JGI IMG/M metagenome (GOLD analysis project Ga0256309, IMG submission 183678) | Metatranscriptome of freshwater microbial communities from Columbia River, Oregon, United States - Colum_Colum_RepA_8d (Metagenome... | ecosystem: Environmental > Aquatic > Freshwater > River...
CCGGGATGCATCGCCTTATTGCGGTGTTTATCGCCGGCGCGTGATGTCACCATGATGATCGGTGTTTCGCGATGCTCGTCGGTTGATCGAAGCGAACTCAATAACTCGTACCCGTCCATTCGTGGCATTTCGATGTCGAGCAAGAACAGATCGGGCCGCTCGCCGGTTAAATGTAACTTCTCGATCGCGTCGACCCCGTCCTTCGCGTCAATCACCGTCCAACCGACTTTCTTGAGCAGGTTCAACATGACGCGACGGACACTGACCGAATCGTCAACGACCATGATGACTGGTTGCTCGCGACGAGTTGGTGTTGTTGGCGTAGCCGTAAAGCCTTTGATCTCAGTGGTCAGATTCGTCGGTAATTCCAAACTTCGCGGTGTTGCGCGAGTGACCGTCCCCGCATGCCCGACTAAGCCCGCCGCATCCAGAATCGGAATGACCGAACCGTCACCCAACAACGTCGCTCCGATCAATCCTTGAACGCGCCTTAAATGAGAACCGAGAGTTTTCACGACGATGTCACGACCGTGCGAAATCTTTTCGACAGCGATTGCCGCTCGCTCATCCCCCGACGCCACGATCAACACGGGCAATGCCTGCGAAGTCTTGTCTTGCGGAAGCCGCAGTTGCAGGCGATCACCCAGATAAACCAGAGGCATCGTCGTTTCTTTAATGCGGATGATCGGCTCGCCATCGACGTATTCGATCTTGTCCCGCTCGATTCGCAGAATCTGCGTCACCGACTGCATTGGCAGTGCGAACGTCTCATTCGAGGAATGAACGAGCAGCGCACGCGTCATTGCGAGCGTCATCGGCAACCGGATCGTGATCGTCGTTCCTTGTCCGGATCGCGATTCGACACTGACAGTCCCTTTAAGCTTCAGCACTTTGTCACGGACGATGTCCATACCAACGCCGCGACCGGAGACTTCGCTCAAAGTGCGAGCGGTGCTGAAGCCCGGCAGGAAGATGAATGCTGACAGTTCTTCTTCCGTGAAGTTCGTTGCGGCATCTGCTGTGACGAGCCCGTTGCGAATGGCCGTCTCGCGAATCGCGTTGAGGTCGAGCCCGCTCCCATCGTCGGTCACTCGCAACACCGCTTGTGTCCCTTGGTAGAAAGCGTGCAGAGCAATCGTCGCTCGCTGCGGTTTTCCGGCTTTCAATCGAAGCTCAGTCGATTCGATGCCGTGATCGACCGAGTTTCTCAGAATGTGCATCAGCGGATCAGCCAGTTCCTCCAATGCCATCTTGTCGAATTCGGTTTCACCACCTTGGATCAAGAAGTCGATCTGCTTTCCTTGTTGGCCAGCGACGACTCGCACCGTTCGATGCAAACGCGTTGCTAATACTGCCAGCGGCACCATCCGAATGCGCATTAGTCGGTCTTGCGTGCCGCGAGACAGCCGCCCTTGCCGATTGAGCAATTGATCGAAGTCGCCGATTAAGTTCTGTAGCTCTTGTCCGACAGTGCCGATGTCAGTGGTCGTTTCCGCCAACGAACGTGAGAGCAAATGGAATTCGGAATAGCGATCCATTTCCAACGCATCGAACTCTTCATGCTGCTGACCGGGACGGCGGACTCCAGAACTACTGTTTGGTAATCGCGTTCCTCCTCGGAGCAGCGAAGCCCCGTCTCCCCACAAGCGACGACGTCCACCCAACGCACCGACGCCATACTTTGTGTCGAGCGTATTTGACGTCCCTCGTAGTCGCTCGACTGCCCGGCGAATCTCTTCGACGCAGTGAGCGAAGTCCGCCATGCGTTGCTCAAACGACGAGCGATTGATGATCAACTCACCCACCTCACGGACCAACGAATCGATCCGTTCGACCGGTACTCGCAAAGTCTCACTTGCCTTTTTCTCGTCAGAGGCATTGGGCTCTTTTGCGGCCCCAGTTGCTGGCGACGGCAAACGATTCCATACCGAGAGGCTCGGTAACACAGATCGAACGAGTGACTCATCAATTGGCTCAGGGGCTGAAGGCGTCGAGAGTGTTGCCTCTTGAGCAAGCTGCGGAGCGACATTCGTCAGTCCTTCTTCGCCATTCAGCGTCGTTTCGTCGGCACGATCTTCCGCTGTTACATCGATGCTGTGAGTATCGTCTCCCGACGAGCCAGCAGGCTCTTCATTGGTTTCAATTGATGTTACTTCGTCCGTGTTGGATTCGAAAACCACCGTCTCTGCTGCCGCCGCATCCTCAGGAATTGGGTCATTCGTGGTGTCAGATGTGACGCTCGCGGCGGCTTCAGTCTCCTCGATAGCCAAATCAACTTCGTCGCTATTGGGATCGACTGATCCGCTTTCGGTGATGTTTATTGGCTGATCGAGTGCGGTGAAGACTTCGTCATTGACTGCGATGTCGATGTTTGTAGGAATCTCATGATCGTGACGCTCGATCGTTTCGCTGACATCTGAAATACCTTGGACGCTATCGACGACAGCTGGTGCTTGCACCAACTCAACGGGTTCCGGCAGTGTGAGCGATCCGATTTCATCGACATGCTCGCTCACGGAATCAGCAACATTGACGACTGGTACCACGTGGCTGGCTGAAAATGACGCAGCAGCCTGTGGATTCAATGCAATGTCATAACCATCGTAAAGCTGCGCGATCGTGACCTGCATTTCTGCGGGGGGGTAATTTCCGTAGACGAGATCCTGTAATGTATCCGTCGTGCCATACAGCAACGCGAGAGTGCTCGGTGTCAGCGGTTGTTGTGATTCAAAAAGGCCATCGAGCAGATCTTCCATACGGTGCGAAAGCTTCGACACTTGCCGTAACCCAACCGATCCCGCAGCACCCTTGATTGTGTGAGCCGATCGCCGCACATCCTGGATGAGGCTCATCTTCTCAGGCTGCTTTTCGAGCCCTGCGAACGCCGAATAAATCTGACGCAAATGGTCTTCCGCTTCCTCGGTGAAGACTTCCAGCATCTCTCCGGAAAGCTGGTCGTGATCGTCAAGCTGAATCGAACGAGGATCGGTATGGACGAGTGTCGTACCTGTGAAAGTCACTGGTGGCACTGCAGAATCTACGTTTGAAACAACTGGAGTAGGTTCGACGATGTTGGAGTCACTGGGTGACTTCGACACCGTCACGTCCACATGTCCGATGGTGACCGCTTCTGAACTTCCGCCAATTTGAGTCAGAGATTCCGACTCCTCATAAGCTTCTTCGTGTGCAACGTCTTCAAAAAGATAGTCCGATTCAAGCTCGGATTGAGCAGAGTCTGACTCGTCGCTTATTTGCAAAACAGAATGAGGCTCAGGAGACAGCGGCCTTGGTTGGCCTCCGCAGATTTCGTCGAGTCGCTCGTGCAACAGTTGTTGAATCGATGAATCAAGATTGTTGTCGAGTTGTTGTTCAAGTGCGTCCACACAGGCTTGGAGGCAGTCGACCGAACTTTCAGTCGGCGGAACCGTCCAATCGAGCATTCGCTGCAATAGGTCTTCCGTGTGATGAGCTAAGTGCGCGAATTCGAGAAAGCCACAAGTGCTTGCAGCTCCTTTGAGCGAATGAATTCGACGACGCACATCGGCCAACAAATCCCACCGAGTCAGATCGCGACGGAAATGATCTAACTTGTGAGCCATCTCTTGAAGATGTTCGACCGACGATTCATGGAACAGAGCATCGTCATCGAGCGTCGCTTGGTCGTGAACGGCGCTGTCTTCGACAACATCGTCTGCGTCGCTTGTCATTGTTTCGATGGTGGGATCGCTAGATTCTGCCGAACGGTCGGCATTCGTCTCTATGCGATTCACGCCCGTGTGACTCAACGATTCGTTGGCTGCGATTGAATCAATCGTCGGACCTTGAATGCTCTCGTCGCAAACGAGCAACTGCCGTTCGTCGGCAACAGAGGGATTGGACGGCACGAGTTCGATTAGCGACGCATCGGATTGAATCAAATCTTCAACCATCGGACTGGCGCTTGTGTCAATCACAGCATCTGCAACGGACATTAGACCACGTGCGACCGAAGTGACGACCGATGAGCGGCTGGCTTGAGATTCATTCGAGGCGTGTCGCCCGAACAAGGCATTCGCGTCATCCAATAGCTTTTGCTCTGGAACGCTGCCGACGAGCAAGCCACTGGCGTACGTTTCAAAAATGTCTGTCAGCCGTTCGAGCGTATCGCGCAAGCGATGATCCATACTCAAGCGACCTTCCATGATCCGCTCGATCAACAGCTCTTGCTTCAATGCGATTTCGCTGAGCACCGGAATTTGCACCAGCAGCGCGGTCCCCTTGATGGAATGCGCCAATCGATGCGCTTCATGAAGTGCATCGCGGTCTTCAGGGCAGGCATGAATGATGGCGAGCGCGCGACGGAGCTTCGGCACTTCGTCCCGAATCTCATCGACAAAACTCTCGATCGCTTCGCGGCTCATGGGAGACTCCGTGCCTCGCAACTCCAATTTCATCGACCTGCCGCAGGGTTACTTCAATGCCTTCAGAATCAATGAACCAACTGGCCCGGTGTGCTCACTCGAATGGTCAAAGACCAACGACGACCGCGGCTTGCTCCTCGGCAATCGGAATGCAGCCACAGAGCTTTGCAAAGCGTCCGCCAATTCAGCGAGGTTGTCGATCGACAACGCCGCGTGCTTTGTGCCGAGTGCAGTTTCTTGCGTGACACTCGAAATCTCGTTCATCGATTCAGCTAAGACTTCTGCGGTTTGCGCCTGTTGCCGTGTCGTTTCAGTAATCGACTCGATCAGTTCTGCCAGTTCTTTTGAAACCGAATCAATCTCACCGAGCGTGTAACCCGCTTCAGACGCGAGCTTCGACCCAGCGACCACTTCTTGAGTGCAAAGTTCCATCGCCGTGATCGCTTCCGTGGTTTCACGCTGAATCGCTTTGATCAGAGTTTCAATTTGCTTTGTTGCATGGTTCGCACGTTCTGCGAGTAGTTCCACTTCCTCGGCAACCACTGCGAAGCCCTTCCCCGCATCACCGGCCATCGCCGCTTGAATCGATGCGTTGAGCGCAAGAATGCTTGTTCGATCGGCGATGTCACCGATCAATTGCACGATCTCACCGACCTCTTGTGACGATTCACCGAGTCGCTTAATCCGTTTTGCGTTTTCTTGCACTTGATCGCGGATGCGATCCATGCCGTCCATCGTGTTTTGTACGGCTCGCGTTCCCTGTTCCGCGTTTTCCCGTGCTTTGTTCGCAACGGTTGCTGATTGTTGAGTGTTCTGCGACACCTGTTGAATCGACGATGCCATTTCTTCGATCGCGGCGGATGTCTCGGAAATCTGATGCGACTGCTGTTCGCTGCCTGCGGAAAGATGATCGGTCGTCTTCTGAATTTCTCCCGCCGAGATCGTCACTTGATTCACGGTCTCATGCAGGTTGGAAATGATCGTTCGCAGTTGGAAGATCATGTGATTGATCGATTCCGCAATTCCGCCGGTGACGTCTTCGGTCACCTCTGCTTCTTGAGTCAGGTCGCCACTGGCGATGATCGCCACTTCTTCTTTCAGCTTCTGCACCGCGAGCTGAATTCGGTCTCGCTCTTCGCGAGTTTGAATGAGTGACAGCGTGTTGTCGCACATCGCATTCAGCGACATCGCGACCGTTCCTAATTCGTCTTCAGAGAGAACCTCCGCACGAGCCTCGAAATCCCCGATACCAATCTGGTTCAACATGCCGGTGATCGAATCGGTTTGCCGAGTGAGATTGGTTGCCATCGCGTAGCTGGCAACCAACACGACAATCGTCGCGAGTGCCGCGATTGCCAACATCGCGAGGAACAATCGAGTCACCGGCTCGCGAACCTCAGCTTGATCAATCTTGGTCAGCAGCGCCCAGGTAACGGCGTTTTTCTTATCTTCCGACTTATGCACAGTCACTGGTTGCCAAGTCATCAGCGTTTTGGCTCCGCGATAGTCGGTTAACAATTGCGTCCCTGTACCACCAGCCAACGCTGATTCCATCGCGGTGGAATCGACGCGGAGATCTGAATTCAGAATCGCACTGAACTGACTTGTCGAATTTGATTTCGCGAGTTCTTCCGCGAATCGCGAGTTGTTGCGGAGCAAGTGATCGGAGCCGAAAGCGAGCGTCTCACCGGTTTCGCCTAAGCCCGTGTGGTCGTCCAAAATTGTTGCAACTTGTGTAATCGGAACCTGGAAGACCACGACACCAATCTTTTTGCTGGCCTCAAAAACTGGAGCGGACAAAAACATCATCGGTTGTTCGTAAGATGTCTGATGCGGCTTGAAGTCGAGCACGGAAACGTCATCAGAGGAATCTGAAGCGAGAGCTTTCTTGTAGGCAAAACCAAGATTCGATTTCGCATGTGGGCCGTTGTTCTTTAGAGAGGTCGCGAAGTCCAATTCTTTGGAACAAGAATAAATGACATCACCCATCTCAGCGTCGATCAACAAAATGTTCGACAGTCCAAATCGTTCCAGAAGTCCTCGCAAGACGGGGTGATATTTCTCGTGCTGGTCGCTGTAGCTCGATTGATCGGCCGCACGATCCAACAAAGCTTTCTTGCCGATCGGATTGGGGTTGTTACGCACGTAGTGATACTGCATCAGTACCGCTTCATCGCTGAGTGGATCGACGAGCAAATCAATATTCGCAGCCCGTCCGTTGTTTTTGCTGCGGTACTCTTCAGCGAATTCGTTGGCATAAAAAGTTTTGAGTTCATCACGCAGAGCGTGCAGTTCCTGCTGCTTGAGGTCGTTCTCGTCAATCGCGGTCCGAAACGATCGCTGCAGGTCTCGCACCGCCGAAATGACGGTCTGGTTTTCAGCGAGCGATGCGACTTCCGCTTCGAGTGTCTGAATGTACTGCTCCAGTTGGCTTCCTCTCACCGTTCGAATCGCCGCCAACTGGTCCGTCGTCTTATCGAAGACTGCTCGCTCGGCGCTCCAATACACGGTGATGGCCATCGCCACCATTGGCACAAAAGCGACTGCCAACATTCCCAACAACAATTTTCGGCGAATGCTGGTACGGATGGAGCGAAACAGGCCCGATTGCCCAAATCCATCCCACGTACCGTATGGCTGACTCATTTCACGAATCCTGTCTCAGGGGAAACTACGCGGTCAATGAGTTCTCTCAAGAGACATTTTCCGCGCAGGAAGCTGCGGAAAGATGCCTCATGATTAACGAAACGCAAATCTCTTCCGATGGCCGAAGCCATTCCGGCGGTGTCGAGAAAAATGTCTAGAACGGTCGAACGGATTGTTCGGAATGATGTGGATTGAAAACATGTGATTCTGGGCGTGTTAGCGATCACGTCCGCGAATCGACTATTGAGCTGAAGGTCTAACGAACGGCTGCTTCTACGAAGCCAATTCAAACTGGCGCAATATCGGTGAGTTTAGAACTCGATTCACGTCGAGGACCGCGATTACTCGATCGTCTCGTTGAACGATCCCCTGAATGAAACCCGCATCAGGCGAGGCTTTCGTTGCGGAACAAGGCTGCGTTTCATTCGGTTCGATACCGCGAATACCGACAACGTGGTCCACGATCCATCCAATCGCGAGTTCCTCCGATGTCGACTTCACCACAACCATCCGCTCATCATTCGAGCGAACTGCCGTTTCGATTCCCAGAAGCATTCGCAGATCGACCACTGACAGCACATCGCCTCGCATGTTCGTCACTCCGCGCAACCAACTTGGAACGTGAGGCAATGACGTGATTCGTGGGATGCGTTGGATCTCCAACACATTGGTCAGCGGAACTGCGTAATGCGTTCCATCCAAAACAAACACAACGTGCTTGATTCGATTCGTTTTTGATTCCGGTTGCGGCACACCGACTGAATTGCCGCTCGCGTCGACCGATGCGACACCAGTGCTCTGAGCAATCAAGCGAGCCAAACTCACCGGGTCGCTGCCTGTTGAGGTCATCGACTCAACCGCATCATCTCGTACTGGGTTACTCATGGTTACTCCCGCTCGCGTTCGTCGTTGCATCCGTACCGATTGATTCGCCACGCAATACAGCGTCGATGCAGGCGACGAGTTGTTCGGCATCAAACGGCTTCGTGAGGTATCCGTCAGCACCTTGTCGCTTGCCCCAAAGGATGTCCATTTCGTGGTTCTTGCTGCTCAGTAAGACGACTTTGATCCCGCATGTGTCCGGAAATGCTTTGAGATGTCGGCAGACCTGGAAACCGTTCTTCTTGGGCAGAATGATGTCGAGCACGATGAGGTCAGGGATTTCGCGAGTGGCAACTTCGATCGCTTCATCGCCATCTGAGGCCGACAACACTCGATAGCCTCCCGACTCCACCGCAACGCGAATGATCCGCTGAGCCGTGGGGCTGTCGTCGACAACTAAGACCGTTCGCGAGGGCATATCAAAGTCCTACTACGATTCACCATCTTTGGACGAAGTCTTGTACAAGAATATTGCCGCTTTCTCGCCATTCTTCCCGCAATTGCGGTGATTGAAGCTCTTCGCCGAATCGAGCGAACAAGTCTCGAAATATCTGTGCAAAGCTTTTGCCCAGGTTGCGATGCATGACGACCGTAGGATGCTTCGCAGTGGGGCTGATTCCAAACATGCTCGCCCATGACTCCCGGTCCAAAACATCGAGCACAATTTTGCTGCGCTCTCGTAATCGCCAGACGGCGGGGAGTTCAGACGAGAAGAAGCTGACGTCGTAGTTGTCGACTACCGTGTCGATGATCGTGACCAACATGCTAAGGCCGGTTTCAATCATTCGCACCATTTGTTTGACACTGTCCGTCGGCCGCAACGCAGTCATCTGCTGCTCAAGCCTTCCGAACAAACTCACCAACAACGACTCGATCGCCTCGTCATTTGACGATCGTTCTGCGGCTGTTGTGGGTGAGATCGGATCGGAGGGGTTCATGACAACATCTAGCTGGAACATACTGGCGGCACGACATCCTGATCGCTACCGATTGGATTGAGCGGACGATCGATTACACGGTACTCGCGGTTGCAGGCGTCAGGTACTTGGCCACTTTGACCGTGAGCGCATCAGCTTCAAACGGCTTCGTGATGTAATCCGAGCAGCCCACCAAACGCCCTCGCAATTTGTCGAACATGCCATCTTTTCCCGACAACATCACGACAGGAATACTCTGCGTCGCTTCGTGCTTCTTAATGAGTTTGCACAGACGATAGCCGTCGAGCCTCGGCATATTGATGTCCAAGAGGATCAGGTCCGGGCGATTGCTTCCGAGTTCCTTGATCGCAGCAACTCCATCGAACGCCGAGATGACTCGATAGCCGCGCCGCTCCAAGGTCAGCGAGACCAATTTGCGAACTGTCGGACTGTCATCCACAACCATCACCAACGGACGACCATCGGCAGCGACCGCGTCGGTCAATGGATTGAATGATTGAGCCAGTTTCTCAATATCCGCGGAGGTTTCGGCCTCAGTCTCTGGCACACGATTGGGCGTCGCCGTTGTCGATTGCCGTAGTCTGATGATTGAATCGTTGATCGTTGCGTTCGGTGGCTCTGCTCGCGGAGTAGTTGCAGGCACGTCAGTGAATCGCGACTGCACTGCCGCTTCTGGAGCAGGAACTTCTGCAACAGATGATGTGCTAGCCTCGGTCGTAGGTGGCTCCGCCACTATGGGCGCCGTGATGGAATCGGATGAGGCCGATACTTCTGCCGCCGGAGCAGCGACATCAAGGGTTGAGTTCTTTTCTGTTTCAACCGTGAGTGTTTTGCTGTGAGTTTTCAGCGGCATTTCAGCCGCGCGACTCACCAAATCATTCCACCGCCTTCGGCGTGATTCTTCATCGCTCACAGGAGCATCGACTGACGATTGATTAACGCTAGAGGGCGTGGCAGGCGTGCCAATTGCCCCAGGCTCAATCGCTGTGACTTTTGTCGCTTCAATTGGCGTTGAGACCGAAACTTCCCAACCATCGCTGTCGTAAGTTTTTTCAGAGTCAGCTTTCTTCGATTCGAGATCCAATGACAAGTCGGTTGATGGCATTGCGTCGAGGCCGTCTCGCGGATCGATTTCTTCCAACAATGTTGGTGCGGCAGGTTCGACGATTTGCGCTGACTGTTGTGCAACCGCTTCGACAAACCGACTTTCTGCGGCGATTAATGCCTCTGGACTCGTCGAATTGCGTTCGATGTGCGGCTCACTGCGACTAATAGCCGAGTCATCTGTCGTGAGTGAGTTGACCCAAATTAAGCCGGCCGTTGCTGCGGGATGTCCTGGAGTAATGGCGAGGACTTGCTGCAAACAGCGTCGTGTGTTGTCGGGCGAATTCGCCAGCCATGCCAGCCAAAGCCAGACATCAGCATTGTCTGGCATCAACTCTGCCGCTCGTTCGAGTTGAACGCTCGCCAGGTTCTTGTAACCAGCGCGTGCGGCGGTCATGCCTTGCTGAAGAGCAAGCTCTCCCGCTTGCGAATTGAGTTTAATTTTTATCATCAACGCACTCCCCACGTAGCTCTTTTACGAACAACAATGGCCCATTAACTCATTCATCGCGACCAGTTGTTTTTGAACCGTTTTTTTGGCTCATCACGTCGTCGTCACCCAAGCAACGAGACTCGCTCAAGCGACGATGGTCATTTCTTTTGGAATTGGTCGATTCCTTCCTCACGCCAGACTTTCAGCGTGGCCGCATCTTGTTGATTGATGCGCACGCCGATTGCATTGACGGGGAAGTCATACTTCTTCTGAATTTCAATCCACATCTTCTTGACGTTTTCTGGCACAGCCATAACGCCCTCCCTTTCCTGCTCCATCGATCGCTAACGATTCGTCTTGCTCTTTGTTAGCACGACGCGCCAGCGAGTGATCTGCGTACAACCGCCCGCATTCACCACTCGCTGGCGTGACGTGCTAATTTCATTCATGAATTCACGCTGCCATCAGCGAGAACTCACCTAACAACTCCTCCAACGTTTCTTGCGAATACCACTCGGCGGCTTCTGGGCCGACAACCGATACTGCCAACCGCCCAACAGCAGGGACTAATCGTTTGAAGCAAGTCTGCTGCAAATCGTCTGCGGAAATCTGTTCGATCGCCGCGAGAATCTCCGACTCGGCAATCTGCCGACCAAAATACAACTCTTGAGTTGCCAGTCGGCTCATGCGTGTGTGTGAGTGCTCGGCAGACAGCAAGTGCTGACCGCGAACCTGCATTTTGGCGGTCCACAATTCTTCTTCGTCGATTGGAGCGTCGAACGTCGCGAGTTGCTGCAACTCCATGATCGTCAACGCGAGCACCGCCGTCAGATGCTCTGGAGCAGTGCTCCCTTCGATAATCCAGGCACCCGCATCGCGATAGGCGTGGAGTTCCGACGAGATGCCATAAACCAGACCTCGTTCCTCGCGCAACTTGCGAAAGAGCCGAGAGCTCATGCCTCCCCCGAGAACGGAGTTCAACAAGAACAATCGATAACGGTCCGACGCACAATAGGCTGGGGCTTCGAGTCCAATCGCGAAATACGCTTGAGAAACCGGTAACTGTTCAATGGCGACCCCTGATTCAAACCGGCAACGAGTCGGTCGGCGCGAGCTTGCCGTTCCGGACATTCGCCAGAAGGCGTCACGGACTTGCTCGACAACAGCCTCGTGTTCGACGTTGCCTGCGGCGGCAATGATGATGCGATCGGGGGTGTAATGGCGGAGGACGAATGATTGAACGTCGCGGTTCGTCATCCGCTGCACATCTTCCGCATCTCCCTGCACAACATGGCCCAATGCATGTGTCGGCCACATCAATTGCTTGAGTTGGTTTTGCACGCGAACCGTTGGCGTGTCACCACTCTGTCCAATTTCGCGAAGGATTGCCTGCTTCTCTCTATCGATGTTCTCTTCAGGAAAGTCGGAATTCAGCAGCATGTCACCGAACAAGTCGGTCGCGTAAGTCAGGTACTCATCCAATACATTTGCATAAAAGCAGGTGTAGTCGCGAGCGGTGAATGCTCCCATTTGGCCGCCAGCCACGTCCATCAGCCGAGCGATCTCAAAAGCACTGCGTCCGCTCGTTCCCTGAAACAGGGCATGCTCTGAAAGATGAGCCAAGCCGTTGAGCATGACGGGGTCATCTTGCGGACCAGCGTCAACGACGATGCCCAATGACACGGTCCGCGAGCACGGCAACTTTTCCGTGACGATGCGAATTCCATTGTCGAGCATTCCGCGCCGGTACACCGCGTATCTCCGCCTGTGCCATGTCACGAAGCCCCATCTCGAATTGAGATCATGGTTTCAAAAGTGACCACAGTGGAATGATGACAAAAGCGGCAAGCACATCTGCGCTTCGATCGAGACACAACGACTGCGGACACACTTCGTGCGGCGGCGAAGTATAGCCCTCGGTTCGATCGGCAAAGGCGCGACACCTTTCCTCGACGGCTTAAATTGACGCGGGTGTCTGTGACGTTTTGGATTGATTGCGTTGCGACGATTGTTGCGATCGTGCGGATCACGCGGATTGCGACACCTCAACGAGCTTGGGGGCGGCTCAAAACGAATTTGAACCGCCCCCGTTTTCCAAGAACTGTCGTTGGCGAAGCCAGCTCTGCGATCTGGCGTTCGCAATTATCTACCAAGGTTCAACCGAATCACTTTTCCAAGCCGAGCCTTATCGCCAACCGCACCCGTGAAGAACAATTCGTCAGCATCAGGAGATCGGAGTGCGACTGAACTGGGGAGAACATCTCCCGTTGGAAATTTCCCCGCTGAGCGACCTTGAGCATCAAAGACCAGCACCATCTTTGATTGTTGCTGAGTGACATAAAGGTTGCCGTCTGCATCCAAACAAAGTCCGGCGAGGTGGTAGTCATTGCCCGCTGATTTTGGGAGTTCCGCAAACACTTGGTGAGCTTCAATCACACCAGGTTCCGTAAGCCGAAACTCAAGAACTCGGCTGAATTGCGATTCGACGACGAGGACTCGTAGTCGAACTGGGTCGTAAACGACACCTGTGGGAAAACCGATTTTCGCAG
>Ga0256309_1000160_pt1 | contig 12859 bp, 8 predicted proteins | sample ColtaT_FD_183678 | JGI IMG/M metagenome (GOLD analysis project Ga0256309, IMG submission 183678) | Metatranscriptome of freshwater microbial communities from Columbia River, Oregon, United States - Colum_Colum_RepA_8d (Metagenome... | ecosystem: Environmental > Aquatic > Freshwater > River...
CGAGAAACTTTGCGTCGATTTCTTCGCCTAATTTGCCACCTGCTGGGTAGACCGCAAGTGGTCGAGGAAACGTTCCGACATGAAGGCGATAGTTGCTGCCTCCGCCGTAAGCTGTCTCGCGAATTTGGATGACATACTTTCCATCTTCCGGAGCAATGATTGATGCAACGGAATCTTGATTAACTAGCGGAGTGTCATCGGCGGCTGACAACTCAAATCGCTTCATGTCGAGGATTGCAACGTAAGGGTCAAATAGAGCAGACCCGAGCCGCATCGCTTCAACCTCAGCACAAATTCGCTGCCCTTTCTTTGCCTCGACAATGAAGTAATCAACATCCTCCCCGCCGATAGTACCGACGATTGATTGATTCAGCGAAACCGCTTGCGGTTGGTCGAAAAAGTTGTTGGGCTCCTTCTCGTCAACCTGTGGCAAAGCGCCAACATAAAACGTCCGGTAGTCGGAAATTCCCGTTTTCGTTCGTACTTGCGCGACGTGCTCGCCAAGTCGACAATCTGCTGCGATCTTAATCGTCGCCTTGCAATTATTGGCGTCGATCGTTTCGACTTTCACGACCTCAAACCCTGGTGAGTAGAAGAGGATCTGCTGGCCATCTCCAAGCTGTGACCCACTAAAGGTCATCACCGCCTCGGTTCCTCTCTGAGAACCACGCGGGCTAATAATGCTCAAGCGAGGCGATGCGGCAAAAAGGGAATTCGCACAGCAAACGAAAGCGAACGCGGCGAAAAACGCACGTCGGAACATGAAATTCCTCCGACCAAACAAGAGAAATTGAATTGACCGAGGCGAGCGAATGCTTCGGGTCAGGGCAGGATTCAAAAGGCAGAAATTGCGACAGAGGACGCCGAGTTAAATACTCAGCGTCCTCTGCATGCTTCCATCTACTTGGCAACTACGCGATCAACTCTCGACGAACTTTGCCGCCGTCTACGATTTCGATCGGACGATCGCCAGGAGCCATCAACTCCTTGTCTGCAACAATACCAAGTCGGTCGTAAATGGTTGTGGCCCAGTCTTCGACTGTCAGCGCGTCTTCTTCTGGCTCGCTCGCCGTGCTATTCGATGAACCGTAAACGATACCTTGCTTAATGCCACCACCGGCGAGAACGACGGAAAATACTTTCGGCCAGTGATCGCGACCAGCTGTCGCGTTGATCTTCGGGGTACGCCCGAATTCCGAAGCAATGCAAACCAGCGTGTCCTTCAACAATCCGCGACCGTCAAGGTCTCGAATGAGCTGAGCGTATGCCTGGTCGAAAGCCGGAACCTGACTGCGAATACCGCCGTTGATGTTGTCGTGCATATCCCAACCACCGTAGGTCAGGGTCACGAATCGCACACCAGCTTCGACTAATCGACGAGCCATCAGCATCCGTTGACCGGCCGTGTTGCGACCATACGCGTCTCGAATTGGAGACGGCTCAGCGTCAATGTTGAACGCTTCACGCGCTTCAACTGACGAAACAAGTCCATAGGCACGTTGATAGAACGTATCGACCGCATCAAGCGAATCTGACTTCTCTTTGGTTTTGAAGTGATCGTTGACAGTATCGAGAATGGTGCGTCGGCGAGTGAATCGGCCATCATCAACTCCACCGGGCAACTTCAGATCGCGAACAGTAAAGCCGTTGGCTGCTGGGTCAGAGCCAAGGCTGAATGGAGCAAAAGAAGAGCTCAAATAGCCTGTGCCAGCAAATTCATTTGGCTGCCCTGGAATGCAGACATAGGGAGGGAGGTTTTTGCGTGGACCGAACTCGTGAGATACGACGCTCCCCATGCTTGGGAACTGTAGCGCCGGGCTTGGCCGATAGCCGGTGAACATATTATGCGTCCCGCGTTCATGGGCCGCTTCACCGTGAGTCATTGAACGGCAAATCGCAAGTTTGTCAGCGATCTGAGCAGTTTGCGGAAACATCTCATTGATGGAAACACCAGAAACTTTTGTCTGGATCGAGTTCATTGGCCCGCGGTATTCGATCGGAGCGTAAGGCTTCGGATCAAAAGTTTCTTGATGGGCGGCACCACCTGGCAGATAAATGAAGATGACCGACTTGGCGGATCCTTCTTTACTCTCGTACTTCTTGATATCCGCTCGCGCCTTCAACGCGAAATAATCAGCCAATGAAAGGCCGATTCCAGCGCAAAAACCAACATGCAAAAAATCACGACGTGAGGGACGCATTAACATGGCTCAGCTCCTTGAAACTGAAGTTTGGAATTCACTGGGTTGATGTTTGAAGAAAATTTGACCGAAACTCGATTAGCCGCTTGGGTCAGTCTCTGGGAAAGTCATCATTCACGAGCACCAGAGAATGACGAACGTAATGGTGGGCACCGGCAGTCAATTTTTAGGTGGGAACTTGCGGGAACTCTTCGGGTCATATCGGCAACTACCCATAAGTCGGCGTATAGGGAATCGCTGAGCCAAGGAAATGTCAAGGCTGCGCCGGAAAACTCTACCATTCCCCAGCCAAACTGCCGTGAAGGTGCGCGATGATTGCGCCAAATTTCCCTCTTGCCCACCATTGAGGAATCATAATCCTTTACGTTTCCAATCGTTGAAGAATCCGGCAATCCTTCCCATTTCCCCTGGCAGGAACTTCGCTGCTGTGATGTGGCCAGCGTCGAGCCACACTAACTCCGGTTGTTTTCCAATCGATTCCCACAAAGCAATTGTTGCTGCTGGCGGAATGATTTCATCGTTCTTAGCTGCAACCATTAGGACATCTCGGTCGCGAAGTAATGCTCCATACGTGACTGGGTCAACGGGGGCCAATGTTTGAACGAACGACTCACGAGTTTCTTCCATTGCTAGCCATTGTCGTCGAAATGCCTCGGCATCTGGGTGATCTTTGTCCCATAAAAACTCAGCCAAGCGGCCACCTCCGAGGTAATTCGCAACTTTGCGGAATCGCGGTTCACCGGCAGCCGAAAGCGAAGACATGATTCCGCCAAGGCTAATTCCAGTCACGCCGAGGCGCTGCTTATCCACCTCCGGACGTGACGACAACCACGCGGCGGCTCGACGGATATCAAGCACCGCCTGAGTCATTCCTTCAACGGTCTCGCGTGGGTCACGAGAGATCATCCGTCGCGCTGACTTCAAACTACGTCGCTCTCCATAGTACGGCATTTTCACGAACAACGCAGCGACGTTCGCTCGCGCCAATGCGCTCGCGACTGTTTGTGAAAGAGGAAATTCGCCACCAAGAATGTGCAGAACGACAACACCGGGAAACGGGCCTTTCCCGGCTGGCTGAAAGTACTCCGCATGTACCGTGTTGTTTTCCTCAACCGTAGTCTCAACTGGGGAAGGAAACGTTACTGCGTGAACTCGCATTGCCCCCGATTCGCGGCGGAGTTCAGCCTCGGAAGCGAATCGGTGTGATTTCAGGCGAAATTGTGCCGGCACTGCTTGCTCGTTTTCCGCGGGAGTGAATTCAATGGTGCTTTGGTCTGCGACATCGGCAAACCAATGGTGTTCCTCCGAAAATGCCTGCGGAGCCTTTGCAAGAATCACGAAGACCATCGCGATTAGGCAAACGACCGATGATCTGCTAACCCTGGATTCTCGAAGAACTGCTAACGCGGCTTCGGACATTATTCACCAAGCGGTTGAGTCTGAAATCGGATTCCTCAGCGTAAACCGCGACCAAGCCAAGATGCTCCTGGAATCGGTCGAGTCGGGTCGGAGAGTTGCTGCTCTTCTGACGGAGCGGGAACGATGACCGGCGGCGTTTGGTTGGTCAACCTTGGTCGAAACATCACCGCCAATAACAACGGCAGATACCACAACACATAAGTGCCTCCTTGCTGCGGATACCAAAGCTGCGTCGCCACAATGATTGCAGTGGAATGTCCCAGGAGATGCTCAAGGTTTTTTTCTCTCGGCAAAAACGAGAGTGCCGTCAACATCACAAAGAATGCAATGATGACGGGGACTCGATAAACCGCGTCGTAATTACTCCAGAAGCCAATCGTCTCGCTGTTGAGCTTTAAGCAACTCCAGTCGATCGAACCGATGATCTGCTTCGTGAATGAATGTGAATCCGCAGACGTTAGCAAAAGGCTCAACAGCAAAACCGCTCCAACAACACCCAGCGCAAGCGCGAACCGACCAGCTCCTTGTTTCCCGTAAAACATGGCCCAAAGCGGCAACAAAAAGACCGGAAAAAGCAGCGTTCCACACGCAAGGCCCATCAAACTCCCGGCGACCAGAGGATTTCGATATGACACGAAAGCCCAAACGATCAACGCTGCTGGCAGAACATGATTGACTTTCCCAACGTCGATTGCAGTGCAGGGCAGCAACAAATACAGCGTTGCCATCGCCAAGCCGGTATTCACGTCTGCAAACAATTTACGTCCCAAAAACCAGAGGCCAGTAACAACGGCCAAGTGAGCCAGCACGGCAGTTGATCTTGCGGCAATTTGTTCGACGGACCAAAAGTCACTCGAATTCTGGTAGTGATTTGAAGCGACGAGCTCAGAAGTTTGCACAACAGGAGCGGCCAATAAACGAGCTGTTGGTCCCGGTTGAATCTCTTCTGATGTCGGTTGCTCGGGCGTCGTGTCTTGCCGCTTCAGCATCTCGTCTGCTCGCCGAACGGTTTCGACGGCTACTCGTGTCGGCGGCTCGGCGATCACCTTACTCATTAAAAACGTAAACGCGGCAACCGCCAAAAAAGCCATGCCCGCGTAATTCAAGTTCTGTTCGAACAAGGGACGGCGTTTCCAGAAGCTGTCGCTAAAGAGTCGTCCGAGCAGCAAGCCTGTGGTCACAAACATCCACACATACCCCAGCGATGGATTATGCTGGACCAGCAACTGCCCCGGAGCAATCGCCAGGAGCAATGCCAGATCGACATTACGGAGTGAGACCACTCGGTTGAATCGAAAGAAAACGGCAACAATCAACAACAGCGACAGGTAGAACCAAGTCGCATTGTTGACCGAATAGCCCCGAAGGATGACGTCCATACTTTAAGAAGGCTGACGATGCTCGGCCTGAGACCATTCACCGCAGCAGCCGTCTCCTGATTTGAGTGGGGTTCTCGCGAATTCTCCGAACTCTGCGAGCATACGAATTCCATTTTTTGGCACAGGCTCCACCCGTGCTCCCACCGACGATTGAAGGGGAACAGAATAAGCCGCCAAATCCAGCAATCAAACAAAATTATGGGCGCAAGACGGATTTCGGCAGAACCCACCAAGAAGTTTGGGAAGCGCTACGACGTTCGGAAATCAGAACCCAGCCGACAAAACCTGTGCAACTCGCAGGACACCCGTGCCACAATTAACAATTCGAAATGTGAGCTCGGCTTACGGCACATACTCACCATCCGCATCAATGACATCCGGCAGAATCAGTTCACGTCGAGATGGCTCAGGTGGAACATTCGGCACATCTTCAAGGGCCGGCAATCGTGGCCCTCTATTGGACTGTGGCAACTTCGGCAAGGGTTTAAGAAGCAATTCTTTCGTGATCGGACGAGCTTCGACATCGCCGTCAGCAAGATCATCTTTAGGCGGTGGCGGCGGTGGCAATGAGTCTCGTCTTTGGACGCTGACCTCGCGAGGAGGTTGAGGCACGCGATCAGTGGATTTCAAGAATGCTTGAACGTGAGCACCCTGACCACCGGAGAGTTTTGACGCACTTCGCAAAAACTCGGTCGATCGAGGATCCTCGTCGCAGTAGAGCATAACTCCGACCAGAAACAACCGATCGGGATCACGAACATTCGCATCCGCCCAATCTGCGACCCGCTGCAGGTATTCGGTTTTGTGGACAACATTCTCAACACCATAAACAGTATCCAGTGTCGTTGCATTCTTTGGCCAAGTTGAGTCAACCTGCAATCCACGTTTCACCTTCATGACGGCATGCGAATAGCGTCCCATCGCCACGAGAGCAAAAGCTTGTCGAAAGTAAACGTCGGCGCGGTCTTCTGCTTCGCGTTGAGCTTCCAAGTATCGCAGATAGCCTTTGACAAATTGGCCATCATGCAACAACCGGTCTCCTTCTGCTTGAAATTTACGACTCCGCTCCTTTCCCGCTCGCGATGATGCGCTGACTGGTCGAAACGTCGAAGCCACATCCACTTCCGACGGAGATCCTTCGTAACGCTCTGCGTGAAGCTGCAAGACCTCCTGCATGTTCGCGCCCCCCGGCTGCGGAGGTGGAGGCAACATGCGCCGCGTTGCGCGAACCGGAGCCGGCGGCGGACTGGTAACGACGACCGTTGGGCTAACCGGGATGACCGTCGTTTGTCGGATCACGGTCGGACCGAAAAACGGACTCCACGATGAATAACCGATGCTCGAATATCCGCTGTAGTACCCACCAGGAACAGCCAAGACACCCACGCCAACTGCCGGATAAACCGGAGGCCCGTACCAACCGGTCACGCAGTGCGGATGGACGAAGTAGCCTGGCCCATAGATGCCGCCGTAAACCGTTACGTGGTGCCGATGATTCGCCTGAGCCGGTGACCCACAGAGAATACCCACCAACATCAGCAACAGCCCAAATACCGAATAGCACCGACGATGACGTAAATCAGGCATCGTTCATTCTCCTGTAAGAAACGCTCTCGCCGCGATTGGCCGAAACGACGGTCTCACTTGCGGAGGCAATTATCAGGGGATTTGGTGATTAACGTCAAACGCTGTTTTCCCGTGGTCATAGTCGATGCCTGGCCTCAAAAAGACTCAACCACCAATTCTCATCGGCATCTCCTTGTTGATTGACACTTCTTGAATTAGCGTGTTGACGATCTTCAAGTTCGCAGCAAAAGGTGTCTTTCCAATGTCTACATCCAACGCAAAGCTTGTCGTCGACGGTGACGTTGATGAGTCGGCCTCTTTTTCTTTCGACGACCTAAGCGCATTCTCTGAAGCCGAGCAGATTCGGGATGTCACTCGGTTTCATCCAAAGCGACCGGGGGATGGAGTGACTCTGAGATCATTGCTTAACCGAGTTCGCCCTCGTGAAACAGCGGTCTATCTCACTTTGCATGCGACAAAGGACGATTTCGCCGCCAGTATTCCACTGGCGGCGGTCCTCGACGAGGCAATCTTGGTTTATCGGCTTGATGGTGCTCCGTATCCTGAAGCCAAAGGGGGCCCGTTTCGGTTTCTCATCAAGAACCCGGCGGCCTGCCATACTGACGAACTCGATGATTGCGCGAACGTCAAATTCGTTGATCGGATCGAACTGACTTCAGGCAAGGGCCGAGATACGCGCCCGCATGACGAGGCTCAACACGAGGCTCTTCACGCCCATTAATCACTCAAGCACGGGTAATGGCCGTCAATAATGCTTTAGCCGACAGTTGCCGTAAGTTCTTGAAAAACACGCTTGAAGATTTCATCAGCAATGTCATCCACACTTCGTTGTTGACCGTCGCGAACTGATTCGACGCGATACCAATTTGAATTCTCGCTCGCGAGTTGCAGATAGACATCGCGGACTCGTTGCAGGTATTCGCCGTCCGCTTCTTGCAGGTCGGCAGCTTTATCCGTGTAGCTTCTCGGCTTCTTGGCGGCGATGTTCCGCTGTGCGACATCGACAGGCACATCTAGCAACACAATTAGTTTTGGCTGCGGCAGTCCGAAGATTTCAAATTCGATGCGCTGAATCGTCTGCAATAACTCGGTGCGTTCATCACCGCTGACTTTGGCACCTTGATGAGCCAAGTTTGACGGAACGTAGCGATCGCAGATCACGGCTTCGTTTTGCTCAACGGCATTGAGCAAAACCGCTTTTGATTCATAGCGATCCGCCGCGTAAAGCACCGACGCCAAAAACGGATGGACTTCGTTCAATTGCCCAAAGCGACCGTTCAAGAAATCACCGATCGCGTGGCCGAACAACGTCTCTCGATAGCGAGGAAAGCTCAACAATTCAGCTCGTCGACCAGCCTCATTCAAGCGATCGGTCAAAGCTTTCGCCTGAGTCCCTTTGCCAGAACCGTCAATTCCTTCAATGACAATCAGTGGCGTCACGATCAACCTTCATTAAACAAGCAGGGCCAACGCCGACGCTTTGTCAGGAGCCACGGTGAAGTAACTCAACAACTTGCTCGTCGCCAAGATCGAGTCAACGCCCTTCGTGAGGCTGAACAGCGCAAGCTTTCCCTGGCTGCGATGCAACTTACGATGCAACGTAATGAGCTTACCGATCACAGAACTGGTGAGGTACTCAATACTCGACATATCAAGTGCCAGCTTGAGCCAGTTGTATTGTTCGACGAGCGCGAACAACTCTTGCCCAAGTTGTTCGATGTTTTCCTCGTCATTCAGTGTTCGCATTGTGAAGCCCACAACGAGGACGTCACCGTTCTCTTCCAAAGTGATGTAGTTTGTTGGTCGGTCTGGCAGAGCCATAAGTCACACCTTGGCGTTCTGAGTGCGTCGCAAAATTTCCAACTCGACGAAGAGACTCCCTGAATGCCGCGAGCCTCTCAAGTAGCCGCAGATTCTAAGGACTTCGGCGCAAAGACGCTCGTCAGATTCGCCTCGGAAAATCTGCTGGCATGTAACTTCTCATTCCAGATTGCCACGCCTCGCCCGTCGACTAGATGGCCAAAGTCCAGCAGGTTTCCAGGCAATTCCACGGTGACATAACGGCGATCGGTCCCAAAAACGTGCCCTGGTTGAGACTCAGCAAGACCTTCGACCAAGACTTCAACATCCGAGCCCAACAAGGCCTGCCGATATCGTCGCGCGAGGTCCGCTTCGAGTTTCGCAAGTTCCTGGCATCGAGTTTTCAACACCGACGCAGGTACCTGATCGGGCATCGTCGCGGCTCGAGTTCCACGTCGGCGACTGAATGGGAAGATGTGAATCTTCATGAAGGCAGCCTGCCGACAAGTCTCCAAAGTTTGCTCAAATTCTTCGTCGGTTTCTCCGGGAAAGCCGACGATGATGTCGGTTGTCAGCGCCGGGTTCGGGAGTCGCGAATGCATTATGCCGACAGTTTCTAAGAAACGTCCGACGCGATATCTCCGCCTCATTCTGGCGAGCACTGTATCCGAGCCGCTCTGCAACGCCGGATGAAAATGAGGGCACAAGTGCTCGCAATCAACCGCAGCAGAAATGAAGTCATCTGTGACTTCGGCCGCCTCGATACTCGACAGCCGCAACCTCCAGTTCCCCGGAATGCGATCTAGCTTTTGGAACAAGTGCCACAGTCGAAATGGCTCAAGCCCCGATCGACCGCGCGTTGTATCGACTCCGTAGTGCCCCACGTGGATTCCAGTTAGCACAATCTCTTGGTAGCCGTAATCAATCAACCGCCGCACTTCCTCTTCGATGTCGCTAGGCGATCGACTTTCCAGGCGGGGTCGAACATGTGGGATGATGCAGTAAGAGCATTTCAGAATGCAGCCGTCTTGAATCTTGACGAACGCACGCTTGTGGCCATCAAAGCGACTGATTCCTGTCGGAAATTCAGCGACCCCCAGTCGCAACAAGACATCCGGCAGTTCGCGTTTGTCCGGAACAACCTCAATGACGTTCGGCAATTTCGAAACCGAATCCGGGTCGTGAGTCGCATAGCAGCCGGTCACAATCGTCTGACAATTCGGGTTCTCGCGAGCCAACTGCCTCACGACCTGCCGCCCACGTGAATCGGCGTTTTCTGTCACCGTGCAGGTGTTGACGACACACAAATCGGCAGGCTCTCCGTCGCCAGCCTCGCGAAATCCTGCACGGAACAACGCCTCTGTGACGAGTTGCGTTTCATATTGGTTGACCTTGCAACCCAACGTGATCAACCGACATGTCCGCGTCGCAGAAACCATGAATACAAACTCTCCGATAAAAGACGCGACGAGTATAGCAGCGTGACACGAAACGTAGAGCCAGTCACTCGCTGCACAACGCCAGCTTTAATGGCCGAACTGACCACTCGAACGTCTCTCACTCTTTGGTGAGTGCTTCATCCAGGTTCATGATCAAGCTGCTCGTTGCCGTCCACGCGGCAACCTCGACAGCATTCAGAGCCGAGTCGGCGATTGCCTCTCCTGTTTGAAGAACGTCGGCAGCACTCGCGGGGTTTAGGTGATAATGTTCGAGATGTTGGTCTAGACCGCGCCTCAAAACTTTGAGTTCTCGTTCGCTCGGATCACGAGTCAGCACGAGCCGGAATGCGAACCGCAGCCGACCATCAACGTCGCCGCCTCCTTCTCGCAACACGCGCTCTGCAAGCTTGCGAGCCGCTTCAACAAAACTCACTTCATTCAGAAGTGCGAGCGCCTGTAGCGGAGTGTTTGTGCGAGTCTCTCGCACCGTACAAGCTTCTCGACCAGCCGCATCGAACGTGACCATCACCGGCGGAGCAATCGTCCGTTTCCAGAAAACGTACAATCCTCGGCGATATAAATCCGGACCGTGATCTTGCACGTACTTTTCCGTGTTCTGGAGATCGTCCCACAAGCCATCGGGTTGATATGGCTTAATCGATGGCCCTCCGAGACGCTCCGTCAACAAGCCGCTGGCCGCAAGAGCCTGATCGCGAACCATCTCTGCTGATAATCGAGTCCGTGGCCCACGAGCTAGCAACTGATTCTCCGGATCACGCGTGACAAGATCAGACGACGCTTTCGACGATTGCTGATACGACGAAGATGTCACGATCAACCGGATCAATCGCTTGATGTCCCATCCAGGTGCGTTTTGCGATTTGAGTCCCGCCTCTCCTACAAACTCCAGCGCCAACCAATCCAGCAACTCCGGATGCGATGGCCAATCTCCCTGTGAACCGAAGTCATCGACCGTCTTCACCAATCCTTGTCCGAAGAGTTGTTGCCAAAACCGATTCACGGTCACTCGTGCTGTCAGCGGATTTGCGGGATCAATGAGCCACTTCGCCAACTGGTGTCGATTGAGCTTTTGGGAAGTCGCATCGAGCGGACCTTGTTGTGTTGCGACTTCAATGGGGACATTCAAACTACTGGGAACGTTCGGAGAAACAGCGTCGCCAGGTCGGTCGTATGCACCTCGCAGCAAGACGTTAGTTGGGCGTGGGGAGTCGAGTTCCTGCATCACCATCGTCGTCGGAACGGTTTCGAAAAATGCGGCTCGATGAAGGCGTAAGCGAGAGAGTTCAAAAAATGAACGACTGATCTCTGACGCAGGATGAGCGTCCAAAAATGCCGACATCAATTTCAATCTCTGGGACTTTGATCTTGTGGCGTCACTAAGTGCAGCCAATTCTGAAACACTCTCCGGTGTGGCCAGAATCGAGACTTCCTCAGACGATAATTCAACTCCGAAGAGCCGAATGTCGTCGATCGCCCCCTTGAATGGGGGAGTTAATCCGCCAGCACCAACCCGAAACACATCCTTCGATGCGAACGCCTGATTCAGTTCATCCAACAAGATCCTCTTGGGAACTTCTTTGCCACCGATCCAGAAATGGACGTTGTTCGCGATTCGTGATCCGTCATAGGTGACAGCGACGTTAACCCACTCACCAATCGGAATTGCTTCTGCCGTCTCGACACGCATCGCATCGTCTAGCCAACGTTTGCTGAGGTTGAGTTGCAGCTTTCCGTTTTCAAGACAGAGGTTGTAGCCGTCGGAATTTGCATCATCAGACATACGAGAGAAAATCGTCCCCGACTTCTCTTCTGTTCGAATCCAAACGGACATCGAAAACGGCTCAAAAAATCCAATGTTCGCGACGTCACCAACTGCGAACCGACGCTGTCCGTCAAAGTACGCCCCCTTTCCGAAGCGGCCTTCGCCTAACACAACTGGTACTTGATCTGCCGGTTTTATGGCGGGAGCACCTGATGTTGGACCGAGCGGCTGCGGTTGTGGTCGAGCCGATGGAGTACTGCCAGCGAGCGTTGGCTTAGGCTTGCCGTCTTCATCAAATGGCAAGCGTAATGTTTCGCCACGAGAGACGTTCCAATCAAGCGGCGGCTGATTGGCCAACGATTTCTCCCATAAAGCTTGTTCACGCTTGAGCTCGTCTTGGCATTCAACGACCTCTTTTTCTGTTCCCGCAATGCGCTCATCAAGAGCCTCGATTTGTCTTTGCTGTGCGCGAGTTGGCGTTTTCACATACGGCGGCGAGTTACCAAACTTCACCGCTCGCCCTTTCTCCGGCACGTTGTTGAAGAACGCGAAGAGCTGGTAGTACTCCTTCTGCGAGAAGGGATCGAACTTGTGATCGTGACAACGGCAGCAGCCGAGCGTCAGTCCGAGCCAGACGGTTCCAGTGGTGTCGACTCGATCGACGACGTATTCGACGGCGTACTCTTCGGGAATGATCCCGCCTTCGGCGTTGCCTCGGTGATTGCGATTGAACCCGGTTGCAAGGACTTGATCCATCGTCGGTTTCGGCAGCAGATCGCCGGCAAGTTGCTCGATCGTGAATTCATCGAACGGCTTGTTATCGTTGTAGGCGTCGATGACCCAATCGCGCCAACGCCACATGCTTCGTTCACCGTCCGATTGATAACCGGACGTGTCAGCGTATCGAGCGGCATCAAGCCAAGGCCGCGCGAACTTCTCACCGAACCTTGGCGATGCGAGGAAACGATCGACAATCTTTTCATAAGCGTTCGGCGAGTCGTCGCTAAGGAACGATTCAATCTCATTCATCGACGGCGGGATGCCGGTGAGATCAAGCGTCACACGCCGCAGAAGCGTTGCGCGGTCGGCTGACGGTGAGGGAGTCAAACCCTCTCGTTCAAGCCGTGCGAGCACGAAATGGTCGATCCCATTTTTCGGCCAAGCGTGATCTTTCACGATCGGAAGTTTGGGACGAGACGGAGCGATATAGGCCCAGTGAGATTGCCACTTTGCTCCCTGCTCAATCCACCG
>Ga0256309_1000161_pt1 | contig 12827 bp, 14 predicted proteins | sample ColtaT_FD_183678 | JGI IMG/M metagenome (GOLD analysis project Ga0256309, IMG submission 183678) | Metatranscriptome of freshwater microbial communities from Columbia River, Oregon, United States - Colum_Colum_RepA_8d (Metagenome... | ecosystem: Environmental > Aquatic > Freshwater > River...
CGACGGGCAAGAGTGCCCGTCCTACGGATTTGTGAGACAGAGCCTCGTGCGAGCCGTGAACAATTCGGAGTAGTGATCACCGCGCGGCATTCCGAATTTCGATCGCTCGCAGTTCACCCTTCTTGGCCGGAAGGCGAACAGCGTGACGCACGATCCATCGCCGGTTGGCGGCTTGCTGAGTGGTGAGATTCTCTGCGTCGATCTCTGCGATCCATCGTTCGCAAATGGCGAAGGCCACGTCAGGATGATCCTTCAGAATGTCGGCCAAGTGGTTCGCCACGGAACGACGAACATACAACTCTGAGTCGTCCTTCAGTCGCTCAAGTAGCGGCAGCGTGAAGTCGGGATTCTGTTGAAACTCTTTCAACCGCATGGCCCACGGTAATCGTGAACGAGTCCCTTCGCTCACCAATCGTCTGACATGCGGATTCGGATCTTTGGCCCACTTTGCCAACATCTTCAGGCAACGATCGCGATGCCGTACCAGGAACGGACGAATGCAAAACTCGGCTGTCATGCGCTTTGTCAGCTCATAATTCGCAAGCATCCCGCTTTCGAAACGCTCCACGCCACGCTCAGCAATGACGTGAGCATGTGGCAGATAGAAAAACACCGCGAGGCCATTCCCCTCCGTCGCCTGCAACTCCGGCCCCAATGAGGAGATCAGCAATGGCGCAGCCTCATCAAAGTCCGTCGGCAACTGCGCCGCCAACGCCTTCCCAATGTGTGCCCCTCGCTGATTGAACTCCAACTCGTCCAACCCGCGAAGAGCATCCGCCTCAAACCGTTTCCGATCAAAGCTCGGCACAACTCCAACAAACGATTCCCCCACCAACCGAACCAAATCTTGCCCTAACACTTCCTTGAGCGGCACTCCCGTGAGAATCGTCGAAGGAGCCTGAAATCGCTGAGCGGGATGTGGCTTCATGGTCATTTACCGCGAAAGACAGGCTGTCCCGTCAACTCAAATTGAATTCCAACCCGACCACAACGACCGAGTAACGAGACATTCACCGCTCGGAGCCCACATCGAATTCCAACAGGCTCTTCAAGTGAATGATGTACTTCTCCTGAGCCAAAATGATCGCACGCAATTCTTTGATTTCAGCTTCCAACAGGTTATGCCTCGCTCGGAGCAGTTCTTGATGTCTTTGCCGAATCCGGAGCATCACGAGCGATTTGCGGTTGAGATGCAAGAGCGCAACGTGAAATCGTCCTGTCTCACTCAGCGATTCCAAGCGACCGGTCGTTTCATCGAGTCGAACATGCAACTCGATGTTGTCATGCAACGGATGTACCAAAACGTGGCCGTTCAATCGGTCTTGGTCTGTCGGTGTAAAGTTTGATTTGAAAAGGTTGCAGCGAAAGCATGCGTAGACCAGGTTGTCCTCACGATCATCGCCACCCGCGCTGATGGGGACAAAATGGTCGACCGTCAGTTCGCCACCAACGTCATCTTCGCGGACGCCGCAATAACCACACCGCATGTGGTAGCGAACACGCACCTCATTGTGTCTCGGGTGCGACACCGGCTAATTCTCCACGCCCAACAGCCGTCGTGTCTGCTGTCCCATACGGCTTTCGAGGAGTTGAATTTCCGCATCCAATTCTTGGTGGCGCCGTTCTAACTTTGAACGTTCCGATTCGAGCACGGCGAGTTCATCGCGAGCCTGCTTCGCTCCCAGCAACAATTGACACTCCTCACCAGACTCCAAATCCTGTTGGCCAGCTTGATAGATGGCGTGGTCATCAGACGTCAGGGACTCCCCGCGCGCAACACGTACGTGCAATTCCCACCACGCTTGAAATGCAGACTCACCCATCATTGATCTCCTCAATGATTAGACCAGAACTCCGACCTCTATCATGTCACGTGCAACTCTATTTGTGGTTGGTGCGATTCGCAACAACTCTGTGCGAATCATTTGCTGCGATGAATCAAACAACGGTTCCTAGCACCGTTGTTTCACCCAAGGATTGAGAAATTCCTGTGGTACTTTGTGACCTCGAAGCAAGTGGCGTCGTTGATTTCACTGAACCGGCGCTTTAGGCGGAAGTACCAACGTTTTGGATCGTCGTTGGAACGCGAGATCCACACCATTCGCTTTCCAGCCGACTCGACGGCCTTAGAGAGTAGCTCGTGAAATATGGCAATCGGGAATACGAAGATGTCGCGCTTGTACCCGCTGTCGTGCGCGAGAACGTAGGCCAGAAAAAAGTCTTTCCGAGTGGCATGCGCCGCGAATTCATTATCTTTGAAGAAACGCCAAGACGAGAGGTCGAATAGCGGCTGCTCCCATTTGAGATTGCAGTCGTACAGCTTGCCGTACTTGACTTGAATTTCGCGATAGACGACTTGGTCATCCTGCCGCTGCCGAAGAATGAAATCGACTTTGTCGATATCAAGGTAGCGCTGATACGGATTCCATCCCGCCTCGAAGAATTCAAACTGCGCAAGGGTCTCGCCGAGAATCTCGTAGTGACCGGCTCGGTGCTTTTGTTCGCGAGTCGCCATGTTTGCCACCGAACAGAGAAGTAGCCACGTTCTGACGAACGTGGCTACCGAGAAACTCAACTCAAACGACATCAACTAATCCAACCGATACCCTTCCGGGTACTTCGGCTTGATCAAGTCAGCGACACGCGGCGTCTTGAGCGCCGCGAGGTTCGTGACCTTGAGAGCCTTGGCGTCCCATTCGACTTTCTCGCCCCATTCGCCCATGGAGCCGTCGGTTCCACCGGTGGCGGCGGCCCAGACGGCGAGGTTGCCGAGCAGGATCGTTTCGGTGAGCGGGCCGGCTCGGTCGACGAAGTTTGATTTGCAAATCTTCGGATCGTTGGCTCGCTTGGCTCGGAACAACTCGTACATGTTGTTGAGGTCGTTGTTCCCCTTGTTCTCGGCCTTCTCGTAATCGACTTTGACCTTCTCGACACCCTTCAGCTCGTAGTTACCGCAGTAATCGTCAGTGCTGTAGAAGGTTCCCTTCTCGCCGACGATCATCACGCCACTGTCCGAAACCTTGGTGATGCCGTGCTTCTCGAAGACTTCCATCGGAGGCTTATTACCCTTGCGGTCGTACCACCAGAACGGAATCGCTGGGCGTTCCGATGTCTCTGGGAATTCGAACTTAATGACCGCGCTGGCTGGGAAGCTGTCGAAGTCATGACCGGTCGACTTGGCAACGACCGAGATCGGATCGCGCAGTCCGCAGGAAGCGAATGGGACGGTCAACTGATGGCAGGCCATATCGCCCAACGCGCCACTACCAAAGTCCCACCAGCCACGCCATTGGAACGTGTGATAGATACCCGGCCAGAACTCTCGTTGAGGAGCCACGCCGATCCAGTTCTTCCAATCGACTCGCTCCATCGCCTTGGCGATTTCTTCCTTCTTCTTTGCAACGAGCTTGTCAGCGTTTTCGGCATCGTCCTTCTTCGCCTGCGCCGCGAACTTGTCCAACGTCATGCGGCGACCAGGACCTTGAGCCCAGACCGGACGGTTCGACCAAGCGAAGACTTCTTTCAACGTGCCGAGCACGCCCGACTTGATCTGGGCGATCGCTTCACGCGATGAATCGAGCGCGGTTCCTTGATTACCCATCTGGGTGCAAACGCCGGTCTCTTTCGCGACCGTCGCCATCAATCGAGCTTCGTAGATCGTGCGTGTCAGCGGCTTCTGCGTGTAGCAACTGATCCCCAATCGCATCGCTTCCAACGTCGCCGGAGCGTGCATGTGGTCCGGAGTGCTGATCGTGCAGATGTCGATCTTCTTGCCGTACTTGGCGAGCAATTCGCGGTAGTCAGTGAACTTCTCCGCGTTCTGGAACTTGCCGGATTTCCCTTTGCTTTCGAGCGTGTTTCGGTCCACATCGCAAATCGCGACAACGTTACCGAACTGCGACGCATGGTCGGAATCGCTTCCACCTTTACCACCGACGCCGATGCTAGCAACGTTGATTTCCTCGTTGGCCGAGAGAGCCTGCTTGGAAAACACGACTCCGTGACCGACATACGCGCCAACGCTGGCAACGGTCACGTTTTTCATAAAATCACGACGGGTCGATGGCTTGCGCATACCCAGAGTTCCTCGCTGAAAGTGAAAATGAATCCCGGAAACCAAACGGGCGAAGACATTACCTTGCGTCGGAAGCCTTCGCAATCAACGCACATTGATCGGAAACGGCGTAGAGCGGGCAGCTCGACTGCTTGGTCCAACCTTAGACGATCACTGGCGAGCCGCCTGTGCTACGAGTGCTAACTCTTGTCGATATCGGCGGCAGCGAGAACTCGTGTTCCGACTCGCTCGCCTGCAACAGCCCGTTCAACATTGCCGAGTTTCTTGTAGTTGAACACGACAATCGGAATGTTGTGCTCCATGCAATGATGAATGGCAGTGGCATCCATCACCTTCAGGTTCTGTCGCAAGAAGTCCTGGTAAGAAATCTCTGAATAGCGAACCGCGTGAGGATTCTTTTCTGGATCTTCCGAGTAGATGCCATCGACCTTCGTCGCTTTGAGGAGCACGTCTGCTTCGATCTCGCGAGCACGCAACGCGGCGGCAGTGTCGGTCGTCACAAACGGGCTACCAGTCCCAGCGGCCAAGACGACAACTCGTCCCTTTTCCAGATGACGAATACAGCGTCGACGAATGAACGGTTCCGCCACTCGCTCCATCTGAATTGCAGTTTGCAATCGAGTTTCAACCCCGGCGTTTTCAAGAGCGTCCTGCAACGCGAGTCCGTTAATGACAGTCCCCAACATCCCCATGTAATGGGCTGTTGGCGTCTTTATCGCCGCACTGACAGCAGCGAATTCTTTACCTCGCAGAATGTTCCCACCACCACAAACAATCGCGAGCTGCACTCCTTGATCAACGACTCGCTTGATCTGCTGACACATGGTCGTGATCTCGTCCATGTGAATTCCGGTTTCGCCCGGACGACAGAAACTTTGGCCGCTGATCTTCAACAGAACTCGTTTGTAAGGGCGATTGTCGGACATCGAAGGTCACCTGGAAATGAAGTGGGGAGGAAATTGATCGTTGGTTATTGGTTGTTGATCATTGGTCATTTCAAAATCACAAAATGACCAACGATCAATAACCAATGACAAATCCCAACCCCCACCGAGCTTGCCTCGGTGGGGTTGGCAGACATGACTCGATGATGGCTGATATTCTCGTACAAAACAAAACAGGAGGCACATGAGCCTCCTGTTCGCTGACATTAATTGTTGCCATCCGAAAACGGAACGGCGAATTAGCGACCGATCACCCAACGAGTGAAGTTGACCGCTTTCAGGCCAGATTCAGCCAAGGCTTGGCTGACGGTCTTTGATTGTTCCTTAGCAAATGGCTGGGAAATCAAAACACCTTGCTCGTTGTAGAACACGTTCATCTGGCCATCGACGATCTTGTCGATGATGTTGTCCGGCTTGCCCGACTTCTTAGCCTCACTTCGCAAACGTTCCCGTTCAGCATTCACAGCTTCCACCGGAAGTTGATCAGGCAGAGTTGCCGTCGGCTTCATGGCCGCGACGTGCATCGCCACATCACGCAAAACAGGAGCAGTCTTGTTCTCGCCAGCAGCTTGAAACAACACCCCTTGCTTGCCGTCGTGATGCACGTACCCACCGACTGGTCCACTGACGCGAACAATGCGTGAAAGCACGATCTTCTCGCGAATCGAGTTGACCACGTCTTCGTAAAGATTATTCAGCGTCTTGCCAGGAGCCTCAGGCGCGGGCTGAGCCAGCAACGCTTCCGGGGAATCCGCACCAGGGCCGTTCAACAACTGCAACGCACATTGCCGAGCAAGAGAAACGAACGCTTCAGCACCGGCAACCGGGGCTGATTCGCATTGCAATTCGATCATCGCAGCTTCAGAACCATCCGCCTTCATTTCGACGACGATTCTGCCTTCCGAAGTCGCGTTGTCAGCTCGCTTGAGCATCACCTTCTTGAATTTGCTCTTCAGGATTTCAACCGCTTTGTCCTGATCGCCACCCGCTTCAGTCAAAGCTTGCTTGCAATCCATCAACGGCAAATTGGTCAACTCTCGCAGCGACTTAACTGATGCCGCAGTAATTTCAGCCATATTATTTCCTCCTCAAAATCGAAAAGCGGTGACAGCTCCAGCCATCACCGCAAGTTATTTATCACTAACCGTGGTACGTTATTGAGCGAATAAGAAGACCTGATGAACGGAGCCGAAATCGCGACTCCGTTCTCAATCAGTCAACTAGCGTGACGGAACAGCTTTCGGCTCTTCCACAACGCTGTCTTTGTTCGATCCGTCTGGAGTCCCCTTACCAGCTTGAACCGCTTCCGAAAGGTGTTGCAACACCAAGCGAATCGAGCGGATGCTGTCGTCGTTACCAGGAATCGGCAGGTCGACCAAGTCGGGATTGCTGTCGGTATCGATCAGCGACACGACCTTGATCTTCATGATCGCGCATTCCTTCACACAGTTATGCTCTTTCGTGGGGTCAATCACGACCACCGCTTCAGGCATCCGGTTCAGTGTGCGCATTCCGTTAAGGTTGCGGAAAATCTTTTCGCGTTCGCGACCAAGCGTCGACTGCATCTTCTTCGAGTACGAATTGATTTCGCCGGTCGTGACCAAGGCTTCGAGTTCTTCCAACCGCTTCAGACGGTTACGAATCGTCCGGAAGTTGGTGAACGTGCCACCGAGCCAGCGTTCAGAAACGAACGGCATTCCGCAGGCTTGAGCCGCTTCGATAATCGGGTTTTGAGCTTGTCGCTTTGTACCGACGAAGAGGATCAAACTCCCCTGTGAAGCAACCTTTTCGAGGTACTTCTTCGCTCGCAAGAGTCCGCGAACGGTCTCTTTGATATCGATAATGTGAATCTGGTTTCGCTTGCCGTAGATATACGGCCGCATTTTCGGGTTCCACTTGCTTGTGCGGTGCCCGAAGTGAACTCCAGCTTCCAGAATGTCTTTCACAACAATATTCGACACGTTTTCCTCGGCTCCTTTCCACCTCTCACGGGCAGCCACTTCGTCCGAACCTCGGAAATCGAAGACCGCACTTGCGAGAAGCACACTCTCTCTTGAAGAGCGTTCGAAAGATTTCAAAATGCCACATTAATCTGACGAGACTCACATCGAGCCTAGTTCAAGGGGCGGGGATGGTACTGGTCGCCCGGAAGACCGTCAAACCACGAGTGAAACGATCTCGTGAACACTCACCAGGGTCAGGCACGAGATCACGTCCGCCATTTGGCCAATTGCGTCGCTCGATACTCCGCAGCCGCCCCCTGCTCGATCGCGGCTCGCATGCCTTTCATCAGGTTTTGATAAAAGGCGATATTGTGCCAAGAAACCAGCACCGGCCCGAGCATCTCGCCGGTCATAAATAGGTGCCGAAGATACGCTCGACTGAACCCCGTGCAACAAGGGCAATCACATTCTGGATCGAGTGGACCTGGATCACGCTGATGCTTGAGGTTTCGCAGCCGTAACGCTCCTTGGCTGGTAAACGCGAGGGCGTTGCGACCATTGCGAGTCGGCATCACGCAATCGAACAGATCGATCCCACGACAGACCGCTTCCAACAAGTCAGTCGGAGTCCCGACCCCCATCAAATATCGCGGTTTATTCGTCGGCAACAGAGGGGCGGTGAAGTCGAGCGTCGCATACATCTGCGGAGGTGGTTCACCGACACTCAAGCCGCCAATTGCGTAGCCTGGAAAATCGAGCGGCAAAAGTCCCGCCGCCGACCGCTCTCTCAACTCGCGATCGGTCGCTCCTTGCAAGATGCCGAACAACGCTTGATCGCTCCGCTGATGTGAGTCACGACAGCGTTTCGCCCAGCGAGTCGTTCGATCCACCGCCGCGATAATTTTTTCGCGCGGAGCATCGGCTGGCGGGCACTCATCCAAACACATGATGCAGTCCGCACCGAGCAATTCCTGAATCCGCATCGCTCGTTCGGGGGAAAGCTCCAACATGCTGCCGTCGAGATGCGACTTGAACACCACCTTCTCGTCATCAATCTTCCGTAACGATGTCAGCGAGAAGACCTGAAACCCGCCACTGTCGGTGAGGATCGGCCCATCCCAGCTCATGAACCCGTGCAGCCCACCCAACTCCGCCACAACCTCCGGCCCCGGCCTCAATGCCAAGTGATAGGTATTGGCCAAAATCTTCTGTACGCCCACTCGCTTGAGCTGCTCTGGCGTCAAACCTTTGACGCTCGCCTGAGTCCCGACTGGCATAAACGCCGGGGTTTCGACAACACCGTGCGGCGTTTGCCATCGGCCACGCCGTGCAGACGATTGAACGTCACTCGAAATCAAATCAAACCGAAATGACGGCAATTGAAATCCTACACAATCTTTCGATGGGTTTAGGTCAAATCTTTTTGCTCAAAGCCCCCTTCAGGGAGCGGTGCAGAACTGCGAAGCCTGAAGAACGCTTTAGGATCTCGAACATCTTTCTCAAACGATCGGAATCTCACGTACTGCAAGACTCGTTTTTCCGCGAGACCGATCAAGAGCTTTCTCGCTTTGTGCCAAGTGATGTCGAGCAATTTATTCGCATCGCTAATGGTGATTACGCCGTGTTCGGCAACCCAGTTCAAAAGTCGCTTCTCTGGCTCTGATAGATCGGCAGCGATCGCCTCGCTGACGATTGTGGAAACATCGCGATCGATCCAAGCACGACGCTGTTTGATGTTGTTCCGCAGAACAACGGTGACAGAAACACTTCCGCTTGCCGACTCCTTGAATTCAGGGTTTGGCAACTTCAGGTCAATCATTGTGTCGCGAATTCGTCGAGTACCTTCGTGCGCGCACTTCACATACTCCAAATAGAACATCGCATCCATCAGGTCCGGGTTTCGCGGATGATGGACGTCGTAGATATTTTTCGGAGTCACAAACGGAGGAAGTGGACCAGGGCTTTCGATTTCCAAACGATCGTCGAACATCTTCACGACGATCGGCATGTTCTTCATGCCATTGCCGTACGAGCGATGCACACAGGCATTCACGATCGCTTCGTACCAAGCTAGCTTGGGGTACTCTGGAACGGGAAAGAATTTCCCCTTGGCATCGAGGGGCGAAAACGTTCGTAATTGCGATTCGAGAACTTGCTCGATCTGTCGAATCAGGTCGGGAACTGGTCCTTCCAGAAATAAGTCTTTCACGGCGTTGTAACGCTCACCAGTCCTCTCAAGCTCACCTTCAAAACGCTGGAAGCGAATCTTGCAGCCTGGAACAATCTTCTGCGGGTCTTTCGCAAACAACAAAGCACACGCAAAGTTCGGAATGAACGATTCTGACTCAATTTCGCCAAGTCTGCGAACGTTGAGGACTTCCTCGGAAGTCAAACTTTCCGAAAGCCCGCGCTTCACTCGAACGGTAGAGACAAATTGTGCAACTGCGGCTTGATCAAACTCACGCGGCCAGTTGAGATTGCAGGCTCGACGCTCAAAGCTCAGCTCCCCTTTGTCAGCTTGCAATTCGCTGATTTGTGCTCCTTTGAGTTCCGTCTTGCTGTCGCCAATTCGTGTAAAAACTTTGCCGTTGCTTGTTCGAACAACCATATTCGGTTGGTAATGAACTCGAAACAAAACGACAAAATCGTGCTTTCCTGTGACATTCGTCACCGGAACCCGCTTCGATTCGTACTTGGCATCCGGACAAAAAGTGTGCCCCACTTTTTCCAGGCGATTGAGGTCGTCTGTCGAAAGACGGCTACAACCCTCAAAGCCCCCTTTGTCTTTCATGCCAGAAATAATCAGGCCGCCGTTCGGATTGGTATTGGCCCACATCGAGAAATATTCACCAAGACTGTCCCCCGAAAACTTTGCTGACTTTCGCTCAATTCGCCGGTCTTCTGCGACAGCATCAAGCAACGACTCATCAGCGCGCGAATAAATTTCATCCGCCGACATGAGCTGCAAGGGTTCGCTCTCGAAATCAAATTGCGTCTTCCAACCATTCATGCCAAGAAATTAAACCCACGAGACGGTGATAACGAAGTAAGCCTAACGCTGTCTTCGCCATGTGAATAACTTTCACGCCTTACATCGTCGTCACCGGTAACTGCACCAGCACAGACGAGGGCTTTGGTATCGAGTCGCGTGGGTCCTTGTCTTCTTCGTCTGAGAGGACCGTGTCGACCAGGAAGTAGAGCAGTTGGCGAATTTCGTCGGACTCAAGATCGTCGGCCAAGAGTTCCGCACGGTCTCGCGACTTTTCAATGAGTCGCTCGGCCTTCTCGAAGACACCCAACTCCTCAAACAAACGGCGAGCGCGGTTGAAGCGGATGCTGTCCTCTTCCTCGCGATCGAAGAAGCAACGTTCCATGAGCTGGCGTTGCTCGGCATTCGCAGCTTGCCAGGCGAGCGCCATCATGACGGTCGGTCGCAGCGCGAGTGCATCTTGGCCTGCAACGAGTTTGTTGTCGCTGTCGCCACGCCAGTCTTTCAGGTCGTTGAGGATTTGGAAGCCAATTCCCAAGTGTCGACAGAACTGCGGAATCATCTGCTCGTACTTTTCGATCGGCCCAGCCATGCGCAACCCGGAATACAGCGCCGCCTCAAATGCGGGGGAAGTCTTCAATGCATAGATCTGCAAGGCATCGACCGGCATGAAGTCGAGCGTTGGCTTCGATTGCCAATACATCTCGGCCCCTTGGCCATCGCACAACTTGATGTGAGCAGCCGCCATTCGCTCGAGCACATCGCCCGCTGCATCTCCTCCGAGTTCCTTGCGGCTCGCGGCAATCAGCTTGTAACCGAGCCCGATCAAGTGGTCGCCGATATTGATTGCTGGCCCGAGCCCTTCGCTGCGATGCAGTGTCTCGCGTCCGTAACGGAAAAGATCGTCGTCTTCGATGTCGTCATGCACGAGCGAGGCTTTATGAAACGCCTCGATCGACATGGCGACGCGAGCGACCGCGTCCGAGAACTCGAACTGGTGATCGCTCGATTCAAAGTTCTTCAGACGTGAACCGCCAGTTGCCGCGTCATAGGCCGCCAGCGTGATAAACGGCCGAAAACGCCGACCGCCGCTCTTGAGCCAGTCGTAAGAAACATCTTCTGTCCGGCCGAGCGGCGACGCAGCTGTTTCGGGAGTCTTGCTGCGAACTCGCGGCAGCAACCGCTCGAAGTTCTCGTCGAACAAGCGATTGGCCGAACGCATGATCGAGACATATCCGGTCACTCGCGGATTCGGCATCGGCTCGTACTTGTCGAGCACTTCCCAAATCCACGCTTCATCGAGCGATGTGTTGTGGCAATCACCCGAATGCAGTGGAACAGCGTAAGACGGCACACCGGCGATCAAGACTTTGTCGATCGCCTTCTCCAAAACGTTGAGGCACGCGACGCCAAGAATCCCGTCGACGTAACCGCCGACGATGATCTTCAGCACAATCGGCGAACCTTCTGCCACCAGAACTTTGTAGCCGAGTTGCTCGGCCTTCACCTTGTAGTCGGCGATCGAACAAGCTCCGCAACGCTCGCAATCGAGACCAAACTGCGTGTATTCCGCAGGACAACCTTCGGCGTGTTTGAGGCAATGCGGCAGCAACAACATCCGGCGTTCAAACGGTGTCGCCAAGAACTGCCGTCGCCAAATGGCATTGCCGATCATCACCGCCGTGAAGCCGAGATATTTTTCCGGCAATCCCATCTCGTTCAACAGCACGCGAGCCCACGCTTCAAGCTGAGCCCGGTTGAACGGCTTCGACCGGTCGAGCGTTTCGGCATAGACCGCCGTCCGAGCCTTCAACGTCTCGCGCAGCTCCAGCGTTTCCGGAACGATCTTCAAGTGGGATGTGCTCGACCGAATCTTCTTCCGCTTCGGCGTCGGCTCATCGTCATCATCTTGAATGTCAGACACGCGCCGGCGTCCTGCAGCGTCAACATTCCGATGCTCGAGGGCCTGGGTATCCGCATCAGCGGCATGATGATGCTCAAGCCGTTCTTCAGTTTCACTCAGATGAGTCGTTGCTATCGACATTTTCAACTCTCTATCGCGGGCTAAGCCCGATTGTCGACTGTGAGCTCAGCCCACCGTCGTGTTCGTGTTCCAGCAAGGCTCTTTCATTCTCTTTCAGCGACGACAAGCGAACCGCCAACGATCGCCGATAGACGATCAAGAATATCCGAGCGAAGCGTCCGATCCCCGGCGAGGAATTCACTCAGTTGTTGGACCGTGATTCCCGCCTCTGAAGCAACCTGCGAAATAAGTCGGCCACTGTGGTGAATCGCCTGCCGCAACTGTCCGCTCAGTGAAGGTTCGTGCTGAGCTTCGTGCATTCGTTCCAGTTTGGCTTGAAGCTGCGGACGCTCCGTGGCAATGAGTTCGCGTTGGTGCTGCAAACGAGCCAATTGCTCGGGTGTCAGCGAGAAATTGGATTGGCGGTGTGTTGTCGTCATGGAACTTTCCCACATTGGCTGCTTCAAAATGATTCACCCGGCCGTGGAACTTCATACGCCGTTACCGGCAACAGCAGGATGTCGTCGATCTCTTCGTAAATACAGATGACAAATCTCCCATCAATCGTCTCACCCCAAGCACACGGCAAACCTGTTGAATCACTAGCACCGACATCGTCAGGAGCGGAAACGACTTGTTCAAAATCTTCCGGAGCCACGTCGTGCTCGGCAAGATGTTCGATGATTTCGTCGGTCCACAAAAATTCGTAGTACGGCACACCTACGGCTCCTTCCTCGTCACCTCCGCCGCTTTGCGGAGCGCCGCGACGGTGAAGATCAGCGGATACAGGGCCTCAAAATACCATAACTTGGCGAAATAGAAACCGATGGGAGACGGCTCCCGGAATCGACCG
>Ga0256309_1000166_pt1 | contig 12746 bp, 11 predicted proteins | sample ColtaT_FD_183678 | JGI IMG/M metagenome (GOLD analysis project Ga0256309, IMG submission 183678) | Metatranscriptome of freshwater microbial communities from Columbia River, Oregon, United States - Colum_Colum_RepA_8d (Metagenome... | ecosystem: Environmental > Aquatic > Freshwater > River...
AAGCGCGAAGGCCGCCCCAGCGAGCTGGAAACCCTGACCAGCCGCCTGATCGACCGCCCCATCCGCCCCCTGTTCCCCGAAGGCTTCTTCAACGAAGTGCAGGTGGTGATCCACACCCTGTCGCTCAACCCCGAGGTTGACGCCGACATCGCCGCCATGGTGGCCACCTCGGCCGCCCTGGCCGTGTCCGGCATTCCCTTCAACGGCCCCATCGGCGCCGCTCGCGTGGGCTACGTCAACGGGCAGTACGTGCTGAACCCCGGCCAGACCGAGCGCAAGAACTCGCAGATGGACCTGGTGGTGGCCGGCACCGAAGCCGCCGTGCTGATGGTCGAGTCCGAAGCCGAGCAGCTGTCTGAAGACGTGATGCTGGGTGCCGTGGTGTTCGGCCACGAGCAGGGCAACATCGCCATCGCCGCCATCAACGAACTGGTGCGCGACGCCGGCAAGCCCGAGTGGACCTGGCAAGCCCCCGCCAAAGACGAGGCCCTGATCGCCAAGGTGAGCGCCCTGGCCCAGGCCAAGCTGGAAGCCGCCTACCAGATCCGCAACAAGCAGGCCCGCACCCAGGCTTGCCGCGCCGCCTACGCCGATGTGATGGCTGGCCTGAAGGCCGATGGCGTGGAGTTCGACAGCGTGGTCGTCGAAGGCCTGCTGTTCGAGATCGAAGCCAAGATCGTGCGCGGCCAGATCCTGGCTGGCGAGCCCCGCATCGACGGTCGCGACACCCGCACCGTGCGCGCCATCGAGATCCGCAATAGCGTGCTGCCCCGCACCCACGGCTCGGCCCTGTTCACCCGTGGTGAAACCCAGGCCCTGGTGATCGCCACCCTGGGCACCGACCGCGACGCCCAGCGCATCGACGCGCTGGCCGGCGAGTTCGAAGACCGCTTCATGCTGCACTACAACATGCCGCCCTTCGCCACCGGCGAAACCGGCCGCGTGGGCAGCCCCAAGCGCCGTGAAATCGGTCACGGCCGCCTGGCCAAGCGCGCCCTGGTGGCCGCTCTGCCGAGCAAGGAAGAGTTCCCCTACACCATGCGCGTGGTGTCCGAGATCACCGAGTCCAACGGTTCCTCGTCCATGGCTTCCGTCTGCGGCGGCTGCCTGGCGCTGATGGACGCTGGCGTGCCCATGAAGGCGCACGTGGCCGGTATCGCCATGGGCCTGATCAAGGAAGGCAACCGCTTCGCTGTGCTGACCGATATCCTGGGTGACGAAGATCACCTGGGCGACATGGACTTCAAGGTGGCCGGTACCACCAACGGCATCACCGCCCTGCAGATGGACATCAAGATCCAGGGCATCACCAAGGAAATCATGCAGGTCGCCCTGGCCCAGGCCAAGGAAGCGCGCCTGCACATCCTGGGCAAGATGCAGGAAGCCATGGGCGAGGCCAAGACCGAGATCAGCACCTTCGCACCGCGCCTGTACACCATGAAGATCAACCCGGAGAAGATCCGCGACGTGATCGGCAAGGGCGGCGCCACCATCCGTGCGCTGACCGAAGAGACCGGCACCCAGATCGACATCGGCGAAGACGGCACCATCACCATCGCCTCGACCGATGGCGACAAGGCCGAGGAAGCCAAGCGCCGCATCGAGCAGATCACCGCCGAGGTGGAAGTGGGCAAGGTCTACGAAGGCCCGGTCACCAAGATCCTCGACTTCGGTGCCCTGATCAACCTGCTGCCCGGCAAGGACGGTCTGCTGCACATCAGCCAGATCGCCCACGAGCGAGTGGAGAAGGTGTCCGACTACCTGCAAGAAGGCCAGATCGTCAAGGTCAAGGTGCTCGAGACCGACGAAAAGGGCCGCGTCAAGCTGTCCATGAAGGCGCTCATCGACCGCAACGGCGGCGGCGAGCAAGCCCAGCAGCAACAGCAGTAAACGCACCATGGCCGTGATGCAAGCCGTCGAGATCGCCCAGTACGGCGCGCCCGAGGTGCTCCGCGTGGCCGAGCGCCCCGTGCCGCAGGCCGGTGCGGGCGAGGTGCTGATTCGTGTGGCGGCCTCGGGCGTCAACCGCCCCGACGTGCTGCAGCGAAAGGGCTTCTACCCCGTGCCGCCTGGTGCCTCCGACATCCCGGGCCTGGAGGTGGCTGGCGTCATCGAATCCGGTGACGCCGCCGCCATGGCCGAGGCTGGCTTGAAGGTGGGCGACCGCGTGTGCGCCCTGGTGGCTGGTGGCGGCTACGCACCCTGGTGCGTGGCGCCGGTGGGGCAGTGCCTGCCCGTGCCGGCTGGCCTCGACGACGTGGCCGCGGCCTCTCTGCCGGAGACCTTCTTCACGGTCTGGAGCAATGTGTTCGATCGCGGTCGTCTGCAGCCGGGCGAAACCCTGCTTATCCAGGGAGGCACCAGTGGCATCGGCGTGACCGCCATCCAGATGGCCAAGGCCATGGGTGCCCGCGTCATCGCCACCGCCGGCAGCGACGAAAAATGCGCCGCCTGCCTGAAGCTCGGTGCCGATCACGCCATCAACTACCGCACGCAAGACTTCGCTGCCGTGGCGCGCGAGCTCACGGGTGGCCTTGGCGTCGATGTCATCCTCGACATGGTGGCGGGCGACTACGTGGCGCGCGAGGTGAGTTGCCTGGCCGAGGACGGCCGCCTGGTCATCATCGCGGTGCAGGGCGGCGTGCAGTCGGGTTTCGATGCCGGGCTGGTGCTGCGCCGCCGTCTCACCATCACCGGCAGCACGCTGCGTCCGCGTCCGGTGGCCTTCAAGGCCGCCATTGCCTCGGCCCTGCGCCAGCGCGTGTGGCCGTTGCTCGAATCGGGCGCCATCCGCCCGGTCATCCACCAGGTCTTCGCGCCGGGGGAGGCCGCTCAGGCCCACGCCCTGATGGAGTCCAACACCCACATCGGCAAGCTCGTCATCCGCTGGGCTTGATCACCACCTTTCTGACGCATGAAGAAACTCATCGCCGGTAACTGGAAAATGAACGGCGGCCTGGCCGCCAACGAGGCCTTGGTGCAAGCCATGCTGGCCGGCATCGGCTCGCCCAAGGCGGATGTCGCCCTCTGCGCGCCCGCGCCTTACCTTGCCCAACTGCAGTCGCTGCTCAAGGGCTCGCCGATTGCCTGGGGCAGTCAGGACGTGTCCGCGCACGAGCAGGGCGCCTACACCGGTGAGGTGTCGGCCGCCATGCTGCGCGACTTTGCCTGCCGCTATGCCATCGTGGGCCATTCAGAGCGTCGCCAGTACCACGGCGAAACCGATGCCGTGGTGGCCGAGAAGGCCCAGCGTGCGTTGGCCGCTGGTATCACGCCCATCGTTTGCGTGGGCGAGACCCTGGCCGAGCGTGAAGCGGGCGTGACCGAAGAGGTCGTCAAGCGCCAGCTGGCCGCCGTGATTCATCTGGTGGGCCATTGCATCACCGAGATCGTGGTGGCCTATGAGCCTGTGTGGGCCATCGGCACCGGCAAGACCGCCACGCCCGAGCAAGCGCAGGCCGTGCACGCGGTGTTGCGTGCCCAGCTCAAGGCCGCCACGCCCAACCCGGAGCGCATCCAGATCCTGTATGGCGGCAGCATGAACGCCGCCAACGCCGCCACTTTGCTGGCCCAGCCCGACATCGACGGCGGCCTGATCGGTGGTGCATCCCTCAAGGCGCCTGATTTCCTGCAGATCGTGGCTGCCGCCAACGCCCAGTAAACCGCGGCCTCGTCGCCCGTGTCTTCCTTTCGGAGTTTTTCATGAACGTTTTCCTGACCATCCTGCTGGCCGTGCAAATCCTTGCGGCCCTCGGCATGATTGGCCTCATCCTGGTGCAGCACGGCAAGGGCGCCGATGCCGGCGCGGCTTTCGGCGGCGGTGCCGGCTCGGCCACCCTGTTCGGTGCCACGGGTGGTGCCAACTTCCTGTCGCGCACCACCGCCGTCCTGGCGGGCGTCTTCCTGGTGTGCACGCTGGCCCTGGCCTACTTTGGTAATCTGCGCACCGCGCCCAGCACCGGCTCGGTGCTGGAAAACGTGCAAGTGCCCGCCGCCCCGGCCGACCCGGTGCAGCAGATTCCTGGCGCCAACGGTGCTGCCCCGGTTGCCCCCACCGCTCCCGCTGCGCCGGCCGCCAGCGGCGCCGGCCAGATTCCGGCCAAGTGATGACCGCCTGGGCCGCGCCTTTTGCCCGGGTGCGGCCCTGACTGGTGCAATGGTCGGGCTTGGTTTGAAATTCCTTCAGGCCAAGCCCAAAAAGGGTGCCAATTCAGGGTAAACTCTCGTGGTTGTCGGGATCGCGAATTCACAAAGCGAGCAGCCCGGCACTTCAAACCAGCCGACGTGGTGAAATTGGTAGACACGCTATCTTGAGGGGGTAGTGGCGAAAGCTGTGCGAGTTCGAGTCTCGCCGTCGGCACCAGATCTTTGGACAACACGGCCTTGGCGCCGTGTCAGCGGAAACGACCCAAGATGAGCCTCGACCAATACTTGCCCGTTCTCCTGTTCATTCTGGTGGGCATAGCGGTCGGGGTCATTCCGCAACTGCTGGGCTACATCCTCGGGCCCAACCTGCCAGACGCGGAAAAGAACTCCCCCTACGAATGCGGCTTCGAGGCTTTCGAAGACGCTCGCATGAAGTTCGATGTGCGCTACTACCTGGTGGCCATCCTCTTCATCCTCTTCGATCTTGAGATCGCCTTCCTGATTCCTTGGGCCGTGGCCTTTGGTGACATTGGCGTCACCGGCTTCCTGGCGGGCGTGGTCTTCCTGGCCATCCTGACCGTCGGCTTTGCCTACGAGTGGAAAAAAGGCGCTCTCGATTGGGAGTAAACCCGGTCCACTTTCGTGGCCGCTGCGGAGCAAAGCATGATTGAAGGTGTGTTCAAGGAAGGCTTCGTCACCACGAGTTACGACGCGGTGGTGAACTGGGCCAAGACCGGTTCGTTGTGGCCCATGACCTTTGGTCTGGCCTGCTGTGCGGTGGAAATGATGCACGCTGCGGCGGCCCGCTACGACATCGGGCGCTTCGGCTCGGAGGTCTTTCGTGCCAGCCCGCGCCAGTCCGATCTGATGATCGTCGCTGGCACGTTGTGCAACAAGATGGCCCCGGCCCTTCGCAAGGTCTATGACCAGATGGCCGAGCCGCGCTGGGTGCTCTCCATGGGCTCTTGTGCCAACGGCGGCGGCTACTACCACTACAGCTACTCGGTGGTGCGCGGATGTGACCGCATCGTGCCGGTGGATGTGTACGTGCCAGGTTGCCCGCCCACGGCCGAAGCGCTGTTGTACGGGATCATCCAGCTGCAGCAGAAGATCCGGCGCACCCAGACCATCGCTCGCGCCTGACGGCAAGCCCTTCGGCCTGCCGTTGCCCGACCAAGACCCGTGAGCCTGCTCATGACAGACACCCAGACCACCTCCCATGCCGTGGCCCCTCAGGCCCTGCAAGCCTTCCTGTCCCAGTTGCTGGGTGGGCGGGTGCAGTCCATTGATGTCGAGCGCGAGGAGGTGACCATCACCGTTCCCGCGGCCGAGTACCTGGGCGTGATGCAGACCCTGCGCGACGCCGAAGGCGCCCGTTTCGAGCAGCTCATCGACCTTTGCGGCATGGACTACTCCATCTATGGCGACGGCCGCTGGGAGGGGCCGCGGTTCGCTGCCGTGGTGCACCTGCTGTCGGTGTCACTCAACCAGCGTGTGCGCGTGCGGGTGTTCTGCCCCGAAGACGACTTTCCCCTGCTGCCTTCCGTGATGGGCATCTGGGCCGGTGCCAACTGGTACGAGCGCGAGGCCTTCGATCTGTACGGCATCGTGTTCGAGGGTCACAACGACCTGCGCCGCATCCTCACCGACTACGGCTTCATTGGCCACCCGTTCCGCAAGGATTTCCCTCTGTCGGGCCACGTCGAGATGCGATACGACGCCGAGCGCCAGCGCGTGATCTACGAGCCGGTCTCGATCGAGCCGCGCGAAATCACGCCCCGCATCATCCGAGAAGACAACTACGGGGGCCTGCACTGAGGGCTCGACCCTCTTGGTGAACCACCATGGCAGAGATCAAGAACTACACCCTGAACTTCGGCCCTCAGCACCCGGCTGCACACGGCGTGCTGCGCCTCGTGCTGGAACTGGACGGCGAAGTCGTCCAGCGCGCTGACCCCCACATCGGTCTGCTGCACCGCGCCACCGAGAAGCTGGCCGAGCACAAGACCTTTATCCAGTCCCTGCCCTACATGGACCGGCTGGATTACGTGTCCATGATGTGCAACGAGCACGCCTATTGCCTGGCCATCGAAAAGCTGCTGGGCATCGAGGTGCCGATCCGCGCGCAGTACATCCGCGTGATGTTCAGCGAGATCACCCGCCTGCTCAACCACCTGATGTGGCTGGGCTCGCACGGCAACGACTGCGGCAGCTCCACCATCCTGATCTACGCCTTCCGCGAGCGCGAAGACCTGTTCGACATGTACGAGGCGGTGTCGGGTGCGCGCATGCACGCGGCTTATTTCCGCCCGGGCGGTGTCTACCGTGACCTGCCGGACAGCATGCCGCAGTTCAAGGCCAGCAAGGTGCGCAACCAGCGTGGTGTGGACGAGCTCAACAAGAACCGCCAAGGTTCCTTGCTCGACTTCATCGACGACTTCACTCAGCGCTTCCCCAAGTACCTTGAGGAATACCACACGCTGCTCACCGACAACCGCATCTGGAAGCAGCGAACCGTGGGCATTGGCGTAGTGCCGCCCGAGCGTGCCCTGAACCTGGGCATGACCGGGCCCATGCTGCGTGGCTCCGGCATTGCGTGGGACCTGCGCAAGAAGCAGCCCTACGACGTGTACGACCGCATGGACTTCGACATCCCGGTGGGCAAGACGGGCGACACCTACGACCGCTACCTCGTCCGCATGGAAGAGATGAACCAGTCCAACCGCATCATCAAGCAGTGCGTGGACTGGCTGCGCGCCAACCCGGGCCCGGTCATCACCGACAACCACAAGGTGGCACCGCCGGCCCGTGAGGCCATGAAGTCCAACATGGAAGAGCTGATCCACCACTTCAAGCTCTTCACCGAAGGTTTCCACGTGCCCGAGGGTGAGGCTTATGCCGCCGTCGAGCACCCCAAGGGCGAGTTCGGCATCTACCTCGTGAGCGACGGTGCCAACAAGCCTTATCGCCTCAAGATCCGTGCCCCGGGCTTTGCCCACCTGGCCACCCTGGACGAGATGGCGCGCGGCCACATGTTGGCCGACGCCGTGGCCATCATCGGCACCATGGACATCGTTTTCGGGGAGATTGACCGATGAACGCCCCCGTGCAGTTTTCTGCCGCCACCATTGCCCGTTTTGACCGCGAGTGCGCCAAGTACCCGGCCGAGCAGCGCCAGTCGGCCGTGATGGCCTGCCTGTCGATCATCCAGCAGGAGCAGGGCTGGGTCAGCCCCGAGGCCGAGGCCGCGCTGGCCGCCTACATCGGCATCGAGCCGATCGCGGTGCACGAGGTCACGACCTTCTACAACATGTACAACCAGCGGCCGGTGGGCAAGTTCAAGCTCAACGTCTGCACCAACCTGCCGTGCCAGTTGCGCGATGGCCAGAAGGCCTTGCACCACCTGGAGCACAAGCTGGGCATCGCCATGGGCGAGACCACGGCCGACGGCCTGTTCACCCTGCAGCAGAGCGAGTGCCTGGGCGCCTGTGCCGACTCGCCCGTGATGCTGGTGAACGACCGCCACATGTGCAGTTACATGAGCAACGACAAGCTCGACCAGCTGATCGACGGCCTGCGGGCCGCTGAGGGGCAAGCATGAACGCCGACCAGATTCTTCGCCAGTTCGCCGCCACCGGCGTGCAGACCTGCTTCCATGGCCGCCACATCAACCCCCAGATCTACGCCGATCTGAACGGCAGCAACTGGTCGATCAAGGACTACGAGGCCCGCGGTGGCTATCAAGCTCTGCGCAAGATCCTGGGCAAGGACGGAGGCGAAGGCCTCACGCAAGACCAGGTCATCGCCACGGTGAAAGAGTCCGCCTTGCGAGGTCGCGGCGGCGCCGGCTTCCCCACCGGCCTGAAGTGGAGCTTCATGCCCCGCCAGTTCCCGGGCCAGAAGTACCTGGTGTGCAACTCCGACGAGGGCGAGCCGGGCACCTGCAAGGACCGCGACATCCTCATGCACAACCCGCACATCGTCATCGAAGGCATGGCGATCGCGGCGTACGCGATGGGCATTTCCGTGGGCTACAACTACATCCACGGCGAAATCTTCGAGGTGTACGAGCGCTTCGAGGCCGCCCTGGAAGAGGCCCGTGCCGCCGGTTACCTGGGCGACAAGATCCTGGGCAGCGACTTCAGCTTCCAGCTCCACGCCCATCACGGTTTCGGCGCCTACATCTGCGGTGAAGAAACCGCGCTGCTCGAGTCGCTGGAAGGCAAGAAGGGCCAGCCGCGCTTCAAGCCGCCGTTTCCGGCCAGCTTCGGCCTCTACGGCAAGCCCACCACCATCAACAACACCGAGACCTTCGCGGCGGTGCCCTGGATCATCCGCAACGGTGGTCAGGCCTACCTCGAGTGCGGCAAGCCCAACAACGGCGGCACCAAGATCTTCTCGGTCAGCGGTGACGTGGAAATGCCCGGCAACTTCGAGGTGCCGCTGGGCACGCCGTTCAGCAAGCTGCTCGAGCTCGCCGGTGGCGTGCGCAAGGGCCGCCAGCTGAAGGCGGTGATCCCGGGTGGCTCGTCTGCCCCGGTGCTGCCCGCGCACATCATGATGGAGTGCACGATGGACTACGACTCCATCTCCAAGGCGGGCTCCATGCTGGGCTCGGGCGCCGTCATCGTGATGGACGACTCCCGCTGCATGGTCGAGTCGCTCAAGCGCCTGTCGTATTTCTACATGCACGAGTCGTGCGGCCAGTGCACCCCCTGCCGCGAGGGCACGGGCTGGCTGTGGCGCATGGTCGACCGCATCGACCGCGGGCAGGGCCGCCCGGAAGACATGGGCCTGCTCGACAACGTGGCCGAAAACATCATGGGCCGCACCATCTGCGCCCTGGGCGATGCAGCGGCCATGCCGGTGCGCGCCATGATCAAGCACTTCCGTCATGAGTTCGAGGCCAAGATCGCAGCCGCCAGCGCTGCCCAGGCCTCGTGAGCGGCAGGACATCGGAAATCACCATGATCGAAATCGAACTCGACGGCCGCAAGGTCGAAGTGCCCCCTGGCAGCATGGTCATGCATGCGGCCGAGAAGGCGGGCACCTACATCCCGCACTTCTGCTACCACAAGAAGCTCTCCATCGCCGCCAACTGCCGCATGTGCCTGGTGGACGTGGAGAAGGCGCCCAAGCCCATGCCGGCCTGCGCCACGCCCGTGACGCAAGGCATGATCGTGCGCACTCAGAGCGACAAGGCCGTCAAGGCCCAGAAGTCGGTCATGGAGTTCCTGCTGATCAACCACCCGCTGGATTGCCCCATCTGCGACCAGGGCGGTGAGTGCCAGCTGCAAGACCTGGCAGTGGGTTACGGTGGCGGTGCCTCGCGCTATGAGGAAGAAAAGCGCGTCGTGTTCCACAAGGACGTGGGCCCGCTGATCTCCATGGAGGAGATGAGCCGTTGCATTCACTGCACCCGCTGCGTGCGCTTCGGCCAGGAGATCGCCGGCGTGATGGAGCTGGGCATGTCGCACCGCGGCGAGCACTCCGAGATCGAGACCTTCGTGGGCCACTCGGTGGACTCCGAGCTCTCGGGCAACATGATCGACATCTGCCCGGTCGGCGCGCTCACCAGCAAGCCCTTCCGCTACAGCGCCCGCACCTGGGAGCTGTCGCGCCGCAAGAGCGTGAGCCCGCACGACAGCACCGGCGCCAACCTGATCGTTCAGGTGAAGAACCACAAGGTGATGCGCGTCGTGCCCTATGAAAACGACGCCGTCAACGAGTGCTGGATTGCCGACCGCGACCGCTTCTCCTACGAGGCCCTCAACGGCGAAGACCGCCTGACCTCGCCCATGCTCAAGCAAGGTGGCGAGTGGAAGTCGGTTGACTGGCAGACCGCCCTCGAATACGTGGCCAACGGCCTCAAGCAGATCCAGGCGGAGCAGGGCGCCAAAGCGATCGGCGTGATCGCCAGCCCGCACAGCACCGTGGAAGAGCTGGCACTGGCTGGCGCACTGGTGCGCGGCCTGGGCAGCGAGAACATCGACACCCGCTTGCGCGCCGCCGACTTCGGCAACGCCGCGCCGGCTGGCCAAGCCCGCTGGCTGGGCCGCCCCATCGCCGAGTTGTCCGGCCTGCAGCGCGTGCTGGTGGTGGGTTCCAACCTGCGCAAAGACCACCCGCTGTTCGCCCAGCGCATCCGCCAGGCCGCTCGCAAGGGCGCCCAGGTGAACGCCATCGTTGACACGGCACCCGAGTGGGCCATGTCGGTGAAGAACACCCTGGTGGCCGACAGCCGCGCCTGGGCGCAAGCCCTGGCTGGCGTGGCCGCCGCGGTGGCCGCAGAAAAGGGCGTGAGCGCCCCGGTCGCCGCCGAGGCCAACGACACCCACCGCGCCATTGCCGCCTCCCTGATGGGCGGCGAGCAAAAAGCCGTGCTGCTGGGCAACGCCGCAGCGCACCACGAGAAAGCCTCCAGCCTGCTGGCGCTCGCGCAGTTCATCGCCGAGCAGACCGGCGCCAGCGTGGGCTACCTCACCGAGGCCGCCAACACCGTGGGCGCGCAACTGGTGCGCGCCGTGCCGGGGCAGGGCGGTCTGAACGCCACCCAAATGCTGGGGGGCGCGCTGAAGGCGGCCATCATGCTGAACACCGAGCCCTCGCGCGACAGCGCCGCTGGCGACGCCGGCCTGCGCAATGCCGGCATGGTGGTCACCCTCAGCCCCTTCAAGACCAACCTGGACATCAGCGACGTGCTACTGCCCATCGCGCCGTTCAGCGAAACCTCGGGTTCCTTCGTGAACGCCGAAGGCCGTCTGCAGAGCTTCCACGCCGTGGTGCGCCCGCTGGGCGACACCCGTCCGGGCTGGAAGGTGCTGCGTGTGCTGGGCAACCTGCTGGGCCTTTCGGGCTTTGATGCCGAAACCTCGCAGGCCGTGCTGGCCTCGGCCCTGCCGGGCGTGGCCCAGGGCGCCGTGGTCGATGCCGCCCGCCTGAACAACCGCACCAGCGCGGCGGTGGACCTGTCGCCTGCTCAGGCCGCCCCCTGCGTGGCATCCATCTATCAGCTTGACGGCCTAGTGCGCCGCGCACCTGCGCTGCAACTCACCGCCGACGCCCGCGCCGCCGAAGGAGCCGCCGCATGATCGACGCGATGTACAACGGCGGCCTCGGCCTGATCGCCGCCTCCTGGTGGACCACGGCCGCCTGGCCCGTGATCTGGATTCTGCTGAAGATCGTGCTGGTGCTCGCGCCCCTGATGGGCGCCGTGGCCTACCTCACCCTGTGGGAGCGCAAGCTGCTGGGCTTCATGCAGGTGCGCCATGGCCCCAACCGCGTGGGCCCCTTTGGCTTGCTGCAGCCCATCGCCGACGCGCTGAAGCTGCTGACCAAGGAACTGATCCGCCCCAGCGCCGCCAGCAATGGTCTGTTCCGCCTGGGCCCGATCATGGCCATCATGCCGGCCCTGGCCGCCTGGGTGGCCATTCCCTTCGGCCCCGAGACCGTGCTGGCCAACGTGAACGCCGGCCTGCTGGTGATCCTGGCCATCACCTCGATCGAGGTGTACGGTGTGATCATTGCCGGCTGGGCGTCCAACTCGAAGTACGCCTTCCTGGGCGCGCTGCGCGCTTCGGCCCAGATGGTGAGCTACGAAATCGCCATCGGCTTCTGCTTCCTGGTGGTCGTGATGACCGCCGGCAGTCTGGACCTGGCCCAGATCGTGGCCTCGCAAGACAAGGGCATCGCCGCCAGCGAAGGCCTGAACTTCCTGTCGTGGAACTGGTTGCCCCTGCTGCCCATCTTCGTGGTCTACCTGATCTCCGGCGTGGCCGAGACCAACCGCCACCCCTTCGACGTGGTCGAGGGTGAGGCCGAGATCGTGGCCGGCCACATGGTCGAGTACTCGGGCATGGGCTTCGCCATCTTCTTCCTGGCCGAATACGCCAGCATGTGGCTGGTCTCCATCCTGGCGGTGCTGATGTTCCTGGGTGGCTGGCTGCCCCCCATCGACAGCGCGCTGTTCAACGCCATTCCGGGCTGGATCTGGCTGGGCCTCAAGACCTTCGTGGTTGTGTCCATGTTCATCTGGATCCGTGCCACCTTCCCGCGCTTCCGCTACGACCAGATCATGCGTCTGGGCTGGAAGATCTTCATCCCCGTGACGCTGATCTGGCTGCTCCTCGTGGGCGCCCTCATGCAGACGCCCTGGAACATCTGGAAGTAAGCCAGGGAGACGACCATGACGACCACCACCGCATCCCCTGCCGTTGTTGCGCCGTTTTCGCTGCGCGACTTTTTCAAGAGCTTCCTGCTGGTGGAGCTCTTCAAGGGCATGGCCCTGACCGGCCGCTACGCCTTCCGCCGCAAGGTGACCGTGCAGTTCCCCGAGGAGAAGACGCCGCTGTCGCCTCGCTTCCGTGGCCTGCACGCCCTGCGCCGCTACGAGAACGGCGAAGAGCGCTGCATCGCCTGCAAGCTGTGCGAGGCCGTGTGCCCCGCCATGGCCATCACCATCGAAGCGGCCCAGCGCGAAGACGGCACCCGCCGCACCACGCGCTACGACATTGACCTGACCAAGTGCATCTTCTGCGGCTTCTGCGAAAAAAGCTGCCCGGTGGACTCCATCGTCGAGACGCACATCTTCGAGTACCACG
>Ga0256309_1000170_pt1 | contig 12685 bp, 10 predicted proteins | sample ColtaT_FD_183678 | JGI IMG/M metagenome (GOLD analysis project Ga0256309, IMG submission 183678) | Metatranscriptome of freshwater microbial communities from Columbia River, Oregon, United States - Colum_Colum_RepA_8d (Metagenome... | ecosystem: Environmental > Aquatic > Freshwater > River...
CACGGATGCGACGCATGTCGCGCCAACGACTGAAACAGTTCTTGAAGTACAGAAAGTTCAGGTCATGCACCGTGACGAGCCGATGATCCGTATGCTCGGGCGGCAGCGTGCGATTGAGCTGGTGCAGCGAATGCCAAAGGTCAAAGCGCTCGGCATGGACGTGCTTGCGGCGTTGAGCCCGGGTGGCCACCACGTAGTTCGTCTGTGAGCCAAAGCTGCCCAGCAGATGCTCCTTGAGATGAAACCACAGGCGGATGCCGTGCTCACGCTCCAGGCCCTCGGCCTGCGCCGCCAGCCGGGTGCACAACTGCCTGCTGAACTCACCCAGGCCGTCATGGAACGACTCGTGTTCGCCCAGGCTGATGAGGATGTTGCGGGGGGAGGGCGTCATGGGCTCACACGTCGCAACCAGATGCTGCCGCCACCTCCCAGTTCGGGATAGCGCGGAAAAGTCGCCTGCGTCACTTTGGTGTGGCGAGTTCCCATGAAATGCCCCGCCCACAGGACTTCCCACGAGCGATTGAATTGCAGGAAGGCGCGTAGCAGATACTGTTCATTCCAGTTTCTTCCCTGATCAATCACCCAGACCTTGGGATATTCATCGGGAAGGAAGATGTCATGGATATGAACCATTACACCCTTACGAAGCCTGGGAAGAATCTCGAAGAACAGGTAGTTCACATCGCTCCCAGCCTTGGATACATGGGATGAGTCGATGAACAGAACGTCACCCTCGCCAAGGCGGTCGAAGAAGCTCAGTTCGACATCCTCAACTTTCTTCTGAATCAACTGGGATATCCCATCGACACCGTCAAGCAGGAACTGCCGCGGATAGGGCTCGATACAGGAGAACTCCATCGACCGTGAAAGATGTCTGCGATTGACTTCTGCCGTGATCAGTGAGGAAAAACCACTGCCTACTTCGATCATGCGCTTGGGCCGAAAGTACCTCAGCGCTGCATATAGAAATTCCGCATCAAGGACCGGATACTGATCGTTGCTGTAGAAGTACTGTGTAGGGTCGGCTGGTTGCGCTACGGGCCAATCAATCTCGGAGGTCCATGGGCGCAACTCTCTCAGCAGTGCCAGCTGGCGTTCGACATTGAGATCAATGCCCGGCATGGAGTCTTCACTTGCCCAGATCCGACTCTCCCGACGCCTCAAATCATGAGGGTCAGCAATCGGCGAGTAGAAATGCCCGATCGGAAACAGTAGATCGATGGTGGGGGCTGACCCGTCAGAACCTGGCTGCGGGGCTTGTTGAGTTGCTACGGTGCTGCTGACATCCTGGCCAGCCGAGGGATCTTGGGGGTTAGTCTCCGAGCCGGTTCGTGGATCACGACCGCGGATGAGATCAAAAATTCGCTGTATCGACATTTAAAGAGCCTCCGTTTCACCCAGCAGGGCGAGGCGTTTGGATAGCGCCTTGAACAATGCGCACAGGTTTGAATGCCAGGGCGGTTCGCTCGACAAGGTGCCATGACAAGATCGCCAGAATGAGCGAGCTGAGAAGACACATCAAGATGTAGGTACCGATACCGAGATCAGGCAGCAGCACGGCTACCGTCTGTTGAATCGGAAAGGCGTAGATGTAGATTCCGTAGGAATAATCTCCCGATCGAGTCAACCGCGAAAGCGTGCTGCTTTGGGCGAACCCGAAGGTCAGAACGACCACGGGAAGCAGGACCCAAGATGCCAAAGCCAGGGCACGCGTCCAAGGTTCAAGGCAGATCATGGCAAACAGAGCGAGCATGCCTACCGTGAGGGACAGGTGAGCGCGCAGTGCGAACTTGTAGAAGCAGGCCCCCACCCAGAAATAGGTGCCGCAGATGAAGGCCTGCCTGAGATCAAAGTTGTAGACCACCAGCATCTCGGAGGAAACCTGTGCCCAGTTGAGACAGATCACCGCCGAGCCGATTGCGAGAATCAGGCTGAGCCAGCGGCTCTTCGAAACCAACCCCACAGTGGCCACGACGATGTACATCAGGAATTCGACCGGCAGGCTCCAGATCGACCCGTTGACAGCGTTGGGAATCTTGTTGTGCTCGAAAACGCCGGGCAGGTAATAGACGATGTGAAGCAGGATGTTCTGGAAGTAACCCCAGGTGTATTTGCTGGAGAAGTAGTCTCTCAGCGCAAGCGTGGTCATCAGTGGACCGAGCACCAGCACAGAAAGCGCGATGCACACCACAAGCCCGGGGACAATGCGCAACAACCTGCGAGCAAAAAACCGGGCGAGATGCGGGTCGCGGTCCCAACTTTCACTGACCAGATAGCCACTGATCGTAAAGAAGATGTAGACGCCCAGTGGGCCTAGAGGCAACCAGGAGAGAAACAATGGCTCTTTAATTCCCAGAAGGGCAAATGAATGCCCGTAAAGAACCATTCCCGCCGCTACAAGTCGGACGAAGTCTAGATTGTTGGCGGTCATGGGTCTGGCATCAGACGGTTGCTGAAAATTGCTCAGCGAGGGCCCGGGAGCGCGCGCAGGCCAGCGGATAGGCCTCGTTCAGTGCGGCCAATCTCCGTTGCGATTGATCTGGGTCTGCAGGGGTTCGAAACAGCGAAGTGACTTTAGGGACATATCGGAAGCGTTGTGCTGCGGCATAGCGAACCCAGAGTACCCAGTCTTCCAGAGCATCCATATCTTCATAGAAGCCGCCTCGTTCTAGGAAAAGGCGACGCTCGAAGAGCACAGACTGGATGGCCATGTAATTGTGATGCTGCAGCGCAGCGAAATCGAACTCCTGTCGAAGCGCGGCTGGAACCCTGTGCAGGGGTTCGTGGTAGCGGCCGTTGGCCAGGCTCTGGGTGTCGGTCAGGGCCTCGAGTGCCAAGCTGTAACTGGCTACTGCACCGGGATCCTCGATCAGTGCGTGGGCCAGGACTTCAACATGATCGGCAAAAAGGAGGTCGTCATCGTCCAGGAACACACACCAACGTCCTTGGGCCGCCTGTAGTCCAGCGTTACCACAGGCTGCGCGCCCTTGTTTGGGTTGAGACAGAAAACGGATGTTTCGGCCCGTAACACGCGCGATCTCTTCGCATAGACCCTGCATCGAATCACCTCCATCCTCGATGACCAAGTGCTCGAGGGAGTCCCAGGTCTGATGGGCGGCAGATAGCAGGGCCTGGCGCAGATAAAGTTCGCGCCCGCGATAGGTTCGGGTGATGATGGTCACAAGTGGCTGCTCGACGGGGAGTCGGCCTTGCTCGACAAACGCGCCGTCGCGGATCAGCTCGTAGTCCCAGGCGCGAAACGGAAAGTGGGCTTTGCCCGTCTGGCGGCAAGCGAGTGCCGAGGGCGCTTTTAAGGCCAGACGCCCCAAGCCTGATGCGATCTGACGGCGCGACCCAGGAAAAACCTCTGGTGAGAGCAGCAATCGAAGTGCCATGAATGGCACGGCACAGATATCGCCGCGATCGCCATATTTAAGCCGGATGTACAGGTTGCTGAAGGTGCTGCCCGTATATTGCAAGGGCTTGATCTGATGGCTCGACTCGTAGCTGTAATGCCAGACGACCGCAGCGGCACAGTATCTCAGCAGATATCCAGCTCGTCGCAGTCTGTATGACAGTTCGACGTCTTCGCCGTACATGAAGAGGTTTTCGTCATACCCACCGACATGTTCGAGAGCAGATCGTCTTAAGAGCACACAGGCATGAGCATTCCAGTTCGTCGAGCCGGTCACTGGGTCGTATAGCTTGGGGTGCTCGTAGGGCTTCTGACGCAACTCCCAGGCGGCGGCCTGCGGCTGATCAAACGTTGCTACCGCTGCTGCGCAGCGCAGGCTGCCGGGCTCGAAAGTCAGATCAATGTTGGTGACCAGGCAATAGGGTGCGCGCCCCTTGAGTATGGCCGCGTTATGACCGGCGCCAAACCCCCGATTACGCAGTCTGATCACCTCGGCCCTCAGACCGGCAGCAGCTAGACGCGGCAGCGCTGCACGCAGTTTTGCCTCTGTGCCGTCCGTTGAACTGTTGTCCACAAAACAGATCTTCAGGAGATGGACGGGGTAATCAAGCCCCAACAGACTCTCGATAAAGCCCTCAATCCATCGGCTGCTGTTGAATGTCACGACGCCCACATCGATTTCGGGCAGGGTTTGAGTAGTGGGCGGACGCAAACAGTCGGTCACCAGGGGGGCCTGCGTGAGCAAACACCGTTCATGGACCAGAGCGTCGATGGCGGCCGCATTCTGCTGTGAATAAGGCAGAAACCCTGCGATGCTGAGGCCGCGGTTGATCCATCCTTTGACAGGGGACGTCAGAGATTCAGGAAGTCTGCCTGCCAGGCGGCTCAGGCCGCGTCGGATGGATTGGCCTGCCAGGCCGAAATTGCCACGGGCCAGATGACCAACCAGCCGGAGCGGTGCTGTGAGCCGCCAAGACCGGGAGGATTTGAGTTCATTGATTTGCCAGAACGCTAAATCACGTTCGTCGGCCAGAGCCTTGGCCTTCTGCTGGAGTTGGATCAATTGCGCGTCATTGGTCGCAAGTAAGCGTGCATTCTCGGCCACGGTTTCGCTTAAGGCGCACTCTGCCCGATCCTGCTCGCTGCGCAGGGAGGCCAGTGCAGCATCCTTTTCAGCAATCGCCAACCCCTGCCTTTCGTCCCAGGCCTTGTGGGCTACGATCTCAGATTCGAGAAACTGGACCCGCGCAGTCAATTCACGGGCGCTGTAGCGTTCGAGCATGGACCGTCCGAGCGATTGAAAGTACTCACGAATCAAGCGCTGCTCATCTGAGCCCGGGCGCAACCAGAGCGGCGATTGGTCGATCGGCTTGCCGATCTGGATCACTCCGAGTCCGTTGGACTGCTCAAATTCCAGGTGAGCATCGTATTGGCCGCACAACTCGGCCCAATAGCGCCAAACGCCGAACTCTCGTTCTCGTACTTGCGTGTCGTGAAAGAGCACGATCCCGCCTACCGCCATCTTGGGTAGCCAGGTTTCAAAGTCATGGCGTACCGCGTCGTAGGTATGTAGTCCGTCGATATGCAGCAGATCGACCGAGCCGTCGGGGAACCGCGCAAGCGCATCATCGAATGTTGATCGAATAAGCTGCGAGAAGTGGCCGTAGCGCGGGTCATGACGGGACTTCAGAACCTGATAAACCTCTTCCCCGTAGTGGCCCGCATGTTCATCGCCGAGCCAGGTATCGATGGCATGACAGCGCGTTGGTGCTTCACTCGCCAGCACAGCTTGACAGAAGCCCAGATAGGAATTGCCTGTGTGAGTACCTAGCTCGACCAGACGGGTTGGCCGTTGCGAGGCGATCAACCACGCCGCAAATGGAAGGTGCCCGCACCAGGCATCCGGAAAGCTCATGAACTCTGGGACGAAGCTCGCAGCACGAAGAAGCTGGTCGCGATCGATTGTTTGCGCCTCTTCTGGCGAGCGATAGTCAAATGCCTCCATGACTTATTCGGCTCCGCTTTGCCGGTCGTTCAGTATGAGTTCGATATGCGCCATCGGGATGCCAACCAGCCCGGCGTACACGCTCGATGTCGCGACCTTGAATGTCAAGGCGTCGTGCATCCAGTGATGCTGGATGTGTTCAGCCTGCGTACCTTCTGCGACTGCGACCGACACGGAATAGTCGCCTGTGGGCAACCGCGGAATCGTGAAATCAAATATTGCGGTGATTGTTCGACCCGCGGATACGGTCATGGGCGAATCACTCGTGACGAGATAGGTGTTGTCACCGAAGAGAACCTGCCCGAGGCGATCCTTGACGATGAACCCAACGATGGGGCCGTGAATTTCGCTCTTACATTTCACTTCGACAACAAGACGAACTACCTCGCCCCCGACCAGCCAACTAAAAGGCCGGCCGTCTTGCCCCTGAAAATCGACCTTGACGATGGTCGCTCCGCCCGACCCAAAGCCTAGGGCTTCTGGATCAAATGCGAACACTTCAATGTCATTGCGAAGTGTGCTCGAGTTGATGAGTTCATGTCTCATATCTCGAGACCAATTCCCCGGAGCGGCCAACAAGGCGCTCTGAGCTGAGCCCTGTGTTTCAGTTGGGTGAGATTCAACGGTCGGCGAAAGAGGGTTGCCCTGGCCCTGCTCATTGAGATCGCTCGATGAATCATGGTCGACCAGCATGCCCTGACGATCTTCGTACAGGGCCTTCATGTATTCGTTGGTCAGTGCCTTGGGCGAGCCCAGGGCACGCAGGCGACCTTCATGCAGCCAGACGGCTGACTCACACAGACTGAGCACGGCCCCAACATCATGACTGACGAAGATCAGTGTGCCGCGCTGCGAAAACTCGCGAAGGTATCGCATGCACTTCTGCACAAAGAATGCATCACCCACGGCCAGTGCTTCATCAATGACCAGGATGTCGGCATCAACATGAGCAATCACCGCAAAAGCCAAGCGCACAAACATACCGCTGGAATAGGTCTTGACGGGCTGGTCGATGAAACTCCCGATATCTGCGAACTCGGCCAGTCGATCGAAGCGCTCGTCGATCTGCGTTCGAGTCAAGCCATGGAGCGTCGCGCTGAGATAGACATTTTCGCGGCCCGTGAATTCGCCGTTGAATCCCGCCCCGAGTTCGAGGAGCGAGGCGATACGCCCATGCGTTTTGATGGATCCCGAGGTCGGATTCAGCACCCCGCAGATCATCTGAAGCAGCGTGGATTTTCCGCTTCCGTTGCGACCGATGATGCCGACGGTCTCGCCCTTACGAATCGAAAATGTGATGTCGCGCAGAGCCCAGAATTCTCTGTAGTACTGCATTGGTGTGCGACCAAGCATCTGCTGAATGCGGGGAAGCACCGCTTGCTTCAGACGATCACGTGGTTGCGCATAGATCGCATAGCACTTGCTCAGACCTTGAACCTCGACTGCCCACTCAGAGGACATCGGCAAATCCCTTGCGGCTCTTTTGAAACATGGCAAAGCCAAGCCAAGCCACCACGCTGGTTGAAAGCCACGCAAGCACGATCACCTGAGAATCAGGGCTGCGACCCCAATACAGCACCTCGCGGGCCTGCTCGATGACGGGCGTCAGGGGATTCAGTTGCAGTGCAAGCCGCCAACCCGCAGGTAGAACGCTGCTCGGATAGAACACCGGACTCAGGAACATGACAGCCATCGTGAATGATCCGATGAACTGCGACACATCGCGTAAAAAAACCCCTAACGAGGCCAGAGCCCAGCTCAGACCCAGAATGAACAGACACAAAGGCCCGAGAATCAATGGCAGGTAGAGCACGGTGACATGGGGCGCCCCGAACAAGAGCCCATAAACCAGCAGCCAGACACCTACACTCACCATCGCGTGATACATGGCAGAGCAAAGGCTCACAAAGGGCAGGATCTCCAATGGAAAAAGAATCTTCTTGACGTAGTTGGGGTTCGCAATAATCGCTGTGGGTGCACGGTTGATGCACTCCGAAAAAACATTGAAGACGATCAGTCCGACAAACAAAACCAAAGCAAACTCAGACCTTGACGTGCTGTCTGGGCTCCAGCGAGCCTTGAAGATTTCGCCGAAGACGAATGTGTAGACCGTCAGCATCAGCAGCGGGGTGCAAAACGACCAGAGAAGACCCAAGGCGGAACCGCGATACCGCGCAAGCACTTCGCGTCGCGTCGCGGCGCGAATCAGTTCCCGGTTTCGCCATAGGGAGGTAACCATTTCGAGAGGGGTGGCTGAGAATCTCGTCATGCTTTCAATATCGCGATGGCGATTTTTGCCTGCCTTGATTTGAAAGAAATTCAGCCACGAGCACGGTCAACGTAGCCTCACTTTCGGCAATCAATGTTTTGAATGTTGAATTTTTGAAACCCCAAAGGGTGGAACTAACCTCTTCCCGATGGCCGAAAGCGAATGGCAGCGTTGTAACAACTCGCAGACTCTCTCGACCACCCATGAATCGATCAATGGTGTTGGTTTCCGGATCTGTATTCTCCGCGCTCCATGCAGCAAGCACCTCGAGGGCGGCGCGCGCATAGATGTTGAAAACCATGCTATTCATTCGACTGAGGGTCACGAAGGTCAGTCCGTTGTGTTCTTCAACCTCGAGCACTTTGGTTTCAGGGTGCAATACCGCAATCAAGCCGACAAACACATCCCATCGGCTGATTCGAGCTTCAAGGTATCCTTGAATACGAGAATAGACATCCAGAAAATCGGGTGGTAACACCACATCGTCTTCGGCGATCGTAATTTGAGCCAGATCTGATTCGAGCGCATGTCGAGCCAAAGCCGAATGACTCAAGCCGCAGCCGATCCAGCCAGGCGATCGGCGAAACCCTGGGAACGTGACAAAACCTTCTGGGTATGAGGAATTCAGGGCGAGTCTGCGCTCACTTATTTCAGGCAGCGAGATCACAAAGCCGGATCTGCCAGACGCGATTGGGATGGGAACCACGCTGCTTCTCGACGCCTCGAGAAATCCCATGCCAATCAGAAATCTTTTGAACATGAAATCAAATCTGTCAGCCGACTTCCTCACCGAGTCGGAGGTGCGACGCTCTGAGTTTGCAAGTGCGGAGCCGATGGCCGTCAGCATGTCATCAATGGACCCCTCCTTGAAAAATGAAACAGCGCCAGCAAGCTCTGGATAATCCTCCTGATCTTGAGCGCCCTCTGAAACGACGGTTGTGCCCAGAGAGAGGCATTCCTGGATTCTGGGCATTTCCAGAATTGCATGATCGTAATAGTGAATGTTGATTATTACCTTGGCCCGTTTGATCTCTCTGGCCATCAGATTCCCAAAGAGGCCATTGACAATAGTGAGCCTGTAGCGTGACCGGATCGCGTCAAGCATACGCTTTCTGCGGGGCGAACTGACACTGTCCCCATAGAACAAAACGTCATGGACTTTTTCGTCCTCTTCAACATGGCTTGCGTAATTTTCACAGGCGCCGATTGGCAGATAATGTACCTGCGGAAATCTGATCCCGGCTTTTTCCAGGTTGTCGATATTGACCAGCGAATAGTCCAGTACGGCCAGTGATTCGCGCAGGATGCCAAGGTACGTTTGGTCAAACCATCTCGGGCTGATGGTCTGCTCGAGTTGAAAGCAGATTCTTTTATCGGGTGGCGGCAGTCGTTCAAATATCTGCGGGCAAATCACCAGATAGCGGTCAAGCTCAAAGTCAACGGGGGCCTCGGTTAATACCGTTGTGGACCAACCCAATGACTCCAGCCGGTCTCTGATCAGGTGAGCCACAAACACGGTGTGTTTTGAGGTAAGAATTCCCCATTGCAGACCGGACGCCGAAGATTGAGCGGACTGAATCCGGATGAGTGCAGACTCTCGCCGCAGGTGACCGATTCTACTTAACAGGCCGGTGAGGTCGCCGCGGCCAAGATAGCCCAGGACGCTCGTGAGTTGCCGGATCCGGGTCCGTAATCGATGCGAAGTCTTGTGAGCAATCCCGCGGTTGAACGTCTGCTTTGTCACCGAGGCACCCGCACCCACCGCTGCACCCCCCACCTCACAATCCGCATATAAACCCACACATAACTGGCCACAAAGACCGCCGAAAAGCCCATGAGGATATAGGTCTGGTCGTAAAACCCCACGGCGGGCACCACGGCCATGGAGGTCAGGCCCCACAGGTAGGGCGAGGCAGCGGCATTGCGCTGCGCGGCGCTCTTGACCACCTGAGGGCCCACGGCCCAGCGCACGATGCGCCTGTAGACCAGGTGATGCAGGTGGGCGGCGTCGGGCATGGCGGCGGGTTTGCGGCGCAGCACCTTGCGCCGCCAGATCGAGAACAGCAACTCCATCACTGGGTACATCAGCAGCAGCACCGCAAACCAGGCCGAGATCTGAGCATTGTTCTTCACGGCAAAAATGGTGAGACCCGCAATCAGAAACCCCAGCAGATAGGCGCCGCCATCGCCCAGAAACAGATGCCCTCGCGGGTAGTTCCACACCAGAAACCCCAGTACCGCGCCCACAACGATGAGGCTGCCCGTGACCAGCAGGTAGTCGCCCACCTTGACCCCCACGATGGCCAGGCCTCCCAGGATGATCACCGACACCATGCCGGCCAGGCCGTTCAGCCCATCGATGATGTTGATTGCGTTGGTCAGCGCCGCCACACACACCACCGTGAACACCACCTGAACCACCTGTTGCTTCAGCAGAGCATCCAGCCCTGGGAGATCCACGCGAATCACGCTCATCCCGGTCAGCCAGTAGCCCAGCCCTGCAGACGCTGCAATGGCCAGCAAACGCCACGTCGGCGATACCCGCCCGCTCAGATCTTCGCCCAGCCCCCCAAAAAAGGCGGGCAGAGCGCAGGCGAGCATCAGGAGCATGGTGATGCCCACGGCCGAGCCCTGCAGCGCCAGCACGCAGCACGCCACCCCCACGCCGGCGAACACGGCCACCCCGCCGATGCGAGGAACGGCGCGATCATGTACCTTGCGCAGCGACGCTGCGCGGGCATCGAGCGAAAAGCGCCGATGCAGGCGCCGTGAGCGCAAGATGAACAGCCCAACCAGTGCAGAAACCAGCAGGGCCAGCCCGAGGTGGAGCATGAAGTTCTGTCGATGCCTGCAAGCTGATAGGCCTTCATTATCCTGCAAACATGGTCCGTGACCACCGCAAATGACGCCACCCCCCAGTCCTGCGCGAATGCTGATCTCCATCGTCAGTCATCAGCAGCTTGATCTCGCCCTGCCTGCCCTGCAGGACGTGCATGCCTGGCTGGCCCCTGAGGACGAGATCATCCTCACGCTGAACACGCCTGAAGACGAGACCGCACTGCAGGCCTGGCTGCATCTGGCGCACAGGCCCATTCGCATCGTGCGCAACGCCAAGCCGCTGGGGTTTGGCGCCAACCACAATCAGGCGTTTGGCCAGGCGCCCTGCGATGTCTTTGTGGTCATGAACCCCGACATTCGCTGCGCGGGCCTGGATCGCAGTTTGCTGCTCAATGGTTTTGGTCAACTGGCCTTGCGAGCTGACTCACCGCGAGTCGACGCAACGCCAGCGTCGATGGGTACTCTGTTGCACCCCACCGAATCGACTCGTCCGGGTGCCATTGCCCCCGTGGTCATGGGCCCCGACGGCAGCGTGCAAGACAGTGTGCGCAAGTGGCCCACGCTCGCCCGGTTTGTAGGGCGCCTTTGGGACCGACTCCTTGCACGCCCTCGCACGCCTGACTACAGCTGGGGCGATACCCCCATCGCGGTGGACTGGGCCGCGGGCATGTTTGTGGCCTTTGATGCCCGGGCCTTCAAGTCGGTGGGCGGCTTTGATGAGGGTTACTTCATGTACCTGGAAGATGCCGACATCGGGCGGCGCCTCGCCCGGGCCGGGTGGTCGACCGTGCTCATGCCGGGTCTCGAGGTGGTTCACGATGCTCGGCGGGCGTCGTTTCGAAGCATGCAGCACATGGCCTGGCATCTGGCCAGTGCCTGGCGGTTTTTAAGGTCGGGTTGAATTTCGCCAGGGGTTGACATAGAGCAATCATTGCTCTAGTCTCGAACGATGCCGGTTCTTCGCAAGTTCTCAGGATCGCGAGTGGTGATGTACGCTGGCGATCATTTGCTGGCGCACGTCCATGTTCAATTGCGTGATGGTCGCGAGTGCACAGTTGAACTTGAAACGCTGTTCATTGTGGGCCGAGTCGCCAAGCGCGAAATTCGCGACGAGTTGTCTTGGATCGAGTCAAACCGTGCGTGGTTGCACGAGCATTGGCTGAGGTTGAACCCTTGAGTGAATTTTTCCATCCGAAGCTGCAATCAGTGGAAGCGTTGGCACCCTACCGGCTCCAAACGACGTGGAGCACTGGGGAGGTGTTGGTGGTCGACGTCGAATCGGCCTTGCGTGCCGTCCCTGCCTTTAGCCAATTGCTCGAGCCCACGGTCTTTTCCAAGGCACACCTTTCCGAGTGGGGGCAGGGCATCGAGTGGCTCGATTCCGAACTGGGCGCCGATAACGTTTACGCTTGGGCCAAGGAGCAGGCTGGCGAGGTCAGCCACCAGATGTTCGATACCTGGATGCATCGCAACGGACTGTCTCTCAGCACGGCTGCACAGGCCCTGGGGATTAGTCGCCGCATGGTGAGTTACTACAGAACAGCCCAAAAATCGGTTCCCCGTGCAATCTGGCTTGCATGCTTGGGTTGGGAGGCTACGAGGCCATCTTCACAAATGCTTCCGCGCGCTCTACCCACCGCCAGGGAATATGCGCTGGCGCATGCCTGACGTCACCTCCGAGCTGCCAGCACCGCAAGCAGCAAGGGATACATCAGGCCCTCGGTGTTGAGGTGCAAGGTGGAGTCGAGCATGGAGTGCACAACAAACACCCCCAGGCTGGCCACCAGAAGATAGCGGTGCTCGGGGCTCATCTGAAAATTTGGGTCGACTCGGGCGCTGCCGCTCTCGCTATGCTCATCGGGCCTGAAGAGCCTCGCTCTTGATTGCCTCAGTGCGATCAGCGGCGCCGCGCACCACAGCACAAAGAGGAGCCCACCGATCAGGCCCTGCTCATCGAGAAACAGGACCAACTGGTTGTGGGGTTGGGCCGAGTTGGCCTGAGCCAGCTCACACCAGGCCTGACCGGCCCGAGCACAGAACTCCCGCTGATAACTGCGAGCGCCCACGCCGAGCATCGGATGATCCGCAATCATGTTGGCGGAGACGCTCAGGTACTTGGCCCGCAACAGGGTGGAGGCCTGGCGGTCGGGCAGATCGA
>Ga0256309_1000175_pt1 | contig 12625 bp, 24 predicted proteins | sample ColtaT_FD_183678 | JGI IMG/M metagenome (GOLD analysis project Ga0256309, IMG submission 183678) | Metatranscriptome of freshwater microbial communities from Columbia River, Oregon, United States - Colum_Colum_RepA_8d (Metagenome... | ecosystem: Environmental > Aquatic > Freshwater > River...
GTGCGTTTGAGGTAGATTATTTACTAAAAATTAAGAGTATTTTATGCCAACTATTCAACAGTTAGTTCGCAAAGGAAGAACTGCGGTGGTCAAGAAAAGTAAGTCTGCTGCGCTTGATTCATGCCCACAACGTAAAGGTGTTTGCGTGCGTGTTTATACAACAACGCCAAAAAAACCTAATTCAGCTATGCGTAAAGTGGCGCGTGTTCGCTTAACGAACGGAAAAGAAGTCAATGCTTACATCGGTGGTGAAGGCCACAATCTTCAAGAACACTCCCTAGTTCTAGTTCGCGGAGGAAGGGTAAAAGACCTTCCAGGAGTTCGTTACCACATAGTTCGTGGTGCTGAAGACACTGCGGGTGTACAAGGAAGAAGTCAAAGAAGATCAAAATACGGAACGAAACGTCCTAAGCAAAAATAATAAAGCTTTAGAAAGATGAGAAGAAGAAAAGCCAAAAAAATTGCTATTCTGCCAGATCCGAAATTTAACGATGTGGTAGTAACCAAATTCGTTAATAATTTAATGTATTCTGGTAAAAAGAGTTTAGCTTTTAAAATTTTCTACGATGCTATCGAAATCGTAGATAAGAAAATTGAAGATCAAAACGGATTGGACATTTGGAGGAAAGCATTAGAAAATGTTACCCCAAGTGTAGAGGTGAGAAGTCGCCGTGTAGGTGGTGCTACTTTTCAAATTCCAACTCCTGTCCGTGAAGAAAGAAAATCTTCACTTGCCATGAAATGGTTAATTGGTTATTCCCGAAAGAGAAATGAGAAAACCATGTCCCAAAAGTTGGCTTCTGAAATTATAGCTGCCTCGAAAGAAGAAGGAGCTGCTTTCAAAAAGAAAGAAGACACATTAAGAATGGCTGAAGCAAATAAAGCATTTTCACATTTTAGATTTTAATAAAAATGTCAAGAGATCTTAAATATACAAGAAACATTGGTATTGCTGCTCACATTGATGCAGGTAAAACTACGACTACTGAACGTATTTTGTTTTATGGTGGAGTAAATCATAAAATTGGTGAGGTTCATGATGGTGCTGCGACAATGGATTGGATGGAGCAAGAGCAGGAGAGAGGTATTACCATTACATCAGCTGCGACAACTTTAACTTGGAATTATCGTGAACAAAAGTATCACGTAAATATTATTGATACCCCAGGTCACGTTGATTTTACGGTAGAAGTAAATCGTTCTCTTCGTGTTCTTGATGGTTTGGTATTTTTGTTTTCAGCGGTTGATGGAGTTGAGCCTCAGTCTGAAACTAATTGGAGATTAGCAAATAATTACAATGTTCCTCGTATTGGATTCGTTAATAAGATGGATCGTCAAGGTGCAGATTTCTTAAAGGTATGTAAGCAAGTAAAAGATATGCTTGGTAGTCACGCCTTACCTCTTCAAATTAACATTGGTGAGGAAGATAATTTCAAAGGTGTTGTTGATCTAATCAATTTCAGAGGGATTGTTTGGAATGAAGATGATTATGGAATGACTTTTAAAGAAGTTGAAATTCCTTCTGACATAATCGAGGAAGCGCGTCAACTTAGAAGTGAATTATTAGAGGCGGTTGCTGAATTCGACGAGTCTCTAATGGAAAAGTTTTTCGAGGATGAGAATTCTTTGACAGAAAGAGAGATTTTAAATGCTCTTCGTGAGGCTACTATATCTGGAAAAGTCGTTCCAATGATGTGCGGTTCTTCCTTCAAAAACAAAGGTGTGCAAGCAATGTTGGATATGGTTATGGAAATTCTTCCATCTCCGCTTGACATTGAAGATATCAAAGGAATAAACCCGAAAAATGATCAAGAGATTTCAAGAAAGCCATCTTATGATGAACCGTTTTCTGGTTTAGCATTTAAAATTGCGACAGACCCATTTGTTGGAAGATTATGCTTTGTTCGTGCTTATTCTGGAAAGTTGGAAGCTGGTTCATACGTTTTGAATACACGTTCAGACAACAAAGAACGTATATCTCGAATTTTCCAAATGCATGCTAATAAACAAAATCAAATTAGTGAATTAGGAGCTGGTGATATAGGTGCTGTGGTTGGATTTAAAGATATTAAGACTGGAGATACACTGTGTGCTGAAAATGCGCCAATCATTCTTGAATCAATGGTATTCCCTGATCCAGTAATTGGTTTAGCTATTGAGCCTAAAACTCAAGCTGATACAGATAGGTTGTCAATTGGTCTTTCAAAACTATCTGAAGAAGATCCAACTTTCAGAGTGAATACAGACGAGGAAACCGGTCAAACAATTATTTCCGGAATGGGTGAGCTTCACTTGGAAATCATCGTCGATCGTCTGAAAAGAGAGTTTAAAGTTGAAGTAAATCAAGGAGCACCACAAGTTGCATATAGAGAGAATATTCAGGGTTCTACAGATCATAGAGAGGTTTATAAGAAACAAACTGGTGGTCGTGGTAAATTTGCGGATATTCTTGTGAAAATTTCTCCACAAGATAATCCAGAAAAAACAGGTCTTGAGTTCGTAAATAGCATTAAAGGTGGTAACATTCCACGAGAATTTATTCCTTCTGTTGAAAAAGGATTCAAAGAATCGATGAAAAATGGTGTTCTTGCAGGATTCCCTGTTGAAGCAATGAAGATAGAATTAATTGACGGTTCTTATCACAATGTCGATTCTGATTCATTATCTTTCGAACTTTGCGCGAAGATGGCTTACAGATCAGCATTAAAATCATGTTCACCTGTGCTTCTTGAGCCGATTATGAAATTAGAGGTTGTTACACCTGAAGAGAACATGGGTGATGTTGTAGGAGATTTGAACAGAAGACGAGGTATGATGAAGGGTATGGATGATAGAAATGGAGCAAAAGTGTTAAAAGCAGATGTTCCACTTTCAGAAATGTTCGGATACGTAACTCAGTTAAGAACGATTACGTCTGGTAGAGCCAACTCTTCTATGGAATTCTCGCATTATGCTGAGGCTCCAAGGAATGTTTCAGATGAAGTAGTTGCAAAAGCAAATGGTAAAATCACAGCTTAATAAATAGGAGATGAGCCAAAAAATTAGAATAAAATTAAAGTCATACGACCACAATCTGTTGGATAAATCAGCGGAAAAGATCGTAAAAACTGTAAAATCTACAGGAGCTGTTGTGAGTGGGCCAATTCCACTTCCGACTCATAAAAGAATTTATACTGTTCTTCGTTCGCCACATGTGAACAAAAAGGCACGTGAGCAATTTGAATTGTGTGCGTACAAAAGATTAATGGACATTTACAGTAGTTCTTCAAAAACCGTAGACGCGTTGATGAAATTAGAATTACCTAGTGGTGTTGAGGTTGAAATAAAAGTTTAATTAATAAATAAGTAATATGCCTGGAATAATTGGTCGAAAAGTCGGAATGACTAGCATCTACAGTGCCGAGGGTAAATCTTTACCATGCACAGTAATAGAAGCTGGTCCTTGTGTTGTGACTCAAATCAAAACACAAGACAGAGATGGTTACGAGGCCGTTCAATTGGGATTTGGTAATCGTAAGGAAAAGAATACACCAAGTGCCTTGAAAGGTCACTTCAAAAAGGCGAATACAACACCGAAAGCAAAATTGGTGGAATTCAAAGGTTTTGAAAGCGTAAATATTGGTGATACAGTTGATATTTCTCTTTTTGAGGAAGGAGAATTTATCGATGTAATAGGAACATCAAAAGGAAAAGGTTTTCAGGGTGTTGTAAGAAGACATGGTTTTGGCGGTGTAGGTCAGTCTACGCATGGTCAGCACAATCGTCTTCGTGCTCCCGGATCAATTGGAGCTTGTTCTTATCCTGCTCGTGTATTTAAAGGTATGCGAATGGCCGGACAAATGGGTAACAAGAGAAGACTGGCATCAAATTTAGAAATTTTGAAAGTTTTGGCCGACAAAAATCTATTGATTGTGAAAGGTTCCGTTCCTGGAGCTAATGGTTCAACTTTAACAATTAGAAAGTAATGAAAGTAAATGTATACGATTCAAAAGGAACTGTTACTTCGAAATCAGTAGCACTTTCAGATGGTGTTTTTGGAATAGACCCAAATAATCACGCAATCTATTTAGATGTTAAGCAACACTTAGCTAACCGTCGTCAAGGAACCCACAAAGCGAAAGAAAGGAATGAAATCGCAGGTTCAACCAAAAAATTGAAGAAGCAAAAAGGTACTGGAGGAGCGAGAGCAGGTAGTGCAAAATCTGGAACGAGAGTTGGTGGAGGTCGTATTTTTGGACCGAGACCAAGAAATTATCATTTCAAATTGAATTTGAAGTTGAAAAGATTGGCTCGTAAATCAGCTTTTTCTTACCTGGCTAAGAACGATGGAATTATGGTTATTGATAATTTGAATTTTGAAGCGGCTAAAACGAAAGATTTTTTAGGCCTAATTAATTCATTGAATCTTACAAATGACAAGGTTCTTTTTATTCTACCAGAAAGAAATGATAATGTTTATTTAGCTTCACGTAACCTTGGCAAGGTGAAGGTCGTAACTACTGATTCGTTCAATACTTATGATTTGTTAAACGCCAAGAAAGTTGTTCTAGCTGAGAATTCATTAGAAAAAATTGAAAAGATACTTAATTAAGAAGTGATGCAAACAATTATTAGAAAACCTTTAATAACAGAAAAAGCAACAAACGCGAGTGAAAGATTCAATCGTTTTACCTTTGAAGTTGAAAAAAAGGCGAATAAAATTGAAATTAAGAATGCCGTCGAAAAAATGTATGGAGTACATGTCACAGATGTTCGTACATTAACTTATGGCGGTGGAAAATCCTCTGTGAAGTACACCAATAAGGGAATTGTTGAGCAAAAGAGTAAACAATGGAAAAAGGCTGTAGTTACTGTAGCAGATGGTGAAACGATAGATTTGTTTAACAATTATTAATGACGAATAATGAGTCTTAGAAAATTTAAACCGATAACACCTGGTCAAAGACATAAAGTAGCGACTGACTTTGTAGAGCTTACTGCTTCCAAACCAGAGAAGAGCCTTATTTCTAGTATGAAGAAATCAGGTGGTAGAAATAACGACGGTCGTATGACAATGCGTTACCTTGGTGGAGGTCACAAACAAAGATATCGTATTATTGATTTTAAAAGAGATAAATTCGACATACCAGCAACGGTAAAATCAATAGAGTATGATCCAAATCGCACTGCTCACATTGCTTTGTTGTTCTATGCTGATGGGGAAAAACGTTATATTATTGCTCCAAATGGTTTAAAAGTTGGTGATAAAATTTTATCGGGTAAAGCTGCTTTACCAAATGTTGGTCACGCGATGTATCTTTCAGATATTCCACTAGGTACAGTTATTCATAATATTGAATTAAAACCTGGAAAAGGTGGTTCAATTGCAAGAGGAGCTGGAACTTATGCACAACTGAATGCTCGTGATGGAAGATATGCGATAATTAAAATGCCATCAGGTGAAACAAGAATGATTTTAACAACTTGTTTAGCAACAATTGGTTCTGTATCAAATGCTGAGCACAATCTTGTTGTTTCTGGTAAAGCTGGTCGTTCAAGATGGTTGGGTCGTCGTCCACGTGTGAGAGGTGTTGTAATGAATCCAGTAGATCACCCAATGGGTGGTGGAGAAGGTAGAAATGCTGGAGGTCACCCAAGATCTAGAAATGGTATGCCTGCGAAAGGTTACAAGACTAGATCAAAAACCAAATATTCAGAGAAATTTATTATTGAAAGAAGAAAAAAATAGAATTTAAGGTATGAGTCGTTCACTAAAAAAACCACCTTTTGTTCATTACAAATTAATGAAAAGAGTTGATGATGCACAAGCATCTAATAGCAAATCGGTTATAAAAACTTGGTCTCGTGCATCAACGATAACTCCAGAGTTTGTAGGTTTAACATTTGCAGTGCACAATGGAAATAAGTTTATCCCAGTTTTTGTTACAGAAAATATGGTAGGACACAAACTTGGAGAGTTTTCACCAACAAGGAATTTCCGTGGACATGCAGGAAATAAAAAAGATAAAAAACGTTAAGATTATTATTCATGGGAGCTAGAAAACGTTTAAAAGCTGAAAAGCTAAAGGAAAACAAAAAGTCAACTGCTGTAGCACAATTAAATAATTCTCAAATATCTCCAAGAAAGATGAGATTGGTAGCAGATTTAATACGAGGCGTTGAAGTTAATAAGGCTTTGAATATTCTTCATTTTAATGGAAAAGAAGCATCTATTAGCTTGGAGAAATTGCTTCGATCTGCAATTTCTAATTGGGAACAAAAGAATGAAGGCGCTGATATAACAGAAGAAAATTTGATTGTTCGTTCAATCGAAGTTGGCGGTGGAACAATGCTAAAGAGAATTCAACCAGCACCTCAAGGAAGAGCGCATCGTATTAGAAAAAGATCAAATCACGTAACTATCGTTGTTGACGGTACAAAATAATTTACAGAAATGGGACAAAAAACAAATCCAATAGGAAATAGATTAGGTTACATCCACGGATGGGAATCAAATTGGTTTGGTGGTGAAGGAAATCACTGTGGAAAGTACCGTGATAAAATTGTAGAAGATGATCAAATTAGAAAATATTTGAATGCACGTCTTTCGAAAGCGAGTATTGCCAAAATAATCATCGAACGTACGCTTAAATTAGTTACAGTAACAATAAACACGGCTCGACCAGGTGTAATTATTGGTAAGGGAGGTCAGGAAGTTGATAAACTGAAAGAAGAGTTAAAGAAACTTACCAAAAAAGAAATTCAAATCAACATCTTCGAAGTTAAGCGTCCTGAACTTGACGCTCGTTTAGTTGCTGATGGTGTTGCACGTCAATTGGAAGCTAGAATTTCTTTTAGAAGAGCTATTAAAATGGCGATTGCAGGAACAATGAGAATGGGTGCTGAAGGAATTAAAATTAAAATTTCTGGTCGATTGAATGGTGCTGAAATGGCTCGTTCTGAAATGTATAAAGATGGTAGGACTCCGCTTCATACTTTTAGAGCAGATATTGATTATGCTGTTTCTGAAGCTCACACAACTTACGGTCGTCTTGGAATTAAAGTTTGGATTTGTAGAGGTGAAGTATATGGTCGTCGGGATTTATCACCAAACATAGGTGTTTCTGCTACAGGAACGAATGCACCTGCAGCTGGAAGTAGAAAACCAGCTATGGCGAAAAGAAAGAAAAAGTAATACAAAATAATTAAGAGGAAATGTTACAGCCTAAAAGAACAAAATTTAGAAGAGTGCAAAAAGGAAGGAATCGTGGTTTATCTCATAGAGGTTCAACCATTGCTTTCGGATCCTTTGGACTAAAGGCTTTGGAACCAGGATGGATCACATCACGTCAAATTGAAGCTTCTCGTATTGCCGTTACACGATACATGAAGCGTGAAGGAAAAGTGTGGATTCGTATTTTCCCAGACAAACCGGTAACCTCTAAACCGGCTGAAGTAAGGATGGGTAAAGGAAAAGGTGCTCCAAGTCATTGGGTAGCCGTAATCAAACCAGGCAGAATCATGTTTGAAGCGGATGGTGTTCCGTATGAAATTGCCAAGGAAGCGATGCGTTTAGCTGCTCAAAAATTACCCGTGAAATGTAAATTCGTTGTAAGAAACGATTTTGTTATCCCTAGTTAATCAATTGATTATGAAAAAGCAAGACATTACTAAACTTTCGTTAGAAGATTTGAGAAAGGAAATTATAAATCTTAATAGCCAATTGGTTAATTTGAAGCTTACGAATCGAATGGCTCCAATAGAGAATCCATTGAGAATTAGATCTATGAGAAAGTCTATAGCTAGGTTAAACACGGAATTAACTAAACGTAATCAAGCATAACGCTTGCAAAAATTCTTAGAATGGAAAAACGTAATTTAAGAAAAGAAAGAATTGGTGTTGTAACGAGCGATAAAATGGACAAATCTATTGTCGTCTCAGTTGTAAGAAAAGTAAAGCACCCGAAGTATGGTAAATTCGTTAAGAAGACCAAAAAGTTTGTTGCTCACGACGAAACGAATGATAGCAATATCGGTGATACCGTAAAGATTATGGAAACTCGTCCTTTAAGCAAAACAAAGAATTGGAGATTAGTAGAAATTGTTGAAAGAGCTAAATAACACAGAGAGATGATACAAACAGAATCAAGACTTTCAGTCGCAGATAACTCAGGAGCAAAAGAAGTTTTGTGTATCCGAGTTCTTGGCGGAACACGAAGACGATATGCTTCAATAGGAGATAAAATTGTTGTCGCTGTGAAAAGTGCTATGCCTAATGGTGCCGTTAAAAAAGGTTCAGTCGCAAAAGCGGTTGTTGTTCGAACTAAGAAAGAGGTTCGAAGAGCCGATGGTTCTTATATTCGATTTGATGACAACGCTTGCGTTATTCTGAATCAAGCAGGCGAAATGAGAGGTACGCGTATATTCGGTCCAGTGGCCAGAGAATTGCGTGAAAACAACTATATGAAGATTGTTTCATTAGCACCTGAAGTGTTATAAAATAAGTTAGAAATGCAAAAGAAGTTACATATAAAAATTGGTGATACTGTTGTTGTTATCAGCGGTGAATCTAAAGGTCAAAAAGGAACAATCCTTACAATTGATCGTAACAAAATGCGAGCTACTGTTCAAGGAGTAAACATTGTAAAGCGACACAACAAACCGAGTGCATCGAATCCTCAGGGAGGAATTGAAGAAAAGGAAGGTTCAATTCACATCTCAAATTTGATGATTGAAGTTAATGGAGTTGCTACTCGGACAGGTAGAAAGCTTAATGATAAGGGTAAATTAGTACGTTTTTCAAAGAAATCAGGGGAGGTGATTAAATAATGAGTTACACACCAAGATTAAAAGAGCAGTATAGTTCAGTGATTGTTAAGTCATTGACTGATAAGTTTGGATATAAATCGGTAATGCGTGTTCCGAAACTACAAAAGATTGTGTTAAGCCAGGGAATGGGTGACGCTGTTGCTGATAAGAAGTTAATTGAAAGTGCAGCTGCTGATTTGTCTCGAATTGCAGGTCAAAAGGCTATAACTACCAATTCGAAAAAAGATATTTCGAATTTTAAACTTCGTAAAGGAATGCCTATAGGCACCAAGGTAACGCTGCGTGGAGATCGTATGTATGATTTCCTTGATCGTTTATTGTCTGTTGCACTTCCAAGAACAAGAGACTTTCGCGGAATTAACCCTAAAGGTTTTGATGGACGTGGAAACTTCAATCTAGGTATAAGGGAACATATTATTTTTCCCGAAATTGATATCGATAAAGTCAATAAGATACTTGGAATGGATATTACTTTCGTTACTTCTGCTGCAAATGATGAAGAAGCGAAAGCTTTATTGGATGCATTTGGATTTCCTTTCACAAAAAAATAACTTGAAATGGCAAAAGAATCAATGAAAGCGCGCGAGCGCAAAAGAGAAAGATTAGTAGCAAGATATGCAAGTAAGCGTGCTGAGCTAACTAAAGTATTAAAGTCAACAGATAGTTCAGAGGAGGTTCAGTCTGCCAAATGGGATGCTATGATGAATCTTCAAAAACTTCCGGCGAATTCTTCCAAGATTCGATTACATAATCGTTGTGGCTTGACAGGGCGTCCGAGAGGATATATGAGACAGTTTGGTATTTCAAGGGTGACATTTAGAGAAATGGCTCTCGAAGGTAAGATACCAGGAGTAAGAAAAGGAAGTTGGTAATTATTGAAAAAGTAAAAAATGAATACAGATCCAATAGCAGATTATTTAACTCGCATTCGCAACGCAAGTTCAGCGGGTTTAAAAATGGTTGAAATCCCTGGTTCGAACATTAAAAGAGCAATTACTCAAATTTTGTTTGATCAAGGTTATATTTTGAATTATAAATTCGATGAAGATAACAAGCAAGGAACAATAAAAATTGCCTTGAAATATAATCAATCTACACGAGTTCCAGCAATTACAAAACTGCAGCGAGCTTCTCGACCTGGTTTACGAAAGTATAGTGGTAGTGATGTAATGCCACGTGTGTTAAATGGACTAGGAGTTGCTATCGTTTCAACTTCAAAAGGAGTAATTACTGACAAGGATGCTCGTAAATTGAATGTAGGTGGTGAAGTACTTTGTTATGTTTATTAAAATTTTTGAGAAATGTCAAGAATAGGAAAAGCACCAATCACAATTCCATCAGGCGTAGAAATCATGGCTGAAGGGAATTATGTTAAGGTAAAAGGTAAAAGAGGTGAACTGAGTCAAGAAATGGTAGATTCTGTTTCATTGCATATTGAAAATAATGAAATTACGTTCACTCGGAAAAGTGATGCTCCCGGAGATCGTTCAAAACATGGTCTATATAGAGCGCTTGTTCAAAATATGATTACGGGTGTTTCTGAAGGATTTAAAAAGGAAATGGAAATCATCGGTGTTGGTTATAGAGCGAATGCAGCGGGCCAACAATTGGAACTTTCGTTAGGATTTTCTCATGCAATCATTTTAGAAATTCCATCGGAAGTTAAAGTTTCTGCAAATACGGAAAAGGGAAAGGCACCAGTGGTTACACTTGAATCCCATGATAAGCAATTGTTAGGTCAGGTGGCTGCTAAAATACGCTCTCTTAGAAAACCTGAACCATATAAAGGTAAAGGTATTCGATTTGTTGGTGAAGAAATAAGAAGAAAAGCAGGAAAATCTGCAGGTAAAAAATAGTAATTAAGTTATGGCACTAAATAAAGTTTTAAGAAGAGCTAAAATTAAGCGCAGAATTCGTAAGAAAGTGTTTGGCACAGCAGTCATTCCTAGGCTTTCAGTTTTTAGAAGTAACAAGCAAATATATGCGCAAGTTATTGATGATTTAACTGGAAAGACGATTGCATCAATTGGTTCTTTGAAAATTGATGAGTCTCAAAAAGTGAGTAAAATTGAACAAGCCTCAATTGTGGGTAGAAAAATTGCAGAGAAGGCTATTTCGGCTGGAGTTGAAGCAGTAGTTTTCGATAGAAACGGTTATTTATACCACGGTAGAATAAAATCATTAGCTGACTCCGCAAGAGAAGGTGGACTTAAATTTTAATTAAAATGGCAGCTCAAGTTGTAAATAGAGTAAAATCGGCAGATATCGAGTTAAAAGATAAACTCGTCGCTGTTAATCGTGTTACCAAAGTAACCAAGGGTGGTAGAACATTTAGTTTCTCTGCTATTGTGGTTGTTGGTGATGAAAATGGTGTTGTTGGTCACGGTCTTGGAAAGGCAAAAGAGGTAACAGAAGCGATTACAAAGGGTATTGATGATGCCAAAAAGAATTTGATAAAAGTTCCTATTTTAAAAGGAACAGTTCCTCACACCCAAAAAGGAAAATATGGTGGAGCTGAAGTTCTTTTGAAGCCGGCAACAAATGGTACCGGTGTGATTGCAGGTGGTGCTATGCGTGCTGTTTTGGAAAGTGTTGGGATTCACAATGTACTTGCGAAATCTCAAGGATCGTCAAATCCTCACAATGTTGTAAAAGCAACAATGGATGCTTTGTCAAAAATGCGAGATGCTGTTGCAGTGGCGCGTCAAAGAGGAATCTCAATTGATAAAGTGTTTAACGGATAAAATTCATTAAGAAATGAGCACAATTAAAATTAAACAAGTTAAAAGCGCAATTAAACGTCCAGCTGATCAAAAAGCTACGATAAAAGCGCTAGGTTTCAGAAAATTAAACCAAACTTTAGAGAAAGAAGCTACTCCTCAAATTTTAGGAATGGTAAAGAAAGTTCAGCACCTTATTCAAATTGTTGATTAATTAAAACTATTGTAATGAATTTAAATAATCTTACTCCTGCAGCAGGATCGATTAAAAAAGAGAAGAGAATTGCTCGTGGTCAAGGATCTGGTCATGGTGGGACTTCAACGCGTGGTCACAAAGGAGCTAAATCACGTTCTGGTTATAAAACTAAAATTGGTTTTGAAGGTGGTCAAATGCCACTTCAAAGAAGAGTTCCAAAATTCGGATTTAAGAACATTAATCGTGTTTCTTACAAAGCAATAAATTTAGAATTAATTGAAAATTTAGTTGCAAAAGGAATCAGTGAAATAAATCCTGAAGTTTTGAAGTCAAATGGTTTAATATCGAATAATGATCTTGTAAAGATATTGAACAGAGGAGAATTAAAATCGAAAGTTTCAATTTCAGCTCATGGTTTTTCAGCTGCCGCAATTAAGGCTATTGAAGATTTAGGCGGAACTTGTACAAAAATCTAACTATCTTTGCAAACTTTTAGATGAAGCGTTTCATACAAAACATACAGAACATTTGGAAAGTTGAGGAACTCAGAAAGAGAATCCTTTTGACTTTAGGGTTAATTTTGGTTTATAGAGTAGGTTCTTTTATCATAATTCCGGGTGTTGATTATTATGCTTTGGCGTCAAAACAATCAAGTCAGAATACGCTAGAGACTTTACTTTCTTTATTTTCAGGAGGAGGGTTTTCTAACGCTTCGATTATGGCATTGGGAATCATGCCGTATATCAGTGCATCCATTATTATGCAATTGTTAGGTATGGCCGTTCCCGCGGTTCAAAAAATGCAAAATGAAGGTGAGTCAGGTAGGAAGCAAATTAATAATTATACCCGAATTTTAACGATAGTTATTTGTATGCTTCAAGCTCCAAGTTATTTATCTTTA
>Ga0256309_1000179_pt1 | contig 12566 bp, 13 predicted proteins | sample ColtaT_FD_183678 | JGI IMG/M metagenome (GOLD analysis project Ga0256309, IMG submission 183678) | Metatranscriptome of freshwater microbial communities from Columbia River, Oregon, United States - Colum_Colum_RepA_8d (Metagenome... | ecosystem: Environmental > Aquatic > Freshwater > River...
GTCAGGGTCAAACCAGCGCCCGACCGACAGAAGTGCCTCCACTCGAAACCCAAGTGCAGCACCCAGACCGGTATCGCAATCACAGGTGTCTGGCGAGTCAACATTCTTGCCGATGCCGCCGTATTCATTGATGTACATCGCGCCACCATTCAGAACTGCGGGAGCAGAGAAATACGTCAACCTCGGCACGGTTACGCCAATACCAGGATCGGTATCCATCACACACGCCATTTTCGAGATTGCATCCGGGCGTAAGTGTACATCATTGTCAACTCGGAAGATATATTTATAATCGCGACCATACTCTTGGAATGCCACATTAAATGCAGCGGTCACGCCAGGATGTTCGGCAAAACGATGCATTCTTATTTTGCCAACTAGCGAGTGACAACCGGCCATGATCTTAGCCGGGGAGCCATCGGTGGACCCATTATCAATAATGAGAATGTCTACGAGTAGTTCCGGATGTACCCACGTACTCGCCTCCCGGCAAAATGATACCGTACGCTCCCAGTCATTCCAATTGGCAACAACGACTAGAGCGTTAGACATAAAAAGTGTTCCACACTTGACTCATCCGACGAATGTTGTTATCCGGTCTCAACCTCTTTTCAGCACCTTCAGGAAATCAGCGAAACCCCTCAGTACGGCGTCGGTCACTCATTCCAACCTTCAGGAGCCTGCGACTTATCCGCCGTCGCTGTTCGAGGGCTTGTCGATTTCAAGTTCACACCTGACCTTTATGGCATTTCCAATTGAGGTAAAACATTCCGATTTTCGCTGGGGTATGTTTGGGCCGATTCTGTTTGCTATCGGTAAATATAAGCAACACAGAGGAAATCGTAACAGCAATGGGACGCCTGCAAGATTCAGGACTCTCGCATATCCCGGTACCATCGAACGGTCTTCGACAGTCCCTCCACGAGACTCGTCTTGGGTCGCCACCCCCATGTGAAGAGGCTGGAAGCTGGCACGACAACTTCTTGCTCTGGATGCCCGAGAGGGCGATTCGTGTTTCCCATTAACGCCTTAATTACTCGATCGACTTCGCTGAGACGGGTCTCAACGCCACTCCGGACTTCTACTCTGGTTGGGAGCGTTGAATTTGATGTCGCTAGGTGAACTAATGCGTCGACTATGTCCTCTACATAGACCCATTCGCGCACGCGGTTCGGATGAAGAATATTGGGGACGCCCCCGGTTAGGTATGTGGTGATAAGTTGCGGTATCACCTTTCCAGCAGATTGCCCCGGACCATAGCCCGTATAGATCCTCGCTTCGCACCACCGTCCAGGCTGTTCCAGTTGAAAATATTGAAAGTATTCTCGGGTAACTAGTTTAGATAGTGAATAAGGAGTAGTCGGCGACAAACCGCCAAGGCAGTCGTCCACCGTCCCAGCATAAATCAGCGGACACGGTGACTCGGACTCCGCGACAGCACTCAAAAGGTTGAACGTAGCAAGTACGTTTGATTCGAACGTTGCACGGAGGAGAGGCAGCGCGGTTTCGCTCTGTACTAGTCCCGCTAAGTGGATGACTTGCCGTGGAGAGGTATCACTTATGAGTCGGGCGGCGACATTTGGTTGTGCAAGGTCTCCGATCCAAGTGTTCCAGATCCTTGGTACGTCTTCTCTGGGCGTCCGGAAGTTCGCAACGACAGGAAGACCGAGTTGTATGAGACGGTCTACCAAGCGAGACCCGATGAACCCCGTCGCTCCCGTAACTAGAATCAAGCCAAATCCTCCCGGTTGCTCATGTATGAACGATACCATTCGACGGTCTCAGCGATTGCAGCTTCAAGTGAGAAGACCGGCTGCCAACCGAGCATCGTTCGTGCCTTCTGGGCAGAGAGATACTGATGAACTATCTCGTTGCTTGCGCTATTCTCAATGATTGGCTCGGTCGATGTTCCAAGAACATTGGCAATCAGACGAACAAACTCGATGACAGTAATTTGCCGCTCATTTGAGAAGTTGAACGCTTCACCACTGAGCGACGGTCTCTCAACTAGTTCTTCGGCCAACTTCATATACGCCAGCGCGCCATCGACGACATAGAAATAGTCACGGATATATGTGCCGTCAGAACGCAGGACCGGTCGCTCGCCTCGAAGAAGAGACCGTATCGTTCCCGGAACAAGACGATTCCAGTTAAGATCTCCGGGGCCAAAGAAATTGCCGCAGCGGGTAATGACGACTGGGAGATTGTAAGACACTGCGTAGGTAGTGCTAATCAGATCAGCGCACGATTTGCTAACATCGTAAGGATGCCGCCCCTGCAACGGCGCGGATTCATTGTATGGTAGGACCTCGTGGTCGCCGTATGCCTTGTCAGAGGAGGCTACAATAATTTGCGAAACAAGAGGGCTGCGGCGACACGCTTCAAGGAGTGCCCAAGTACCACGTATGTTGGTATCGAACGTCGAGACGGGATTTCTATTTGCAATCCCTACAATTGTTTGGGCAGCTAAATGGAATACCGTGACGATTTCAAATTCCCCCAGAATTCGCTCTAAGAGATCCTGATCGCGGACATCGCCACGGACGACTCTTACTCGTTTCAGCAGGCCTCCGTGAATAAGTTCGGACTCAGGAATCCAATCGCGAACAAGGCAGACCACATCTGCTCCACTCTCCACTAATTTTTTGACGAGAGAATAGCCCACCAAGCCCGTGCCACCTGTCACCAGGACTGGACGGGATGGCCATATCGTGGTCGAAACTTTGGTCATAGGCTTGAGTGATGCTGGGTAATTGTCTTTTTCTTGCATGCTGTGCTACCTTTTCGGCATTGTCCACGGGGCATCCCCGCGCTCCCACATTTCATTCAACAATCGAACCTCCCTTATCGTATCCATGGGCTGCCAGAAGCCATCATGTTTGTATGCGACCAACTGCCCGTCCGCAGCGAGACGCTCCATTGGTTCTCGCTCAAAGGTTGTGTCATCACCTGCTATGTAGTCAAAAACGCCCGGCTCGAGTACAAAGAACCCGCCGTTCACCCATCCCTCCGAGATTTGATTCTTTTCGCGGAATGATGTAACCAGATTCCCCTCTAAAGTCAAGTCTCCAAAGCGGGCTGCCGGTCTCACAGCAGTAAGGGTGGCCAATTTGCCGTGTGCTCGGTGGAAAGAGAGTAACTCATTTAGATCGACATTACTTACACCATCTCCGTAGGTCATAAAGAAGGCGTTGCGACCTACAAGTTCTTGAAGCCGCTTGACACGGCCGCCTGTTTGGGTTTTCGCCCCGGTGTCGATCAATCCAACATCCCAGTCAGCGTCATCCGCGGAGGCCGACAGGAAGCGAGTCTCACCGCTCTTTAAGTTCACAAAAAAGTCCGCATTAGCCGTCTTATAACCACAGAAGAACGCTTTGATGTATTCTGCTTTGAATCCCAACGCTAGCAGGAATCGACTGTGTCCGTACGTCGCATAATGCCGCATTATGTGCCACAGTATTGGGCGTCCTCCGATTTCAACCATCGGTTTCGGCTTGGTTATTGTTTCTTCTGAGAGTCTAGTACCGAGTCCGCCTGCTAGGATGACGGTGGTAAATTGCGATGATTTTCGGGATGAGTCGTGTGGGTTCATTTTATTATTTACTTTGGGATTCTCAATCTTATCCGGTTAGATCCGGCGCGTCGCGGAGACGCAGGGAGTGGCCTTTAGATCTGCTCAGAGTTCGCGAGGGTGATGTGCGTCAGTATAGGCGCGCTTGGTGCAGCTGACGACCAACAGGAGCCTACGCTTGACTTGCAATCGGCATCGTGGTGTTTACATCTCAACTTGGAGAGTTGAGCTTACGTTTCAAAATTTTGACGCACCCATTCTATGCTTCGCTCGATATCTTGAAGGTCTTGATGCTTCATGGCACTTCTGAAACAATCAGGGGGCGGCCCACTCGTCGTTAACGTCGCATTGAGATTTGGATATCCGGCTCTGACACGTCTCTCGAACATCGCGAGGCATCCAACGGGCATCGTGGAGTCCACGGTCCAAAATTGTGGTTCAAGGTACGGTACGACTTGCGGGGGACGACCGGTGATGATTTCTAGATGATAGTGCGCAGTCGGACAAGTCTGCAGAAATCGGGTCGTCAGATTTCGGATGTCAATATTACCTTCTCCGAGAGGAACCCATTGCACCGCTGCTCCGCGAGGATGGGCAAATACGACGCTATCTCTGATGTGGGCGGTCGTGATATAGGCGGAGAGAGACTCAAGTACGTATAGTGGGTCTTCGGCTAATACCGTGGCGTTGCCGGCGTCAAAGCAAAATCCGACGAATTCCCTTCCAGCCTCTTCGATTATCGTTTTGACGTGATGGGAATGAATTTCTCCATGATTCTCGACGGCCAGCTTTACTCCGCTATCGAGGGCCTGATTCCGCACAGATCTTAGCGTATTGATTGCGCCCTCCACCAGTTGATTAACGTTTATCCCTTTCTTCCGGTCAGTCGCGTTTCCGAGAAAGACGCGGCAAGTCTCGGCGCCGAGTGCCTTACTGGTTGCCAAAGCAGCCAGTAGATAGTCGTGAGGCGATCGATATGTGGTATCCCAGCGACTTGACAAGGTTGAAATGCTTCCCATGCCGGGTTCAATAGTTATATTTAGTCGTGCGGCAGCATCCTTTAATTTTGTTAGATAGTGTATATCTAGCGATTCAAGGTCATGAGCCCCAACCTGAAGTGCGTGCAGTTTGTTCCGATGAGCATATTCGAGAATTTGAGACAGGTTCCATTCTTGGTTGCGGAGACTGAAGGTGTCTAGACCGAGTTTTAGTTGGGTGATTGGTGGAGTCAACTTGTCCATATAAGTACGAAAGCGCGCGCTTTAGGGAATAAGAATACTCAGCGAAGGGTTCTTGGTTGGGTTTGGCCCTTAAATTGCCTCGGGAGTTAGGAGCGGAGCGTGTTGGGCATGTTCAAGTTTGACGCGACGCCGCAGGTACGGGAAACGGCGGTCACGTGCTCATTCGGTGATCCTAGTCCTGCCAGATGGCCGTCCTGCTCCACCGATCTTGAAAGAGGTTCGTGAGGCGTAAATATACTCCCATTTGGAGATATCACAGACTGCCCCCTCTTGATTCAGCGCCTTAATCTCGAAATGATGCCTTCGCAGGCTGGCGATCAGTTTGTTTCGGTCGCCCTGATGTACTTCAATCGCTATGTTATCGACTATGCCCAGCCACTCTATATTTTGGTCAATTAGTTCAAACTCCGCGCCTTCCACGTCACATTTCAGGAAGTCAATGTGACGAAGATCATATCTCGCCACTAATTCATTCATCGTGATCGCATCTTCCGCGGACTGTTGGGCAATCATTTTTCGAATTCTTACTACAGATTCATCACCCAAGCCGTTCTCTGCCTGTAGGATTTTCCATATTTGATCATACCGGGCTTGCGGCTCAACTCCGACCACCATCTGTGCCTTCAAAATTTTGCTTGCGAGGATCATGAAGAACCCCCGATTCGAACCTAAGTCGACCACGGAAGAACAATTTCCGGCGATTGAGAACGCTCGGAGATAAACATCGTTTGAGATCATTTCGCGGATGCCTCCGAAGGAGGGGGTGTCGCCGAGGGGTCCGAGGATCTCGTCGATCTTCTTGACCGGGATGCGGAACTGTATCCCGTTTTTCGTCAGCACAAAATCTTTGTTCATTCGTGCGTCCACGCGCGCTAGGCGCCTACTCTTGATGCAAACCGGAAGTAAAACGATAATACCTAAGACATATCTGACATAGTCGCCGAATCGTAGTATGGTCCAGAGGTTTAAGACTTCGCGCAATAGCCGTGTGGTCATAGACATGGTATTGTCCTTAATAGACTTTTCTTCGCATTTTGATTACTTTCAGGGGATAGGGAACATGTGTAGTTCAACACCACGCCTGTCCAAATTAGGGTTTACCGAAAAAGAGGCAGGGTCCTGGCAGGGTAGGATACGTTCCGCCAAGAACAACATCCACCAGACCAAGCACCAAGCCCTGGCATGAGTATCCAGCATTTTCAGTCAGATTCTCCAGCAGGTTCCGTTCCCTCTGTTTGAACGAGTGGCGCCGAGCACCGAGGCGAACGACATTCGCACGGTCTGCTTGGAAAGCCGTGATTGCAGACTATAGACGGAGATCGCTAGCTTTCGGCTCGAACACAGACTTTAGATCGAAGAATACATGGCTCTGTGAGCCGAAAGATCGTATTTCAGCGGGCCCAGTTTGTTTAAACTCATCATGTGCGACGGCCATAATAATTCCGTCATACTTACCCCGCTTAGGATAGGGTATCAGCGTGACTGTGTCTTCGCGCTCCAACGCAGTTGCTGCGACCCATGGATCATAAACCTCGACCACGCAGTTATACTCGCCAAGTTCCCGCACTATGTCGCGCACTCTTGTGTTTCGGATATCAGGGCAGTTTTCTTTAAAGGTGTACCCCATTATTAGAATGTGCGCACCGTCCACTTGGATCCGGCGTTTCGTCATGACCTTCACAAGTTGTGCTACGACGTAGGCACCCATTCGGTCGTTTAGACGGCGCCCTGCGAGGATGATTTCGGGAATATACCCCACAGCTTCCGCTTTATGTGTCAAGTAGTACGGATCGACGCCGATACAGTGCCCTCCCACAAGACCCGGCCGAAATGGCATGAAGTTCCATTTAGTCCCAGCCGCTTTGATGACTGCATCGGTATCTATATCGAGAATACGGAATAAGATTGCAAGCTCATTCATCAGTGCGATATTGAGGTCGCGCTGTGTATTCTCGATAACTTTAGCAGCTTCCGCGACCTTAATGGACGGCGCTCGGTGTGTTCCTGCAGTTATGATCTGTCGGTAAATCTGATCGACGACATCCGCCACCGCCGCTGTAGAACCAGCCGTAACTTTTGTTATATTGCGCAAGCGATGATTCTTGTCGCCAGGGTTAATCCGTTCGGGACTATATCCGACAAAGAAATCCACGTTGTACGTTAGCCCTGAAAGCTCCTCAAGCACAGGGACGCAGATCTCTTCAGTCGCACCTGGATACACTGTTGACTCATAAATGACTAAACCTCCGGGCCGGAGAATTGGAGCTATGGATCTCGTAGCCAGTATCAGTGGGTTAAAATCCGGCTGTTTGTGTCTGTCTATTGGAGTGGGAACAGCGACGATAAAGCAGGTGCACTCATCAAGATCCCGTAGCTCTGACGTATACCTCAAAAATGTCGCATCGCTGATTTCAGCTGGGGAGGTCTCGTTCGTTCGATCTATCCCGGCGGTCAACTCCGCGACTCTCAACGTGTCGACGTCAAAGCCCACGACCGGTCTCACTGCACCGAAAGCGAGTGCGAGCGGTAGGCCCACGTATCCTAGTCCAATCACCGCCAACTTGTGCTCTGGCGCTGCAACCATAGCAGCTTCTGAGAATATTGTTTCGTTTTTCATGCGGTTTTCGCTGCTACTTTCGCCGGGGCAATACTAACGCCACGGCCGTTTGATCGTTAGTAACTGGCGCTACTCAAAAGTAATACCATCCCTGTCAGTCCCTTCTACGGGGCCCTGCGAAGAGCCCATGAACTAAACCGCTGTCGCGGTAAACAGCCCTCAGCATTCCGGTAGAAGGCCGGATAGCCGAGTGCTAGCCAAGGGATTGCGAAGGGGTCGTAAAGGGGAGTCCACTGAGAGCGGCTGCGGGCAACGCGGCCGAAAACACTCAGGAGGGCAAAGCCCATGACTCCCCTACGGCGCTGCATGCAAGACGAGATGCAGCTACGTAACTTTTCCGCGGCCACGCAGAGAAGCTACATCCATTACATTGCAGATTTCGCGAAGCATTACAACACCAGTCCGTCCCAACTCGGGTTGGACGAGGTACGAAACTACCAGCTGTACCTGCTACAGGACCGGGAACTGGCGCCAACCTCGGTGAACTGTTTTGTCAGTGCCGCGAAGTTCCTCTACCTGAAGGTGCTGGAGATGCCGTGGACCGACGTGGACTTCCCCTACGCCAAGACGCCCGACCGTCTGCCGGCAGTGCTTACCGCCGAAGAGGTGGAGCGGTTCTTCCAGGCCATCGGCCTGCTGCGTCATCGAGCGGTCTTGATGCTCTGCTACGGGTCGGGATTGCGCATCTCGGAAGCCTGCGGCCTGCAGATCAGTGACATCGACAGCGCGCGAATGCTGGTGCGGGTGCGGGAAGGCAAAGGAGGGCGCGACCGCTTCAGCGTGCTCAGTCATCGGATGCTGACGATCCTGCGGGAATACTGGTTGATCGAGCGGCCTCAAAAATGGCTCTTCCCCACCACGCGTCCCGACGAGCATATCCACCCCGGTGCGATCCAGCAGATCTGCCGCGATGCAACGCGGATTGCGGACATTCCCAAGCGGGTCACGCCCCATCTGCTGCGTCACAGTTTTGCCACGCATCTGCTTGAAAACGGCACTGACACGCGAGTGATTCAGGTCTTGCTCGGGCATCGCCGCATCGAAACCACGGCCCGCTACACCGCCGTCACGCCGCGCAGTCTGGCCAACGTCGTCTCCCCGCTCGATCAGTCCGGAACGCCCGTCAAGACGAAGCTCGGCCGGCCGCGAAAGAACACCGCCGATGCCAAGCGGCCGTCCTCGACCCGGTAGAACGCCTTGGGAGGAGCCACTGTCGAAGTGGCCGACATCTTCCGCGCCCGCGGGCCCGGCTACCGGCGGAAACATCGATTGCCACCCTACCAGCACAAGCTGATGCGGGCCATCGAAAACTGCCGCACGGCCGCGCTCGGCGGGCATGTGGAACGATGCGGCCACTGCGCCCAACAACGCATCAGTTACAATTCGTGCCGGAACCGTCACTGCCCGAAGTGCCAGAATCTGGCGCGTGCGCAATGGCTGCAACGGCGCCAGGAAGAACTGTTGCCCATCGGGTACTTTCATGTCGTCTTCACGGTGCCCGACGCTTTGTGCGATCTGGCGCTGCAGAACAAGAGGACGTTTTATAACCTGCTATTACAAACCAGTGCGGCGGCGCTCCAATCGATCGCCGCCGACCCCAAACACTTAGGTGCCGAGATCGGCTTCTTCTCCGTACTGCATACCTGGGGCCAGAATCTAGGACTCCATCCCCATGTGCATTGCGTCGTCGCCGGCGGCGGCTTGAGTCCGGATCACGCCCGCTGGATTCCATCCCGGCCCGGCTTTTTCCTGAGCGTTCGCGTCCTGAGCCGACGGTTCCGAACGTTGCTGCTGGAAGCGTTGCGGACTGCCTGCCAGCGGGGCGAACTGCAATTCCGTGGCGCCATCGAGCCGTTGGCTGAACCAGAGCGGTTTACCCGGTGGCTGAACGGGCTTGGACAAATCGAATGGGTCGTCTATGCCAAACCGCCCTTCGGCGGACCGCGTCATGTCCTGCAATACCTGGGCCGCTACACACATCGCGTGGCCATTTCCAATCAACGGTTGCTGGCCTTCGACGGCAGACAGGTGACGTTTCAGTACAAGGATTACCGGCGGGCAGGCCGTGAGCGCAGTAAACACATGAAGCTGGACGGCGAGGAGTTTATCCGCCGGATGCTGCTGCATGCGCTGCCGCCAGGGTTTCAGCGGATACGTCATTACGGGTTTCTGGCCAGCAGCCGGAAGAAGAGCGATCTGGCGATGGTCCGGCAACTGCTGGGCGATGGAGTGCATCCCCCTGCGCCCTCGCCACCAGAAGTGGGTGAGACAGTGGCGGCATTGCGGCAACGAATGGATCGTTGCCCGGTGTGCCGGATCGGGATGCTTGCGCTTGTCGAGATCCTGCCACCGCAAGCGGATGGATTGCGAAAGGACACCAATGACACCTCGTAACGGCCGGATAACGGTCGAAGGGCGCAGAGCCAACCCGGAAGGAGTGGCGCGGTGGACGTGTGCGCAGGGGGCCGAAATCGCACCGAGCCGAACAGAAATGGTGAAAAATCCTGAGTCCGGGAGGACCACGACGGCGGCCAATGGGAGGGGAAGGCAAAGCGGCGGCGGGGACTGGCGGCGTAGCGCGGCCGGCCGGAAGGGGATAGGCGGGAAGCAAACCCCATAGATTCGGGGCCAGTCCCGCGGTTTCGCTCATCGAACGTTTTCGTCACCGAGGCGAGCGGGCGGGCGCGCGTTTGCAGAGGTATTCGCACCGCCTCGCCGAACGAAAACTATGCGATCACAAGAGAAGAAACGAAATATTTCCTTTCATATCAACAACCTGAAAAAAACCACCCCTCAAAACCCTTGCCAGCCGTGCTAGGTTGAAATCGGGTCAGGAATACCTCCCCCCCCCAGTCGCCCTCGCCACCCGCGAGGGCGTTCGCATTTCACAGCCAGGATAGGAACGATCATGACGAAAGAAGACAAAGCAAGAATTGCTCGCGAAAACGGAGCAAAATCGAAAGGGCCGACCACCGCCACCGGCAAAGCCAAAGTGGCCCGCAACGGCATCAAAACCGGCGAATACGCCGAAACGCTCGCCAATTTCGTCCCGCCGGACTGCGCCATTCTCTGCAACGAGGAACGCCAGGCCTTCTTCGAACTCATGGACGCGCTCCTCGAAACCTATCAACCGGCCAACGAAGAGGCTCGCTTGCTCGTCCGCCAAATGGCCATCGCCCGCTGGCAGATCGAACGCCTCAACACCTGCATCACCGTCCACTGGAACCTCGCCGTCATCGAAGCCAGCGGCAAACCGCTCACCGTCGTCCCCGAGCTGGGGGAACTCCAAACGATGGCCCGCGCCTCCGTGGCCGTAAACACCGGTTCCGCCATCGTCGAAAAGCTCAACCGCCAGATCGACCGCCTCGAAATGCGCATCACCCGTCTCCGCCGCGCCATCCGGGACGTCAACGCCCATTCGCCGGCCCTCGTCGAGGTCTATACCCCGGAGGACCAAACCCAGCCGCCCGTGACAACCCCTGTTGAAAACACAGAGGTTAGCCAACAGGAAGAGCAAAAAACCGACAAGCCGGAACCGCCGATCTACATCACCGAACGGGATCCGCTCGTCATCGCCGCCTACCGCCGCGAGTTCCCGAACCACAAAATCGTCGTCCTCCCGCCCGACGATGTCGCCAAAGGCATCGACATCGAAGACGACCTGCCCCCCGCCCCCCGAAGAGCGGCATAAAGACAGGGTAAAGAAGGAGAAAACCCAGGTACAACCGGCACCACCCCGGGGACATACTCGCCCGGCGCGCCTCGCGCGCCGGAGTGTGCTTGTCCACCATAGCCCAACGGGCGACGGCGGATCCCCAAGACGCGGCATGTTCTGCCAACGCAGAAGGAACGAAGGAAGAAATGCGAAAGACGCTGTCAAAACTCCACACCCAACCAAAGCTGACAGCGGAAGCATGCCCAAAATCAACCTCGGACTGGGCCGAACAAAAACTCAACTTCTGCCCCAGTCCCAAGCAGGCCGAAGTCCTCAACACCGACGCCAAATACCTGATCCTCTGCAGCAACCGCCAATGAAGCAAGACCACAACGATTGCCATCAACGCGCGTCCCCGGAGCCTATCTTCACCGGATCAGACGATTTTGATCATCTTGCGGACCAAGGTTCAGGCCGGCCTGCTCATCCAGAAACTCGTCTGCTTCGCCGCCCGCCTCGGCTTCCCGGTCCGCCGCGCCTTCGGGGAACGCCACTCGTTCCTGCGCCCCAATGCCCCTACTTCATGGCCGTGCCGCATAATGCCGATACCAGCGCTTGCAATACTGCCGACGCGCTCGCCATCGATGAAGCTGCTTGCGCCTCCATTCTCGCCGGAGTCGACGTCACTCCGGTCCTTCTCACTGCGGGTAAGGCCGAAAACTCGCTCTCCAGCGGCCATCTCGGCATCCACCGGCGGACCATCATCACCGGGCTCATCCGGATATTTCACCGACGCACCCTCCGCAGCTCTCCTGGCATCGCCCACTTTTCGGTCTTCATCACCGATCTGCTGGAGTTGGGACGCCTCTCCAACGATTTCGTAATCGCGGTCGGGCTCGATGGCTGTGCCGCCGTCCGCGCCGTCCCGAAACGCCTCCCCGTCGCGCCCAAACACAAACACAAATTCAACGTCAAGGCATCTCCGCTCGTCGAGTTTCGCGCGGGACCATCCGTGCAGGAATGGCCCCGCGTCTTTTCGCCGGCCGTGGGCAGGCTGGCCCCGGTCTCTTCCCATCGCCTCTCCGCTTGTCGCGTCGATACGGTACCGGCCCTGCGCCGAGCCTGGGGAAGGAATCCTGGGGTGGCGGAGCCTGCCCCGTGGCGAAAGTCGGAAACGTCGATCTTGCGTTTCGAACCCTTGCCGGTCCGCGCGGCACCACATCTTGGCGCCTAAAAGACCAACTTCAGGGTCTATGTGAGGCCGGTTCACCATACCGGTGTCCACCTCGCGAGGCCGGCGGGCCGTTCGAGCGCCGGATCGTGGCGTCCTGCGGGCCGGCCACTGGGCACGGTGGGTTCGACGCGAAGGCGATCCCCAACAATCAGAATTCGGGTTCCAAGCCGGTCTCCGGAGGACCACGTCCCATGATCTCCGGGACCGGCTCAGCTCCTTGGCGGAGCCGGATTTACGCCGGCCCGCCA
>Ga0256309_1000184_pt1 | contig 12445 bp, 12 predicted proteins | sample ColtaT_FD_183678 | JGI IMG/M metagenome (GOLD analysis project Ga0256309, IMG submission 183678) | Metatranscriptome of freshwater microbial communities from Columbia River, Oregon, United States - Colum_Colum_RepA_8d (Metagenome... | ecosystem: Environmental > Aquatic > Freshwater > River...
CCGGGTCTGAGCCGCCCGGAGCACCCGTGTAAACCCTGAGAGGCTGCGGTTTGAGTCGCCCCTGCGATACCCCAGGGGAAGTGGGTATCTCTGTAGCCCACGCAGAACCTTTTTGATTGTTGGTACAGTGGTTCATCCTTTATTGATACAGCATCCCCCGTGCATTCCACTCCTCAGGTTCAGGTTGCGGTCATCATGCGACGAGAGCGTGTGCCAGGTGCCATGAGCCAATGGCAAACCTGGCGCTGGGTGCTGCACGATGTGGTGGGGCATGACCAGGTCCCGCACGAGGCGCATTTGGGGACACAGCCCCGATGCCTGCGCCAAACCGACGATGAGCAAGTTTGGATACACCCTGGGTTCACCGTTTCCCTGCACCGGGACGATGTGCAAGGGTACTACCTCAACAGCACGTCCCCGGCCCCCTGCTGGTTTGTGCTGTGGCGCATGGAGGAGGAACCCTCTCTCAGTGACGAGGTCATGGCGGTGCCCGTCATGGTGAGCCTGAGTTACCACGATGCAGGCCGATGGTTGGACGCACAAGAGCAGGTCGACCAAGTACCGGCGCCGACCGAGGTGGTGGCCTGGGTCAGCGCATTCGCGCAAGAGCATTGGGAGGTCGAGCCCAAGCGCCGCAGGCGGCCAGACAGCTTCCAGCCCTTGCACGACCGCTTTGGTAACCCGGCCCTGGTGAGTACCGGGAAATTCACAGGACGGGGAGGGACAGGGGGTGAGTGACACCAGGCCTGAGGGCTTCTTGCGTCGATGGTCCAGTCGGAAAACCGATGTGCGGCAGGGCAAAACCCCGCCGCCCGAACCTGCGCGCGATGCACTGCCTGCCGAGCAGCCTGGTGCCACAGCCGACCGGGCCGACGGTGTTCGATCGGCTGCGCCTGAGCATCCTCCCCCCACACTCGATGACGTGGGGCAGTTGACCGCCTCGTCCGATTACAGTGCCTTTGTTCGGCACGAGGTCCCCGCCGATGTGAAAAACGCGGCCATGAAAAAACTCTTTGCCAACCCGCATTTCAATGTGATGGATGGCTTGGACGTTTATATTGACGATTACAGCCAGCCCGATCCGCTGCCACTGTCCACCCTGCGCCAGATGGCCAGTGCCAAGTTCATGAACCTGGTGGATGACACCGAAGACCCCCAGCCAGACGAGACACCCCAGCCGGCAGCGCCGCATGGATCACCAGAATCCGTGGCACAGTTCGAATCCCATCGCCCCCCCTCCGAAGCCCTTGACCATGACCACGCTGATTTGCGATTGCAACCAGACCCTGCCGCTCGACCCCAAGACTCTGGCCCGGAACCTGGCTGACCCGATTTCCAGCCACACGTCCTTGTGTCGCCGCGAGGTCGGTGAGTACTTGAAGGCAGTGCAGGGCGGGGGTGAGGTGCTGGTGGCCTGCACCCAGGAGCAACGCCTGTTTGGTGAACTGGCCGTGCAGTCCCAGGCCAAGGCTTCGGTCATCAAGTTTGTGAATCTGCGCGAAACCGGCGGCTGGAGTCGTGAGGGACATCTGGCCGCACCCAAGATGGCGGCGCTCCTGGCGGCGGCCCATCTGCCCGACCCGGACCCCGTGCCCACGGTCACCTACACCAGTGCCGGACGCTTGCTGATCATCGGCCCTCTGGACCAGGCGGAAGCCGTCGCTGCGCTGCTCGCTGACAGTCTGGATGTCACACTTTTTGCGCAGGGACCGGGTCACGCGGGCGGCGCCCAGGCCAGGCGTTTTCCGGTTCTCGCCGGACGTATGGTCAAACTGGATGGCTGGCTGGGACACTTCGAGCTGACCTGGTCGCCGAACAACCCCATCGACCTGGACCTGTGCACCCGATGCAATGCGTGCGTGGAGGCCTGTCCTGAACAGGCGATCGGACTGGACTACCAAATTGACATGAGCCGCTGCGACGCGCAACGTCTGTGCGTCAAATCCTGTGGCGCCGTGGGCGCTATTCAGTTCGACCGTGCACCGCAAGAGGAAACGGCCGGCTTTGATCTGGTGCTGGATTTGCGCGAGCACAGCGCCTTCATGCGCCATGCCACACCGCAAGGCTATTTTCGCGGCGCGACACCAGAGAACTTGTTGCGTCTGCGTGATGGCGTGGGTGAGTTTGAAAAACCCAAGTTTTTTGTCTATCAGCACAAGTTGTGCGCGCACAGCCGCAACGAGCAAGTGGGTTGTCAGGCGTGTGTGGATATTTGCTCGGCGGAGGCGATTCGGTCAGACAAGACCCGCCAGCAAATTGAGGTCAATCCCCATTTGTGCGTGGGGTGCGGGGCCTGCACCACGGTGTGCCCCACGGGTGCCTTGACCTACGCCTACCCCAAGGCCCATGAACAGGGGCGCAAACTCCACACCCTGCTGAGCACCTACCGCCAGGCAGGCGGCGTCGATCCGGTGGTGCTGTTGCACAGCCAGGATGTGGGGCAGCAACGCATAGAGGAACTCGGACGTGCGGCCCAGTTGCGCGTCGCCCAGGGCGTCCCCGCGCATGTGATCCCGGTGCCGGTGTGGCATACCGCGAGCCTGGGCTTGGATGTCTGGCTCAGCGCGCTGGGTCACGGGGCGGCTCAGGTGCTGGTCCTGGCGACGGGAGAAGAGGCCCCGCAGTACATCGACGGGCTGCAAGCGCAGATGAACCAGTTGCAGGCCTTGCTGGAAGGCCTGGGCTACGTGGCGCCTGGCCATGCGCTGGTGCAGTGGGTGCGAGCCTCGCAAGTCACCGAACTCGATGCTGAATTGCAGCGCCTGACGATGGGCACGAATCGGCTCAAGGCGGTGATACCCGTGGCCACGTTCGAGGTGACAGCGGGCAAGCGCAGCACGCTGGAACTGGCGCTGGCACACCTGCTGGACCATGCGCCGGTGCTTCGTCGCAGTGATGCGCCGAGCGAGTTGCCCTTGCCCAGCGACGGTGCCCTGTGGGGAAGCGTCAACGTGAATGCCGGGGCTTGCACCCTGTGCATGAGTTGCGTATCGGCCTGCCCGGCGGGGGCGTTACAGGACAACCCAGAGGCACCGCAACTGCGCTTCGTGGAAAAAAACTGCGTGCAATGTGGTCTGTGCGTCAAGACCTGTCCGGAAAACGCCCTGGAGTTGGTGCCTCGTCTGTTGTTGACGCGAGAGCGTCAGCAGGTGCGTGTGCTCAATGAAACGCAGCCCTATGGTTGCGTGCGCTGTGGCAAACCCTTTGGGACTCTCAAGGCAGTGGAGGCCATGTTGTCGCGACTGTCCGGTCATGCGATGTTCCAGGGTCCGGCGCGCGAGCGTCTGAAAATGTGTGGCGATTGCCGCGTCATTGATATTTATTCGTCCGATGACGAACACAAACTCCTATGAGCCACGATCTGCCCCTGACCTCTGCGCTGGATGAAGAAACGGCTCGCGCCGAGCTGTACGGACTGATCGCAGAATTGTTTTACCTGCCCTTGCGTCCCGAATTGCTGGCCCAGTTGCGTCTGGCGCCCACGCAGGCACCTGAGGCGGGGGGCTATTTGGAGGAACCCTGGCAGCAGTTGGTGGGCATGGCCCGCGACATGGATGACGCCAGTATCGAGCACGAATACCACACCCTCTTTGGCGGCGTCGGCAAGCCCGAGGTGTTCCTGTATGCCTCACACTACCTCAGTGGGTTTTTGAATGAAAAGCCCCTGGCGCAATTGCGCCAGGATCTGGCACAGCTCGGATTGGGGCGTGATGATGCCACCATGTCTGACACGGAAGATCACCTGGCCTTCGTGCTGGAGGTCATGCGGTTTCTGGTGGCCGGTGAGGATGCAAGTGTCTCCAACCTGACCCAGCAATCCCGGTTCTTTGCGGCCCATGTGCAGACCTGGGTACCGGCCTTGTGCGACGCCCTTGCAGCCCACCCCCAGGCGCGTTTCTATGCGGTGTTGTCCTCGTTGTTGCGCGCATTCATCAGTGTCGAGTCGCAAGGTTTTGATCTGATGGCTTGAATGCCGGGTTTACCCTGATTTTTGAATCTCGCTTATTTCTGCGTGTTTCACCGCATGGCGGTGGACATCTTTTCGTATATATTGGCCTGAGTATGCAACCTAATGCATAGGCCATCAGGCCTAGGAGAGTGCCATGCCCCCAAGCGTTCCCAACGTCCAAGTCCCGACATCGCGTCGCCGGTTCTTTTCTGGTGCTGCCACCGTGGGGGCGGCCGCTGCGGTGGCAACCGCGTTGCCCCAATTGGCCCAGAACAGCGTGGACGCCAAGGCCTTGCCGCCTGCCCCTGAAAACGGGGGCGGCTACAGCCTGAGTGAACACGTCAAACGCTATTACAAGACCACCTTGGTCTGAGCGAGGAGATATTCATGTTGTTGACCCGTAAATCTTCCTCAACCGGCTCGTCTCACTCGTCATCCTCACTCGTGGGGCGCTTGCATCGGGGCCTGTCTCAGGCCTTGCCCACACTGGATCGCCGCGGTTTTCTGCGTCGCTCAGGCGTGGGCGTGGGTGTGGGTTTGGCTGCCTCGCAACTCAGTCTGGTGAAAAAGTCTCACGCCATGGGCAGTGCCCCGTCCAGCGCCGAGAGCAAGATCGAAGTCAAACGCACGGTGTGCACCCATTGCTCGGTCGGTTGTGCGGTCGACGCGGTGGTGCAAAACGGTGTGTGGGTGCGACAAGAGCCGGTGTTTGATTCGCCCATCAACCTGGGCGCCCATTGCGCCAAAGGGGCGGCCTTGCGCGAGCACGGGCACGGCGAGTACCGTCTGCGTTACCCGATGAAATTGGTGAATGGCAAGTACGAGCGCATCAGCTGGGACACCGCGGTGAATGAAATCAGCGCAAAGATGCTCGAGTTGCGCAAATCGTCGGGCCCGGACAGCGTGTACTTCATCGGCTCGTCCAAACACAACAACGAGCAGGCCTATTTGCTGCGCAAGTTTGTCAGCTATTGGGGCACCAACAACTGTGACCACCAGGCCCGTATTTGTCACTCCACCACGGTGGCCGGTGTGGCCAATACCTGGGGCTATGGGGCCATGACCAATTCGTACAACGACATGCAAAACAGCAAGGTCGCGATGTACATCGGCTCCAATGCCGCCGAGGCCCATCCCGTGTCCATGCTGCACATGCTGCATGCCAAGGAAAACGGCTGCAAGATGATCGTGGTGGATCCCCGTTTCACGCGCACGGCAGCAAGAGCCGACGAGTTTGTGCGTATCCGCTCGGGTGCTGACATCCCCTTCCTGTTTGGCTTGCTGTATCACATCTTCAAGAACGGCTGGGAAGACAAGAAGTACATCAACGACCGCGTGTATGGCATGGAGAAGGTCAAGGAGGAAGTCCTGGCCAAGTGGAAGCCTGAGGCCGTCGAAGAAGCCTGCGGCGTCAAAGAAGAGCAAATGCTGCGTGTGGCCAAAATGCTGCACGACCACAACCCGGGCACCATTGTGTGGTGCATGGGACAAACCCAGCACACCACCGGCAATGCCGTGGTGCGTGCCTCGTGCATCTTGCAACTGGCCCTGGGCAATGTGGGCAAGACCGGAGGCGGGACCAACATCTTCCGCGGCCATGACAACGTGCAGGGCGCTACCGACGTGGGCCCCAACCCCGACTCCTTGCCGGGCTACTATGGCATTGCCGAGGGCTCATGGAAGCACTTTGCCAAAGCCTGGGGCGTGGATTTCGAGTGGATCAAAGGTCGCTTCTCCTCGCCGGCCATGATGACCAAACCCGGTATCACCGTGTCGCGCTGGATCGATGGTGTGCTCGAGAAAAACGAGCTGATCGATCAGGACAGCAACCTCAAGGGCGTGTTCTATTGGGGCCACGCGCCCAACTCCCAAACCCGTGGTCTGGAAATGAAGCGTGCCATGGACAAGCTGGATCTGCTGGTGGTGGTGGATCCCTATCCGTCTGCCACTGCCTCCATGGCCGCCATGCCCGGTGACGCGAAAGACCTCAACCCCAACCGGGCGGTCTACCTCTTGCCGGCTGCCACGCAGTTTGAAACCAGCGGTTCCTGCACGGCGTCCAACCGCTCGATCCAGTGGCGCGAAAAAGTGATCGAGCCCTTGTGGGAAAGCCGCTCCGATCACATGATCATGTACCAGTTGGCCGACAAACTGGGCTTTGGCCCCGAGCTGGTGAAAAACTACAAGCTGCAAAAAGTCAAAGGGCAGGACGAGCCTGTGGTGGAAGACATCCTGCGAGAAATCAACCGCTCGGTCTGGACCATTGGCTACACCGGTCAAAGCCCCGAGCGCTTGAAAGCGCATATGCGCAACATGCACCTCTTTGACATCAAGACCCTCAAGTGCAAGGGCGGCAAAGATGCCGAGACCGGGTATGACCTCACCGGTGACTACTTCGGGTTGCCCTGGCCTTGTTACGGCACACCCGAACTCAAGCACCCGGGCTCTCCCAACCTGTATGACACGTCCAAGCACGTCATGGAGGGCGGAGGAAACTTCCGCGCCAATTTCGGTGTCGAAAAGGACGGCAAGAATCTGTTGGCCGAAGACGGCTCCCACTCCAAGGGCGCAGACATCACCACCGGCTACCCGGAACTCGACCATGTGCTGCTCAAAAAGCTGGGCTGGTGGGACGAACTCACTGACGCGGAAAAAGCGGCGGCCGAAGGCAAGAACTGGAAGACCGACAACTCGGGCGGCATGATCCGTGTGTTCATGAAGAACCATGGCTGCCACCCGTTTGGCAACGCCAAGGCGCGCGCAGTGGTCTGGAATTTTCCTGACCCCGTGCCGCAGCACCGTGAACCGCTGTACGGCACGCGGCCTGACCTCATGGCCAAGTACCCCACGCACGAGGACAAAAAAAGCCTTCTGGCGCTTGCCCACCTTGTACAAAACCGTGCAGGACAAAAACCTGGCCGACAAGGTGCACGAGAAGTTCCCGCTCATCCTCACCTCCGGCCGTCTGGTCGAGTACGAGGGTGGTGGCGAGGAAACCCGCTCCAACCCCTGGCTGGCCGAGTTGCAGCAAGAGGCTTACGTGGAAATCAATCCCAAGACCGCTGCCGAGCGGGGCATTCGTAACGGCGAGCGGGTGTGGCTCAAGAGCCCGACCGGCGCGCGCCTGAATGTGGAAGCCCTGGTCACGGAGCGGGTCGACAGCGGCACCGTGTGGATGCCCTTCCATTTCTCCGGGCGTTGGCAGGGGCAGGACATGCTCAAGTATTACCCGCAGGGGGCGGCGCCCATGGTGCGTGGGGAGGCGGTCAACACGGCCACCACCTACGGCTATGACAGCGTCACCATGATGCAAGAGTCCAAGACCACCGTCTGCAACATCGAACGCGCATAAGGAACACACCATGGCACGCATGAAATTCATTTGTGACGCTGAGCGTTGCATCGAGTGCAACGGCTGTGTGACAGCTTGCAAGAACGAACACGAGTTGCCTTGGGGCGTCAACCGTCGACGCGTGGTCACTCTCAACGACGGGGTGCCGGGCGAGAAGTCGATTTCGGTGGCCTGCATGCACTGCTCCGATGCGCCTTGCATGGCGGTTTGCCCGGTCAATTGCTTTTACAAGACCGACGAGGGCGTGGTGCTGCACGACAAGGATGTGTGCATTGGCTGTGGCTACTGCTCGTATGCCTGCCCGTTCGGCGCGCCGCAGTTTCCGGGGCAAGGCACGTTCGGCATGCGTGGCAAGATGGACAAGTGCACTTTCTGTGCGGGTGGTCCGGAAGCCAATGGAAGTCAGGCCGAGTTTGACAAGTACGGACGTAACCGTCTGGCCGAAGGCAAGTTGCCCGCCTGTGCCGAAATGTGCTCGACCAAGGCCTTGCTGGCTGGCGATGGCGATGTGGTGGCCGATATCTTCCGCAACCGCGTGGTCAAGCGCAACAAGGGCGCTGAAGTGTGGGGCTGGGGTACGGCCTATGCTTCCCAGCAAGTGGGTCAGGCGGCGCCTGCCAAAGAGGGAGCCAAGAAATGATCCGTTTCTTCCTGCTGTGCCTGATGGGCTGGGTCTTGACTGCGTGTTCCGAGAACGACCAGCTGCTGGGTAGCAAAAAAAGACGCTGTGGCTTATGCGGGGACGCCGAATGGGTTTGCCGCGCCGGGGTGGAAGGCGGGGGACAAAAACAGCTGGGAGCAGCAACTGCGTTCCCGCGGCCAATATGGCATGAATGACCACACCCGGGCACCTGATTGATTGGGGCACACCATGACTCGATGCATTCGATGGGGATTGATCGCTTGGGTGTCCATGGTCATGGTGAACGCCGTGGCTGCGCCCAACCAGACACCGGCTCCCACTGCACCACAGGTGCAGAGTGTCAATATCCAGGACGTCAAACCTGATGCCAGCGATGCCCCCGGGTACGCGCAGCAAACCAATCAACAGCGTGAGATGGTCCAGCCGGGCAACAATGCCCCCATGTGGCGCGATGTGGGGCGGGGTGTCGAGGGCTACACCAGCCTGCCCAAGTCCCAAGCGCCCGAAGCGGGTGTGCTGATCCAGCCGTTCGTGCAGTACCCCGGCTCTCGACTGACGAATGCGGGGGAAGCCTGGCGACAGGTTCGCAACCAATGGATCATTCCCTACGGGGGGTCGTTGCTGTTGGTGGTCTTGGGTGCGATTGCAATTTTTTACTGGCGCAAAGGCGCGATCCGTGTACAAGGTCGTCTGACAGGGCAAGAGATTGAGCGGTTCACGCCGCTGGAGCGCTCTGCACACTGGACCAACGCGGTGGCATTTGTCATCCTGGCCGTGTCAGGGCTGGTGATGGCCTTTGGCAAATTTGTGATCCAGCCCTTCATCGGTGACATGTTGTTTGGCTGGTTGACCTATGGACTTAAGACGGCGCACAACATCGCAGGGCCACTGTTCGCTGTGTCGTTGGCGATTGTGTTCATCACCTTTGTGAAGGACAACCTGCCGCATCGCAGTGACCTCGTTTGGTTGCTCAAAGGCGGGGGCATGTTCGATGGCAGTCACGTGCCGTCTCACCGTTTCAATGCCGGTGAAAAGGTGCTGTTCTGGGGTGGCGTGTTTGCCCTGGGCTTGCTGGTGGTGGCCTCCGGCTTGGTCCTGGACATGGTGCTGCCGTTCCTCGTCTATGAGCGATCTTCCATGCAAATCGCCCACATGATCCACGCGGTGGCTGCCTTGCTGATGCTGGCCATGTTCATCGGACATATCTACATGGGCACCATCGGCACTGAAGGCGCCTACCGGGCCATGAGAACCGGTTACGTGGATGAAACCTGGGCCAAGGAACACCATGAACTTTGGTACAACGACATCAAGGCCAACAAAATTCCGGCGCAACGCTCCTCGCAGCCCGCGGGTAAAGCGGCGAACGCCTGACGCGTGACCGCACAGGAGACAACACCATGAACAAACCCCTGATAGCGCTGGCCCTGCTGATGGCCTGTTCTGCATCATTCGCCAAACTCCCGTCGCTCAGCGATGAAGCCAAGGCCAAGGCAGAAGAAACCAAGGCCAAAGCTGCTCACACGGCCAAGGCCGATGCTTACGATTTGTGCCGGGCACAAGACCGGGTAGCCGCCCATGTGAACAAACACAACAAGGCCAAGGCGGGCAAGCCGGTGGCCACAGCGCCCTGCGCCGATCCGGGCAAATTTGTCTATACCCCTGCGCCTGTCATTGCGACCACCGCAGCTGCCTCGGTTCCCGCGGCAACTGCCCCTGCAGCGCCTGCTGCTCCTACGGCAGCTGCTCCTGCAACGCCTGCAGCTCCTACGGCCAACCCGCCCGCTAAAAAATAACCTGACTGCTGACTGCCCCTCAAGGGTCCGCGCCACCATGCGCTGGCCCTTTTTTTGTATGCTCCTGTCTTGTCATGTCCTCATTACCTCGTTTCACCCAAGCGCGTTGCGACCTCACTCGCCAGATTGAGGTGCTGGACGAGCAGGGCCTGAAGTCGTTGGTGACCATCCCCGCCGAGCGAGCGCTCACCATCTATGTGGACAAGCAAGAGGTTGTCACCCTGATGACCCTGGGCGCTAACCCCGAACTGTTGGTCCTGGGCTATCTGCGCAACCAACGCTGGGTGTCCGCTGCAACCGAGGTGGACTCCATCACGGTGGATTGGGAGGCTGGCGAGGCGGGTGCGGGGGTGGCGGCTGTTCGCACACACGCCGGCATTGCTGATCTTCAGGGCCGGACCGAGAAACGGGTCATCACCACCGGATGTGGTCAAGGCAGCGTGTTTGGCGATTGGATGCTGGGCATGGATGGCCTGCGTGTGCCGCGTGCGGTCATCAGCCAGACACGCTTGCACCATTTACTCAACACCATTCGCTTGCAGGAAACGGTCTACAAATCGGCGGGTACTGTCCATGGATGCGCCTTGTTCATCGGCGACGCCCTGCAGATCTACGTCGAGGATGTGGGACGTCACAACGCGGTGGATGTGATCGCCGGCTGGCTCTGGATGAATGAGATCAGCCTCGGTGATGAGGCCGTGTTCTACACCACCGGTCGGCTGACCAGCGAGATGGTGCTCAAGTCGGCGCAGATGGGTATCGGGGTGGTGGTCTCGCGCAACGGCATCACGCAAATGGGCTACGACCTTGCCGTGCAACTGGGCTTGTGCGCCATCGGGCGCGCCAAGAATAAACATTACCTGGTCTACACCGCCCATGAGCGCGTGGTGGCAGACGCCGCCATGGTGTTGTGACCCGGCGCGCGGGCGCCAAAGTTGACTGAGGATCCGCGATTGATCGCCAGGCGGTCGCCGGGCGATTGCCCAACGCTCAGCCGTTGAATGTCGTCAACAACTCACCGGCCAATGGGGGCTGGGTCACCAGCCCTTTTTCGTCAGCCACCTGCTGACCATTCACCCACACGCCGCGCACGCCCACGGCATCGGTGTTCAGGCGTGCTGCTCCACCCGGCAGGTCGAACACCCGCTTCTTGGTGGAGCGATTGACGGTGGCGGGGTCAAACAGCATCAGGTCGGCCGCCCAGCCAACTTGCAGGCGTCCCCGCGCCTGAATGCCCATCACCTCGGCTTGAAGCGAGGTGATTTGCCGCACGGCCTCGGCCATGCTCATGGTGCCGAGTTCGCGCGCCCAGTAGCCCATCAGGTGCAGACCAAATCCCGCGTCGTTGAAAAAAGTCAAGTGCGCACCGGCATCGCTCAGTGTGATGAGGCTGTGCGGGTGATTCAGCATACGGCCCACGGCTTCGACGTCGCTGTTGAGCAGCTGTGCGGTCAAGACGGTTTTGAGGTCTTCGGACAGTGCGATGTCCAGCACGGTGTCCAGTGGGTCTTTGCCCAGCTCGCGGGCAATGTCAGCAATGCTGCGTTGTTCCAGCCGCGCATTCTCGGGCTTGAAGGTTTCCACCACATGCACCTTGTCCCATTCATTGTTGAACAGGCGGAAGGTGGAGGTGCTGGCCAACTCGGCGCGCACATGGTCGCGAAATGATGGGTCTGCCAACACCTGGCGCAGGGCTTCGTCACGAATGCCCAGGGCGGGCTTCCAGCTTTGCAAGCCTTCCACAGGGTAGGGCGAGACAAAGGTGAAGTCCATGGTGAGTGGGCAGCACGACACCTGGCCGATCAGTTTGCGGCCGCGCTGGTTGGCGTCGGTGATGGCTTGCAAATCTTTGAAGACGGCTTGCGGGTTGGTGCTGTTGTGCAACAGGGCTGCAATCATCACCGGACGCCCGGACTGTGCTGACATCTCTTCCAGGAAGGCCACAGGCATTTGACCGCCCTTGGTCACCATGTAGATGCCGCGGCCTTGTTCTCCCATCGCCTTGATGAGCGCCATCATTTCCTCGTCACTGGCCAGACGCGAGGGCATGGGCATGCCGCCTTCGCCGTTGTGGGCGGGACTGGTACTGCTGGCAAAGCCCACGGCTCCGGCAGCCATGGCCTCGCGCACGAGGTGTGCCATGCGCTCAATCTCTTCAGGGGTGGCAGCGCGTCGGGTGGCGTCTGCGCCCATCACCCAGGTGCGAATCGACGAGTGGCCCACATAGGCCGCCACGTTGACCGCACTGCCTTTGCGGCGCAGCATGTCGAGGTATTGCGGAAAGGTCTCGAAATCCCATTCAATGCCCTGACGCAGCACATCCAGCGACATGCCCTCCACCTGCGTGAGATTACGCATGGTGATGTCGCGGTCGGCGGGCTTGCAGGGGGCGATGGTGAAGCCACAGTTGCCGATGACTGCCGTGGTGACACCCAGCGCCGGAGACGGGCGCACACAGGGGTCCCAGGTAATTTGGGCATCGAAATGGGTGTGGCTGTCGATGATGCCGGGCATGAGGGCCAGGCCCGTGCCATCGATCACCTGCCGGGCCTGCAGGGTGAGTTGCGGTCCCATGGCGCAGATGCGGCCCTCGCGCACGGCCAGATCACCGACCACCGGGTGGGCGCCTGAGCCATCAAACAGTTGAACATGGCGAAACAAAAGATCGGCAGTCTGGGACATGACAAGATGGGCGTATGAGCCAG
>Ga0256309_1000188_pt1 | contig 12385 bp, 8 predicted proteins | sample ColtaT_FD_183678 | JGI IMG/M metagenome (GOLD analysis project Ga0256309, IMG submission 183678) | Metatranscriptome of freshwater microbial communities from Columbia River, Oregon, United States - Colum_Colum_RepA_8d (Metagenome... | ecosystem: Environmental > Aquatic > Freshwater > River...
GCTGCTGGGGCGGCTCAGGCCCGGGCGCGACGCCTCGGGGCCGCGGAGGACCGGCGCGCCGGCTTCTCCTCGCCCTCGTCGCCGCCCTCGGCGGGCTCCGGCTGCTCGGCCTGCTGCCGCTCCTGCTGGGCGAGCAGCTCGCGGTCCCGGTCGGCCGCGATCTCGCGGAAGCGGTTCATCACCGCGCCCGTTCCGGCCGGGATGAGGCGGCCGACGATCACGTTCTCCTTCAGCCCGATCAGGCTGTCGGTCTTGCCGATCACCGAGGCCTCGGTGAGCACGCGCGTGGTCTCCTGGAACGAGGCCGCGGAGATGAAGGAGCGCGTCTGCAGCGACGCCTTGGTGATGCCCTGCAGGACGGGCTGCGCGGAAGCCTCGCGCAGGTTCTGGGCGGCGGCCTTGCGGTTCACCTCCTCGAACTCGTCGCGGTCCACCTGCTCGCCGACCAGGAAGGTCGTCTCGCCGGGGTCCACGATCTCCACCTTCTGCAGCATCTGGCGGACGATCACCTCGATGTGCTTGTCGTTGATCTTCACGCCCTGCAGCCGGTAGACGTCCTGGATCTCGTTGACGAGGTAGCTCGCGAGCTCCTCGACGCCGAGCACCCTGAGGATGTCGTGCGGCACGCGATGGCCGTCGACCAGCGTGTCGCCGCGCTGGACCATGTCGCCTTCCTGCACCCCGATGTGCTTGCCCTTCGGGATCAGGTACTCGACCGCCGGCTGCGTCTCGTCGCCCGGGCGGACGACGATGCGGCGCTTGGTCTTGTAGTCCTTGCCGAACTCGACGCGGCCCTCGCCCTCGCTGATGATCGCGAAGTCCTTCGGGCGGCGCGCCTCGAACAGCTCGGCCACGCGCGGCAGGCCGCCCGTGATGTCGCGGGTCTTCGAGGATTCGCGCGAGATGCGGGCGATGATGTCGCCGGCCTTCACGGTCGCCCCGTTGGACACCGACAGGATCGCCTCGACCGGGAGGAAGTAGCGGGCCTCCAGGCCGTTCGAGAGCAGGATCTGCTCGCCCCGCCCGTCGCGCAGCACGATGCGCGGGCGCAGGTCGGCGCCGCGCGGCTGCTGGCGCCAGTCGATGACGCTCTTGCTGGTGATGCCGGTCGCCTCGTCGACAACCTCGCGGACCGACAGGCCCTCGACGAGGTCGACGTAGTGGGCCACGCCCTCCTTCTCGGTGATGAGCGGGAGGGTGTACGGATCCCACGCGGCCAGCTTCTGGCCCTTCTTGACCGCCTCGCCCTCGTCGGCGAGCAGGCGCGCGCCGTAGGGGACGCGATGCCTGGCGCGCTCGCGCCCGGCACCGTCGACCAGGACGATCTCGACGTTGCGGCCCATGACGATGCGCTCGCCCTGGGAGTTCACGACGACGTTGCGGTTGCGGACGGTGACCTTGGTGTCGAAGGCCGCCTCGACCGTGTTCTCCAGCTTGACCTGCGCCGCGCCGCCGATGTGGAAGGTGCGCATGGTCAGCTGGGTGCCGGGCTCGCCGATCGACTGCGCGGCGATGATGCCGACCGCCTCGCCGACATTGACCGGGGTGCCGCGGGCGAGGTCGCGCCCGTAGCAGCGGGCGCAGACGCCGCCGGTGGACTGGCAGGTCAGCACGGAGCGGATCTTCACCGACTCGAGGCCGATCTTCTCGATCTGCTCGACATCGGCCTCCTGGATGAGCTCGCGCGCCTTGACGAGCACGCGGCCGTCGAGCGGATCGACGACGTCGACCGCCGCGGTGCGGCCGAGGACGCGCTCGCCGAGCGGCGAGATGACCTCGCCGCCCTCGACCACGGCGCGGACGGTGAGGCCCGCCTCGGTGCCGCAGTCGTCCTCGACGATGATGACGTCCTGGGCCACGTCGACCAGGCGGCGGGTGAGGTAGCCCGAGTTCGCCGTCTTGAGCGCCGTGTCGGCCAGGCCCTTGCGCGCGCCGTGCGTCGAGTTGAAGTACTCGAGGACGGTGAGGCCTTCCTTGAAGTTCGAGATGATCGGGGTCTCGATGATCTCGCCCGAGGGCTTGGCCATGAGGCCGCGCATGCCGGCCAGCTGCTTGATCTGCTGGGGCGAGCCGCGCGCCTGGCTATGGGCCATCATCCAGACGGAGTTCATCGGCTTGCCCGGCTGCAGGCGGCTGATCTCCTTCATCATCGCCGCGGCGACGTCGTCGGTGCACTTCGACCACGCGTCGATGACCTTGTTGTACTTCTCGCCCTGCGTGATCAGGCCGTCCTGGTACTGCTGCTCGTAGACCGCCACGAGGGTCTTCGTCTTCTCGACGAGGTCCTTCTTGGCCGCCGGGATGATCAGGTCGTCCTTGCCGAAGGAGATGCCGGCGCGGCAGGCATGGCCGAAGCCGAGCTGCATCATCCGGTCGGCGAAGATCACCGTCTCCTTCTGGCCGCAATGGCGGTAGACCGTGTCGATGACGTTCGAGACGTCCTTCTTCGTCAGCAGCTGGTTGATCAGCGAGAAGGGCACGTTCGGGTGCCGCGGCAGGATCTGCGAGAGCAGCATGCGGCCAGGCGTCGTCGTCACGACCTGGACGGTCGGCTCGCCCTGCGCGTCGACAGTGTGGTAGCGGCAGCGGACCTTCGCGTGCAGCGTGACCTTCTTGTGGAAGAGCGCCTGCTCGAGCTCGGCGACGTCGCGGAACGCCATGCCCTCGCCCGGCTCGCCGTCGCGCTGCATGGTCAGGTAGTAGAGCCCGAGGACGATGTCCTGCGACGGCACGATGATCGGCTTGCCGTTCGCGGGGCTGAGGATGTTGTTGGTGGACATCATCAGCACGCGCGCCTCGAGCTGGGCCTCGAGGCTCAGCGGCACGTGGACGGCCATCTGGTCGCCGTCGAAGTCGGCGTTGAAGGCCGTGCAGACCAGCGGGTGGAGCTGGATCGCCTTGCCCTCGATCAGCACGGGCTCGAAGGCCTGGATGCCGAGGCGGTGCAGCGTCGGGGCGCGGTTGAGCAGGACCGGGTGCTCGCGGATGACCTCCTCGAGGATGTCCCAGACCTCCGGCCGCTCCTTCTCGACCATGCGCTTGGCGGCCTTGATCGTGGTCGCCATGCCGTAGAGCTCGAGCTTCGAGTAGATGAACGGCTTGAAGAGCTCGAGCGCCATCTTCTTGGGCAGGCCGCACTGGTGCAGCTTGAGCTCGGGCCCGACGACGATGACCGAGCGGCCCGAGTAGTCGACGCGCTTGCCGAGCAGGTTCTGGCGGAAGCGGCCCTGCTTGCCCTTGAGCATGTCGCTCAGGGACTTGAGCGGGCGCTTGTTTGCGCCGGTGATGACGCGGCCGCGGCGGCCGTTGTCGAACAGGGCGTCGACCGCCTCCTGCAGCATGCGCTTCTCGTTGCGCACGATGATGTCCGGCGCCTTCAGCTCGATCAGCCGCTTGAGGCGGTTGTTGCGGTTGATGACGCGACGGTAGAGGTCGTTGAGGTCGGAGGTCGCGAAGCGGCCGCCATCGAGCGGCACCAGCGGGCGCAGCTCGGGCGGGATCACGGGGATGACCTCCATGATCATCCACTCCGGGCGGTTGCCGGACTCGATGAAGAACTCGACCAGCTTCAGCCGCTTCACGAGCTTCTTGCGCTTGGCCTCGGAGGTCGCCTCCTTGAGGTCGGCGCGCATCGTGTCGCGCTCCTTCTCGAGGTCGATCTCCGAGAGCATGTCGCGGATCGCCTCGGCGCCGATCTTCGCCTCGAAGTTGCCCTCGCCATGCTCGTCCTGCGCCTGGACGAAGGCATCCTCGCTCAGGACCTGGCGCATCTTGAGCGACGTCGTGCCCGGCTCGGTGACGACGTAGCTCTCGAAGTACAGGACCTTCTCCAGGTCCCGCAGCGTCATGTCGACGAGCAGGCCGATGCGGCTCGGCAGCGACTTCAGGAACCAGATATGCGCGACCGGCGAGGCGAGCTCGATGTGGCCCATGCGCTCGCGGCGCACCTTCGACAGCGTGACCTCGACGCCGCACTTCTCGCAGATGATGCCGCGGTACTTCATCCGCTTGTACTTGCCGCACAGGCACTCGTAGTCCTTGATCGGACCGAAGATGCGCGCGCAGAACAGGCCGTCGCGCTCCGGCTTGAACGTGCGGTAGTTGATCGTCTCGGGCTTCTTGATCTCGCCGTAGGACCAGGAGCGGATGCGCTCCGGGCTGGCGATCGAGATCCGGATCTGGTCGAACTGCTGGGGGCCGGCGGGCTGGCCGAACACCGTCGCGACGTCCTGGTTCATCCTGGTCTCCTGGAGTGCGGCCGCCGCGACGAGGGGCGGCCGGTGGAACTGCGGGTGGTGGATCGCCGGCGGCCGGCCGGGGCGCTTGCGCGACCCGGCCGGCCCCGACGACGTCAGAAGGTCTTCTGGTTCAGCTCGACGTTCAGGCCGAGGGAGCGCAGCTCCTTGACCAGAACGTTGAAGGACTCGGGGATGCCGGCCTCGAAGTTGTCGTCGCCACGGACGACCGCCTCGTAGACCTTGGTGCGGCCCGACACGTCGTCGGACTTGACCGTGAGCATCTCCTGCAGCGTGTAGGCCGCGCCGTAGGCCTCGAGCGCCCAGACCTCCATCTCGCCGAAGCGCTGGCCGCCGAACTGGGCCTTGCCGCCCAGCGGCTGCTGGGTGACGAGGCTGTAGGGGCCGATCGAGCGTGCGTGGATCTTGTCGTCCACGAGGTGGTGCAGCTTCAGCATGTAGATGTAGCCGACCGTGACGTCGCGGTCGAAGCGCTCGCCGGTGCGGCCGTCCCACAGCGTGACCTGGCCGGAGCGGTGCAACCCGGCCTCCTCGAGCATCGAGACGATGTCCGCCTCGCGCGCGCCGTCGAACACGGGCGTCGCCATCGGCACGCCGGGACGCAGGTTGTGCGCGAGCTCGAGAACCTCGGGATCGAGCAGCTCGCCCTCGCCGTGCCGCAGCGCGTCCTTGCCGTAGAGCTTCTGGAGCTGCTTGCGCAGGTCCGCGAGCTTGCCGGACTTCTGGACCCGGTTGAGCGTCTCGCCGATCTGCGCACCCAGCTTGGCCGAGGCCCAGCCGAGATGCGTCTCCAGGATCTGCCCGACGTTCATGCGGCTAGGCACGCCCAGCGGGTTGAGCACGACGTCGACCGGCGTGCCGTCCTCGAGGTAGGGCATGTCCTCGGCCGGCATGATGCGGCTGATGACGCCCTTGTTGCCGTGGCGGCCGGCCATCTTGTCGCCGGGCTGCAGCTTGCGCTTCACCGCGACGAAGACCTTGACCATCTTCATCACGCCGGGCGGCAGCTCGTCGCCGCGCTGCAGCTTCTCGATCTTGTCCTCGAAGCGCGCCTCGAGGGCCTTCACGGAGTCGTCGAACTGGCGCTTGATCGCCTCGATCTCGCCCTCGACCTTGTCGTTCTTGATCGTGATCTGGCGCCACTGGCCGGGCGTGTACTCGGCAAGCAGCTCCTCGGTGATGCGCGTGCCGCCCTTGATCGCCTTCAGGCCGCCAGCGGCCGTCTGGCCGAGCAGGCGCTCCTTGAGGCGCGCGGCGAAGCTGCGCTCGAGGATCGCCTTCTCGTCGTCGCGGTCCTTGGCGAGGCGCTCGATCTCGGCGCGCTCGATCGCCACGGCGCGCTCGTCCTTGTCGACGCCGCGGCGGGAGAAGACGCGCACCTCGACGACCGTCCCTGTCACGCCCGGCGGCAGGCGCATCGACGTGTCGCGCACGTCCGAGGCCTTCTCGCCGAAGATGGCGCGCAGGAGCTTCTCCTCGGGGGTCATCGGGGACTCGCCCTTCGGCGTGACCTTGCCGACGAGGATGTCGCCGGGCTTCACCTCGGCGCCGATGTAGACGATGCCCGCCTCGTCGAGGTTGCGCAGGGCCTCCTCGCCGACGTTCGGGATGTCGCGGGAGATCTCCTCCTGGCCCAGCTTCGTGTCGCGGGCCATCACCTCGAACTCCTCGATGTGGATCGAGGTGAACACGTCGTCGGAGACGATGCGCTCGGAGATGAGGATCGAGTCCTCGAAGTTGTAGCCGTTCCAGGGCATGAACGCGACGAGCACGTTCCGGCCGAGCGCGAGCTCGCCGAGCTCGGTCGACGGGCCGTCGGCGATGATGTCGCCGGCGACGACCACGTCGCCCTTCTTCACCAGCGGGCGCTGCGTGATGCAGGTGTTCTGGTTGGAGCGCTGGAACTTCAGCAGGTTGTAGATGTCGACGCCGGACTGCGCGTTCCCGATGTCCTCGGTGACGCGCACGACGATGCGCGTCGCGTCGACCTGGTCGATCACGCCGGCGCGCTTCGCGGTGATCGCGGCGCCGGAATCGCGCGCCACGACGCCTTCCATGCCGGTGCCGACGAGCGGCGCCTCCGCGCGGACGAGCGGCACGGCCTGGCGCTGCATGTTCGCGCCCATCAGCGCGCGGTTCGCGTCGTCGTTCTCGAGGAACGGCACCAGCGCCGCGGCGACGGAGACGAGCTGCTTGGGGCTGACGTCGACGAAGTCGACCTGCTCGGGCTTCACCAGCGCGAAGTCGCCGCCCTTGCGGCAATTGGTCAGCTCCGCGACGATCCGGCCCTTGGGGTCGAGCTCGATGTTCGCCTGGGCGATGTGGTACTTCGCCTCCTCCATCGCGGAGAGGTAGGCGACCTCGTCGGTCACCCGGCCTTCGCGCACGCGCCGGTACGGCGTCTCGATGAAGCCGTACTGGTTGATGCGGGCATAGGTCGCCAGGGAGTTGATGAGGCCGATGTTCGGGCCCTCGGGCGTCTCGATCGGGCAGATGCGGCCGTAGTGCGTCGGGTGCACGTCGCGCACCTCGAAGCCGGCACGCTCGCGCGTCAGGCCGCCCGGCCCGAGCGCGGAGAGGCGACGCTTGTGCGTGATCTCCGACAGCGGGTTGGTCTGGTCCATGAACTGCGAGAGCTGCGACGAGCCGAAGAACTCGCGCACCGCCGCCGCGGCCGGCTTGGCGTTGATGAGGTCCTGCGGCATGACCGAGTCGATCTCGACCGTGGACATGCGCTCGCGGATCGCGCGCTCCATGCGCAGCAAGCCGACGCGGTACTGGTTTTCCATCAGCTCGCCGACCGAGCGGACGCGGCGGTTGCCGAGGTGGTCGATGTCGTCGATCTCGCCGCGGCCGTCCTTCAGGTCGGTCATCGTCTTGATGATCGCGAGGACGTCGTCCTTGCGCAGGATGCGAACGGTGTCCGGGCAGTCGAGGCCGAGGCGCGCGTTCATCTTCACGCGGCCAACCGCGGAGAGGTCGTAGCGATCGGACTCGAAGAACAGGCCCTTGAACAGCGTCTCGGCCGTCTCCGGCGTCGGCGGCTCGCCAGGGCGCATGACGCGGTAGATCTCGATCAGCGCGTCCTCGCGCGTCGTGTTCTTGTCGGCCTTCAGCGTGTTGCGGATGTAGGGGCCGACGGTGATGTGGTCGATGTGGAGGGTCGGGATCGTGGAGATCCGGTTCTCCTCGAACATCTTGAGCATCGCGGCGGTGATCTCGTCGCCCGCCTCGGCGAGGACCTCGCCCGTCTCCTCGTTGACGAGGTCGATCGCGATGTAGCGGCCCTTGAGCTCGTCGGCGGTGGCGCGCACGCGCGAGACGCCGTCCTCCTTGAGCTTGCGCGCCATGCGCGGGGTCAGCTTGGAGCCGGCCTCGGCGAGCAGCTTGCCCGTCTTGGCGTCGACGAGGTCGGCGATCAGCTTCTGGCCGCGCAGGCGCTCGGCGTCGAAGTCGGTCTCCCACCCGTTCTTGCCGAGCGCGTAGACGACCTGGCCATAGAAGTAGTTGAGGATCTCCTCGGCGCTCATGCCGACGGCCTCGCCAGGCTCCAGCGTCTTGCCTGCCGCGACGCGCTCGGCGCGCAGCTTCGCGGTCGCCTCGTTGTCGAGGGCGTAGAGGAAGCTCGTCACCGGCAGCTTGCGGCGGCGGTCGATGCGCACGTAGACGAGGTCCTTGGCGTCGAACTCGAAGTCGAGCCAGGAGCCGCGATACGGGATCACGCGCGCGGCGAAGAGGTACTTGCCGGACGAATGCGTCTTGCCCTTGTCGTGGTCGAAGAACACGCCCGGGCTGCGGTGCATCTGGCTGACGATGACGCGCTCGGTGCCGTTGATGATGAACGTGCCCTTGTCCGTCATCAGGGGCATGTCGCCCATGTAGACGTCCTGCTCCTTGATGCCGCGGATCGAGCGCGAGCCGGTGTCCTCGTCGACGTCCCAGACCACGAGGCGCAGCGTGACCTTGAGCGGCGCGGAGAAGTTCATGCCGCGCTGCTGGCACTCCTCGACGTCGTATTTCGGCGCCTCGAGCTCGTAGCGCACGAACTCGAGCTGGGAGCGCTCGGTGAAATCCTTGATCGGGAAGACCGACTTGAAGACCTCCTGGAGCCCCAGCGTCTTCCGCTGATCGGCGGGGACGCCCATCTGCAGGAAGGCCTTGTAGGAGCTCATCTGCACTTCGATCAGGTTCGGCAGCGGAGCGACCTCGGGGATGCGCCCGAAGCTCTTGCGGATACGCTTGCGACCCGTGAAGGACTGCAGCATCGGCTTCCTCTTTCTTCAAATTCGGCCCGGCGCGCGGGGCGCGCCATGCCGGAAAAACCTGTCCTGCGCCAGCCAGTTCCCGCCTGTCCCGCCTGCGCGGGCCGTTCGCCTGGCCGGCCAGCCGGGCGCCCCCGCGAAGGGACGCCCGGCCACCGCGAACGGAGCGGACTGCTTACTTGACCTCGACGGTCGCGCCGGCAGCCTCGAGCTGCTTCTTGAACTTGGCGGCGTCGTCCTTGCCGACGCCGTCCTTGACGGTCTTCGGCGCGCCCTCGACCAGGTCCTTGGCCTCCTTGAGGCCGAGGCCGGTGATGGCGCGGACTTCCTTGATGACGTTGATCTTGTTCGCGCCGGCATCCTTCAGGACGACGGTGAACTCGGTCTGCTCGGCGGCCGGAGCGGCGGCGGCACCACCGGGCGCGGCAGCGGCGACGGCCACCGGCGCGGCGGCGGAAACGCCCCACTTCTCCTCGAGCATCTTCGTGAGCTCGGCGGCCTCGAGGACCGAGAGCGCGGACAGGTCGTCAACGAGCTTGGCGAGATCGGCCATTGTTCTTCTCCTGGATTGGCTTGGAAATGTGACTGGGGATTGTCGAAGTCCTGCTCAGCCTTCGGCCGACTTCTTGGCCTTGGCGTCGATGACGCGCGCCAGCTGCGTGGCGGGGGCGCGTATGACGGTCGCGAGCCTGGTCGCCGGCGCGGCGATGGTGCCCAGCAGCCTCGCCCGGATCTCCGGGAGCGAAGGCAGGGTCGCCAGCGCCTTGATGGCGTTCTGGTCGAGCACCTTGTCGCCCAGACCGCCACCGATGACCTTCAGCTTCTCGTTCTTGCCCGCGAATTCGACCGCCACCTTCGCGGCCGCGACGGGGTCGCGGCTGAAGGCGATGGCGGTCGGACCCTTGAACATGGGACCGAGTTGCTGGAAGGGCGTGCCTTCCAGCGCGCGACGCGTGAGCCGGTTCTTCGCGACTTTGAAGCTGGCGCCCGCTGCCCGCATCTTCCGACGGAGGTCGGAAACTTCGGCGACCGTCAGGCCGACCTGCTGCGTCACGACGACGAGCGAGGCGTCCTTCAGGGTTCCATGCAGCGAGGCGACCAGTTTCTCCTTCTCGGAACGGTCCACGGATCGTCTCCTGTTTGGTCCTTCATCCGCGCCGCGCCCGAAGGCGTGGCGGGAATCCGGACCGGTTGCACACGGGCCTCGCCCGACCCCGTAGACCGGAACCGTTCGAGACCCACCCGAACCTGCCCCAGAAGTCCAAGCCGCCCCGGGAGGCCCCTCGCGGGGCCAGCGGAACGGATTTCCCTCTGTCTATGCAGGCTGTCCTATTAAGCCCCTCCCCCTCGCGGGTTCCGGGCGCCTGCAGTCTCGGACAGGATGCCGTCCATCCGCCCGGAAGGACGGATGGACGGACCTTGCTTCCCCCGGCTGGCGGCATGCGAGCCACCGGCCAGGGGCACACGTCGTCAACCTCCCGCCGCGGCTCCGCCGAGGCCGGCGAGGTCGAGCTTCACGCCCGGCCCCATGGTGGAGCTGAGCGTCGCCTTCCTGATGTACGTCCCCTTCACGCCCGACGGCCGCGCGCGGCCGATCGCGTCGAACAGGGCCTTCAGGTTGGCAGCGATCTGGTCCTCGGTGAAGCTCGCCTTGCCGAGGCCGACATTGACCATGCCGGACTTGTCGGCGCGGAACTCGACCTGGCCACCCTTCACGTCGCGCACCGCCTGCCCGACATTCGGGGTCACCGTGCCGAGCTTCGGGTTCGGCATCAGGCCGCGGGGGCCGAGCACCTTTCCGAGCTTGCCGACGACGGCCATCATGTCCGGCGCCGCGATGACGCGGTCGAAGTCGATCTGTCCCGCCAGCACCTTCTCGGCGAGGTCCTCGGCGCCGACGATGTCGGCTCCTGCCGCCTGCGCGTCCTGGGCGCGCGGGCCCTTGGCGAACACCGCCACGCGCACCTTCTTGCCCGTGCCCGAAGGCAGCGAGACGACGCCGCGCACGTTCTGGTCCGCGTGGCGCGTGTCGACGCCGAGCGAGATCGAGAGCTCGATCGTCTCGTCGAACTTCGCGGTCGCGCGCGACTTCACCATCTTGACCGCGTCGGAGACGCCATAGGCCTTGAGGCGGTCGATGCCCTCGTAGGCCGAGCGGACGCGCTTGCCGTGATAAGCCATGGTCAGCCCTCCACAACCTGGATGCCCATGGAGCGGGCGGAGCCGGCGATCATCTTCATCGCCGCCTCGATGTCGTGAGCATTGAGGTCCACCATCTTCTTCTCCGCGATCTCGCGGATCTGCGAGGTGGTCACCTTGCCGGCGCTGTCGCGGCCCGGCGTCTTCGACGCGGACTCGATCTTCGCCGCCTTCTTGAGGAAGTAGCTCGCCGGAGGCGTGCGCATCACGAAGGTGAAGGTGCGGTCCGAGAACGCCGTGATCACCACGGGGATCGGGGTGCCCGCGTCCATCTTCTGGGTCTGCGCGTTGAACTGCTTGCAGAACTCCATGATGTTGAGGCCGCGCTGGCCGAGCGCCGGTCCGATCGGGGGCGATGGGTTCGCCTGGGCCGCGGGGACCTGCAGCTTGATGTAGCCTACGATCTTCTTCGCCATGTCACGTCTTCCTTTCGGCTGCCGGCGGGCGACTGGTGCGTGGAGCCCCTGGACCGGTCATTCGCCTGTGCTGGTTTCGCGCCGCCCCTGCCCTCCCGCCACGTCGGGCGGCCGGGACGGAATCCTTCGTCTCGTCAGACCTTCTCCACCTGCGTGTACTCGAGCTCGACCGGCGTCGGGCGGCCGAAGATCGAGACGGACACCTTGAGGCGCGACTTCTCCTCGTCGATCTCCTCGACCACGCCGTTGAACGACGTGAAGGGACCGTCGGAGACGCGCACCTGCTCGCCGACCTCGAAGAGGATCGCGGGCTTGGGCTTCTCGATGCCTTCCTTGACCTGGTTGATCAGGCGCTCGGCCTCGCGCTCGGAGATCGGCTGCGGCTTGTCCTTGGCACCAAGGAAGCCGGTGACCTTCGGCGTGTTGCGCACGAGGTGCCAGCAGTCGTTGGTCATGTCCATCTTCACGAGCACGTAGCCCGGGAAGAACTTCCGCTCGGCGTTGACCTTCTTGTTCTTGCGCATCTCGACGACGGAGTCGGTGGGGACCATGACGTCCTCGATCATCGGCGCCATGCCGTGCTGCTGCGCACGCTCCTTGATCGCCTGGGCGACCTTCTTCTCGAAGCCCGAGAACACGTGAACCACGTACCAGCGCGCCGCCATCTCAGCCTCCGGCCCCAAGAACGAGTTTGACGGCATTGCTGACGACCCAGTCGACGAGGAAGAAGAACGCCGCCGCGAGGATGGACATCACGAAGACCATGCCGGTGGTGATCATCGTCTCCTTGCGCGATGGCCAGGAGACCTTGTTCGCCTCCTGCCGCACCTGGCGGAAGAACTCGCCGACCGACACCCTCGGGGGTGCCGGCGGCTGGCCGCCCGCCACTCCATTCGTCTGGTTGGTGCTCATCGCCCGCCCCGTCGCAGATGCCTTGTATCGCCGCAGTCGCCAGCCGCCGCGACGCTCGGCGCGCCGTGGACCTGGATGGCAGGAGCAGAGGGGCTCGAACCCCCAACCCCCGGTTTTGGAGACCGGTGCTCTACCAATTGAGCTATGCTCCTTCGCGCACTACCACCCTCCCGGGCGTTGCCGCGGGGACTGGCCCGCGGCACGCCCGGCAGGGATCACTCGATGATCTTCGCGACGACGCCGGCGCCGACGGTGCGGCCGCCCTCGCGGATGGCGAAGCGCAGGCCCTCGTCCATCGCGATCGGCGCGATCAGGTGCACCTCCATCGCGATGTTGTCCC
>Ga0256309_1000191_pt1 | contig 12362 bp, 19 predicted proteins | sample ColtaT_FD_183678 | JGI IMG/M metagenome (GOLD analysis project Ga0256309, IMG submission 183678) | Metatranscriptome of freshwater microbial communities from Columbia River, Oregon, United States - Colum_Colum_RepA_8d (Metagenome... | ecosystem: Environmental > Aquatic > Freshwater > River...
GGCTCACATAAGTAGTCAGCGACGCCCTGCGCAGGCGTCACAGCAAGAACCGCGGTCGGCCTTGCCGCCTCCCTCAGGGATCACGACCATGGCCTTAGAGCCAAGGCGTGAAACGCGGCGGGTGATCCCGGGTGTCGGCGCGTCGTAATACGAGACCTCGGCCTCGTCCAGCCCGATGCGGCGGGTGGCTTCGCGGATCTGACGGAGGAAGGAGTCAATCACCGACTCCTCCGGTTCGGGTGCCGGGTCGACGGGCGTCTGTGGTCTTCGCATACGGTACACGAAGAACAACACCAGCGCACCGACCAGTACCCACATGAGTGTCTTATTCATTGGGAGTGTCCTTTTCAGAGGTGAAAGAGGCGATGATAGAGGACGCCTCGGCGGGTACGGCCTTCATAAACATCGTCAGGGGAAGAGGCTCGACTCGACGTGTGCGGTCACGCAGTCGAAGTGTAGTGTCGATAAGAATAAGACCGGGGTCACCGGCGTTCAGGTAGATGTCAGCGGCTGTCGTCTCGATCCGCTGTCCAACCGACAACAGGTCAGACAAATCCATCCCTGCCAGATCCACGGTCACAGACGTCAACTCCAGAGGAGCTTCAGTCTCTGCCGGGGGAGGGGTAGGCTCTGCAGGCTCTGCCACGGGTTGTGGCGCAGGCTGTTCAGTCTCGGCCGGCGGCGGAGAAGTCATCTCCGGCGTCTCCGACGGCTCTGAAATGGGTGCGCCAGTCATAGCCTCGTCCGTCATTCGTGTACCTCGCTTCGTTCTCGTAGATCTCAAGTAGACCCAGTCTCCGCAACACGGACATCTGGGATGTGGTAACGCCGCGCGCTAGTAAATTCCTGACTAGTGCAACGGTCTTTTGAGTGCCCTGCGGGCCGCCCATCTCTTGCTGCATGCCCTCGACCAACTCGGGGGAAGAGAGGGCTGCTAGTGGGTTCATCAGATCATCTTTGTCGTACGGAAGGTCAGAAGATAACCATACGGCTTCCTCACGAAGTGGGTCATCGATGACACCGGACCACCTAATGTAGGTCGCAAAGCGCTCGAAGTGAGGACCAAGAGCTCTAGACTCACGGGTAGCAGTCCTCATCGCTGCACGGATTGAACTCCCGTATGAGCCGCTCAGCGATCTGGGGTCGTACCATCGCATCAGAAAGATCGGGTAGTCCTCGATCTTCCGAATGTAGCCGAATTCCAGAGCCAACGACTTGTACGCGGCACGGTCAATCTCCCAGCTTGTAAAGATGAGTGTGTCATCACCCTGAACCCAGATGGCGAGTTCACCTGAATCCAACGCGTCTAGGACCTTCTGCACGGACCTTTTGGATGCGTGAGAAATACAGGTCACGATGATGCAAATATTCACCACCGTGTCGTCCAAGGTAGTCGAAATCAGGCCGGAAGCGACGCCTCCGTGCCTCGGGGTCAAGGAAGCCGTGTCGCGCTCGTAGAGAGGCCCGCTAAGAACGGGAATAGACAAGGTCTCAGTGTACGCCCACCGATAGAAATCATCAGGCCAGAGGTACACCTCATCACGCATCTGCTCGAGATGCACGAGGGACACGGTATCGTCGTAATTAGAGGAGTCATCAGAGATCAGCTGCACGGGGCCAAAGTGTGATGCACGCCTATACGTGTCTCTGAACTTGCGTTGCATAGACTCGTCAGACCCGTGAGAGAAACCACCCCACCTTTTGAGGCCTAGTTGCGACCACATGATAGGGCCGCGGATCACCTCATTGAACCACGTGGACACACCTCGGACGTGTCTACGCCGACAGAAGAGTCCTGTCGTACTGCCTGCTTCGGTTAACCTACCACCGGAGAAGAATCTAGTGGGTGTCGGTTTCTTATTAGGCCCCGTGCGTGAGTGGGTCATCACGGCAGCTCTATCGCCCAGGAATCTGGCATTCGCAAGGGAGTTAGCCTCCTTAGCCAGCCTGTGGGCACGAGCTGGGGTGTGCGCTTCCAACATCTCGGAAGCAAGTCCCAAGTGCGCTAACAAATCGGGTATGCCTGATGCAAAGGTAGGAGCACCATGCGAACTATCCGTCGGAACGCGAAGTGGTGTAGTCTGCATGAAGGATGGAAAGTCAGGCCAGCCAGTGTACATCTTACGCCTGATCCATGCCGTGATCCTCGTGTCGAAACGCGGCTCAGTCCGAGCCTCGTAGTTGAGTAGAGGTGGCACGTACCACCCAAAAGCACCGCCATTCTCTGGCATCCACTTGCTCAGTTGGTCCGCAGAGAAGGCGCCGTTCAGCCCCTGGGAGGACAGTCCCCCCTTGAGGAGGGTGCGTGCTCTGTCAGAGAAGGCGCGATATAAGTCAGGGGTCATTAACCATTCTCGTGGATGAGCCCCCGATCTATCCTCGATATCGCGCCCCACTTCCACATATTTGAACGCGGCTGACCTGAACGCGGCCGAGCAATCGGTTCTGGAAATACGCTCACCATAGAAAGGGACAGGCACGGCGTCGCCGTCCGTGATAGCCAGGTCGGGTACGCCGTACCTGATAAGGCCAGGGATAGTGGATGCTGGGGCTGAAGGGGGGGCCGAAGCCCCCCCCCGTGCCCCGACGGCACTCTCGCGAATCATCGGAGAGACGAGAACAGCTTCTTCGGCCGTTCCGGAGAAGAGGTGCGAGCATAGATGCGCGCACCCAGATCCGTAACAGACACGATGCGGTCGCCCGCAAGCTGAATTAGGTGCGATGGGTAGAAGGGCGCTTCGGTTTCCTTATTCATCAGAACCTTCACGCCGCCGAGGGTAGCGAACCGAATGCAGAGATTCAGCTCCTTTGCCTCGACGCCTCGTGACACCACGACGCCCTCAAGAAGATCGTCGTCGTCCCAGAACGTAGAGAGAACGTGATCAATGAGCGGATCGCCAATGTTCTTGAGGGTATTGAACCACACAAAGAGGTCTTCCTCATCAAGCCCCGTCTCGACGCACCAGGAGGCACGCGTATTGGGGAACTCATAGGATGGTCGCACGACCGCGTCGAAACGAGGGTTCCAAGTGACCTCAGTGAGTGCGTGGGGCACAGTGGACATGCCTCGGAAGTCAAGGATGTCAGCGCCCGTCCTAGCGGGCGTACGTGTGACAGTGGCGTCATCGATACGGCGGGGAATCGCCATACGGTATGACTCACTAAGCAAGATCGACACGTTAGAGGGCACCTCGGTGTAGCCCTTTCGAGTTGTGACCAGGGCAATCGGGCCCGAGGCGATCACCGCGGGGACTGGGTCACTAAGGAGCGCATCCGCGAAGGTCGACACATCGCCCTCGAACGCGATTCCATCGGCAACCACCTTAGTAGGCGGGTTTCCAACGGGCGACGGGGTGGACGTGAAGCCGAATAGCGTAGCCGACTTGGAGTACAGATAGCCCGTATCCATGGATCCCTGGTTTGAGGGGATCAGCACGTCATGCAGAGCCGCGGTGAGTTGGTAGAAGGCCTTCAGCGAACTGGAGGAACCTGCGTATTCCTCAAAGATCTTAGGCGACTTAATGCTGGGGAACGTCGTAGCGCCAGCGATCGCGTATGTACGCGCGTTCTCGATGACACGAGACGAACCGAACAACGCGTCCGTCGCTGTAGCGTGAAGCGGGGTGAGAAGGTACGTCCCGTTGCGTGGTGTGACGTGCGCCACAATGTTCGCAAGAGGGGCGGGCAGCGGCAGGTTGCGGAGTGCGGTAGCATGGGCACGGAACTGATCGAAGTCGGCCGGATTCTGCGTTCGACGGATCCCAGATACGTACTCGGGAATGTCAAACAGCGTGTCCAGGATGCGCCAGTATGCCAAGATCGGGGAGTAACAGAAGCCCGCCAGATGGGCAAACATATATAGCCGCTCTGCGAACTTCGGGATAGTCCCTCGCTTGAGATCGTTCTCTGCGAGGAAGCCGAGCATGGTAGGATCAGAAAAGTCACGCTTCGCCATACGGTGAAGGTTAGTGAACATATCCCACAATGCGATAGAGGAGAGCAGGCCAAGGAAGCCGCGACCGTCGTTGTAATCGCCCTGGCCCTCACCACAGCACACCAGCCTCCGCAGGCTGTCGCTGACGAGGAAAGGATCAGTAGCGTCAGCAGTCAGGAGCCCCTCCTGATACCAGAAGTGGGTCTCAACGTCAGAAGCGACTGACACAACACGTCGATCCAGAGGTTTGATAGCTTTGTTAAGCTCGCTCATAGAGTACACCCCGTCGGATGCAAAGCCCGCCGGAGAAATCCGGTTCGCGAAGAAGGGTGTCATCTCCCTCGTGCGACGGGAGGTCGAGTTCTCAGTACCGAAGAGGCCGGTTGCCTCTCCGGGAGCTGCCAACTCGGCAGCGGAGACCTCGCGGAACGCTGAAGGCCCCACGCGAAGATGTGCGCGCAGTGCGTTGAGGGCCTCGTCAAGGGTATCGTCTCCCCCCGACGGCTTCTGCTCCTTATCCGACACGCGAATGGCGTCATCGACGTCGTTCACGAGATCCATCAGGGCAGATTCAAACACATCGGGCGTAAGGCCCTTGCGCAGGTTCATCAGATCAGATTTCCCGACGTACGAACGGGAAGGAACGACAACACGGGCACCCGTCACAAAAGGAGTGATCCATGCGTAAGAAGCGAAGGAGCCCACCGGCTGCAGCCGAAGCTGCGAGCCGGTGGGGCGCGACGCCATGCGGAACGTGTCGATTGGTTCCAGGGACATCAGTTGAGGGCGTAGATGGGTGCGTCGTCGTACTCAAGCGAGTCGTAGTCCATCTCCTCATCGCGCGCGGCGAAGGAGGGGAGGATCGCCTGGCCGGAGAACCAGCGCCAGAGCACGTACCCGATGAGGATGCCAAAGATCACTTCGGTCTTCATAGCTTTCTAATGCCTTTCTTGAGCTCATCCATCAGAGTTGGATCTGCGGAGGTGCCCAGTAGAACGTCTAGAAGGTCGGTCCGGCGCGTTTTCGCAACGGCCTCCGCCTTTTGAAGAACAGTTAGAATGTGTTGCTTAGTCTCCATGTTACCAGGGAGCGTCATCAACAGTTGAGAACGGATCTGGGCTCCAGAGCCCGAGCCGGTGAGGATGTCTTTCAACGACACCTTTGATGCGGACATCATCTGCATCAAAGGCATCATCTGCATCATCATTGACATCATGTCTGGTTTCACATCTTCTCCAAAATACGAACGCGGGAGTCGACTGCGCTACCGAAGGTCGGCTTCTTTTCCGCCTTGTCTTCGTTAATAGCGCGCTCGAGTTCACGCAACCTAGAAGGAGAAGCGTTCTGCTTAAGCCAGGCCACCAAGGCCGGCCGCTTATCCAGATCCGAGTAGAAAATGTCCACAAACTCCTCGAGGACAGCAGCATTCGCGAGAGGCCGTCGGGGGTCCATCAGATGCTCCGGAGGAGGGTTGAGGTACGCTGCGCCGTAGCGGCGTAGCTCGAGAACACGTCATCGATCTCGCGCTGACCACGCGTCAGTGCGGTGATGAACATGGTAGCGTTCGTAGGGAGGTAGTTGCTAGAGCCGTAACCCTGCACGACCTGCACGGTCTGTGCGGCCTTAACAGAAACGGCACCAGCGAGGACCTCGTTGCCCAGGTTCGCCGGCGTGTAGACGTAGCGGCCAAGGATCTGGTAGGCCGGGAACACCCAAGCCTCCGCCTGGACGTTACCATTGGCGAGCGGCTGGGCGGGGTCCAGAAGGATGTTGTTGTTCATGGTCTGTCCGTCAGCCGTCGACCAGTTGACTGCGAAGCCAACGCTCCCCAGCGAGATCTGGTTGCTGGAGACGATACGGATGTAGAGACCATAAACGGGCTGCTGGCTGATGCCGCTGGTAGAAGCCTTTGCCGACAGCGTAGTGGTGATAGGAGCGCCGGTGCCAGTGACGCTCGCTGCAGCGCCCGTGTACGGCGACGCAACAGGGTAGCTAGCAGCGATCGCAGCGACGACGTCATACGGGCGCGTGCCCGTCGTGGCGTAGTCGGCAGCACGAATGGTCGCATTGCGTGCGGCAACCGAGGGCATGGTGGTGCCCTTGGCGGAGACGGTGTTGATGAGCTTGCGAATCGTAGAAGTGGCGGAGCCGCCGTCTTGCGGCGCGCCTCCGGTAAAGCAGTAGGCCATGGTCATGTTCTCCATTGGAAGTGTGATGATAGAAACGAGCGATTCCGGGGATCCCGAAACGTTGAGTCCAAAGCTGCCGCGATGACGCGGATCTGATCATGGGTAAGAGCTAGTCTCCCCATGTCATCTACGACATGCAGCATCTCATGGATAAGAGCGCGGTTCACGCGCGGGGTGGACGGGGTACACGATCGAAGAGAGATATCTGGACCGTCGTAGTACGTCACGCCGAAGATGCCGTCCTTAGCGAGTGAGGGGTCCTCACTCACCCGGACCGGCATGCCACTTATGTAAAGCGTGGCGCAGGCTCGCATAAAGCTGGGGCCCTCGAGTCAATGCGTAGTAGGTAGCGGTGCACAATCCGGCCACCACGAGTGCGGTGTAGAGGAAGGGCGTCACCACCACCAGGACGTACCTGATAATGGCGAACGTGAGCGCGGCTGCAAGCAGCACACGTGACGTCGTACCATTGAAAGGAAGATGGGCACGAAGCAGATACGCGAGGAGGGCGGCCCCGGCGCAAACCAAGACGCCCCAGCTCAACCAAGAGAGGTCCGTCGCAGCAAGTGCCTCGACAGAGGAGACGGCAGGCGCCGGATGCACAGAGGTGAGAGCAGGGGTGGTAGCGCATCCGCAGAGTGACAGCATGGCGCCAGAAAGAACGAGCCTTGCTTTAGTCAATCGTGTCGAAGCCATCTAGACCTCCCTTTCCGCCGCCAAAGACGACTCTCCCCACCTTAGTCTTGGCAGATTGGGTGGTCGTGGGTAGCTCAGGGTCCGATAGTAGACCCATTCCACCCCCGCCGCTGCCAATGACGACACCGCCACCCCCAGTACCCGAGCCACCGGAACCGCCACCGGTCTGGGTGATACCACCCGAACCGCCAACGGAGCCAACACCTGTAGGTTCGGCGCCCCTCGCCTGCGTCGGAGGAGCTTTACCCCCCGCTGATGCACCTCTACCAGGTGCCGCGAGCATAGAAGGAGTGGACAACAGGCCTAGGTTCTCACCAATACGAGCGAGTTCATCGACCGTACGGAGTGAGACTCGGCAAGACACGGGGTTAAGAAGGCGGGTAGCAGTTCCGGCCACCGGAGCCTCGTAGTAGATGCGAACGGAGACCCAACTACAGCCTGGTTGTGCAGCAGACGAGCTAGACGAGCCGGTGTAGCTGCAGGTGTTCAGACCGAGATCAGGACCGTCCAAGTGCACGAGGGTCGCGCCGCTCACGATGCCATCGTAGCGGAGACCCGCCGGCACGAAGTCTCTATCACCATACTTGTCGTAGGTGCTGCGGGTGGACTGAGTCCACGTCACAGCCTTGCTAGCGAAGAGCATGGTCAGCGTCGTCCGGTTAGAAACGTTATCCGAGAAGGGCTCGACCTGGATAGTGGCGTGCTGATATGAGCCGCCGTAATCCACCCAGCCAATCGCGATATGGAAAGCGCCTGTAGGAACCGTCTCGTAGGACGAGGACACCGCAGACGACACCACGGCAGGGGCGCCCGCGCCCGCGGAGAAGGTAGAGGGCTGGTATGGAACGGCATTCGTAGTAGTCGAAGCCACCGACCATCCGCTCGGGGAGAAAGAGATCTGGATCGCGGCGACGGGCAGGGGCGGCGTCACAGCGGTAGACGCGGCGGCGCCGGGGGTAGCGGACGTAACCTGATCCTGATCAAAGTAGCACGAAGCGGGGCCAGTGTAGAAAGGTGCGGGCCCAGAGGCCAGGCCTTGACTAAGCCGCGAGTCGAGCGGCCACCTCCACGTGACGGTTGTGCCATAGGCAGACGTCGACGGGGATGACACATAGTCCGCCGCGAACGATGTGTCCACTGTGGCATAAGCACTAGGCATGGGGTTGATGTACACGTTCCGAGTCAGCTTAGGGCTGCGCAGGACGTTAGTACTCCCCTGAGATGTGAAGCCGGTATAGGGGATACCTCGCGTAGCGAGGTACACCGCGGACTGGTGACCCGAGTTGTCCCTCATCCACCATGCCAATGATGCAGCAGAAGTGGGAGCGAGCGTCCCGACGTCGGAAAAGATGACCTTTCCGTTCTCAACGACCAATCCGGAGATCACTGAGTTACTCAGTGATCTCCGGATGAAGGAAGTGAGAGTGTCGTTGGCGGACTCGTTGTCGGGCACACCTCCCGCATGATTGTGGGAGGTGGCTGCCATCAGATCACCGACATCTCATCGGCCGAGGCGGCTTCGTAGACGGGATTGCCGTCAGCATCGAAACCGATCAACTTCCGACCGAAACCGAGCGCCTTGGAGAAGAAGTTGGACTTCTTCTTCTTCGGCTGGGCGGCCGCGGGGGCAGCCTTGGGAGCCGGGGCCTTCTTGGCCATCGCAGTCACGGCACCGCCCGAGAACTTCGAAAGGAGGGCAAATGCAATGAACGTGTACGCAGCGTACATGATCGTCTTCTGATTCATGGATTACTCCGAAAATGTGAAGCCTTCGGCTTCAGGTTGAGTAGACGGGGTGGCTTCAACAGAGAAGCCGCCCTCTTCAATAGATTCAGATTCAGCCGGAGAGAGAGAGAACTCCTCGCTCGGTACTCCGCCTGAAGTGGCTGGGACCATAGCAGGAGCAGGACGTTGCACCGGAACGGGGAGCTCTTCACTCTCCGAGACAGGTACAACAACCGTAGGTGCCTGGCGACGACGCTTCACCCGAATACGGCGGCGCTTCTTGCGACGGCGCCTATCCTCGGATGACCTGGGCTCAAGAACCAGCTTGTCGATGGCGATCATCGCTGCGAGGGCGAGAGGAAACATCATCGGGTGATCCAAGCCCTGGCAAGATCAACGCCAGACGTCAGGAGCACGAGAAGAGCAATCAGAACGGGAACAAGAAGTATCAACACTTGCATGTCATCTCCTTCGAAGAAAGAAGAACCATAGTCCGACCGCGAGGACGCCAATAAACAGCCAGTCCTTCAGACCCCACGTGTTATCCCCGACGGTCGTGCCAGAAGGTAGACCGTTGTTGGGGCGAGCATAGGGAATCGGGTCCCCAGAAGGGGGAATCCCATGCTCCCGCAAGGTGGAAGAGGTATTAGTGGTCTCCCGAATCGAGTACTTAAGACAGGGCCTGTATCCACAGAAGCCTAGAGTCCAGTCAATCTCATCGATGAAGTCTCCATCATCGACGAATCGCCAAGTGCGCGACAAGGGCGCGTAGATAGAGTACCCGAAGTTATTCGAGCGAACGAACTCGGGATCAAGGGTGTACCAGGGCATGGTAAAACACCAATCGACAGGCGTGAAGCCCCACGCCGGGCCAGCTAGGCCCGGGTGGGTACAGGGTGTCGCTTAGTCAGCGACAGTAGGGGCATCGGAGATCATGATGCCCTGAGAAGGTTCCGAAAGCAGACGCTTCATGTCAGCGGGGGAAAGGACGGACCTACCGGTGACGGGCGACTGGGATGCCATCATCTTGCGCAGCGCCGTCTGGAAGGAGAGTGGGTCCGTGCGGTATCCGTTCTCCTTAGTGATGAGACGGACGGAGGACATCACGCGCTCCCAGCAGTTGGCGCTTGACGTAAGAAGCATGCGCATACTGGCGAGATCCAGATTGGCCATCCTCGAATTGGCCTGGGAGACGTTGGGAACGGAGGCTCGATATCCACCCATGGTCACACCATCCACGAAGGCCACGCGGGTATATGACCAGGCGTGAATAGACGGACAGAGGATCTCGTCCGCGCTCCCGTCCTCGGCCCAGCTCAGAAGGTGGCGGCGCCACAACCCGAGAGGGGTGTTCGACGTGGTCTGCACCTTCTCGGTCCACGTCTCACCGTCGGATGACGTGAGATCGGCGGATGGGCGCCAAGCCTTGGAGAGAAAGCGGTACGCCTTCTTATCCTTCAGTGACGGCATCGCCTCGGCACGAAGATCGATGCCAGAGTCATGATAGTACAGCTCGATCGAGTCAGCGGGCGGCAGCAGGTACTGAAAATAGCACGTGTGCAGGCCCTTGGCAACGATTGGGACGACGAGCAACAGCGGTGAACGGGGAATCTCAGGCATTACGATCTCCAGTAAGAGAAGTGAGAGTGGACAGCATGTCCACACAGTGAGCTTCGAGAACGTCTCGAACGCTCGTTACGCGGGGCGTGGCCACGACGAGAACTCTCGTGCGGTACGCTCCGTAAGTAGGGGTAGTGGGAGTGAGCTCACGGACCGGCGCACCGTCGATGCGACGGAACGTGGCCAGCCAACGATGACAAGGCCTTTCTGTGCGAACAGCCTCAGACAAGGTTGCATCAGACAGAGGCTCGTCAGAGTACATCAGCCACAGCTCATTGTTGAGCCCCGCTATACGCGGAAGAGTGACAACGTCCACGACCACCCGAACAGGCATAGTAGCGGGTGGGAACTCAAATGAGTCATAGGGTGCACCACAAAGGGTGCAGACGAAGTCATTGGGGCAGAAAGAACCACCACAACACGGACAGGACGGGTTTGTAGGCATGCGATCTCCTGAAAGTAAGAGTAGAAAACAGAAGCAAAGAAACAGATGGAAGCCCATCCCCTCCCGCGGAGGGGAGGGGATGGGCGACGCCGCCTCATCCGAGGACGTCGAAGTACCGGTCAATACGAACACGCTCTGCCTGGATCGCGTCGAGCGTCTTGAGGAGCTTGGCCTCGAGACGGTCGAGCTCCTTCCGCCGCGCGGCAAGCGCAGCGGCGAGGTGGGACTGCTCGACGCGAGTCGGTTCTGAAGCGTGAACGATGGCGGTGTTCTCTGTCATACGGTCTCCTTGAGTAAGAGTAGAGTAGGCACCCTGGAACATCCAGGGAAAGAGTGATACGACCGGTAGGACGTATCACCCCAGAAAGATGAGGAAAAGAAGGCAAGGTGATTACACCTCGCCTCCCATGAGGTGAAGAAGTGATCGCTTGTCAACAAGGGAAGGCCTCATTGAGCTCGTCGACGTCCGGTTCCCCAATCCAGCCCGGAGGCCTTTATGGTTCACCTTGGTACTTTGGGTATCCTATCCGTCGTTGCGTCACTTGCGTGTCGCCGCACTTGATATTCGTTTTCCTTGTACCCACCCTCCCGATCTCATCTCCTGTCTTGCGACGGGCTGCCTATCGAATTGGCGATCCTGCATTCCCTCTTTTCCGCACCGCCTTCCCGTTTCCGGTCCAACTTTGCATCAAAGCCGGTTTTTTCGCCGGAATAAGCAATCAACGCTCCCGTATCGGAGATCGTTGTCCCCGGCTCAAAACGAATTGCTTCCTCATACAACTTTGAAGGTGCAGCGTTTCGCAAGACTGTTTTGACGGAAAGCCCATGCGCAGAAAGATCGAACGACTCCATTGAGATCCCCTCACCAATAACGACACAGATTCGAGCGCTGTTGTTGGTGAAGAGTATCGGCGATGCGATCGAGTTGGCAGAGTGCGGACCTCATGATGTTTGACTTCCGATGTCGTACTTTTGGCTCTCCGCCATCTGTGTTGAAAACCGGAATTCTCCCGCGAGGCGCAGAGTTCGCGGAGGACTCCTAACCCCAGTTCTCCCCAAACTCTGCGTGCCCTGCGCCTCTGCGGGAGAAATCACCTCGCCTATTTGCTTCCGCCAAAAGTGCGGCAGGCGAGCGGCTTATCCTACCAGCAACTCACGCGCTCGGAGTAATGAGGGCTACGTATTTGCGGGCATCGCCAAGCTACAGCGCTTGGCTCCACTGCTTGCTGTCCTTCAACAAGATTTGTCGCAATAGTGGCAGCGGTGGCGCGCCGTGACGGAGCATTTCATCGTGGAAACGCTGCAGCGAGTAAGCGGTCCCTTCTTGTTGTTGCCAGTCTCGGCGGAGTTTGAGGATCATCAGTTTGCCGAGCGTGTAATGCAGGTAGCCGGGATCGTGGGTGCCGCGAACTGCTTCTTGTCGAGCGGGTTGTTCTTGGTAGTAGCAATTGTCTTGAAAGAATTTCGTCGCCTCATCGACGGTCATGTCGTCGCAGTGCATCTTGATTGAGACACACAAACGGCAAAGACGCAGTAATGCTTCGTCAGATTGAGCCAAACGATATTTCGCCGTTCGGAGTCGGTCGCCAGTTCCGGGGAAGCCTTCGTCGAGCAGCATTTGTTCGGTGTAATGAGCCCAGCCTTCGACGAATGCGTAGCTGTAGAACGCTTTGCGAATCTTGCTGGCGGACGAAGCGTTGAGATGCAGGTGCTGCATGTAGTGACCGGGATACGCTTCGTGGATGGAGACGAC
>Ga0256309_1000193_pt1 | contig 12329 bp, 12 predicted proteins | sample ColtaT_FD_183678 | JGI IMG/M metagenome (GOLD analysis project Ga0256309, IMG submission 183678) | Metatranscriptome of freshwater microbial communities from Columbia River, Oregon, United States - Colum_Colum_RepA_8d (Metagenome... | ecosystem: Environmental > Aquatic > Freshwater > River...
CTACCCTTGATAAGTAGCAGCGGAGAGGCCAAGTACCAATAGCACTAAAAGCAAAATTGGGTTCCGCCACAGTTGTGGTATGCAAAAAGCAAGAGAGTGATATGGCAGAGCAAGTAGAAGGCACCGTCAAATGGTTTAATGACGAAAAGGGATTCGGCTTTATTGAACAATCTGGCGGCAAGGATGTGTTTGTACACTACAGCGCTATTCAATCTGATGGTCGTCGCACGCTGAAGGAAGGTCAGAAAGTAAAAATGACCGTGACCCAGAGCGCCAAGGGTCCACAGGCTGAAAACGTCTCCGTTGTCGGCGGTTAACACCTCCGATCGCTGTCCGCCTCCTGATGCTTACTGCTTCGTAGCGGGACCCGCTACGAGGCAGTGGCTCTATATAGTATAGGTTGCACTGCAGCCAAGTTGGTTCCGACAAGCTTTCTGCCTTGTTCGGCCATACTTTGATTGCCCCCAATTTTGCTCTGTACTACGTTAGCGTCCCTGTCCCTTCTACGCTGACGGAGGTTTGTCTGAACGCATCCATGCTGCTTCGCCGTATCCAGGCCCAGCTGGACCATCTGCGTAAATCCGAGCGCAAGGTGGCCGAATTAATCCTGCAAGACCCCTCGCAAATGCTGCCAATGCGCATTGCCGACTTGGCGGCGGCGGTTGGTGTTAGCGAACCCACGGTAATCCGCTTTTGTCGAGCCCTGGGTTTTGATGGCTTTCAGTCATTCAAATTACAGCTGGCGCAGTACCTCGGTAGCAGTGGCAATTATGTGCAGTTCTCTGTCAGCGCCCAGGATTCGGTTGCCGATGTTAACCGCAAGGTATTCGATGCCACGATAGGTTCACTGCTTGACGTGCGCGATGAGATCGACCCGAAGGCACTTGAACAGGCCATAGCCGCACTCTGCGCGGCCAAGCGGGTAGAGTTCTACGGCTTTGGGGCGTCTGGCTCAGTGGCAATTGATGCGCAACACAAATTCTTTCGTTTGCAGGTGTCAGCCGCGGCCTACACCGACCCGCACATCCAGCACATGTCCGCTATTTCGCTTCGACCAGATGATGTCGTAGTAGCGATCTCCCAGTCAGGGCGTACGAAGGCATTGATCCAGAGTGTGAATCTCGCGCGAGAAGCTGGTGCAAAAGTAATCGGACTGGTGCCGCGCAACACACCGCTGGCAGAGCTTTGCCATTTTCCTATCCACATCAACGTGGAGGAGAGTGAGTTGGTCTATACGCCGGTATCGTCTCGCATCGCCCACCTGGTTGTGATTGATGTGTTGGCTATGGGCGTGGCCCGCGGACGTGGTGATTTGCTACAGGACTATCTCAAACGGCTGAACCGTAGTTTGCGGAGTCTGCGAGCCCCCGGGCGCCTTCGCTAAGGAGTGCACAACGACTGCAGTGGCGCCTATTTCTACAATTGCATCGTACTCTGCAACGCGAGATTTCAATGCCGAGAAAACTTCACGCTCATAGTTGAGTCTTCTTGAAGACTGCGCAGCAAAATCAAACTCTCCGACATGGGGACGTATCTCGATTTCACAGCGATCGCAGAGTTCAACCCGTCTTCCGGCATGACACTGCAAGCCAGTCCACTTTCGACAGAAGTCCAAAAATTATCCACGCCAATTTGTGGAGCAATGGATGACTGGCCTTATTTCCCTGCTTCACTGGTTGTATGTACTCACTCGACAGTCACGCTCTTTGCGAGATTGCGCGGTTGATCGACGTCGGTGCCTTTTATGACGGCAACATGGTAGCTAAGCAGTTGCAGCGGCATTGTGTAGATGATTGGCGCGAGGAAATCACTGCAATGTGGGACGTTTAGCACCTTGATACCGGGCTCGTTGCTGATGCCCGCATTCGCATCAGCAAACACATAGAGTTGGCCACCACGAGCGCGCACTTCCTGCAGGTTTGATTTCAGCTTTTCCAGCAGCTCATTATTGGGCGCCACTGTAATCACCGGCATTTCACTGTCGACCAACGCGAGTGGGCCATGCTTGAGTTCACCGGCCGGATAGGCCTCGGCATGGATATAGGAAATTTCCTTCAGCTTCAATGCCCCTTCCATCGCTACTGGGTACTGGATGCCTCGTCCCAGAAACAAGGCATTGTGTTTTTCGGCAAAGTCATGGGCGAGCTGCAGTATTTCGTTGTCGAGCTTAAGCGCCAACTCCATGATGGCAGGTAGTTGATTGAGATCTGCGACATACTGCTCTTCCTGCGCAGCAGTCATGCCGTTGCGACGGGCAAGCGCCAGCGCGATCAACGACAGCACTGCCAACTGCGTTGTGAACGCCTTGGTGGATGCAACTCCGATTTCGCGACCAGCAAAGGTCATCACGGCAACATCGGATTCTCGTACCAGCGAACTGCTCGCAACGTTGCATACAGCTATATGGCCTACGTAGCCGAGCTTCTTTGCATAACGTAAAGCTGCAAGCGTATCTGCGGTTTCGCCTGATTGTGAAATGGTGACAAATAGGCAATTGGCGGGTACCAGTATTTTCCGGTAGCGGTATTCGCTGGCGATTTCCACGGTGCATGGAACACGCGCAATGTTCTCAAGCCAGTGCTTGGCAACCATACCGGCATGACTACTGGTGCCACAAGCTACGATGTGAACAGTGTGAACTTTATCGAGAATTTCTTTGGCGGCGACTCCAAACGATTCTTCCAACAGCCGGGTTTTGCCGATGCGGCCTTGCAGTGTGTTGCGTAGCACAGCCGGCTGCTCATGGATTTCCTTCTGCATGTAATGACGGTATTTGCCCTTCATTACTTCGTCGTTGTCCTGACGAATCTGATTCATTTCGCGCGAGACTTCCTTGCCGTCATTCCAGATGCGCCAAGAGGTCAGTGTGATTTGTGCGATGTCGCCTTCTTCAAGATACATGAACCTATCGGTCACCTGGCCAAGTGCAGCAGGATCAGATGCGATAAAGTTCTCGCCAATGCCAACACCAATCACCAAGGGACTGCCACTTCGCGCACACACCAGACATGTCGGATCCGATTTGTCGATTACCGCAATACCGTAAGCGCCATGCAGCTGTGCTACTGCCGCCTTTACTGCGTCCAGGAGGCGGAGATTTTTTTCAATGGTAATTGCATGGATCAAGTGAGCAATCACCTCGGTATCGGTGTCTGACTCAAACGCGTAGCCTTTCCTTAGCAATACGCCCTTGAGTTCGAGATAATTCTCGATGATGCCGTTATGCACAACCGCAATGGATTCGGTAGATATGTGTGGGTGAGCGTTGCGGTGTGACGGCTTGCCATGTGTCGCCCAGCGGGTATGGGCAATACCCAACGTACCCCGAACGGGGTGAGCGGTTATCTCGTCTTGCAGCGCTTGTACTTTCCCTACTGCTTTTATTGTTTGCAGCAAGGATTTGTCACAGTCGACGACCGCAAGTCCTGCAGAGTCATAACCGCGATACTCCAGCCGGCGCAAGCCTTCGACAAGAATGTCGGTGATCTGCCGCTCTGCAATGGCTCCAACAATTCCACACATGGTGCTGCTCCTTCGGCGGGAAAATCAGGGTATTTTTGGCAATTTCTGCGGCCGCTGCCAGCCGTCGAGATTGCTCTGGCGACCGCGAGCGATAGCCAGTTGTTTTTCGGCCACATCCTTGGTGATGACAGAGCCCGCTCCTACGGTTGCACCGCTCGCAACTGTGACTGGCGCCACCAACGCAGTATTCGATCCAATGAAAACGTTGTCGCCAATTATTGTCTTGAACTTGTTGACCCCATCATAGTTGCACGTAATGGTCCCAGCGCCGATGTTGACGTCCTGTCCCAATACACTGTCGCCTACATAGCTGAGATGGTTCACCTTGCTGTGATAGCCGATCTTCGATTTCTTGATTTCGACAAAGTTGCCGATCTTTGCCTGATCACTCAGTTCAGTCCCGGGGCGGATACGTGCGAACGGGCCAACAGTACAATGTTTTCCAATTACCGAATCCTCCAGTATCGAGTTGGCGGCGATCTCTGTGTAGTCACCCACCTTGCAGTTTTTCAACACGCAGTTGGGGCCGATTTTCACATTGCTGCCCAGCTCAATACTGCCTTCCAGAATAACGTTGATATCGATTTCGACATCGCGACCACACTGCACACTTCCGCGTATATCAAGACGCGCAGGATCGCGTAACGTAACGCCGGCTTGCATCAAGCGTGCAGCCGCAATCAGCTGATAGTGGCGCTCCAGTTCTGCAAGTTGTGCGCGGTCATTGATCCCGGCTGTTTCCTTTTCATCCACGCTGGGCGATGTGAGTACCCCGCAACCATCTGCAAGTGCCAGTGCCACCACGTCAGTAAGGTAATACTCCTTCTGTGTGTTGTTGCTTTGGATGCGCGGCAACCATTGCTGCAGTCGCTTGACCGGTATTGCCATGATACCGGTGTTGATTTCGTGGATCGCACGTTGGTCGGGTGTGGCATCTTTCTCTTCGACGATGCACTGGATGCTGCCGCCGCTATCGCGCACGATACGGCCGAGTCCGAATGGATTTTTCATTACACATGTGAGTACGGCCATCGTGTTGGCATCCGCTTGCAGCAGCAACGTGCGCAGCGTTGCCACTTGCACCAGCGGTACATCGCCGAACAAGATCAATGCAATGGCATCGTGCTCAAGCTGTGGCAACGCCTGGTGTACAGCATGTGCTGTGCCCAATTGTTGTTCCTGCACGACGCAATTCACGTTCTGGTTGGCAATAGTTTGTTGTACCTCGTCTGCGCCGTGACCGATCACGAGTTGGATGGCTCTGTCGGTCAACTGGCGAGAGGTATCCAATACATGCTGCAACAGGGGCTTTCCGGCAAGTTGATGCAACACTTTCGGTCGCGCAGAGTGCATTCGCGTGCCTTTGCCGGCTGCGAGTACAACTACGTTGATATTAACCATGCGAACGAACCCTTGAGTTTTTACGCGGGTAGGATAGTGCCGCAGCTACACTGAGGGCAACCGCACGCGTGTCAACGCTTTTTCGAGAACGTCGCATGTCGGCAGGAGGCGGAAATGTAAAAGGCGGCTTATGCCGCCTTTGCTTCAAACCGGAATTTCGTTACTGGCCCAGCTTCTTGCGCAACTGTTGTATGGTGCGGATTTGGGCTGCCGCTTCTGCCAGCTGGGTAGCTGCGCGGGAATATTCGAACTCGGCATTACGATTGGCAATTGCCTCTTCGACGTCACGTTTCGCCTGTTCGGCAGCGACCTCATCCATATCGTCGGCGCGTATGGCAGTGTCGGCAAGAATGTTGACACCTCCCGGCTGAACCTCAACGTAACCACCGGACACATAGAAGATCTGTTCCTGGCCATCGTGTGTGACAAGACGAACCGGACCCGGGCTCAAGGCAGACAACAGTGGTGCGTGACCAGGTAGTATGCCCATGTCGCCCAGCGAGCCGGTGCACACCAGCGACTCGATGCGACCAGAGAAAATCCGCGCCTCGGTGCTGGCGATATCGCAGTGCATAGTCATGGCCATGGCCGTTTACCTGTTGTTGGGTCGGTCGTTAGGTCGGTCGTTGGGTCTGTCAGAGTGTTTTTGCTGCTTACTTGCTTGCCATTTTGGCGGCTTTCTCGACTACCTCTTCAATACCGCCAACCATGTAGAACGCCTGTTCAGGCAGATGGTCGTAGTCGCCACTGAGGATGCCTTTGAAGCCAGCAATGGTGTCTTTCAGCGACACGTACTTACCTTTCGAGCCTGTGAATACTTCAGCAACTGAAAACGGCTGCGAGAAGAAACGCTCGATCTTGCGGGCGCGGGTTACCGCCAGTTTGTCGTCTTCCGACAGCTCGTCCATGCCGAGGATGGCGATAATGTCTTTTAGTTCTTTATAACGTTGCAGGATGGACTGTACGCCACGGGCAACATCGTAGTGTTCCTGTCCGATGACCAGCGGGTCGAGCTGACGCGAAGTCGAGTCGAGCGGGTCGATTGCTGGATAGATACCGAGCTGGGCAATCTGACGCGAAAGTACGACGGTTGCGTCCAAGTGCGCGAACGTGGTGGCTGGCGAGGGATCAGTCAAGTCGTCAGCGGGTACGTATACGGCCTGGATCGACGTGATGGAACCGGTCTTGGTCGACGTAATACGCTCCTGCAGCTGGCCCATCTCTTCTGCCAGTGTCGGCTGATAACCTACAGCGGACGGCATACGGCCGAGCAAGGCGGAAACTTCGGTACCGGCCAGTGTGTAGCGGTAGATGTTATCGACGAACAACAATACGTCGCGGCCTTCATCACGGAATTTTTCCGCCATGGTCAAACCAGTCAACGCGACGCGCAGACGGTTGCCCGGGGGTTCGTTCATCTGGCCGTAGACCATCGCCACTTTCGAATTCGCGAAGTTTTCGGTGTCGATAACCTTGGCTTCCTGCATCTCGTGGTAGAAGTCGTTACCTTCACGAGTACGCTCGCCGACACCGGCAAATACGGAAAGACCGCCACGCGCAGTAGCGATGTTGTTGATGAGCTCCATCATGTTGACGGTTTTGCCTACGCCGGCACCACCGAACAGACCGACTTTACCGCCTTTGGCGAATGGGCAAACCAGGTCGATAACCTTGATGCCGGTTTCCAGCAGCTCTTCGGATGCAGCCTGTTCGTCATATGTTGGAGCTTTGCGGTGTATCGGCATGCGTTCTTTTTCGCCGATAGGGCCGCACTCGTCGATCGGGTTGCCGAGTACGTCCATGATGCGGCCAAGAGTTTCTGCACCGACTGGCACGGAGACCGGGGCACCGGTGCCATCGACTTTCAAGCCGCGGCTGAGGCCTTCGGTGGAACCCATGGCGATGGTACGCACAACGCCGTCACCAAGCTGCTGTTGCACTTCCAGCGTGATGTTTTTGTCGGCCACTTTGAGGGCGTCATACACTTTGGGCACGGAATCACGCGGAAATTCCACGTCAATAACTGCGCCGATGATCTGGACAATGCGACCGCTGCTCATGTTCGGTTCCTCTTTTATCTTGATTCGTCTTGGCTCGCCTTGGCAGGCGTAGCCGATATTTCAATTATGCTTTAGCTGAATAATCCGGCCTAAACGGCCGCCGCGCCGCTGACGATTTCCGACAGCTCCTGCGTGATCGCCGCCTGGCGTGCCTTGTTATAGACCAGCTGCAGTTCGTGAATAATGTCGCCTGCGTTGTCGGTCGCGTTCTTCATGGCAATCATGCGTGCTGCCTGCTCGCAGGCGTTGTTCTCGACTACTCCCTGATACACCAAAGATTCGATGTAGCGGGTGAGCAACCCATCAAGCAACTCTTTTGGAGCGGGTTCGTAGATATAGTCCCAGTGGTGTTTCAGGTCCTTTTCGTCTGACGGTAGCAAAGGCAACAACTGTTGCACTGTTGGCTTCTGCGTCATCGTGTTGACGAATTCGTTGCTTACCAGGAATAGTCGATCAATTTTTTGTGTGTTGTAGGCATCAATCATTACTTTGACTGCGCCAATCACATCAGCAACCGTTGGCTTCTCTCCGATGTTGCGTACGGAGGCCACTACATTGCCGCCGTAGTTATTGAAGAAAGAAGCTGCTTTGGCGCCAATCGAACAGATGTCTGCGCCGGCGCCCCGCTCGTGCCACGACTTCATTGCGTTGATAGTGGCCTTGAACAAGTTGATGTTCAAACCGCCACACAAACCGCGGTCACTGGAGACAACGATAAAGCCAACACGTTTGGCTGGTCGCTCCTGCATGTACTCGTGCTTGTATTCCGGGTTGGCATTGGCGATATGACTCACAACATTACGAATGTTGGTCGCATACGGTTTGCCAAGCTGCATGGCATCCTGCGCTTTGCGCATTTTGCTGGCAGCCACCATTTCCATGGCGCTGGTGATCTTTTGAGTATTTTTAATACTCTTGATCTGGTTGCGAATTTCTTTGCCGACAGCCATGGCTGTGTTACCAGGTCTGGGTGGAAACGAAGCTTTCGAGAGCAGCTTTGAACGAAGCGGCTGTCGCATCGGTGTAATCGCCGGTCTTGTTGATTTCCTTCATCAACGCAGCTTGGCTGCTGTTCATGTAGGACAGCAGCGAAGATTCGAAATCGGCGATTTTGTTGAGCGGCACTTTCTTCAGGTAGCCTTCGTTGGCGGCGTAGATCACCACGGCCATTTCGGCTACTGACTGGGGCGAGTACTGCTTCTGCTTCATCAGTTCGGTAACGCGCTGGCCGTGTTCGAGCTGGGCACGGGTTGCATCGTCAAGATCGGAAGCGAACTGGGCGAATGCTGCAAGTTCACGGTACTGGGCAAGTGCGAGACGGATACCACCACCGAGTTTGCGGATGATCTTGGTTTGGGCAGCACCACCGACGCGCGATACCGACAGACCTGCGTTCATGGCCGGACGGATGCCGGAGTTGAACAAGCTGGTCTCAAGGAAGATCTGGCCGTCGGTGATCGAGATTACGTTGGTTGGTACGAAGGCTGATACGTCACCCGCCTGGGTTTCGATTACCGGTAGTGCAGTCAACGATCCGGTTTGGCCTTTGACGGCGCCATTGGTGAACTTTTCTACGTAATCCGGATTTACACGGGCGGCTCGCTCAAGCAGGCGGCTGTGCAGGTAGAACACGTCGCCTGGATACGCTTCGCGGCCTGGAGGACGACGCAGCAGCAGCGAGATCTGGCGGTAGGCCCAAGCCTGTTTGGTCAAATCGTCATAAATGATCAACGCGTCCTGACCGCGGTCGCGGTAGTACTCGCCCATCGTGCAACCGCTGTACGGCGCAAGGAACTGCATGGCAGCTGGATCGGACGCGCCGGCTGCAACAACGATGGTGTGTTCCATCGCGCCATGTTCTTCCAGTTTGCGCACCACCGCAGCGATCGACGACTGCTTCTGGCCGATGGCAACGTAGATACATTTTACGCCGGTGCCCTTCTGGTTGATGATCGCGTCAACGGCGATTGCGGTTTTGCCGACCTGACGGTCGCCGATGATCAGTTCGCGCTGGCCGCGACCGATTGGTACCATCGCGTCGAGAGCCTTCAGACCAGTCTGAAGTGGTTGCGATACACCCTGGCGGGCAATAACACCGGGGGCTACTTTTTCAACGGCGTCTGTTAGTTTGGTGTTGATCGGGCCTTTGCCATCAATAGGATTACCGAGAGCGTCAACTACACGGCCTTCCAGTTCCGGGCCTACCGGCACCTCAAGAATGCGCTTGGTGCAGCGGCAAGTCTGGCCTTCGGCCAGTTTGTTGTAGTCGCCCAATACAACGGCGCCGACCGAGTCACGCTCAAGGTTCAGCGCCATACCATAGAGGCCGCCCTCGAATTCAATCATCTCGCCGTACATAACGTCGGCAAGGCCGTGAATACGAATGATACCGTCAGATACGCTGACAATAGTGCCTTCGTTCTGGGCCTGTGCAGTTACATCCAGCTTTTCGATCCGCTGTTTGATGATGTCGCTGATTTCGGATGGATTCAGTTGCTGCATGCTCTGGTCCTCAACTTAATTCCTGGATACTTTCTATGTGGGTCGAATGTAAATGGATCGAATCGGTGTTGGTTGGTATTCAGGCCGACATTACTTCGGCGAGCTTCTTCAGACGACCGCTTATCGAGCTGTCGATCACTGTGTCGCCAGTGCGCACTATAACGCCGCCGATCAAGCTGCTATCTACACGGGTGGAAAGCTTTACTTCGCGCTGCAGTTTATTTTTGAGCAAAGCGCTCAACTGCTGCTCGGCAGCGGCGTCCATCGGGAAGGCGGACACAACATCTACATCTACCGTGCGCTCGCGCTCTGCTTTGAACTGTTCAAACAAATCAACGATGTCTGTCAGCAGACCGAGTCTTTTGTTGGCGGCCAACACCAGGACAAAGTTCTGTACCGTGGTATCAATTTCGTTGCCACACAGGTCAATCAGCGTCCGGGCTTGTTCACCGGCGTTGCGTGACGGATCAGACAGGAAGCCGGCAACACGCGGCTGCCTAGCGACGGCGGCCAGCACTGCCAGTCCCTTCGACCAGGCAGCGAGCTGCCCGCCGGCTTCAGCAGTACTGAAAGCAGCCTTTGCGTAGGGGCGAGCCAGTGTGGTGAGTTGTGCCATTGCCGGGTTTCCTCGTCTGCTTATGGCTGGTTACAGGCTGGCAGCCAACTTGTTCAGCAGCTCACCGTGGGCCTTGGCATCCACTGAACTCTGCAGGATTTTCTCGGCACCGGCCACAGCCAACACTGCAACCTGCTGACGCAAATGTTCTCGCGCTTGGCTGACCTGCTGTTCAATCTCGGCTTGGGCACCTGCTTTGATACGCAGACCTTCTTCGCGAGCCTTGTCCTTCGCTTCGTCAACGATCTGGTTGGCGCGCTTGTTGGCCTGATCAATGATTCCGGCGGCGTTGGTCTTGGCATCGCGCAACATTTCGGTTGCACGATCCTGCGCCAGCTCCAGATCCTTGCCGGCGCGCGTGGCAGCCTCCAGACCATCAGCAATTTTCTTCTGACGATCAGCCAACGCTTTCACGATTGGCGGCCAGACGTAGGCACTGCAAAACCACGCAAACAGGAAGAATGCGATGATTTGACCAATGATGGTTGCATTCAGATTCATGACTTTTCCACCTCAGGGTTACAGCGGCTCGCAGGCACACTGCAACTTCAAACAGCTTTTCCTTTCGCAAGCCAAATCGGGCTTGCGATGGGTTTCCCGACGCTTATGCAAAAGGGTTTGCGAAAATGAACAACATCGCCATACCAACGCCGATGATGGAGATTACGTCCACGAATCCAGCCACCAGGAAGAACTGGGTCTGCAGACGCGGAGCAAGTTCAGGCTGACGTGCCGAGCTTTCGATCAGCTTTCCACCCAGGTTTCCGAATGCGATAGCGGTGCCGGCACCGCAGATGCCGAAGATGAGGGCTGCTGCGATCAATGTTGCTGCTGCGATGGTTGGTTCCATTGTTGTCTCCAAGGTTGTCGAAGGTTGTTGCTGAAAATTTAGCAGTTTCTTAGTGATGCTGATGTGCCTGGTTCAGGTACACGATTGTCAGCATCATGAAGAGATAGGCCTGCAATGGGATAACGAGCAAGTGGAAAATTGCCCATGGGATGTGCAAGAAGGCTTGCCAATATCCCAACAGTCCGATGATCAGGAAGATGACCTCGCCCGCAAAGAGGTTGCCAAAGAGTCGCAAGGCCAGCGAAACCGGCTTGGCCAGAAATGCCGGCAGCTCCATGACCAGATTAAGCGGCAGCGCCCATTTGCCGAACGGCTGAAAGGCAAGCTCGCCGAGGAAACCGCCGACGCCTTTTACCTTCACGCTGTAGAAGAGGATTAACAGGAATACGCTGAGGGAGAGGCCAGCGGTAATGTTGACGTCAGTGGTGGGAACTGCCTTGAAGAACAAATGGCTGTCGCCGGCAATACCCTGCGCAGCCAACGGAATAAGATCAACCGGCACCAGGTCGAGCATGTTCATCAGGAATATCCAACAGAAAATGGTAAGCGCGAGCGGGCCAATGAAATCATTATGGCCCTGGAACGTCGTTTTAACGCTGCTTTGTACCAGTTCGACAATGGCTTCGACGAGGTTCTGCAATCCGCCGGGAACGCCGGACGTGACTTTGCGGCTGACCGACATAAAAAGTGCGATAAAGATGAGCCCGGTAACAAGTGAGAGGCCCATGGTGTCCACGTGAATCGACCAGAAACCCATATCGGTGGCCTCTTCTTCAGTGTGGGCAAAACCCCAGTGACCGGCGTCGGGATACCCTTCGGGATGCTTACCGTAAGTCAGGAACTGCAAGTGGTGGTTAATGTACTCGCCGCCATTCGCGTAGGCAGCTTCTTCGCCTGCGTGCTCTGCCGCGCTTGCCAGCTCTTCACCAGCTACTTCTGCTGCTTCTGCCATCGGTTACACCAGTAATCGTTATCGGTTCAAACAGGGTTGCGGCTTGCCAGTCGGGACGTAATCACCACACCAGCCACCTGCACCACTACAAATCCACTCAATACGGCCAGTGGGCTCAAAGGCCTCACCAAGGCAAACACCAAGGCGAAGCCGACCACCATCTGGACCAGCTTCACTGCTTCGCCGACGAAGGCATTCCGGACTACCCGCTCCATGGCGCGGGCTCCGCTTAAACGGAAATATCGCATCATGAACCAGATGCCCGGGAACAGGGAGATCAGACCTCCCAGTGCAACCGAGTATCCGGCCAACACGCCCAAAGCTGCTGCGGTCAGCACAACCGAGGCCAGCCAGATCAGGCTTTGGCACGCAATTGCTCTGTTAATCGGGAATTTATGCATGGCCTTGATGCGTGGCCAACCGGCC
>Ga0256309_1000201_pt1 | contig 12200 bp, 12 predicted proteins | sample ColtaT_FD_183678 | JGI IMG/M metagenome (GOLD analysis project Ga0256309, IMG submission 183678) | Metatranscriptome of freshwater microbial communities from Columbia River, Oregon, United States - Colum_Colum_RepA_8d (Metagenome... | ecosystem: Environmental > Aquatic > Freshwater > River...
AGAGGAGAAACAACGCCTTCGGCGTTAACTCTGTGAATGAGATTGTATTCCGAAACCGGATTTCACACTTGCGGAGGTGGCCACTAAACCGAGCGAATGATTTTCTCAATCAGATCGCCAACTCGGGCGTTCGATCAACCGGTTTATGAATACGCGGTTTGTCGGTTGCTAATTGATCCGGCTCTTGTCAGAAACGTACGCGTGTGAAACCAATTCAATCCTCTCAACTTGATCTTCCAACCGATGTGGTCTTCGCGTCTTTTTTGGCGGTTGTTTCTGAGTTACTCCGCGTTGACCGTGGCAGCGGCGGTTGCTTTTGCCGTTGTCTTTCAAGGACGGCAGCGCGAGGCGGTTGAGACTGAGGTGCAGGAGCGATTGCGTGACGAAGCGATCGTCGTGCAGTCGCTCGCGGAGGCGGCTTGGGAATCACCGGATGCTCCCGTGGAAGAGCTTCGTGCTGTTTGGCAGCCGAAATTGGAAGCACTCGGAATGCAGATTGGAACTCGGCTGACGCTGATACAAGCCGACGGGACCGTGTTAGCTGATTCGGCGACGGATGCGCGGATGTTGGAAAATCATCGTGATCGACCGGAAATCCAATTGGCGATTGAAACGGGAGTTGCATTCAAACATCGTTCGAGCCAGACCATTCATGAAGAGTTTGAATACTGCGCGGTGCGGGTCGGATCGAAGGAGACTCCTCGTGGCTTCGTGCGAATTGCGTTGCCGTGGACTCCTTTTGAGTCACGTTTGAAAGCAACCGCTCGGTTCGTCGCGGGAACAACGACGATCGTGACGATGTTGGAATTGCTCGCGACATATTGGATGGCTCGACGATTAGTCGGGCCACTAGAAACTTTGACTCATGCCGCTCAAGCGATTGCCGCCGGAGATGTCAGCCAAGAAGTCCGTGTGCCGAATCGTGACGAAATCGGAATGCTGGCCGCAGCCTTCAACACGATGAGCAACGAACTGACTCGACGTTGGGAGCAGCTACAGTCGAATCGCCGCGAACGAGATGAGAACAGCGAACTGATGGAGACGGTGCTTGGCTCGATGATCGAAGGGGTCGTCGTCATCGACGCTCGACAGCGAATCCTCTACGCGAACCCGGCGGCTGGACCACTGCTCGACTTTCCGTCATTTCGAGCGGCAGGGCGATCGCTGTTTGAGGCGGCTCGACATCCGCGTGTGCAAAAGGTTGTCGAGGAAGTCTTGGCGGGACGAGTTCCGGAACGAGTTGAGTACGAAGTTCCTCGAACAAATGCGATTGTTGCATTGATTGCGTCACCACTTCCGGGCGAACCTCCGCCCGGAGCGGTTCTCGTTCTTCATGACGTTAGCCATTTGCGCCGGCTCGAAAATCTTCGGAGAGAGTTCGTTTCCAACGTTTCCCATGAGCTGAAGACTCCGCTGACGACAATTCAGGCATACACAGAAACGCTGATCGACGGCGCTGTCGACGACCCGAACATCAATCGCAAATTCCTCGAACGAATTGATGAGCAAGCAGAGAGACTGCATCGCCTGATCCTCGATTTACTGAGCCTCGCACGGATTGAATCTGCAGAGGAAGCTTATGAATTGATGCCGATCACGGTGGCGGAAACGGTTCGAGTCTGCATTGATGAGCACCAGGCCGTCGCAACTTCAAAAGGTGTTTCGCTGATTGTTGAACCGCCGACGGAAGAAATTGTCGTCTGGGCGGACGAAGAAGGGTTGCTGACGGTTCTCAATAATCTTGTCGACAACGCGATCAAGTACACCGCGAGCGGCGGACGAGTCACAGTTCGGTGGCGTCCCGACGAGCGTCGTGCGGTTATTGAAGTCGAAGACACTGGAATCGGCATTCCCAAGCAACATCAATCTCGTGTCTTTGAACGCTTCTTCCGAGTCGACAAAGCTCGGTCGCGCGAATTGGGTGGGACAGGACTCGGACTGTCGATCGTCAAGCACTGGGTCCAAGTCTTTGGCGGAACTGTCGAGGTCATCAGCGAATTGGGACGCGGCACAAAGTTTGTCATCCGAGTTCCACGGCGATAAAAGCAGGCTGAACTTAGAGAAAGGGATTCCCAAACACAGGAAACATCACCGCCATTCACAATATCTTAACAATCGGGCGTTCAACTTCTTCACCGTTGATTCTTAAGGTCCGCCCAGCTTCAAATGATGTTGAGGCAATTCAAAGTCGCTTTTCGGTGAGGATTTTATGTCGCTGTTCCTAAAACGTACCCTGTGGCTTTCGCTGTTGATCGTTGTTCAGACAACTGGATGTGGCTCCGTTCGAGATGGTGGCACAGATCCCGCCGGAAAGTCGAACAGCGGTAACACTGGCAAGACGGTTGCCACTGACGGTGCAAGTGGAACATCAGAAACATCGAACACGGATAAGCCAACAGTTGGAATGACCGGCAAGATCACGATCAACGGTTCGAGCACCGTTTACCCCATCTCGCAAGCGATGGGCGAAGAGTTCATGAACTTGCACAAGGGTGTTGACGTCAGCGTGGGCGAATCGGGAACCGGTCCCGGTTTGAAAGTTTTTGCGGAAGGAAAGCTCGACATTGCGAACGCCTCGCGACCGATCAAGCCTGCGGAAGTCGAAGCGTGCAAAGCAGCGAACGTCGAATTCATCGAATTGAAAGTCGCCATCGACGGATTGTCGGTGGTTGTGAATCCTGAAAATGACTGGTGCAAAGCATTAACCGTTGCACAGCTCAAAGCACTTTGGAGTCCAGACAGCAAGATCAAGAAGTGGAAAGAGCTGAATGACGCTTGGCCAGATGAGGCCATCGATCTTTACGGTGCCGATCACGCCTCTGGTACTTTCGATTACTTCACGGAAGCGATCGTTGGGAAGTCGAAATCGAGCCGGACGGATTACACCCCCAGCACCGACGATAACGTGCTCGTGAAAGGCGTCTCGGGAAACAAGTTCTCGTTGGGCTATTTCGGTTACGCCTACTATGCAGAGAACAAGAGCAAGCTCAAAGTAGTTTCGATCGCTGCTGGTGAAGATATTGCGGCAGCCGTTGCCCCGACGGAAGAAGCGATCTTGAGTGGAACCTATAAGCCGCTTTCACGGCCGCTTTACATCTACGTCAATAAAGCGTCGTTGAAGAATCGGCAAGTTGCCGAATTCGTGAAGTACTATCTCAACGATGGCCAAGCGTGGGTGAAGACCGTGCGATACGTGCAGCTTCCGGCGACGGATTTGGACGCTGCAAGAAAGACACTCAGTGAAGCTCTTGCGAACTGAATTGGCTGATAGAAGCAATCCGGCTTCACTGAAAAACGAGTGGAGCCGGATTTAGTCCTTGCTGAAAACGAGCACGATGAAATTGTGCCCTACGAAGACGGCTAGCTCGGAGTCTTGTGTGTCAGTCGCTCAACAGTCACCTTCGATCCTAGTGAAGAATTCCGGTTCATTGACTCGCCGCTTTTCGTGGACGCGAGCTCGCGAACAAGTGATTCGGCTGGTGTTGTTCCTCTGCGGGGCGCTGTCGCTTCTGACAACGGCCGGAATCATCGTCGTCTTGTTTAACGAAGCGATTTACTCTTACGCAGGGACCGCGTTCTTTCAGACGGTGTCAATTACCGATTTCTTGTTTGACACCGTTTGGGCTCCGCAGCATCCGGACAAACCACGGTTCGGTATCCTACCATTGCTGTGCGGAACGTTCGTGATCGCGGGCTTGGGCGGGATTATTGGATTGCCAATTGGCTTAGCGAGTGCGATCTATCTGTCCGAGTACGCGAAGCCAAAGATGCGTCGCATCGTGAAGCCGGTCTTGGAAATTCTCGCAGGAATTCCCACGGTCGTTTATGGGTACTTCGCGTTGGTGTTCGTGACTCCTTATTTGCTTCGTCCGATCTTTCAGACTTGGCTCGGAATCAATGTCGACATCTTCAACGCGTTGAGTGCGGGAATCGTAGTCGGAGTCATGATCATTCCGACTGTTTGCTCGCTGAGCGAAGACGCGTTACGAGCTGTTCCACGAGGCTTGCGAGAAGCGGGATATGCACTCGGCTCGACGAAATTTGACGTCTCCTTGAAGGTGGTTGTGCCTGCGGCCTTATCTGGGATCTTGGCCTCGTTCTTATTGGCAATCGCACGTGCAATCGGCGAAACGATGGCGGTGACGATTGCTGCCGGGCAGCAGCCTCGGCTAACGCTCAATCCGTTTCGCGGTATGGAGACAATGACCGCTTACATCGTCAACATCAGCCTTGGCGATACGGAAGCTGGGTCGATGGAATACAAGAGTCTATACGCCGTGGCGCTCTCACTCTTCGTCATCACCTTGTCGATGAACGTGCTCGCTCAATGGGTCCTAAAACGATTCCGGGAGGTCTACGAATGAACGTCTCGGGAAATCTTCGAGAACCGGCACTCGCCAAGCGGCATCGTATTGGTCAACTCTTTGAGTGGGCCTGTTGCGGATCAACCTGGTTTGGCATGGTCGTGTTGTCGTTGTTGTTGCTGAGTATCGGCTGGAAGGCAATGGCGTGGCCGATACCCGATGCTGATGCCGTTGATCGCGCCGCTGCGACAAAAACTGACGCGAAGGCAAATGCATTGCTGTCGCCTCGCCCGCTGAGTACTCGATTCTTAACGAGTTACGACTCTCGGGTTCCGCAGAAAGCAGGCATCAAAGCGGCCTTGTGGGGAAGCCTGTGGCTTCTCGTGTTCGTGACAATAACGACTGTCCCGGTTGGGGTTGGGGCTGCCGTTTACTTGGAGGAGTATTCAAACGAAGGACGCTGGAAGCGGATCATTCAGGTGAACCTGTCGAATCTCGCCGGCGTTCCGTCGATCGTTTATGGCATCCTAGGACTGACGGTCTTCGTGCGAATGTTTGGGCTCTTTGGACATGACGGAAAAGTGCTCGACTTCAATCTCGGATTTGCAATGTTGTCGATTCCGTTGCCATTTGAACGATCGGTGATTTCCGGCGCGTTGACGTTGTCTTTGTTGGTTTTGCCGACAGTGATTGTTGCCGCTCAAGAAGCATTGCGAGCGGTTCCATCCTCAATTCGCACTGCCTCCTATGCGTTGGGGGCAACTCAATGGCAGACGATCCGGCATCAAGTGCTTCCTGCGGCAATGCCCGGAATTATGACGGGCGTTATCTTGTCGCTGTCTCGTGCGATGGGGGAAACTGCGCCATTAATCATGATTGGGGCGCTGACTTATCTCGCAAAGTGCCCGGGGAAGATCGATAGCCTCTCTGCCGTTTGGCAGCATCCGACTGGCTTGCTAGAAGCACCGTTTGATGTTTTCACATCGCTCCCCATTCAAATTTTCAATTGGGTCTCGCGAGCACAGCCGGAGTACGACCATCTGGCTGCGGCAGGGATTATGGTTTTGTTGGTCGTTCTGATGATGATGAATACGGCAGCGATCTTGATTCGTAATCGTTTTCAACGAAGAACGCAGTGGTAGGTCACATTAGGAGCCATGTCGCATGACGATCATGCAATCGTTTTCCGAACTGATGCACCAACGGCAGCAACGCGAAACCGTGAAGAGGAGTCGGCTTGTGGAGACCGAGACCGAAGTGTCTAAGCTCGACGTCAACAACCTGAATTTCTTCTACGGTGAGAAGCAGGCGTTGTTCGACGTGTCGATGACAGTGCCAGAACGCTCTGTGACCGCCTTTATTGGCCCGTCCGGGTGTGGCAAGAGTACATTCCTACGCACACTCAATCGGATGAACGACATCATTGAGGGGACGCGATTAACCGGGAAGGTGACTCTGGAAGGGCAAGACATCTACGCGTCCGAAGTTGATGTCGTCGCCTTGCGAAAGCGTGTCGGTATGGTGTTCCAAAAGTCGACGCCGTTCCCGAAGTCGATCTTCGACAACGTCGCATACGGTCCAAAAATCGCCGGGCAACGTAATCAGAAAGAGCTACAAGGGATCGTCGAGCAATCGCTGAAGCGTGCGGCTCTGTGGGACGAAGTCAAAGACCGGATGCAAGATTCGGCACTCGCTCTGTCCGGCGGACAACAGCAACGACTTTGTATCGCGCGAGCGCTCGCTACGAATCCCGATGTCTTGTTGATGGATGAACCGGCATCGGCACTTGATCCAGCGTCAACGGCTCGCATCGAAGATCTGATCTTTGAACTCAAGCAGAACTACACGATTGTCATTGTGACTCACAACATGCAGCAGGCCGCTCGCATCAGTGACTGGACGGCCTTTTTCTTCCAAGGCTATCTGATCGAGAAAGATCGGACCCAAAAATTGTTTACGACGCCAAAGAAGAAACAAACAGAAGATTACATCACCGGACGATTCGGATGATGGTGGCGATGGGTTCCTGTTGAGATTTCGTCTCTACATCTGGGATCTCATGAATTCATACTCAAAACACTGAATCTCAAATTTGAAAACTGGTCATGACCATTCATCTCACTCGTGATCTCGGCGTCCTTCATCGCAATCTTCTGTCGATGTGCGCTACCGTTGAAGAGTTGATCCACAAAGCCGTCGATGAGTTGTCTGAGCCGAGTATCGAGCGAGCCAAAGAGCTAGCCAAGCAGGATGATGAGGTCGATCGATTTGACGTCAGCATCGAGGAAGAGTGTCTCAAGATTCTCGCTCTGCATCAGCCTGTCGCGACCGATCTACGTCGGATCACAACCGTTTTGAAAATTACCGGTGAACTGGAACGAGTCGCGGACCTCAGCGTGCATATCGCCGAGCGGGCGTGCGGCTTGGTCAATCAGCCAGATATTGAAGTACCAGAGAAGCTGAAGGAGATGGCTTGTCGCGCGGTAGACATGCTGCATCAAGCGATCGACGCCTATGTCGGACTCGATACACACCTCGCCCGACAAGTTTGTGAAGCGGATGACGTCGTTGACGGCCTCAACCGTGAAATCATTGACGAACTTGTCGATCGAATGAAAAGCAATCCAGAGCTTGTGGAGCCTGCGCTGAACCTATTCTCCGCGTCACGGCATGTGGAGCGGGTGGCGGACCATGCCACCAATATCGCCGAAGACGTTGTGTACCTCGTCGAAGGCGAGATTATTCGCCATCGCGCTCATTTTAGGTAAATCAATTTTGGTCTTCGTATCACAAGCCGCTTGCCTGTGATACGAGAGAATTAACACAAGATTCATCACCTTTCGCCACGACAGCCAACTCAATAACCGCGATAACACTGGCTCGTCCGAGTTCTACAGTTTCCTGGTCCCTCGAGTGCGTGCTCATGTCGAAGCCGAAGATTTTGATCATCGAAGATGAACGATCGCTGATCGAGATTCTGACTTATAACCTCAGCAATGAAGGCTTCGAGGTGCTGACCGCCAGCGATGGCCAAGATGGCTTGAGACGGGCTCAAACGGCAATCCCAGATCTCGTCGTACTCGATCTGATGCTTCCCGGAATGGATGGTCTTCAGGTCTGTCGGCAGCTTCGAAGCGATCCTAAGACACAGGCAATTCGCATTCTGATGCTCACCGCAAAGAGCGAAGAGGTCGATGAGATTGTCGGTTTCAACATGGGGGCAGACGATTACGTCTCGAAACCATTCAAGCTGAAGCCGCTCATTCATCGCATTAAGGCGCTGTTGCGGCGTCCGTCCGTTGAACAGCAATCTGGCGACATCGTTGCCGTCGAAGGGATCGAGGTCGATCGTACAAATCACGTGGCAAAGGTCGATGGAACTGAAGTCCTGCTGACTCCGACTGAGTTCCGTATGTTATGGACGATGATGCGTCGTCCTGGGCGGCCCTACTCACGCAACGAGTTGCTCGATAACGCTCGCGGCGAAGACGCCAACGCCCTTGAGCGGACGATCGACGTCCACATTCGCTCGCTCCGCCAAAAAATCGGCGACAAAGCCCGCTTCATCGAAACCGTTCGCGGCGTCGGCTATCGTTTCAAGACCGACGCATAACACGGTGATCGCCTCGATTCGTTAGCAGTGTCATCAAGGCAACGCTCTTTGTGGCCGATTCGCTTGTTGTTTTGCCCCGAAAAACAAGCCATTGGATGCAATACAAAAGAGGAGTTGCCATGTCGTCGATCGTTCATTTACAGACATCGTTTGTTCGTCGAGTTTGTTGCATCGGAGCAGTGGTCTTCTCCGTGTTTGCACTCCTGCTTGATCTCGCAAATAGCGCCGACCCCGATTGGTCTGGTTTTCGTGGTCCAACCGGCATGGGAATCAGTACGACCAAGGGCTTGCCGGTGACTTGGGGTGAGTCGGAAAACATCGTTTGGAAGACGCCGCTTCCGGGCGCGGGAGCCTCCAGCCCAATTGTGTTTGGAGATCGCATCTATCTGACTTGCTACACAGGCTACTTCGTACCAGGGGAGTCGGGTGGCAGTCGTGACAATCTGAAGCGGCACTTGCTGGCGATGAATCGCAAGGATGGCAAGCTCGTCTGGAACACGCCGGTCGCAGCCAAACTTCCTGAAGAAGAACGGATTCGTGACCACGGCTTCGCTGCAAACACTCCAGCAGCAGATGCCGAGCGAGCCTATGTCTTCTTCGGTAAGACCGGGGTCTTTGCGTTCGACCACAAAGGGAAAGAAGTGTGGCAAGCGGACGTCGGCGTGAAGACTCATGAGTGGGGGACGTCAGCCTCTCCGGTGCTTTACAAAAACCTTGTTTTCATCAACGCCAGCGTTGAAAGCGATTCACTGTATGCCCTGGATCGAAAGACCGGCAAAGAGAAGTGGCGAGCCAAAGGGATTCGCGAATCATGGAACACCCCCGTTCTTGTGACCGCCAAATCGGGACGCAAGGAATTGGTCGTCGCGACTCAAGGAACCGTGTTAGCCTTCGATCCCGACAGCGGTGAGCAACTTTGGTCGTGCAAGACGGATATCAGCTGGTACATGGTCCCCAGCGTCGTGGCTTCAGACGGCATCGTGTATTGCCTCGGTGGCCGATCTGGCACCGCATCGTTGGCGGTTCGAGCAGGTGGCAGCGGTGACGTCACTGAAACTCATCGCCTCTGGACCAGTCCCAAAGGCTCGAACGTCACGTCGCCGGTATTCCTCAACGGGCACCTTTATTGGATGAACGACAGTCGTGGCGTCGCTTATTGTGCGAAAGCCGATAGCGGCGAAGTGCTCTACGAAAAGCGTCTGGAGCGAGCCGACCAAGTCTATGCGTCCGCATTACTGGCTGATGGCCGAGTCTACTACGTCGCCCGCGACGGTCGAACTTTCGTTCTCGCCGCAACACCTAGCTTTGAACAACTCGCCGTCAACAACCTCCGCGATGGAGGCGTCTTCAACAGCTCTCCAGCCGTCGATGGAAACCGCTTGCTGATCCGATCGGACAAATTCTTGTACTGCCTTGGGAAGTAACGCAGATCGCCGGGTTTCTTGGGAACGGGCTGGCTTATGGCAACTCGCCGCTGTCAGCCTGTTTGAACGTAACCTTGCGATAAATCTCGGACAGTGGAATCTGGCATTCAATCGAGTTGAGCTTCAACACCTGATCTAAGCCCACGATCTCGGTCAGTGACCACTTGCCGTCGTCGCCGAGGGCGAAGTGCTCGATCTGAGCAGCCTCTTGATCGACAAGCACGTACTCTCGTAGCGACGTAATTTGCCGATAGTGCTTGAATTTCGTTCCTCGATCGTAGTCGGCGGTTGATTCCGACAAGACCTCAATAAGCACCAATGGATTCAGCAATGTGTCGACGTGATCGTCATCAAACTTTGGGGATCCGCACACAACGACGACATCGGGGTACGTGTAAAGTCCACTCGGAATCCGCACCCGCATGTTTGTGGCGTAAACTTCCTCTGTCCGGCATTTGAATTGCCGCGTCAACTCACCACAGAGATTACCGGTGATCAAGTTATGCACGCGGTTCGTCGCGGGCATCGCGAACATCTCACCCTTGAGATATTCACTCCGAAACTCCGTCTCCCGTTCAATGGCGAGGTATTCCTCAGCGGTCAATCGCCTCTCATTTCCACACTGAACTCGGCACGTGTGCGTTTCCATCCGTCACTACTTCCTCCAAGAATGCGTTGACGCTCTAAATCAAATCACGAAGTTAATCAGACAAAATCTCTCCGAGGATGTCCGGGGTGAATATTGCATTTTGCCAGCCTTCTCCGAATTGCTCACCGATCACGACAAGTCCGAGAAGTTCAACAGGATTTGTCGCGCTATAGCGGTCGCCATTTTTTTCCGCTTGCCAGTCATTCAAGCCGTCTTCTGTTTCCGGAGAATCAACCACCAAGCGATATCCCTTCGCCTTTAGCACTGAAAGCGCGGGGTTGAATGTGTTTCCAGAAATTCGAAGTTGCATTTAAGCCGTTTGCTCCAATTTGAATGCATTCTGTGCAAGACGCGTGGACGTCAAATGCAACACCCCGACTGCAGGAGGCAGCCGGGGTGTGAGATTTCAGAAAAGCATCTTAGCGTTCTTCTACAGCCCCTTGCTGATGATCAGCTTCAGCAGGTCGCCGACGCGGTTGCTGTAGCCCCATTCGTTGTCGTACCAGCTCACGAGCTTGAAGAAGCGGTTGTTGAGTTCGATCCCGCTCCCTTTGTCGAAGATCGACGAGGCGTTGCAGTGGATGAAGTCGGTGCTGACCACTTCGTCTTCGGTGTATTCGAGGATGCCTTTGAGATAAGTCTCGCTGGCCTTCTTCATGGCGGCGGAGATCTCGGCGTAGCTCGTTTCCTTGACGGTCTTCACGGTCAGGTCCACGACCGAAACGGTCGGGGTCGGGACGCGGAAGGCCATGCCAGTCATCTTGCCCTTCACTTCGGGGCAGACCAACGCGACCGCCTTCGCGGCTCCGGTAGCGGACGGGATGATGTTTTGAGCGGCGGTACGGCCACCTTTCCAGTCCTTCTTGCTCGGTCCATCGACCGTCTTTTGAGTCGCTGTGTAGGCATGAATGGTCGTCATCAAACCTTCTTCGATGCCGAACTCTTTCAGCAGAACATGCACAACAGGAGCGAGGCAATTGGTCGTGCAGCTCGCGTTGGAAATAATGTTGTGCGCCTTCGGATCGTACTTGTCGTGGTTCACGCCCATGACGATCGTGACATCTTCGCCCTTGGCCGGTGCCGAAATGATGACCTTCTTCGCACCGGCAGTGATGTGGCCTTTGGCCTTTTCGGCTTCGGTGAAGAGGCCGGTCGATTCGATAACGATATCGACGCCGTATTGCTTCCACGGCAGATCGGCCGGGGACTTCGCGCTGACGACGGCGATGTCCTGACCGTTGACGACGAGCACGTCATCTTCCGCTTTGTCCGGGCTGGACTTCTTGCTGCTGACCGTTCCGTTGAAGCGGCCTTGAGTCGAATCGTACTTCACCAAGTAGGCCAAATTGTCAGCCGGGACAATGTCGCCGACGGCAACGACTTGCACCTCTTTGCCAATGAGACCTTGCTCAACCATCGCTCGAAACACCAGCCGCCCGATGCGGCCGAACCCATTGATCGCAACTTTCACCACAACAAATCTCCTTGAGACAAAACGTTTTAAATGATCCAAGCGCTGCTGAATCGGGCGGGAGTCTAGTTGCGTCTCAGGTGTTTTTCCATTCTTCGACGCGAGGCCATAGATCACCACTGATGCGTGCTACTTCGCAAGACACACGCCAATAGAATGCGTTCATTTCGCGACAGGTTGGTCGCGTTCTAAATGGATTCGCGAACGGAGCCCACCAAGTTCAAACGTGATGCCAAAGTTCGCTTTCGCAAATGGAAGGAGCAGGGCAGGGGAGGGTGCTGGCATTTTCGGAGAACTAGGTGAGCCAAAGACAGTGGACTCCATTGTTTGCCACTCGTCGTTCCAAACGTATTTGCCTCCGCCGGGGCAAATCAGTTCTACACCCCACACGCGGCGATGAACTTCAATGGGGTCGCGATCGGGAAAGCGGCGTTTCCATTCGTTGAGGATCGGGAGATTGTTCCACGAATTTGTCTGCGCCATTTGGCGAAGATCGACATCCCCGAAACTCCACAAGAAATTGCTCAACTCTCGATCAAATTGAAGTGCCATGCTTTCGCCAAGCCAACCGTTGGCTTGCCCTGCTGGCTTCGCAATCTCAATCGTCGTCGTCTTCTCTGGCGTATCTGGCAAAGTGGTGGATTTGGCATCGGCGGGCTTCTCGTCATCTGGCTTAATGGGGTTGCGGGCGAGTTCTCGTTCGATGGCACGCTTGATGACGTTTTCGTTGGGCGTCAGG
>Ga0256309_1000212_pt1 | contig 11938 bp, 1 predicted proteins | sample ColtaT_FD_183678 | JGI IMG/M metagenome (GOLD analysis project Ga0256309, IMG submission 183678) | Metatranscriptome of freshwater microbial communities from Columbia River, Oregon, United States - Colum_Colum_RepA_8d (Metagenome... | ecosystem: Environmental > Aquatic > Freshwater > River...
TGTCGCTCGAGGGAAGTTCTTCCTGCGTCGGGTTATGTTTCGGATGTTGGGGCTCCTAGGACATTCCAAATCAATTTCCGCGGCTTCACTTCGAGCGCTGTGTGGATCCATACTATCGTCGATAACAACCTCCCTCGGTGCGATTCCAAGGGCTTACCTGACAGCACACACTGCTACGGTAGATTCGAAACGCTAAGAGAACACCTCCTCTCCATGGATGGTGTTTCTGACGTAATTATTGCAAGTAATTCGACTACTGGTAGACTATGTCCTGATCTTAGTAACTCGCCCAATACAAACGCCGATCTGAATCCGATGTTTGCTACGACAATTACGTTTGTCCGCGCGTCACCATCCACGAAGTCGATGGTTTCGGTTTTGGCGAATAATAAAGTGAAGAGCGAGATTGCTGGTGGGTCGAGTGGCGACGTGCCTTTACTGCGCTTGGTCGCCACCGCCTCTCTCGGCCCCGCCACCACTTTGCGTTGCGCAGAGACCCTACGAGGGAGTACAATGTCTGTATCCGAGGTCCAAGAGATCACTTTCTCACCAGTAGGTCTACCATACACAGTGCCGAAGTTAGAGTACACTGGTTTTTTCTTCCTCAAATACCTTGCAAATAGTGCAATAGTACCGACCAATGCCTCTTCTTCCAGTTTGCAAATGCTGTAATGGAGTTGATCTCCGCTAAAAGTGGCGTCACTGTTACTCGATTCGACTTCACCGATAAGTCAAGGTCTTGGAGAATTACCTTCCCATCCTCATTTGGACGCGCGAATTTGATCCAATCCGACCGGAACAGAGTCCTCTCTCTCGAAGCAGACACTTGGTCTGGAGCGTCGAGCCTACCAGGGTTCTCAAACACCATCGCATCGCGTAGAATAGTTGCAGGATTCTTCCCCGCGAAGGGCTCGGTTCAGCTCAAAGTATTCCTCAAGACTGATACGTTCACAAGTTTCACCGTTGACCTCGATATCAATGGCGATGGAAAGGACCTAGAGCAGCAGCTGCGCGTTTTTGGAAACGGACAGCTGCAGTTCGCTTCTGTTAAGCCAATTTCCCTGGCATTAACAAAGAAGTCTTGGATGATAGAATTTCACAAGTCTTCAAATGTAAATGCCATCAAGGTGTCAAGCAAGGAGAATATCTTCGTACAAGAGCCTCAGTGTGCATTGGTAATGAGTGCTAAAGCGCCAGCCGCGGTTGGTCCGTCTCATCTGTACGAAGCCACGAACGTTAATGATATGGACCAATACATTAGCACGCCATGTCAGTTCCCTTTCTTAATCGGGAGCGAGGAATACTCTACTTGTATCACGGAAGCCGCCCTTAGTATGGTTAGTGATATCGCGATCAAGTCCTTCTATCAAGACCTCGTGATATCTGCTTGCTCCGCTACATACGACTTCAATACTGATCGCAAGGGTGGTCTCTGCCGACCCTGTAGTAGCAGCAGCAGTGGCAGTGGTGGTGGTGGTGGTGGCGCAGCGTGGGCTGATCCTTCAGTCCAAGTGATTGCTCTCAGTCCGACCATTCGACTTTCGGGCACGATGACTGATCTCAACCTCATGTTAAAGCAGATTGTGTACGTGTCCTCGACCCATACCGACGTGAAACCTTCTTCTCGGCGGGAACGAGGTCGAATCGACGACATCGTCACTGTGGCGGTTTGGCGATCGAGTGATGCGATACTGGAGGCCAACCACAACCCGCCGTCAGTTGTCGATCTTGACTACGGTATCAAAGTTATCTCGGCTCCTCTGATAATATCCCCACCTGCGAAGTCGTTTGTATTTGAGGATCTTTACGCGCTGCTCCCGCCCTTTGTGCTACAGGAGGCTCGATTCGGCCGCGGTGTCGGTGTCAGTCGGAATAATCAGCTATCGCCATTCGACGTACTGGTTAATGTCTCCGTTTCATCCGGTGCATTGTCGTTCCTCGGCTTGCCTAACAATGAAAAAAAATCCCAGGACAACAATGCTCTAAACTTTCTTAATCTATCAAGTACCACTGCAACTGGAGCTGTCGTATACTCGTCTACATTCGGAAGCCGTTTGTCCTTTGTAGGAAAGCTCGCAAGTGTCAACCGCGCATTGTCATCGATGGTGTACCAGCCGGCATCTGATAGAAACTCAGTAGTGAGCAACCCGAAAGGCGTGCGATCATCGCTACAGAGGATTAAGTTCATTACTGGAGCTCGCAAGGAGATCCAAGATATAACCATAAGAGCAGCTGGGAACTACCCCATCTTGATTGATGACATTGACAATAGTTACTTTAGATTGGGCTTGAATTGCTCGAAGATTACGAGTATAACCGTACCAGAGCCAAACCCCGTATCTATGCGAATCAAGTCGAACGCCGAGTCGAGCTTCGTTGCAGATCAAATTCGCTTGCTGGTACTCTACTGTTTCGGCCTGGAGTTCAAGGAAGCTACTCAAGGTTCAAATAATCCTGAAAAGGAGGTAATCATCTCCGTGTCTAGTGGTAATAACGACATTACCTCGGCCACATTCGGCAATAATATTGCTTGGCGAGTGGAAATCTCATTAGATCATTGGGCGCTTAAACTCTCGGATGGGAGGTTTCCTCGCTTCTATGTTATCGACAACCAGGTGACCACAATCGCCCCAAGTATTATGCAGGCGGCCTTGCCTCGCGGCGTCCCTCAAGTGACTATCGATGTGCAGCGATCTGGCGATAACGTCCCCTCCGGATCGTTTAGATTGCGATACGGGAATGAATGGACTATTAATTTAGCAACAAATGCGTCAGCAACTGACGTTAAGTCTGCTTTAGAGGCGATGTCGTCCGTTCACGAAGTTAATGTTGTTCGGGAAGTGTTGTTTAATTCAGTTTTTGAAATTATTGGATACCAGTTCGATTTCGAGTTTGCCAACAATTTGAACTGGGGTATCATTTCTCCTACAGCTTCTATCAGTAAGACAAGCAACTATTACAACATTCCAAGAATTGGCTCTAGTTCAATAGCGTTTGGTGAGATAGAAAGCCTCGACTTGGACTCTGACCTTGTAAAAGGGGTCGGCGTCGAAGCCACTGTAACAGTAGTTGATTCGGGATATGTGCAACCTGAGGTTCTTTCGGTCGTTGCTGTCCGTCTCGACAACGACGAGCTCATCTCGCGTTCGACTACCCCTATCTACATCCTTCCTCTTCGCGACTTGCCAATGTTCAAAGTGAATTTTACGTCCATCTCAACCTCGAACGAGACACACGCTCTGTACAAGACAGACGAGGACTCTTCTCTAAACATCCAAGGCCTTTCGCTGCAGTCGATTGACGGAGTCATTGTCGACTCTACCCCTGGCCTCATCTTCACCTTAAACATCTCTGCTCTTTTCGGCGACGTTAATGTCTATTTTAGCAGAACGCCCTCGCCCACAGAATCGACTCAAGTGGTTTACTATGAGAGTCTACGAATTTGGTCAATCGCAGGTGATCTGGACGGATTGAATCGCGTTCTATCACACATTACTTTTACACCTACTGAGAACTTTTTTGGCTCTGCCAAAATTGTTCTTTTGCTAAGCGACAACGTGTCTGGCTTGGTGCGGCCATTCACTATCATTGTATCAGTTTTCCCAGTAGCAGATGCACTCTCGCTATCCGTCTCTTCGGCTTCGTACTCGTTTAAGTGCAATTCCCTAGTTGCTCTCCCCGGCATCACAATAAACGATCCCGACAGCATGAATTTCAATCGCGCTAGCAACCAACAAAAGCTAGTCGTTAAAGTATCTGCATCGATGGGTAAACTCCTCGTCCCAACCCTAAGAGAATCGACGAGTCGCGCTGAGTACATTCCTGTCTCGTGGTCATCTGAGTCTGCAATCGTGGTGTCGGGCAGCGAGCTGATGGTGAACAACGTCTTGAAGTTCCTAAGATTCGTTGGTGATAGTAACAGTACCATTTCAATAACCGCCAGCGCCGGCCCTCGTGCCGCACCCACTGCAACTATTAACATGATCGCGATTTCTGAGCATTCGACACCGACTTTTGGAGTTGAATTCGCGAACCACGGTATGTACAAGATATATGAAGATTCGTCCCTACTGTTTGAAGGTGTCAAGCTGATCCCTCTCAAGCCACTTACCGCCGGTCAGCAGGGTGTTATCGAATTTGTAGCTTCCTGTGAAGTAGGCTCCTTCATGACATCCCTAGAGTTGGAGGCTGATGGTAGTAGCAGCAGCAGCAGTGGCGGCGGCGCCGTCGAAGTACTTTCCGAGGGCTCCGTTTTGCATATCCGATCGAACTCAGTCGACGCCCTAAACCGCTCTTTATCGCGCATGCTGTTTACCCCACCCAAAGAATTCAGCGGTTCTGTCGCGCTTGAGGCATCTCTGTTCTATGCTGGAGACGTGTATGAGAGTCTTGCGATGGTGTATATTGAGCCTTTAGATGACCCTCCAGTGATCAAGGCAAATCCGCCTACAGAGTCTATTTCATCCTTAATCTTGCTAAGTAAGATCTTTGGCGTTACTGATCACGATGATGTGCGTTCTGTACAAGTTTTTATAACAACTGGCGCCGGAAGGCTCAACTTGATTTTGAATTCCGATGTGCTCGGAATTCAAAGCTTTGTGTTCGATTCCGAGAAGAGCTCGAAAAATACGATCGTTTTCAGTTGCTTGCCTTCATCAGTCAACGAGGTACTGCGGTACATCGACTACTTTCCCCCCGCGCATTTCTATGGTGAGGACACGTTGCGTTTGAGAATCACTTCCGCCGGGTCGCCGTCACTTGCAAGTATTGCCAAAGCGTCATCAGCGGCGGCGTCTTCTGACTCTGTTCACGCACTCGGTAGGGCTACAGAGAGCACTGTTGTGATTAAAGTCGATACGGGATCTGCTCTCATGGCCGTTTGCCCATCCAAGATAGCGATGGATGAAGATCAAATCGTCAAACTTGGCTTCTGCTCTGTCATTTACAACCCGCAGTTATCCATACATTCGTCTGTCATTCCATCGAATTTGATTGTTGCATTATCTTCAACTTGCGGCGAATTTTACATCTCCCAGGTTGCAGAACTATTGAAATTGGAGTACCGTATAATTAGTACAAATTACACGCAGTTCCATAGCGTCCTAGGTAACGACGATTCCTCTTCAGCGTCCTCTTTCGATGGTACGATGGGGTTAGGGTTAGGGTTAGGGTTAGGGTTGGGTACGTATGTCCTGGACGTATCATCTGCGGATGCATCTCGTCTTTTGTCTCTTGTTAATTTCAAACCGAAACAGGACTACAATGGAAACTGCTCGATTAATCTAGACTTGCGTACTACTTTCAACCCCATTATGTATCTAGATGCGAGCAATAAGATAGACAATGTCAATAGCTTCTCTGCTGAGCTTAGCAACTCGACGGCCATTGCAGTGAGTCTCGCCGCCATCAATGACCCTCCTGTGATTGAAGCTCCCGCGTCGGCCGACGTCTTTGGATCGTGGAACATGACTTCGATCGTTGTAAGTGATGTCGATATATCCGAGTCTTACTTTGGATGGCTGTTGGTCAACGTTAGCTCTGACTTTGGCAGTATTCAATTCGCTTACGATAAAATTAGCGAGTCATCGTCGTCATCATCGTCGTCATCGTCGTCGTTATCTGGAGATTATGTCCTCATCGACGATGGTGCACGATCAAACAAAGTGCAGTTGATTGGTACGGGCAGCAGCATAACTCGCATCTTCGCAACTGGGGCTATTGTATACTACCCCGTTGTTCGCGACGAGGCTGCTAACGTTGACTCAACTGTAAAAGACAGGGTTGCAATCGTCGTCAGTGACAATGGATTCAGCGGTCGGAATACCACTGCTGGAGATAGTGCCACTGCTGTCGTCATCCTTGCTGTCGCACTGCCTCGCCAGCCACCCTCTATCTCCACTCGGATGCCTCGATCATCATCAACATTATCATCAACAGCAACAACAACAACCACAACGTCGTCTTCGTCGATGATAATACCGGCGATAGTTGGTACAGAGGATGTCGTTGCATCGTTCGGAACGGATCTCTTTTTGAATCGTGGCACTTTGCTCTCTAGTGACGTCGTTAACTTGACTTTCAAAATTGCTTCATCGTCCGGTCAGTTTGAAGTAGAAAAGAGCAATGATTTGCTCAAACAAATATCTTACAGCACTGATAACATTTCAGATATTACGTCGATTTTGACTATGAAGGGCGAGATCCGTAAGCTAAACGAGGTATTGGAGCTTATCTCCCTGCGCCCTCAACTCAATGTAAATTTCGATTTGTTAGTATCGGTAACGATTTTAGATGCATCTGACATCAATATTCTCTCTACTGGCTCTATTCCTATCTTTCTGTTACCCGTGAACGACTTTCCTCGAGTAAACTCAGAGGTGGACTCTATCACCGTGCATTCATCTGAGGTGCACATCTCGTTGTCCAGGTTCAACCTGGTACTTGAGGACCCAGATATCGTCGACAAGCTCGATTGTAGCTATATCGATGTTATAAGCGTCTCCATCGAGTCAGAATGTGGCGCTCTGAATGTGTATCGCAATTCCCTGTTGCCATTGTCTTACGAGGCAGACTTATTTTCGATTTCTAAGGATTATCCGATATATGCGAGGGCGAACATCTGTTCCTCCACAATACCATCGGTGAGCAACTCCAACAACAACAACAATAATAATAACAATAACAGCAGCAATTTTTATTCGTTTGCACCTATTGGATACCGCAAAATCGGCATTTCTGGATGTATTCGCGATATTCAGAATTCGCTCGAGTCGTTAACTGTAACGCATGACTCCTCCTCGACTGTCTCGACTGTGACTGTGACTATATCCGATCAAGGAGACATAGACTCTAGATCTACAGGGAGTTCACCACTTAGCTCTTCCAAGTCACTGTCGATCAACGTCGTATCAGATGCAGCACTTGCGTTGAACACACTTCAGCTCATAGAAATTGACGAGGGTTCCTCTATCTGGGGGTCCCAATTCAGCTTTGATTGGGAGAATTTTGCAGCGCCATCCTCGACGGCTGCTGCTGTTATTGCTATTGGCGATGTCGTCACTGTGGAAATCCAAATATCTTCTCGAGTCGAAATTGAATATCCTACCCAAATAATACTTAAGCGCAGCGGTGATGGTAATGATGATGATGTTGTCATATCAAGCAGATTGAACGACTCTTATGTTGCTATTACCGGGCCTATGTCGCTTGTGCTTCAGTCGCTTCAGAACGACCTGATCATCAAACCCCACGAAGTCTTCCATGGCGTCCTGACCATTACATTCTCCGTCACCTCCGGCCAGCATAATGATCTTAGCTCTACAACCTCTACTACTGTAGCCATCGACGCTGTCAACAGGCCACCAGTAGTTGCATTCCATGGAGCAGTAGTCACTTCCGATTGGAGCTCTTTTAGTACCCCAGAAGACACTGAGTTTCATATCCATATCACAATGTCCGATCCTGACTTGGATTTCATTCTTTTTTTCTGATCCGATTCACGATCCTGGTTATCTGCACCTCCCAAACACGATTAACTCAGTCAACTACATATCTGTGAAGGTAAATAGTTCCAATTGCTACATCGCGTTCTCTACTGACAATTTGCAGTCCAACAGACAATATTTCAGCTACATAGATCGTGCAGTTCCGTACGCCAAGGTAAATGAATTCCTCGCGAATCTTAGCTATACACCTCATATGGATTTCGTAGGAGCAGCTAAAGTCAGTTTCACTTTTGACGATCGAGGTAATCTTGGAGCCGCCGCTACACCTTCACTTTGGGTGACTCATACAATTGTAGTCGATGTGAAGCCTGTGAACGACCGTCCAACAATCGTGACATCTCAAACAGTGTTCATCACTCAAGAGGACACCGCACTTCGTCTCTTCGATGGTAATTCGAGAACAATTGTTGTAGCTGATGTCGACGATGTCAATCACAACTCGTTGTTTGAGGTCAAGATATTCGTATCCAATGGTCTAATCGATGTGTTCCAAAGTAACTACTCCGACTACATCGCCTTCACACACAGGAAGATCATCGGTGAAACCATTCCGAGTGGATTCGCCGACGGCATAGTAATTAATGGCGTCTTGTCCGAGATCAATAAGGCTCTTAAGCTGCTTGCCTTCACACCGTCGTTGAATTTCGTCGGTGATGTTGTGCTAGACATTTCGATCTCAGACCCTGATTCGAGTGTCGCTTCACGCCGTTGCTATATCTCTATCACCCCAGTTGCAGACGATCCAGGGATTGCACTCGATCCCGCATTTCAAGGACAGTTTAATGTCTCTCAGGACGCTGTCTTTTCCCTAAGAGGCATCAGCTTGGCCGATGTCGACTTTGACTCTAGAGATCGGCATCGAGGGTTAGGGTTAGGGTTAGGGTTAGGGTCAGGAAGAACGAGCTTTAGCGATTTCGCTTCGGTCCCGTTATTGGCGTCGGTCGGTATGATGCATGGAGGCGAGCTGTCGGTGCAGACGGTATCGGTTGATGCGGGATATGTAGACGTAGTGCATACTGTCGAACTCTTCACCACCAGATACAGAGTTTCCGCCAATTCGGGTACTTTCAAGCTATCATTGGACCTGAATGCAGCTTCTTCATACAGGCCATGTGTATTCGAGAGTACTTCGATATACTATAATGCAGTTACTTCTGTAGACAAAGAGGTTGATGGATTGTCTATTCAAGGTGCAGGCTTGGGTCAAAGCATGCAGGCTAAGATCGATCGCATGCTCAGAGAAAGTGGACATCCGCTCTTAGCTGGAGTTACAGTTTCTGTATCTGAACATATCTTGGACAAACTAGGCGCTCCATTCGTAGGTCCGAACCACTTCATCTCCGACACCAATGTAACATCACACTACCATGTCGACAGACGGTGGCGCATCACGTTCTTGAATGCTACATTTGACATCCCTGCAATGACAGTATCGCAGCAGAATGTTGCTTGTGGCGCTGGCTGTTTGGCAAGTCTCAAAGTAAGAGTGTCAGTTCCTAGAGTTCCAATCACCGGATTCTTCCGTCTCTTTCTCGGCGAAGCAGTGTCGGACTGGTTGCCAGTTGATATCACATCGGAGAATATGGCCGATGAAATCGAGAAATTCAACTCGGTCCTCTCTGTATCTGTCGTTCGATCAGCGCACAAGATGAATACTGGATATTCTTGGACCATCACGTTCTTCGCAATGGAGGGCAGCAATAATGGATTCGTCCCGAAGATGATACCCGATGGATCTAGATTATTCGGTGAGACTTTCCTCAATACTCCCGATTCAGGCCCAAAGCCTTATAAATTTGAGCCAACAGTTACTGTGGCTACGGTTAGTGAAAGCAAAGGGAAGGTTCGTGTGACCGAAGTTTCAACTCATGCCATCCACGTCAATGAAGTAGTTGAGTTCCAGCTTCACACCGACAGGCAGCAAGACTACCAGATGGAGTATTTTTTCATTGACGTCTGGAACAATGATCCAGCTTGCGCCTTGACCGACTCGCGCCGGGACCTAGACATAGCATTTTCAACTCGCGTTCCCACTGAGCAAGACACCGATAAAATGGGTTACTGTTCAAGCTATATCGGTCCGATATACATGAACACCGTGTCTATGGCGATGCAGGAAGCAGGCGGGCCGGATCACTTCCAGCCGTCTTACACCAATAAGAACGAGTTCTCCGGTGTATCTCCACCGCACGCTCATAAATCAGGCACTGGCTATACAACTAGTGAGACCGCGATTGGTGCAAATCAAGGGGAGTCAATGGAATCGATGATCTACCGTATACCATTCTTCAAAGATTTTGCGGATAGTGTTGTCGTAGAGAAGTCCATCATTCAAGGAAAGATCATAAACCCAGGATCGAGCACTGGCGATAATAAAAACACTCACGTGTCTTGGAAGGTAACATTCGTAGGCGCCACTCCCGATAGCTGGTCTTTCTCTCTCTCCCCCTGGAGGATGCGCAATGGCACCGTCTGGGGTAGGCACGCGCCGAACTCATTTTTCTCTGAACTCGACATAGTCGAGCAGAACCAAACGCATTCTGACTGGATAATATCTGGACAGGCAGGGCAATGGTTTTTTGTTCAAAACCCTCCATTAAATAAGTGGGAGCGCAATGCCCGAGACAATAGATGGGTAATTAAGAACTCTGAGAAAGGGGTTGCCCATAGTGAGGTGATAATCAATAGACTTGTCAAACCAAACATTGTGTCTGGCTCGTACCGCCTGTCTTATGGTGGATATTCGACGCGGCAGCTACGTTCGGATGCATCATCCTCAGAGGTGGAGAGTGCTCTCATGGCCCTACCATCGATCCGCGATGCTTCCTTGAATATGGGCCGTGTGCGGGTTGGACGAAGAGGTCCGAGTTTGGAGAGAGGGTATCGTTGGCTGGTGGCGTTTGAGGAGGAGGTTGAACATACATTTATGCTGTCTCCTGTCATTGAAGGGTCGGGTGATTTAGGGGGCTTGGGCTCTTACATATTCGTCACTACTCTTCGGAACAGCTACCCTGATTTCGGTCTTAGACTCAGTAGGGGTATCTCCGGCGTCGTAAATGCGTTAGAGGACTCATCATCGTCTCTCTTCGACTGGCATAAGACTCTGCTCCTCAAGGGCAGCTCTATGACTTTGGCCGCCGCTCTGAACGGTATTCAATACGCGCCAAGCCTTGATTGGTACGGTACTGCGAAAATGGTGATAAGAATCATTGATACCGACGTACTTAATACGAGACACAATATAGACGTGTCGAGTAGTGTTGTTAATAACCAGTTGCCATTCCAGAGCATTTACAATTCGATAAACCCGTTGGTTGTCGTACCGATAGAAGTCCTCCCTGCATTCAAGCCCCCAAAGATCTTGTTCAGAAACACCGCTATTAACAGCGACAATACGACTATTACTGCAATCGAAGATACCGACTCATTACTGGGCAATGAGCGAAACTACGTACCGGATGGCAGGTCGGCCTCCAACAACTATGACTTCGAAATCAGCCAATGGCGTAAGATGCAGGCAGCCCGCGGCAATTCGGACGCAGAAACCGGACGTGTGTATGCAGACTCTCAAGGTGATACTCAAGGTACACAAGGGTTCTCTGAAAAGAACCGTGTTATTGATCGAATCGGCGTTGAGGTTTTTGATGCCAACTCGGGTGCTGCGATCTACGACGTCACTGTCTCTGTGAAGCGAGGATTCGTTAGCGTTCAGCGTGGAAAACCTTTGGACGATCGGAGCAGCTTCGTAGACGCCACTGTCGATTCGCACAAAGTGCCCATTCGGGCCTATATACCTGCTAATCTCTCCTCGGGACGCCATTCCGAGCCCAGCAAATCGCTTCAGTTCAGAGGCAGTATCCAGGATGTGAATCTAATTCTCGCTGGCTTGAAATATCGAACTCCATTTAACGGAAATGGCAAGGACTTTATCACTGTCAATGTTACTCGCGAAACTACCGACTTAAATTTTGTTACTATTAATGCACCCGCTATTTTTAGCTCAAGTGGTATCATTACTGTTGACATCGTACCCAAAAACGATGCACCTACTATCTTCTTAGATAAGGTGGCCGTGGGTACATTATACGACAACGAATTAACGTGGCCTGTCAGGTGGATTGAGCTAGACGAAGATCCTGCGACTCCTTTATTCCTCGGTGACACTATTTTTATTGATGACGAAGACTTTCACGTCAATAACTTTGATTTTGATATTGACACATTTGACACTATTGCTAATGATCTGAACCGAACGTACAAAGACGTTATTCCGGATGACTTGATATACTTCTCAGTGGAAGTCTTTAACGGAAGGCTATCGATGTCGTCCACATACAACCTAAAATTCCTGAATAACAAGTCGAGCATCGACATCGACTATGGAGGCCCTTATCCAAACAAGGACGTGTACTCTCTGCACACGAACGTGCACA
>Ga0256309_1000221_pt1 | contig 11794 bp, 9 predicted proteins | sample ColtaT_FD_183678 | JGI IMG/M metagenome (GOLD analysis project Ga0256309, IMG submission 183678) | Metatranscriptome of freshwater microbial communities from Columbia River, Oregon, United States - Colum_Colum_RepA_8d (Metagenome... | ecosystem: Environmental > Aquatic > Freshwater > River...
AGCGTCATCGCCTGACCCCATCTGTCGGACACTCTGTCCAATCTGGGTGTTTGATTATTCAAAACGCCCTTGCTAACGTCGGCAAAACCCAGCTGGCGTATTGACCGGCGGGATATGAACACGACTCGCCGTCATGAGCGGCCGGGCAGCTGGAGGAGAGAGGTATGCAGGATCAAGGATCGCCTGTGCCCGCGGTTGCGGCGTCGATGTTGCCGCTACAGCGTCTGTACGCGCACGAACGAGAGCGTCCCAACGCGATGTACCTGAGCCAGCCGCTGGCCGACGGCAGCGTGGTCGAGTTCAGCTGGGCGCAGACCATGGACCAGGCACGGCGTCTGGCAGCCTACCTGCGAAGACAAGGCTGGCCGCCCGGCACGCACATCGCGCTGCTCGGCAAGAACAGCGCCTGGTGGTTCATCGCCGATTTCGCGATCTGGATGGCCGGGCACGTCAGCGTGCCGCTGTATCACACGCTCAACGCAGCCTCGATCCGTCAGATCATCGATCACTCCGGCTGCCGCGCCTGCTTCGTCGGTCGGCTCGATCAGCCCGGTGTCGTCGATGACGGCCTGCCCGATGGATTGCCTCGTATCCGGCTCCGCGATGCCGCCGCGTCGGTATCCGGCGCCGACTGGGATGCGATCCAGCGCGATACGCCGCCGATGACCGACAGCCCGCTGCGCGATGCAAGCGAGGTCGCGACGATCGTCTACACCTCGGGTACGACCGGCATGCCCAAGGGCGTGATGCACTGCTTCGGCACGCTCGGCCTGGTCAGCTCGATGACGACGCGGATGTTTAGCGCTACGGCTAACGAGCGCCTGATCTCCTACCTGCCGCTGGCGCACATCGCCGACCGCGGCTTCTGCCAGCTGGCATCGGTGCAACTCGGCTGCTGCGTGTACTTCGCGTGGGGTGTCGAGACTTTCGTCGCCGATATGCACCGTGCCCGGCCGACGTTGTTCTTGTCGGTGCCGCGCCTTTGGACCAAGTTTCAACAAGGCGTCAGCGCAAGAATGCCACCGGCACGGCTGGCGCTGCTGCTCAAGCTGCCGCTGCTGCGCGGCTTGATCCGGCGCAAGATTCTGCGCGGCCTGGGGCTCGACGCGGTACGCGTCGCGTTTTCCGGCGCTGCACCAACACCGCCGGACCTGTTCCGCTGGTATCGCGCGCTCGGCATCGAACTGCTCGAGGTCTACGGCATGAGCGAGAACTTCGGCATCTCGCATTGCGGCCGCGTCGGGCAGTTCCAGGCCGGCTTGATCGGCCCGCCTTGGGACGGCGTTCACGCGAGGATCAACGCTGGCGATGGCGAAGTGCAGGTGCGCTCGCCGGGCTCGATGCTGGGCTATTACAAGGCCGAAGCGCTGACCCGCGACGCGTTCACCGACGACGGCTATCTGAAGACCGGTGATCGCGGCGAGATCAGTCGCGACGGCCAACTGAAGATCACCGGTCGCATTAAAGAGCAGTTCAAGACCAGCAAGGGCAAATTCGTAGTGCCCGCACCGATCGAGAACCGCCTCAGCTCCGGTGGACGAATCGAAGCCTGCTGCGTGACCGGCGGCGACGAACTCCCCTCGCCGCTGGCGCTGGTGATGTTGTCAGCGGACGAGCATGCGCGCTGCCTGCGCGACGCCGATGCACGACTCGAAACGCAAGCCTGGCTTGAACAGCGGCTGGCCGACACCAATGCCGAACTGGATCGCCACGAACGGCTCGTCTGCCTGGTGGTGACGGCAGAAGCCTGGACCGTCGAGAACGGCATGGTGACGCCGACGATGAAGGTCAAGCGCAACGAAATCGACGCGCGCTACAAGCGACACGTAGCGAACTGGTGTGCCGAAAAACGCCCGGTGATCTGGGCACAGGCCTCAAGCTAATCGCGAGAACGTCCGCAGCACCTCGCCAAGGCGCGGCGCTTTGCCGTACGCGCCGGCGTGTTCCGGGAGAGCATCGATGAAGTGCATGACGACGGTCGTCTACAAAGCGGTGGTCGGGCTCAGCATGGCCCTGCTGTTGGGGCACGGGGCGCAAGCCGTGGAATTGGAACTGCCGTCGATAGGCGGCAATGCCGTCGACGGTGTGCTCAACAGCACGTTCACGGCCGGCGTCGGCATCCGCATGGAAAAGCCGAGCGACGATCTGATCGGCAAAGGCAATCTGGATCCGACGGTCTGTGCCAATCCGTTTCAGGGATGCCAGGGCCTGTTTCGCGAACAGTCAGCGCCGGCACGGCGGATCGCCAATGCGCGCGGCGCCGCCGGTATGAACGGCGACGACGGCAACCTGAACTATCGCCAGTACGATGTGTTCCAGGCTCCGCTGAAGCTCGATTCGGACCTGACGTTGCGCTGGGACGAGTTCGGCTTCTTCGGACGCGTGCTGGCGTTCTACGACGTCGTCAACAACGACTTCAATCAGCGCCACGCCAACCGCATCACGCCCGAGAATGCCGATCGTGTTGCGCGCAACGGCACGTTCATCCCGGTGCCGCTATTGCAGAGCACGATCGGCGCACTGCCGCCGGCGCTGCAGCAGTTCGTCGGCGGGATTCCGATTGCGGCCGGCCGCTACTACGGCGGCGCCGAAGCGGCGCGCACGCGACGTGACGACGGCGAAACGCTGCGGCAAATCGGTACCGACATCCAAGCGCTCGAAGCCTACTTCTTCGGTAACTTCGAGATATTCGGCCACTCGGCCACGTTCAAGCTGGGCCGGCAGATCGTCAATTGGGGCGAGAGCACGCTGCTGGCACTCAACAGCGTTAGTAACGCCAACCCGGTCAACGCCAACAATGTGTTTCGCGTCGGGACGCTGACCGAAGAAGCGTTCACGCCGATCGGCATGGCCTTCGGCAGCGTGCAGCTGACCGATGCACTGGTCGTGGAAGGCTACTACCAGCTCGAATGGAAAAACCTCGAAGCACCCGCACCCGGCAGCTACTTTTCGACGCTCGACATCGGCACCAACGGCGCCGGCCAGACGCTGAATCTGAGCTTCGGTGGTTCGGCAGAAGACCCGGACTGCCTAGGCAAGCTGCTCGACAATCCGCTATCGCAGATCACGCCGACCTGCGTGACGATCAACCGCGTGAAGGACCTGGAGCCGCGCACCGGCGGGCAGTACGGCATCAGCCTGCAGTACTACGCCGAGAATCTGAATAACGGCACGCAGCTGAACTTCTACTACCAGAACTACCACTCGCGCATTCCGTACCTGAGCCTGTTCTCCTCGTTTCCGAGTTGTGCGCGGGCCGAAGGTAATCCGATGGGCATGGATGCGACTGACCTGCTGACATTCGTACTGACCTGCCCCGACCTGCCGCTGCTCAACGGCAATGAGACGACCGCGACATCGGATGCGGTGCCGTTCCAGACCGCTCGGTTCGCACTCGACTACCCCGAAGACATTCACATGTTCGGCGTCAGCTTCAGCAGCAACTTCGGCGACTATTCGATGCAGGGCGAAATCGCCTATCGCCCGAACAAGCCAATGCAGGTCGACGGCCACGATCTGACGTTCGCCGCGTTCGGTCCGACGCTGACCAACTGCAACAGCGCGGCCGCTGGTTGTGCCGGCTCGCTGGTCGGCATCGGCTATCCGGAAGAAAGCGCACCGAGCGGCTTGTACGGCAGCAGCGACTTCATTCCCGCGGCCGGCCAGACTGGCTATCGCGACACGGTCGATCTGATCGTCGGCCACGTGCCGGGATCGGCGCGGGCTTTCCCGAATTACGTGATTCCGTATCGCGGCGGTGTTGCCGGCCAAAACGCGCCGTGTTTCCCCAAGCCAGGTACCGCCGAAGACGCGGCCTATGGCTTCGACCGCTTCGAGCACCCGTATTACGAATACGATCGCAGCAGCCCCTGCTACATCCGCGGCTACGAACGCTTTCACGACCTGAACTTCAACCTCGGCGCTACCCGCGTTTACGCTGCAACCGAAAACCCGATCGGCGCGGATCAGATCATCCTGCTGTACGAAGCCGGCGCCGAATACGTTCCAAACCTGCCGGCGTACGACGAACTGGTGCTGCAAGGGCCGTTGACCGACCAGTTCGCGCCAACGGCTGGCGCCGATGGAACCGGCGCTGACGGGTCGCGCCGCGCCTGCGGTGGCGCCAGCAACTGTTCGATTGGCCCCGACGGCGTCCGATTCAACCCGAGCCAGCAAAGCTCGCGCGCGTTTCCGACCTCGTTCTCTTACGGCTACCGGATCATTTCGCAGATCAGCTACGAGTCGGTGCTGCCCTCAATCAGCCTGCGGCCTCTGCTGATCTGGCGCCAAGACTTGGGCGGCATCTCGCCAGGACCGGCCGGCAACTTCGTCCGCGGCCGCAAGGAGTTCGATTCACTGATCGAAATCCGCTATCGCGCCGACTTGTCGCTGAACGTCGGCTACACCTGGTTCTGGGGCGGCGGCGTCTACAACACGCTGGCCGACCGTGACTTTGCCCAGATGTTCGTCAAGTACCAGTTCTGATCAAGCGGCGTCGGCCCGCATCAAAGTACTGGTAACGCATACAAAAAAGGCCGGGAAACCCGGCCTTTTTTGTGACACCCGATATCGGAACTGCGATATCAGACAACGCGCTCCAGCACCGTGGCCACGCCCTGGCCCATGCCGATGCACATCGTTGCCACGCCGTAGCGGGCATTCTTTTCAGCGAGCACATGCGCAAGCGCGCCGGTGATGCGCGCGCCGGAGCAACCCAGCGGATGACCCAGGGAGATCGCGCCGCCCTTGATGTTGACGCGATCAAGGCGATCCATCAGCTTGAGATCCTTCATCACGGCGATCGACTGAGCGGCGAAGGCTTCGTTGAGCTCGAAGTAGTCGACGTCCTTGATGTCGATGCCCGCGCGCTGCAGCGCCTTCTTCGTGGCCGGGACCGGGCCGATGCCCATGATCGACGGATTGCAGCCCGCCGATGCCATGCCGATGATCTTGGCCAGCGGCTTGATGCCCAGCGCTGCCGCCTTTTCGGCGCTCATGATCAGCGTGCACGACGCGCCATCGGAAATCGCCGAGCTGTTACCGGCGGTGACCGAGCCCTTCGGATTGAACGCCGGCTTGAGGCTCATCAGGTTGTCGAGGCTGGCGTCGGGGCGCACGACTTCGTCGAAGTCGACGATGATCGGCGCACCGTCGGCATCATGACCCTGCGTGCCGACCATCTGGTTCTTGTACTCGCCGTTCTTCCAGGCCGCGTACGCCTTCTGGTGCGAGGCGAGCGCGAACTCGTCCTGGCTCTTGCGATCGATGCCGTGCGTCTGCGTCAGCATCTCGGCCGTCAGGCCCATCATCGCCGCTGCCTTGGCGGTGTTCAGCGACAACTCGGGGTCGCCGTCGAAGCCGTGCGTCATCGGCACGTGGCCCATGTGCTCGACGCCGCCGCACAAGTACACGTCACCGATGCCGGCCTGGATCTGCGCCGCCGCGATATGGATTGCGCTCATCGACGAGCCGCACAGACGATTGACCGTCTGCCCGGGCACCGTCTGCGGCAAGCCGGCCAGCAACAGCGCGTTGCGCGCGATGTTGAAGCCCTGCTCCAGCGTCTGCATCACGCAGCCCCAGATCACGTCTTCGACGTCGGCCGGCTTGACCGCCGGATTGCGCTTGAGGATTTCTTGCATCAGGTGCGCCGACAGCATCTCGGCGCGCACGTTACGAAATACGCCGTTGCGCGAACGACCCATCGGGGTGCGGATCGCGTCGACGATGACTGCTTCATTAGCCATGTTCATTGACTCCAGCGTGAGCGCGAGGGCTCACTTCGAATAGAAAGTTTTGCCTTCGGCCGCCATCTTCTTCATCGACTCGGTGGGCTCGTAGAGCTTGCCCAGATGCGCAAACTTCGCGCACTTTTCGAGGATGGCCGGCAGGCCGATGGAGTCGGCGTACTTGAGTGCGCCGCCGCGGAACGGAGGGAAACCGATGCCGTAGATCAAGCCCATGTCGGCTTCGGCCGGCGTTTCAACGATGCCGTCGTCCAAGCAACGCACCGTCTCGATGATCATCGGCAGCATGTGACGGTCGATGATTTCCTCGTCGCTCATGTCGACCAGGCCCTTGGGCTGCGCAGCTTTCAGCAGCTCGTAGGATTCGGGGTCGGCGGTCTTCTTCGGCTTGCCCTTGGGATCGGTCTCGTACTTGTAGAAGCCGACGCCGTTCTTCTGGCCGAAGCGCTTGTTTTCGTACATGACGTCAAGCGCGGTCTTTTCCGGCGCCTTGCCCATGCGGTCCGGATAGCCTTCGGCGAGCACGTCACCGACGTGATGGCTGGTATCCATGCCGACGACGTCCTGCAGATAGGCCGGGCCCATCGGCCAACCGAACTTCTCCATCACCTTGTCGACCTTGACGAAGTCGGCGCCGTCGCGGATCGCGCCGAAGAAGCCGAAGAAGTAAGGGAACAGGATGCGGTTGACGAGGAAGCCGGGGCAGTTCTTGACGACGATCGGCGTCTTGCCCATCGAGCTGGCGTACGCCACGACGGTGGCGATCGCTTCCTTGCTGGTCTTGGAGGCGTAGATCACCTCGACCAGCGGCATGCGATGCACCGGATTGAAGAAGTGCATGCCGAGGAAATTCTCGGGGCGCTTGACCGCGGTCGACAGATCTTCGATCGAGATCGACGAGGTGTTCGACGCGATGATCGTGTTCTCGCCGACGACGCCCTCGACTTCGGCCAGCACCGACTTCTTGACCTTGGGGTTTTCGACGACAGCTTCGACGATGATGTCGACGCCCTTCATCTCGTCATAGCTGAGCACCGGGCGGATCGACGACAGCACCTTGCCGGCCTTTTCGGGCGTCAGGCGCTTGCGCTCGACTTCCTTGCTCAGCAGCTTGTTGGCTTCGTTCATGCCCAGGTCCAACGCTTTTTCAGCGATGTCCTTCATGACGATCGGCGTGCCACGGCTCGCGCTGGTGTAGGCGATGCCGCCGCCCATGATGCCGGCGCCGAGCACGGCGGCCTGCTTGACCGGCTTGGCGATCTTGGTCGCGCTCTTGGCTTTCTTCTTCAGGAACTGGTCGTTCAGGAAGATGCCGATCAACGCATCGGCAACCGCCGTCTTGGCGAGCTTGGCGAACGCGGCGGCTTCGATCTTCAGCGCGTCATCTCGGCCCTTGGATGCGGCCTTCTGGATGACCTTGACCGACTCCACCGGCGCCGGCATGTTCGGGCCAGCCTGGCCGGCGACGAAACCCTTGGCGGTTTCGAACACCATCATCGATTCGATCTGGTTGAGCTTGAGCGGGCCCTTCTTCTGCTCGCGACGCGCCTTCCAGTCGAGCTTGCCTTCGATGGCCAGCGACAGCGTGCGCAGCGCGGCGTCGCGCAGCTTGGCAGCCGGCGTGACGCCGTCGACTGCGTGAACCTTGAGTGCAGCGGCCGCCTTCTGCTGCGTTCCGGCCGCGATCCATTCGATCGCGTTGTCGGCGCCGGTCAGGCGCGGCATACGCACCGTACCGCCGAAGCCCGGAATGATGCCGAGCTTGACTTCAGGGAAGCCGACCTGGGCCGAGTCGCTCATCACGCGATAGTCGGTCGACAAGCACATTTCGAAACCGCCACCGAGTGCGATTCCGTTGATCGCGGTGACGGTCGGGAACGGCAGATCTTCGATCGCATTGAACGACTGATTGGCGTTGAGCGCCCAACCGGCCAGTTCTTCTTCGGACATCTGGAAGTTCTTGCCGAACTCGGTGATGTCGGCGCCGACGATGAACACGTCCTTGGCGCTGGTCACCAGCAGGCCCTTGATCGAGCCATCGGCCTTCAGGGCGGCGGCAGCAGCCGCCAGTTCTTCGACAGTGTTCTTGTCGAACTTGTTGATCGCGTCTTCCTTGCGATCGAAACACAGCTCGGCGATGTCGCCGTCCAGTTTCGTCACACGGATGGATTGGCCTTGGAACATGGCGGGAGCAGACTCCTGGTGGTTTGAATTCGGGCAGGTACGCATCGGCATTGTGACCCCGACGCGGCCATACTCAGCGGTATGGAAGGGCCCGGCATGATAGCGCTGGGCCGTTCCCACCGTAAACAAAGGCGGCTGCCGCAACACGATGCAAGGTGACGGCGCAGTCGCAGGCACCTACACTCGGCCGACATCGTCGTGTCACAACTAAGGAGCGCTGCCTTGAAAGCCAAACACCGACTCGATCAGCTGAAGAAACAGTTCGATCGGATGCGCAAGGACTCGCTGGCTGCCGTCGGCACCGCCAACGAGGCCGTATACGCGGGGCTGCACAAGTTCGCCGACAAGGAACTCAAGGCACTGAGCGAGTATTACGACAGCGCGCTGAGCTCGCTGCGCGCGGCCAAACAGGATCGCAGCGGCATCAAAGACGTGGTGCAAACCCAGTTCGACCTGATGCAGCAGACCGTGACCCGTCTGATCGCGCACGCACGCGAATCGGTCGAAGCCGCAACGGCGACGGCAAGCGGCAAGGCGGCGCCGGAACCTGCGATGGCCACACCGGCAGCGGCCAAGGCAGCGCCGCGCAAGGCGACTGCCAAGAAATCAGCGGCGCCGAAGAAGGTTGCTGCGAAGAAGGCGGCAGCGCCGGTTGCAGCGGCCGCCGTCAAAGCGCCCGCTGCGAAAAAGGCGAGCAAGCCACGCGCGTCCAGCAAGAAAGCCGGCAGCTGAAGCAGCGATTGCATGACCCGGCCCGCCCGCGCTCCGCGCCGGCGGGCTTTGCATTGCCCCTCCCCCGTCGTCAACCGTCGCTGCAAGCCCATGTCGCTGTCGCTAGAACAAGGCACTGAACTGTGCCGCCTGTTGGCCGATCCGAGTCGCTGCCGCTTGCTGCTGCTGCTGGAAGCCTATGAATTATCGGTGGCCGAGTTGACCGACATCACCGGGCTGGCGCAGAGCCGCGTATCGACGCATCTGTCACGGCTCAAGCGCGCGGCACTGGTGCAGGACAAGCGCGTCGGCAGCGCGGCGCTGTATTCGGCCAGCGGCAACGGCGGCGCCGCTGCCGACTTGTGGTCGCATCTGCGTGAGCAGATCGATGATCGGCAAACCCGGATCGACCGCGAACGGGCCGAAGAAGTCGTACTGGCGCGCAAGCATGGGCAGACCTGGGCCGAGTCCGTCGCGGGCCGGATGGAACTGCATTATTCGCCGGGCCGCACCTGGGAGGCGACCGCGCGAGCCTTGATCGGCCTGCTGGAACTGGGCGATGCGCTGGATCTGGGCTCCGGCGACGGCGTGCTGACCGAATTGATCGCCAGTCATGCCCGACACGTGACCTGCGTCGACGTCAGCCCCACCGTGGTCGCCGCAGCGCGCAAGCGACTCGCCGGCTTCGCCAACGTCAGCATCGAAGAAGGCGACATGCATGCGCTGCCGTTTGCCGATGCCCGCTTCGACCATGTGTTTGCGATGCATGCGCTGCCGTACAGCCGCCAGCCGGAGCAAGTGCTGCGCGAGGTAGCGCGTGTGCTCAAGCCTGGTGGACGCGTGGTGATCGCCACGCTCGGCGAGCATCATCACGAAGAAGCGATGCGCGCCTACGATCACGTCAACTTGGGGCTGACACCTGCGGCGCTGGCGGCACTGTTGCAGCGCGCCGGCCTGCAGGTTGAAAGCTGCCGCGTCACGTCGCGTGAAACACGTCCGCCCTACTTCGAAGTGGTCACCGCACTGGGGCGCAAGTAGCCTCACCGGCGGCGGCGGTATCGCCCTGCGATCGACGTCGGGTCAATGCAGCTCGCCGCTCCAGATCAGCTTGTCGCCGCTTTTCTTGGTGATGGTCTTCAACCTGGCCTGATGCGCGGTCAGTTCATCCTCGGTCGGTAGCACCACGACCAACGGCGCATCGGCGGGCGCGCCCAGCAGGTCGACGAAGCGCGAGCGCCGTGCGCCGCCGCTGCGCGAACTGTCGTCGAGCATCAGCGCCGATTGCCCGCCGGTCATCGCCAGATACACGTCGGCGAGCAAGCCAGCGTCGAGCAGCGCGCCGTGATGCTCTCGATGCGAGGCATCGACCGCATAGCGCTTGCACAAGGCGTCGAGGTTGACCTTTTGCCCCGGATGCAGACGCCGCGCCAGCAGCACGGTGTCGATCACCTTGCAGACGTCCTGCAACCGCGTGCCGACGCCGGCGCGACGGAACTCCTCGTCGAGAAAGCCCAGATCGAAGCCCGCGTTGTGGATGATCAGTTCCGCGCCGGCCAGATAGTCCCAGAGCCGTTGCGCGACCTCGCGGAACTTCGGCTTATCGGCCAGAAACTGCAGGCTGATGCCGTGAACTTCCTGAGCGCCAGCGTCGATCTGCTTGTCTTCCGGGTGCAAGTACTGATGAAAGTTCTCGCCAGTGGGCCGGCGATTGCGCAGCTCCACGCAACCGATCTCGATCACGCGATGGCCTTGGCTGACTTCAAGGCCGGTGGTTTCGGTATCCAGCACGATCTGACGCACGACAGTGTTCTCCGCGATGTCGATTAGCCGGCGCCGACGCGCGCGCCGGCTTGCAGACAGCCCTTGTTGGCCAGTTGATCCGCCAGCTCATTGCCCGGGTCGCCAGCATGGCCTTTGACCCAGCGCCATTCGATCTGATGCCGCGCACAGGCAGCGTCGAGCAACTGCCACAAATCCTGATTCTTGACTGCCTTGCCATCGGCGGTGCGCCATGCCCGGCGCTTCCAGCCTGGCAACCATTCGGTCAGGCCTTTCATCACGTAGGTCGAATCGGTGTGCAACAGCACCTGGCAGGGCTCACGCAACTGCTCCAGCGCCTGGATCGCGGCCGTCAGTTCCATCCGGTTGTTGGTCGTGCCCGGCTCTCCGCCGCACAACTGCTTCTCGGTGCCGTTGTAGCGCAGAACCGCGCCCCAACCGCCAGGACCGGGGTTGCCCTTGCAGGCACCGTCGGTATAGACCACGACAGACTTCATGAGGACGGCGTCTCCAGCGTCGGCTTCGCGACGGACGGTGCAGCAGATGCTTGGTTCTGATGGGAGGTGGACTGCGTGGCCGCGCCGGCACCGACGGCGCCAATCAACGGACGCACTTGCGCCCGTTGCGGACGGCCGACCCAGTTGACCGGCAGCACACGCTTCTTGGCGACCAGCAGGTACGACGGCGCCAGCGGCGCGACCAGCGTGCCCAGGCTCCAAGCCTGATTCTGCGATCGCGGCGCCAGCCACGGGAATCCGCCACCAAAACGCCGCACTTCGGTGATTTCAAAGTCGAGCAGTTCGAGCCAGTCATGCAACCGGCCGATGCGGTAGTAGCGCAGCGGCGGCGGAAACGCGCGGTAACCCAAGCCCATCCGCTGACGCAGCACCCAGCTACCCAGCGGATTGAAGCCAATCACGAACAGCCGACCGCGGTCGCTGAGCACGCGCGCCGCTTCGCGCAACACATTGTGAGGCGCCGATGAAAACTCCAGCGTATGCGGCAGCACCACGCCATCGACGCTCTTGGTAGCGATCGGCAGGTCTTCGGGCGTGGCCAAGGCTTGGGCACCGAAGTCGGACACCGTACCGAGCACGGCGCGGTGCAGGGTTTCGGTCGACTGGAGCAATTCGTCGCCATGTCCCCAGGAGCCGATCTGCAGCATGTGCCGGCCGAAGACCTCAGGCAGCACGCGATGCAACTCGGCTTGTTCCTGGGCAATCAAGCGCTGCCCCTGCGGGGAACGCAGCCACAGCGCGAGCGTGTAGCGGTTGAACGGGCGGCCGGAATGGCGTGTCGGTGCAGGCAGCATCGTTGACTCGGGTTCGTTGAACCGACGACCATCTTAACCATGTCGATCGTGCTCTGCCCCG
>Ga0256309_1000222_pt1 | contig 11790 bp, 1 predicted proteins | sample ColtaT_FD_183678 | JGI IMG/M metagenome (GOLD analysis project Ga0256309, IMG submission 183678) | Metatranscriptome of freshwater microbial communities from Columbia River, Oregon, United States - Colum_Colum_RepA_8d (Metagenome... | ecosystem: Environmental > Aquatic > Freshwater > River...
TCTCTCTTAAAGGCGTTCACGCGTAGTCGAAAACGCAGCAGCAGCCCGCCATCACCCACCGCGCGGCGGGCGACTTAGTCTTGATCTGTGCGGAGAACACGTACGTGGGGCCGCGCTGCTGCGTCTTGTACACTGGCGCGGAGAAGATGCCCTTCTCGTCCAGCTTCTCCAACAGTACGGACTTTACGTTGATGACGGGCATCAGCGTCTCCATTTGGCGCGGCTTAGACTTCTCCACGGTGCCCGTGGCGAGGTCGTACGTGGCGCCGGTGATGTAGAGCCCCGTGATAAACGCGCCGTCGCGCGAGGGCGCGTCCACCTCCTCCGCGAAGCGCTTTGTGACCTCCGTTTGGATGGTTAGGCGGTCCAGCTCCAGGGACTGGCGCTGCGCGGTGGTTTGGCGGATGGCAGTAAGGTATGACTGCGGGTTCACCAGGCCGCCCAGCCACAGGCACTTAGGAATATCCATGGGCGACGCCATCCAGTCGTTGAGCTGCGCCACGCGCTGCAGAAGGTTGAACTTCCACGCGCCCAGCATGCGCAGCGAGGGCCACGCCAGCTTTGCCCACGCCGCGGGCACCTTGTCCAGGGACAGCTCCTCCTCCAGACGCTCCATGGCCTCGGACATGGTGAGGCGGCCCTCGAAGCCCAGCTTTAGCGTGGACAGGGACAGGCTCATCGCCGCCGCGAGCTTGTTGAGCGCCTTGAGCTCCAAGATGAGCACGTTTTGAAAGGGGCCCACCTCCTCGGGGTTCATTTGGTTCTGGAAGTCCTCTACCTCCCACTTCACGTCCGCCACCGCGTCGTACAAGTCCTGCATGGCCAGCGCCGCGATCATGCGCGGCGTCTTCTCGTCGCCGCCCGAGGAGCCCGCGTCGCGGGGCTGCAGCTCCAGCAGCTGGCGCATGAGCGAGTCGGATGCCTCGGACGCGGTTTGGATGGCGGCGTTGGGGTGCAGCCCCAGCGCCACGGGCGTGTCCGCGGGGAAGTTGGTTTCAATGTGCTCTAGGTAGCGGTCAAAGGTGGTGGGGTTGCAGGACTTGAAGGACGGCGGCGCCACGCCGCCGCCCGCCTTGTCCACAAAGGGGAACAGCTCCACCTCCTCTAGCAGCTCGTCGCGCAGGAAGTGCTCCAGGTACTTGTTCACCAGCAGGCGGTCAAAGTCGTTCACCACGTGGCCGCCGTACATGATCTCGCCGAATATGTAGCGCAGGTCCTCCCACGGCACGCGCCCCGACGAGTTCTCCATGTAGTTTTGCAGGCACACCACCGAGTCGCGCAGGTCGCCCAGCGCAAAGGGGTACATCATGTTGTAGCCCTTGGACCCGAACTTTTTCCGCTCGATCACCACCGCATGGAAAAAGGACAGACCAAACACAATGGCGCGCAGCTTGGTGTCCAGCTCGTTGATGAACTCGGGCGAGAAGATGCAGAAGGCGCGCTTGAGGTTGGCCTTGAGGCCCTGCGGCGGCTCGTTGGTGAGCTTGATGGAGCGGTTGAGGATGCCGATGGGCAGGTCGTTGGAGGGCGCGGAGGTGAGGAACACGCGGAAGCGCTCGTGGGAGACCTCGGTGGCGAAGATGTCCAGCTTCTTCTCCACCTCCACCAGCCACTTTGGCATCAGGTGAACGTTGTTGAGGATCACCCAGTGGCCCGCCTTGTGGCCCATGGACAGCTTCTCCATGGCCACCACGTCCTGGCCCTGGCCCATGGACACGTTGTGGTAGGAGAGGCCCTTTTCCAGCCCCGCGCGCTTAGCCATCTTGTCCACGTCCGCCACCACGTCCGCGCCGGGCGACAGGATGAAGAACAGGGGCGTGGTGGCGGTGGCGTCCTTGAGCGTCTCCTCCAGCACGCCAAGCGAGTTCAGCGTGCCGTCCATCTCCGTGTACTTAATGCCGTTGGGCAACGTGGAGGCCACAAAGGAGCGCAGCGCCACGGTGACCCTGTCGGGGCGCATGCAGCGCAGCACCAGCAGCTTTTTGAGGGGCGTCTTGTCCAGCGCGGACCAGTCCAGGGGCAGCTTCTCCGTTTCGGGCGAAACGTGGTTGAACCACTCCTTGAAGCGCGCGGGCGCCTCCGCAATGTCGCTGGGCAGCTTTGCAAACTCGCCGCCCTCGAGCGCGGTGAGCGCGGTGAGGGACTCCCACGCGGACACGGGCAGCCAGTCAAGCGCCGCGGGCGCGGCGTCGCCCACGGTGCGCGGGCCGCGCAGCAGGAACTGGAACGCGGGCGCGGACCACTCCTCCACGTCGCGCAGCTTGCCGCGCGCCATGAGCGTGAAAGTGAGCTGCGCCATGAGGATGAGCTTGTCCTGCTCCGCAAGTCCGCGCCCCACCCACGTGTAGATGCACAGACGCAGCGTCTCCTTGAGGTTTTCCACGCGTTGCTTGAGCTCGTCCGCCTTTGGCGTCTCGCGGATGGCCTTGTAAAAGTACAGCATGAAGGAGTCCAGCGAGTACTGGTACATGTGCGACAGCGCGTTGAGCTGCGAGATGATAAAGTAGAGCATGGCGCCCTCCTCCGCCACGGGCACGTACACCTGGCGCGCCAAGTTGATCTCCTGCTCCGTTTGCTTGCCCTTTGCCACCGCCGCGTTGATCTCCGTGGACGCCGCCTTTGTGGCCTCCAGGCCCAGGATGAGGTCCACGTCGGAGAGGATGTCCGCGGGCGCGTTTGCGAGGCGCGTGAGGAGGTTGTCCTCCAGGTCCAGCAGCTGCAGCTTGTAGCTGTTGAATGCAGCGGACAACTCCTCCTTGCGCTTCTCCAGGTCCGCGCGCTCCTCCTGCACCACGCGCGCCAGTAGCTGGTCCTGTAGGCCCGACTCGGTGGCGATGAAGTTCACAATGGTGCACTGCGCCTGGATCTCGGGGCGGTAGTGTGGGTTGGCCAGTTTGGTTTGCAGGATGAGCTTGAAGCGCGGGTCGTACTCCACCTCCTCGCCGCCCAGGCGCAGGTACAGGGTGCGCCCCTTAGTGAACACGGCGCGCGCCAGCACGGGGTCCAGCGTGGCGTCCAGGTCCTCGTTGACGTTTTCCAGGATGATGGTGCCGCCCTGCTGGATGGCGCCCAGCAGCGTCTTGATCCACGTGGGCTGCGTGAGCTGGATGCACTTTAGGTTGTTGTCCGCCTCGCGCTTCTTGAGCCACTTGATGCCCTGCAGCTGGGGATCGATCACCAGCGGCCAGCGCTTGCACGAGGTGATGATGGCGCCGTTTTCCAGCGAGATACGGTCCGCGGGGAGGCCCTCACCCATCATCTTCGCGTTTTTGCCCTCGTCCGTGAGCATGGACATGGGGTCCGAGTCCTCGGACATGGGGATGCCGCGGTTTTTGAGGTCGGGTGTCCACGTCTCGGTCCACAGGCGCTTGCGGAACACGTTGTTGAAGGCGCCAATATAGGACACAAAGGCCGCGCCCAGCATGCAGTCGCCAATGAGCATCGTCTCCGTGGCCTTGAGGCGCTCCACCTCGATGGCCCAGCGGTCATTTTCAGAGGCGAGGCCGTTCACAAGGCGGTTGGCGAGGTCCAAGCGGTCGTTGCACGCCTTTGCAAAGTTCTCCGCGTCCTGCTTCTTCTTGTTGGCCTCCTCAAAGGTGCGCTGTAGCGCCTCCAGGTTGGCATTGAGCACCGCCACCTTGGCCAGCGCCTCGTCCTTCTTGCCGGTGGCCTCCGCCTCCTCCGCGTTGGCCTGGTCCAGGCGCATCATCAGCGGCTCCACCTTGATGTAGATGCGGTTGTACGCAAAGATGTTCACCAAAAGGCGCACAGGTTGGCGGCGGCGGAGGACTTGGACTTCATCTCCTCCTGTGTGAAGCCGTCGGACTTAACGAGCGCATCAAGCGCTGCCACCAGCTGGTCGGACATCTTTTTCGCGCCCGTGTTGCCGTAGTTCTCCAACTTGGCCATGAAGCCGCCCACGTCCGCCATCATTTTCTTTGCGTAGTCCCACTGCTCGTGCTTCTTGAACTCGCCCTCGAGCATCATGGCGCACGCGCCCGTGACGCGTTCCACGCCCTTTGGGGGCGCCTTGAAGCCCTTGAGCTCGCCCAGCGAGTTCTTATCCAGACCGCGCACCGCCGCGGAGGCGCGCTCCATGGCGGGCGCGGCCTCGGCGAGCTCACCCGCGGCCTGCTCCTTGATCACCGCGGCGGCGTCCGCGGCCACTTTTGCCTCCGCCGCCACCTTGTCCGCCTTATCCTTCTCCACGTTGGCCTCAGCGGTTTGCTTCTGCATCTGTGCAACCAGGATGTCCGTTTGCTTTACCTCCTCCTCAGCGCGCTGCATGGCCTTTTGCACGTCGATCTTGAGCTCCGCCACGTCCTGCCCCGTTTGCTTGAGCTTTGCGAGGCCGTCGTCGAGGCGCTTGATGTTCTTGCCCACCACCTCGCGCTTTGCGGCGAGGAGGAAGCGGTAAAAGGCGATGAGCTCCAAGAAGGACTTTGGCGTCACGTAGTTGTAGCGACGCATCTTCTCGCGGAACTCCACGGACAGCTCCGTCACCGCCATGTGCACCTCCGCCATGTGCTGCGCCACTGAACTCTTGACGGTGTCGTTGACGAGCTCCACGTCCTCGATAAAGCGGTTCGCCACGGACATGAGCGCATCGCGGGGCCATGGGTGGAACTTATCCACCGCGGAGCAGTTGATGAGGCCCGGGAAGCGGCGTGCGCGCACGCGGAAGGTGGCTCCCACGGGCGAGAAGCACAGCACGATGTGAAAGTACTGGCGCGTGCGCGACAGCAGGTACTTGAGCATCTCCTTGGGGTCGTCGATGAGCACGCCCGCGCCCTTTGCCTCGTTGCGGATCGCGTTGAACATGGCATCGATCTCGTCGCGCTCGAAAAGGTCCGCGATCCAGCCGCTGGACAGGATGTCGTTGATGTACACCAGGAACTTGTCGTTGACGATTTGCGAGTCCGTGAGGAGGAACACGAGGCCGCTGGCCTTCACGCCCGTGGTCTTGTACATCTCCTTGAGCGCCTCCTTGAGGTCGCCCACGGTGAACTTTGACGTCACCGCCAGCTGCTTCACGTCGCACTGCGCAATGTGCGCGGCGAGCTTGCTCAGCGACTGCTTGCCCGAGCCGCCCACGCCCACCAGCAGCGCGTGGCCGCCGGGGTTGGAGATGATGCGCGTGATGCGGCACACGTGCTCCATAGCCTGCTCAAAGAGCACCAGGTCCATGATCGAGTGCGAGGAGTTGTAGTCCTCCAGCTTCTCCACCAGCGTCTTTGACAGCGCCTCCATGCCCTTTTCGCCCGCGGGCAGCGGCAGGTACGCGGGCTCGCCCTGCGGCTGCGGGCCCGCAAAGTTGGTGAAAATGAGGGGGCCCTCAAACAGCGACTCCTGGTCCATGTCCTTGAACACCACCTTGCAGATCGCCTTGAGCTTGGTCTCGAACTTTCCGCAGTCCGCGGCGTCCACCATGCGGTCCTGGAACACGCGGTACGACTCGTGCAGCCACAGACGCACAAAGCGCACGGGCTGGGGGTACATGTCCGCGCGCGCCAGCGTGAGGCCCTGGAACACGTTAGCGAGCTCGCGCATGTTCCAGTTGTACATGAAGCGCTCCGCGTCGGGCAGGAAGTCCGTGATGGTGGTCTTTAGCAGGCGGATGGCCGCCTCCACCACGCCGTCCACCACCTTTTGCGTGTCGGGTGTGAAGGACGCGCAGTGGCCTGCCAGGATGGACTTGTAGATGGTGGTGAGGTCCGTGTCGGAGGGCATGAGGCACGAAAAGGTGGAGAAGTTGCGCTGCAGGCGCTCCGTGATAGTAAAGGAGCCCGCGGTGGGGTTCATGGAGCCCATGAACTGCAGGTCTGCCACCTCCTTGCGGAAGCCCAGGTCCGCACGGTCGTAGTAAGACCTGTGGTCGATGATCTGGCGCAGCAGGGACAGCGAGTTCTGCGTTCCGTACGTTTCAATGTAGGGCAGGTTCAGGTCGTCGATGTACAGCACCATCTTCTTGCCGTTAGGCGGCCCGTACACGCGGCCCGAGCGCTTGTCGATGTTGGCGTCGATGCGCGCCTGCAGCGCCATGGAGTCCATGTAGTAGTTCATGGTGATGGTGTTGGACAGGATCGCGCCGTCGTCCAGGGTGGAGAGGAAGGACTTGACCAGCGTGGTCTTCCCCGTGCCCGCGGTGCCGATGAACATCACGGGGAAGCCCCGCGACACGAGCGCGGTGGTGAGCACCGACAGGCGGATGGTGTCCATGGTGGACACCACCAGCTGCGAAAAGGGCTGCCCGCCGTCGCCAATGGGCACGGGCGCGTACGTGGGCACCTTGGTGCTCCAGTGCTGGAATTCCTCCGTCTCGGGGTTGAAGAAAAAGTCGTACACGGTGGCGGCCTCCAGGCCCTCGAGCTTTGGCAGCTTCACCGCGCTGCCCGCCACGCCCGTAATGAGCTCGTTAAAGGCCGCGCGGTGGTTGCCGGAGGCGCCGCCCTCGATCACCAGCGCGCCGCCAAAGGACCACACCATGGCCACAAAGAAGAACTGCTCCACAATGTCCGTAATGCCGCGGCGGGGCTCCTTAGGGATGGACTCCAGGTAGCCCTCCAGCAGCCGGATGAGCGTGGACACCTGCGAGATGATCATGATGGGCACCGAGTTCTTCATCTTACGCGCGCCCTCTGCCACGGCGTCAACGTATTTGTCGAACATGGTGGGCAGGAAGGTGCGCACCTGCTCGTCCATTTTTGTGGACGCAATCCACGTGTCCACCATGGGGCGCCACCCAATGTCCGTTTCGTTGATGAACAGGATGCCCGCGCGGGACACGGTGGCGGGCGTGGCGTTGGCGAGGGAGTTGATTTCAAACACCATGCGCATGGCGGCGGACAGCGGGATGCGCTCGTTGGACACCAGCGTGAGCATCTTGTTGTCGTCCATCACCGTGTTCATGGACTCGATCCACACCGCGTCGATGTCGCCGTCAAGCACCGCCCACTTGAAGGTCTGCAGCGGCGTGTAGCCCAGCTCCTTGTTGTTCTTCGCCATGCCGCGCATGATGATGGACAGGCAGCCGTCCTTCCAGTCCTTGCTCAGCGTCATGTAGCCGTACAGCTCGTCCGAGGTGACCGCCTTGGGGTCCACCACGTCGTACACCGCCACGGGCTTGTTGCGGGGCTTGCCCAGGTTGTGGCACGCGCACAGCGTCTTCCACACGGTGGTCTTACCGCAGCCGCCCGGGCCCAGCAGCATCACTGAGTGGCGCACATCCATGAGCTCCTGCAGCTGCACCACCTTTGCGATGAACACGGGGTCCGTTTGCAGGGCGGGCGTCATGGCCTCCGTGCACGCGCGCGTGGCGCCCTCCTTGATGTGCACCGACAGCTTGGTGGGCAGCCCAAAGTACTTGGGGAACAGGTCCTGGATGAGGCGCAGGAAGATGGGCATGTCCGACAGAGGCATCTTGGGCGTGTTAAAGTCGCGCAGCGCGCGCATGAGGATGCCGTCCTCGGCGATGTCGCGGTCCGCGCGCTTGAGGGAGCCCGCCACGCGCAGCACGGACTTCACGGAGCGCAGGCCCCAGTCGTAGTGCGCCTGCGGCGACAGCAGCGCCGCGGACAGCTCGTACAGCGTAACGAACTTGATGCTCAGCGGGCGCGCGGACTGAAAGCCCTCGGACATGAGCATGTTCTCGCAGATGAGCGCCAAGTCGGGGCGGATCATGGCGCAGGAGCGGAACTGCGCCTTGAGGTTTTCGGGAAGCTCCGTGCGCCCCGCGTAGCCGGGGTTCATGGTGATGAACATGCCCACCGTGGGGATCAGCGTGATGTTCTCGCCCTGCAGCTCGAACATGCCCACCACCACGGGCGGCGCGCCGGGGGGTGCGCTTTGGTACTGCGCCTCGCGGTTGGCGGGCACCGAGTACAGCACAGCCGCATCCAGGATCTGCTTCACCTGCGTGGCCACCACCGACAGCACCTCGATGTTGATGCGGTTGAACTCGTCAAAGCACCCCCACGCGCCCGTTTGCGCAAGGCCCATGAAAATGGACGCCATGGTTTGGTAGTTCATCTGGTCGGAGCAGTTGAACACGTAGCAGGGCAGCGCCACGGCGCGCGCGAGGTCCTTGGTGGTCTCCGTCTTGCCCGTGCCGGCGGGGCCCGCGGGCGCGCCGCCCAGGAAGAGGCGCAGCGCGAGCGTGAGCGTGATGTAGCAGCGGTCCGTGAGCGGCGTGATCACCAGGCGGCCGCTGTTACCCAGGTACTCGTACGAGTACTTCGAGCGGAAGTCGGTGATCATGATGTTCACGTCGCGATTGTCCGCCTGCCAATAGAAGCGTAGCTGCTGACTCCACATGAAGGACGAGGGGCCCTCCGCCTTTGTGTCCACCAGACGCTGCACCGTGTCGCGCGCGTGCACGTCCAGGGTGATGAGCGCGATGATCTTGTTGCGCAGGTCCGAAGACAGGTCGCCCAGCACGCGCTGGATGAGCATGTTGAGGCGATTGTTGCACACGCCCAAGTACTTCTTTACCGCGTCCTCCTGGCCGCCCTCGAGCTCGTCCAGGGACGACTGCGCCTCCTCCGTCCAGTAGATCTGCGTGCCCACCAGCACGATCTGCGCAGGGTAGTCCTCCACCCAAAAGTGGCGGGGCTTCTCCACCTCCCAGTTGACCGCGGTTTCTATGGCCTGCTCCAACACGTAGCGCAGCGTGTCCGTTTGCATGGTGGTGAGCTCGTTGAGCCAGCGCTCCACGGCGCCCTGGATGACAAAGGGCTTGTAAAAGTCCACCGTCTCGCCGTCCTTTGCTACCATGGCGAGGCCCACGTTGGGCACGAACTTGGCGAGGTCCGCGCCCTCGGGTGCGGGCGCAAAGGTGAGGTTGCCGATGGAGTCGTAGCAGTCGCCGGTGTAGGGCATGATCTTTGGCGGGTTGTTGCCGTTGGAGAGGATGTCCAGAAGCGCCACGTTGGACACAAAATAGAAGCGCGGGTAGATCTTCTTCTTCATGTCCAAGTACTCATTGAGCGAGCGCTGGCACAGCTCCAGGTTCTTGGACATCTCCTTGAGCGCCTCGCCGCGGCCCTCCTTCGTGCACGACTCCACCACGTTGGGCGTGTCTACCGCGCCCTTCATCAGCTCCTTGAAGCCCGCGTCTATGCCCTCAAAGCGCTTGGTGTCGTCGGGCAGCTGCGCGCGGATGTCCGCGGAGGCGAGGAAGATGGCCTCTAGCGCCGCCCAGTTGCGCGTCACGGAAAGCCACTCCTTGAGCACCTCCTCCACGCAGCCCAGATTTTTCTGCGCCAGCTCCACGCGCGCGCGGAAGAACTCGAGCACCTTGCCCATGCCCACGATGCCCTGCAGCTCCATTTGGTGCGCGTCCAGCGCCTCCATCACCTCGTCCGACGCCTTGACCACCTTGAGGTCCATGTCCTTGTGGGGCACAAAGTCCAGCGCAAAGGCCTTCCACGCGGCCTCGATCTCGTCCATCTTCTTCTCGATCTTTTGCTCCTTGTTGGCGGTGTCCACGATCTCCGAGGATTCCTCCGCGTGCGTGTGCAGCTTGAGGGACAGCATGTCGTCCAGGCAGAACTTGGAGTCGGAGGGGTCCAGCGCGCGCACCGCGCACGCGTTGGCGAGCTGCGCCCAGTGGCGGGGGCGCATCGAGGGCGAGTGCAGCTCGTTGATGAGCGGCAGCGTGATGGCCATGTCCCGCACCATCACCTCCACGTCCTTGAACACGCCCCACGCCTTGACCATGGGGCCCGTGTCGCCCACGCGCTTGAGCTCCGCCGCCATCTTCTTGTTGGAGTCCTCCAGCAGCTCCGTGTTGATGTCGGACCACAGCGCCAGCTTCCACGCGTCGTACGTGGACAGCACAAAACCCTTGAAGTCCCACATGGTCTTGAGCAGCTTGAGCTGCACGCGGCACTGCGCGGTTTCGTTGAAGCGCGAAATGGGCAGCTCGAACAGGTTCTCCACCTCGTTGAGGTCCACCAGGCCCTTCTCAATGGCCATCAGGTCTACAAAGTACGCATTGAGCTGCGCGTACGCCTCGTCCACGGACCCCGAAAAGGTGTAGGGCGCGTTTTTGCGGAAGCCGTTCCAAAAGGTCCGCACCGAGTCGTCAAAGGCCTGCGCCTGCTTCTTGATGTTCTCCATCTCCGCGTTTTGCAGCGGGTAGATCTGCTCCTTTTTGGAGTAGGTCTTTTTAATGGCCGCGTCCAGCAGGAGGTCCGCCTGGTCAATGTACTCGATGATGGACAGACCCGACTTTGCACCCACGCCCTCCACCCTGCGCTCGTCCAGCGCTACGCCCGCGCGCTTAAGCAGCGCCACCGCGGAGCGCAGCGGCGCAACGATGGCCTTGCGGTGAAAGGACGTTTTGCGCGCCTCCATCAGCACCTTCATCACGCTTTTAAGGGGCCCGGGGTTTTCCTCGGTGACCTCCACGTTGGTGCCGTCCACGGTGTTGGTCACAAACGCGGCAAGGTCGTTGACGGCGCCCACCACGTAGTCCGCCACGTGCTCCGCAAAGGCGGAGCCCCACGCGGCGACCATGGCGCCCAGCGCGGTCTTGACGGGCTGCGAGTTGATGCGCAGCCAGCCCAGGTCCGTGGGCGTTTTGATGCCCTGCACCACCTCGCCAATCTCCCGGAAGCGCGTGATCTCAGCCTCGAACTTTGCAAGGTCGGGCACGCGGGGCTGCGGCGGGGGCGCCTCGCCGTTGGCCTCCGCCTCCGCCTTGAGCTGCTCATCCGTTTTGGGCAGCTCAAAATAGTTGGCGGCGCAAAAGTCCGCCAGCTCCGCAGCCATGTCCTTTGACCAAAGGGACGAGTAGCGCGCGAATTTTTCGCGGAACTCCACCGCAGTGACCTCTGCGCGCGCCACGGACTCCTGCAGCTGCGCCAGCAGCATCTGCACGCTGGGGTCGTCCATCATCTCCTTGACGTAGCGGCCCTCATTGTCGTCAAGGCGCTTGAAGGTGCGCGCGGCGTGGTAAAAGGACTCCACCCAGCCGTTGACGATGTCGTACAGCGTTTCGTTGGCTTTTGTGGGCGGCGGTGCGCCCGGCTCCAGCAGCGCCTCGTGCACGTCGGGGCGGTACTTAAGCGACTTGCCGCCGGGCAGCGCGAGCTCGATCACGATCAGGGGCAGCTCCATGTTCTTCTTGATCTTTTCGGGGGACAGCAGGTCCAGCAGCTTGCGCAGCGACGCGCGCACGAGCTTGGACAGGCCCTGCACCACGATGCCGTTGACAAAGTCCACGTACACGGTCCAGTCCTTGTTGCCCTTTGGCAGCTTGAGCGACACCTCCGTCTCTTTCAGCTTCTTCAGCACCGCCTTGCCGCCCTCCTGGATGGCCGCGTAGCGCGCGGTGCGCGTCACTTTGTACGCGTTCTCGAACTCCTCTACCGTGGAGGGCTTGGACTTGCGCACGAGCAGCGGCTCGCGCGACCAGTTCTCCATCTCCGCTACAATGTCGCGCAAGTTGGACTTGAGGGTGTACAGCATGTCGTACGTGACCTTTACGGACGCAGTGGCGTCCGCGATGAAGCCCTCCACCGCGGGCGACTTCCAGTTGAGGTCCTTGAGGCCCTTTGCCAGCACCACCTCCATCTTCCCCAGGTGCGCCTTGAGCAGCGGCACCTCCACGGGCAGGATCTCGGAGAGGATGGTGTTGTGCATGCCCACCATGAGGTCCAGGGCGCCCGTGAAGCGGCGGTACATCTCCGCGCGCTTGTAGATGTCCAGCGCGGAGGCGGGCACCTCCAGGCCCAGCAAAAGAAAGTACTTGACCTCCCGCAGGAGGCACACTAGGGAGGGGTCAAA
>Ga0256309_1000228_pt1 | contig 11697 bp, 6 predicted proteins | sample ColtaT_FD_183678 | JGI IMG/M metagenome (GOLD analysis project Ga0256309, IMG submission 183678) | Metatranscriptome of freshwater microbial communities from Columbia River, Oregon, United States - Colum_Colum_RepA_8d (Metagenome... | ecosystem: Environmental > Aquatic > Freshwater > River...
CAATATCTGGGAACTGGCAATGCATGCCGCCTATTGGAAGTACACGGTGCGGCGGCGATTGACGGGGGATAAGCGCGGGTCGTTCGCGTTGGAAGGGTCCGATTGGTTCCTGCGCCCGCAGGCGGAAAGCGAAGAGGCGTGGAAGGCGGACCTGGCGCTGTTGGCGGCGGAGCATCGGCTGCTGCGCGAGGCGGTGTTGAAGTTGCCGCCGTTGGCGTTCACCGAAAAAGCGGCGCGAAACATCCAGGGCGCGGCGATGCATGACGTCTACCATGCCGGCCAGATCACATTGATCAAGCGGCTGGCGCCCGCCGGCTAGAACCGTTTCATCCGGCCGCGAATCCGTTTGCTGAGCTTTTCGATGTCGTCCAGTTTCTTCAGCGTTCCCACGGAAAGCACGTGCCGGTCGTTCTTTTCCATGTCGATTTTCACGTCTTCGATCAACTTGCGCATCGTGTCGACATCTTTCAGCGACGCCTCGTGATCGGCCTTCAAAATCATCTCCGTCCGGTTGCGCCCGTCGGGCGTGCGGAGGATTTCCGAACTGTCCATGCGGCCGTTGGCTGGGCGTTCCAGGGGAGGACCTTGCGCCAGCAGGCAGACGCAAACAACCGGGAAATAGAAGGCTGGCCGGGTCATGACTGCTATCATAACGGGTTATGGCAGAAGTACGGCTGGGCATCATTGGCCTTGGTAACGTCGGGTCTGGAACGCTTTCCATTCTGGCGGAAAACGGGGCTCAAATCGCCGAAAAACTCGGCTTCCCGCTGCGCGTTGTCGCTGTGTGCGCGCGTCAGCTTTCGAACAAGAAGATCCCCGATGAGTTGCAGGGAGCGCTGCAGACGACGGACTGGCGCGAGGTGGTCAACCATCCGGAAGTGGACGTGGTGGCTGAACTCGTCGGTGGTACGACGGTCGCCCGCGAGATTGTCGAGACGGCGCTGGAAAACGGCAAGTCGGTCGTCACGGCGAACAAAGAGTTGATGGCTCTTTGTGGGCCCGAGCTATGGGAAAAGGCGATTCAAAAGGGCGTCAATCTGGCGATGGAGGCCTCCGTTGCCGGTGGGATTCCGATTCACACGGTCCTGCGCGAAGGCATCTCCGGCGATCGCATCGTCGCGCTGCTTGGCATATTGAACGGTACGAGTAACTACATCCTCACGGAAGTGGAAAAGTCCGGCGCGGCCTTCGGTGACGTGCTGGCCGAAGCCCAGAAGCTGGGTTATGCCGAAGCCGATCCGACCGCCGATGTCGACGGCTTTGACGCCCGGTCGAAACTCGCGATTCTCTCCGCGCTGGCGTTCGGTCAGAAGATTCAGGCGAGCGATATTTTCACGCAGGGAATTCGGCGCATCACGCCGATTGACTTCCAGTACGCGCACACGCTGAAGCATACGATTCGTCTTGTGTGCGCTGCGCGCCAGACGGCCGAAGGGCTGATCCTTTCCGTGCGCCCGGCGCTGATCCCGCAGTCGACGATACTCGCCGGCGTGCAGGGCGCGTATAACGCCATCTGGGTGCGCGGCAAGTACGGGCAGGACACGTTCTACTATGGCCGCGGCGCGGGCCCGGAGCCGACCGGCGTGGCCGTGGTGAGCGACCTGATGCGCGTGGCCCGCGAGATCCGCTCCGGTAGCCCCGAACGCGTTTCGCCGTTCGCGCATGAGCAGTTGGCCGAGTTCCGGCCGGTGTCCGTGCTGGTCCAGAAGCGGGCGTATTATCTGCGTTTCCGCGTGCACGACCGGCCCGGCATCATCGCCGCGCTGGCCGGCAGCCTGGCGGAGAAAAACATCAGCCTGGACGCCGTGCTGCAATTGCCCGGGGACAACAAAACTTCGTTGCCCTTCGTCATCACTGTCGAGCCCTCCACGGAAAACGCGGTGCAGGACGCCGTCGAAGCCATGAACCGGCTCGACTTTATGGCGGAACCGGCGCTCGCATTACCCATGGAGACCTCGCTATGAAACTACTGATCTTGAGCCTCGCCGCGCTGTGCGCGTTTGGACAGGCGGCCGCGGAAGCTAACAAGAGCTACCAGTCGCCGGATGGCCGGCAGCGCATGGTGGAGACGTTGACGGGCGAACATCGCGACGCCCGGCAGAAGCCGAAAGAGTTGATCGCCGCGCTCGGCATCAAGCCCGGCATGAGCGTTGCCGATATCGGCACGGGACCGGGCTATCTGGTCCCCTACCTGTGCCTGGCGGTGACTGGCCGCGGCTCAGTCTATGCCGAGGATATTTTCCCCGATTTCCTGGCCAAGGCGCGGGAGCGTGCCGACAACAACGAATGCGGCAATGCGTTCTTCGTATTGGGCGATGAAAAATCTCCGAAGCTCGACGCCAACTCGGTCGACCTTGCGCTCGTCCTCGATGCCTATCACCACTTCGACTATCCCGAGTCGATGCTCGCCGGCATTCGCAGCGCGCTTCGTGCCAAAGGGCGTCTGGCCATTGTCGACTACTACAAGCGCCGCGGCGCGATGTCCAATGCGAACCCCGATTTCGCCATCGGCCACGTGCGTCTGGACGATGCCGCCGTGGTGAAGGAAGTGGAAGCCAACGGCTTTAAACTGATCTCCAATAAGCCATTTTTGCCAGGAAGTCAGTACATGGCTGTATTTGAGAAGAAGTGATGTGCTAACCTTTCAAAAGACCCACTCATAATCTCGCGGAGAGGTGGCTGAGTGGTCGAAAGCAGCGGTTTGCTAAACCGTCGTACTTCGCAAGAGGTACCGGGGGTTCGAATCCCCCCCTCTCCGCCATTCGCCTTCGGGCGTTTTCCCTGGGTTTTGCATGCTGAGCCGGTAGGCCGGTTGTGAGAGAATGCATCCACAAGCTGTATGCGTCTGCTTCCCATTCCCATCGCTCTCGCTGCCCTCGCCGTTGGCTGTTCCGGACCCTATTCCGCCGACAAAGTTGCTGCCAAGGAAACCACCGTTCCTGAAGTCAGCGTAATCCCCGTCGCCAGAATCTCTCTGCCCGAAACGGTTACCGCCAATGGGGAGCTGTTCGCCGAAGAGTCCACCAACGTCACCAACAAAGTCCCCGGCCGAATCGCTAAAATGCATGTCGATCTGGGCAGCGTGGTGAAGCAGGGCGATATCCTCGCCGAGCTGGAAACGGACGACTATAGTTTTCGGGTCCAGCAGACGGAGGCGCTGGTGGACCAGATCCGCGCGCGGCTGGGGCTTCTGAACAAGAAGACCGACGATGTCGTACCTGAACAGGTGGCCGTGGTGAAGGAGGCCGACGCGGCGCTGCGCGAAGCGCGCTTCATCCTCGACACAACGGGACGGCTGGCCAAGGACGGCGTCGTCTCGCGCATTGAGCTGGAAAAAGCCACGGTGCGCACCCAGGGCATCGAGGCTCGCTACCAGGCCGCGATTAGCGAGGTGATGCAACTCCGTTCGCAGCTCAGCGAACGGCGCGCGCAGTTGGCACTGGCCCGGCAGCAACTGGGCGACACGACCATCCGCGCGCCCTTCGCCGGCGCCATCACGCGCCGCCAGTCTTCGCTGGGCGAGTTCCTGCCGGTCAATGCGCCCGTCGTCACGTTGGTGCGCCAGAACCCGCTCCGAGTGCGGCTGGGCGTGCCGGAGCGGCAGGCGGCCCGCATCCGCCAGGGGCAGGCCATTGAGATTCGCCTGGAGGGCGTGACGGAGCGGTTCAGCGGCCGCGTGGTGCGTCTCAGTCCGGCCATCGATGCGCAGAACCGGTCGCTGGTTATCGAAGGCGAGATTCCCAATCCTACCGGCAAGCTTCGGCCCGGCTCGTTTGTCGAAGGCTCCATCGTCGTCGATTCCACCGCAACCGGCTTTTCCGTGCCGGAGACCGCCGTGGCCGGTTTCGCGGGCATCGATCGCACGTTCATCGTGAAGGACGGTGTTCTGGAGGACCGGATTGTGAAAACCGGCAGGCACCTGCCCGACGCGCGAATTGAAGTGATCGACGGGTTGAAAGAAGGGGATCAGGTTGTGGCCAAGGCTGGCGACCGGATGGCCAAGGGGCAAAAGGTGCGGGTCCGCTAGATGCAAAAACTCGCTGAAATCTGCGTGGCGCGTCCCGTTTTCGCCGTCATGCTCATCCTCTCCCTGGTCGTGATCGGCGCCGTGTCGTATTCGAAACTGGGTGTCGATCGATTCCCTGATGTCGACCTGCCCATCGTCTCCGTGCGGACCGTTTTGCCCGGTGCCTCGCCGGAAGAGATGGAGAGCGCCGTGACGCGCTTTGTGGAGGACTCCGTCGCCACCGTCGAAGGCATCGACAACATCCGCTCCACCTCCACCGAATCGCTCTCGGTCGTTACGATCACCTTCAATCTCAATCGCAACATCGACGTTGCCGCCCAGGACATCCGCGACGCGATCGCCTCGATCATCGCGCAACTGCCGAAGGACGCCAAACCACCGCTGATTAAGAAGCTCGACGCCGATGCGTCGCCGATTATGACGCTGGTTTTGCATGGCGATAAAACCGGGCGGGAACTTTACGAGATCGGCGAACGGGCGATCAAGGACTCCATTGAATCCGTCGGTGGCGTTGGCCAGGTGCAGGTGATCGGCGGGCAGAAACGAGCCGTGAACATATGGGTGGATGCCGATCGCCTCGCCGCATACAAAATCCCCATTCTGCGCGTACGAGACTCCGTGATCCGGCAAAACTCCGATATCCCCGGCGGCCGCGTCGATGAAGGTTCCCGCGAACTGGTGTTGCGGACCCTGGGCCGATTCCCCGATCCCAAGGAATTCAACGACCTCGTCGTCGCCACGATCAACAACACGCCCGTCCGCATTCGCGACATCGGCTACGCTGAGGATGGCCACAAGGAACAACGCACGACGGCCCGTTATGACGGGCGCCCGGCGGTGGCGCTCGAAGTCCGCCGGCAGTCCGGGGCTAACACCATCGACGTCGTGACCAACGTCAAGGCCCGCCTCGTGCGCGTCCGCGAACTGCTGCCGAAAGGCGTGGAACTAGCCATCGTGCAGGATCAGTCTCTTTACATCGAAGCGGCGTTCCACGAGGTCCAGCTTCACCTCATCCTCGGTTCCATCCTCGCTTCGCTCGTCGTGCTGCTTTTCATGCGCGATTGGCGCGCCACCGTCATCGGCGCTGTCGCCATTCCCGCGTCAATCATCGCCACCTTCGGCGCGATGCGAATGCTGAACTTCACGCTGAACAACATCACCATGCTGGCGCTGGTGCTGATGGTCGGCGTGGTCATCGACGATGCCATCGTCGTCCTCGAAAACATCTTCCGCTTTATCGACGAGAAGAAGATGGAGCCCATGCAGGCCGCCATTCTCGCCACGCGTGATATCGGCCTCGCCGTCATGGCCACGACGTTCAGTCTCATCGTGGTCTTCCTGCCCGTGTCGTTCATGTCGTCGATCTCCGGACGCTTTCTCTACTCGTTCGGCGTCACCGCCACTGTGGCCATTCTGGTGTCCCTCTTGGTCAGTTTCAGCCTCACGCCCATGATGTGCTCGCGCATGTTGCGCCGCGGCGATGGCGGGCACAAGCAGCAGCGCGATGGCCTTTACGAGTGGATGGAGCGTGTCTACATGCGCATGCTCGCCTGGTCGCTCCAGCATCGTCTGCTCATCGCTGGCCTCGGTATCGTCACCATGGCGTCCACCGTGCCGCTGTTCAAAATGGTTCGCCAGGAGTATCTCCCAACGAACGTCGACGAGAGCGAATTTGAAATGAGCATCAACGCTCCCGAAGGCACCAGTCTCAGTTCCATGGAAGCCGTGCTGGACCGCGTGTTCAACGAACTTCACAACCTGCCCGGTATCAAGCACATGGTCTCCCTCGTAGGGACCGGCTATCTGCAACAGGTCAATAGCGCCCGCGTCTACGTGCGCCTGGACGACGTGGAGAATCGCGCCTTTTCCCTCACGCGCCTCTGGAAGAAGACGCTGGAAGGGAAGCCCATGGAAGCCTTCCAGGGCATCTATTCCCAACGCGACGTGATGGCCGCCGCCCGCGCCAAAATGAAGCAGTTCACCGACCTCCGCGGCCGCGTCGGCAACATCCAATCGCTCAATCAAGGGTCCGCCCCCTACGACATCGACTTCGTCATCCGTGGTCCCGAAATCACCGCGCTCTACAAGTTCAGCGAAGAACTCCGCTCCAAGGCGTTGACCATTCCCGGCCTCGTCGATATCGATACAACACTCCGCGTCAACAAGCCCGAGCTCCGCGTATTCATTGATCGCGAACGCGCCGCGGACCTGGGCGTCGACGCTTCCGACATCGCCAGTTCGCTTCGTCTTATGGTGGGCGGCGACGACGAAGTGTCTCGCTTCCGCGACGACAAAGTGGCCGAAGAATACGACGTCGAAGTCCGCTTAAAAGACACCGATCGCAACTCCACCGCCACCGTCTCCAAGCTCTATGTGCCCGCCACCGGCAATCGCCTGGTGCGTCTGGACAACGTCGTCCACCTGAAAGAAGCCATGTCGGCCTACCGCATTGAAAGCCTGGACCGCCAGCGTCAGGTCGGCATCCGCGCCAATATTACACCGGGCTACGGGCTCGGCGACCGGCTGCCCAAAATGTTCGAAGCCGCCGATGCCATGCACATGCCCTCCGCCTACAGCACCACCATCATTGGCCGTGGCCGCGAGTTCGAACGCACCCTCACCGAGTTCCTGCTCGCCTTCGCCCTCTCGGTCGTGTTCATGTACATGATCCTCTCGTCGCAGTTCGAAAGCCTCCTGCACCCCGTGACGATCCTGCTCAGTCTGCCGCTCGCCGTGCCGTTCGGCTTCTTCTCCCTCTGGTTCTTTGGCGAGACGCTGAACCTCTACTCCGCCCTCGGTATCCTGGTTCTCTTCGGCGTGGTGAAGAAGAATTCGATTCTGCAAATCGATCACACCAACAACCTGCGCCGCGAAGGGCTCCCCCGCCTTGAGGCCATTCTGCAGGCCAATAAAGACCGCCTGCGGCCCATTCTCATGACGACCGTTACCCTCGTCGCTGGCATGATGCCGCTCGCCCTCGGCACCGGCCCCGGCGCCGAGGAGCGCCGCTCCATCGCCATCATCGTCATCGGGGGCCAGTCGCTCTCGCTGCTGCTGACGCTGATCCTGACCCCGGTCGCCTACTCGCTCTTCGACGACCTCGGTCTCCGCCTAACTCAGAAGCGGCCGGACCACGTTCCCGTGCACGTCCGTTAATCGGAACCAGCGGCCCTGGAACTTGTAGGTCAGCCGCTTGTGGTCCACCCCCAGGCAGTGCATCAGCGTCGCCTGAATGTCGTGAATGTGCACCGGATCGGCCACGATGTTGTAGCTGTAGTCGTCCGTCTCACCCATCTGGAAACCACGCTTTAAGCCGCCCCCGGCCATCCACATCGCGAAGTTCCGCGGGTGATGATCGCGCCCGTAGTCGGTCTCCGTCAGCTTGCCCTGGCAGTACACGGTGCGGCCAAACTCGCCGCCCCAAACTACCAGCGTGTCGTCCAGCATGCCGCGCTGCTTCAAGTCCTGCACCAGCGCCGCCGCGCCCTGGTCGCTCGCTTTGCACTGCAGCGCCAGGTCCCGTGGCAGATTACTGTGCTGGTCCCATCCCTTGTGATAGAGCTGCACAAACCGCACGCCGCGCTCCACCAGTCGCCGCGCCAGCAGGCAGTTGGCCGCGTACGTCCCTGGCTTCCGCGCGTCCTCGCCGTACAGCTCAAACGTGCTCGCCGGCTCCTTCGATAAGTCAGTCAACTCCGGCACCGACGTCTGCATCTTGAACGCCATCTCGTACTGCTGAATCCGCGTGTCGATCTCCGGATCGTGATACGCCTCCTCGCGCACTTTGTTCAACGCCTGCAGCGCGTCCAGCATTTCGCGACGTCCCTCGCGCTCAATGCCCGCCGGATCGGCCAAATACAGCACCGGGTCCTTGCCGCTGCGCAACCGCACGCCCTGATAGCGCGACGGCAGAAAGCCCGCGCCCCACAATCGCGAAAACAAAGGCTGGTCGGCATTCACCGAATTCTGCTGCGACAGCAGCACCACGAACGACGGCAACTCCTGCGTCTCGCTGCCCAACCCATACGACACCCACGACCCAATGCTCGGGCGCCCCGGTTGCTGGCTGCCGCTCTGAATAAACGTGATCGCCGGATCGTGATTGATGGCGTCCGTATGGACGGATTTGATCAGGCAGATATCGTCGGCGATTTTCTTGTGGTGCGGGATCAACTCGCTCATCCACATCCCGGCCTTGCCCGCCTGCTCAAACTTGAACATCGACGCCGCGCACGGAAACGACGCCTGACCCGACGTCATGCCGGTAATGCGCTGCCCCATGCGAATGGAGCCCGGTAACTCGCTGCCGTGGAACTTTTTCAATTGCGGCTTGTAGTCGAACAAATCGAGCTGCGAAGGCCCGCCCGATTGGTGCAGCCAGATGACGCGTTTGGCCTTCGCCGCGAAGTGGGGCAACCCGGCCAGTCCGCCGGTCGTCGCGCCCTGTGCCTCGCCGCCGCCCATCAGGCCCGCCAGCGCCACAGCGCCAATGCCGCGCGCGCCCTTTCCGAAGAACTGGCGCCGGGTTTCCAACAGATGCATCTCTCGTTTCCAGTTCATAACTACTCCTTCGTAATCGCCTCGTCCATGTTCAATAGCACCGTCGCCACGTTCGTCCACGCCGCCAACAGGGCCACCGGCAGCTTCTTGTCCACCGGCGAGGCGCCAATCGCCACCAGCGCCGCGGCGCCCTTGGCATCGCGCGCATAACGCGCCATCTGCTTGCCGGCCAGTTCGCTCAGAACCTTCAATTCCCGCGCCTCTGGAACGCGTCCAGTCACCTTCCGGAAGCCCAGCGTCAGCCGCTTCGCCGTGTCGCTGCCGGCCTCGTTCAGGATGTTCTGCGCCAGCACCCGCGCCGCTTCCACATACGCCGGATCGTTCAGCAAGACCAGCGCCTGCAAGGGCGTATTCGTTACCGAACGCCGCGCCACGCACTTCTCGCGGTCCGGCGCATCGAAGGTGGAAAGCGAGGTCGGCGGCGCCGTGCGCTTCCAGAACCAGTACATTCCGCGGCGGTACAGATCCTCGCCCGCGCTCTCTTTGTACACCTGCGCGGAGAAGATTTCACCGCGCGAAATCTCTTCCCAGATCCCGGCCGGCTGATACGGATACGTGCTCTGCCCGCCCACCTTCCGGTTCAACAAACCGCTCACCGCCAGCGCGTTGTCACGCACGATTTCGGCCGGCATCCGCAACCGCGACATGTGCGAGAGCAACCGGTTCTCCGGATCGCGTTCCACGATCGCGGGCGTGGTCTTGGAGGACTGCCGGTACGTCGCCGACGTGACAATCATCCGCTGCATCGCCTTCACGTCCCAGCCCGTTTTCATGAACTCGGCGGCCATCCAATCCAGCAGTTCCGGATGGCTCGGCTGGTCGCCCTGCGTGCCGAAGTTCTCGCTCGATTTCACCAGCCCGATGCCGAAGTAGTTCTGCCAATACCGGTTCACCGCCACCCGCGCCGTCAGCGGATGAGACGGGTCCACCAGCCATCGGGCAAGCGCCAAACGGTCCGCCTTCGCGCTCGCCGCCAGCGGCGGCAGCACGGCCGGCACATTTGGCGTCACCTTTTCTCCGTGGTTGCGATAGTCCCCGCGCCCCAGCACGAACGTATCGCGCGGCTTGTCCATTTCCGACATCACCATCGTGTTCGGAATCACATCTTCCAGGTATGCCTTCCGCTCCCGCAACGCCTTCAGGTCCGCCCACGCCGCCTTCGTCTCCTGCGGCGCCACATAGGTCAAGTAGTGCTCCCGGATCCTCTGCGTCAACTCCCGCGGACGCTGCTTCACGGCCACGCTCACCATGTGCGAAACGCGATGGTCGACGGCCAAATAACGCAACTCGTTCTCATTCAAAACGCGCCGGTAAATCCGCAAATCCGCCAGCCGTCCGCGGAACCCGTTGCGGGCTTCCGTGTCTTTCTCCTGTCCGACTTCCAACGCTCCCACCGGGCCCATCTTCACAGCGCTCTCCGCCTCCCGCACCACCGGCACGGCCTGCCCGTTAATGCGAACGGTCACCCCGCCCGCCTGCGAATGCAGAATGGCCACGTGGTACTGCTCGGTCTGCACCAGCCGGTCACGCGTGCGCAGGTGCATCCCCGGCGTCTCCACATGCAGGTGCGCCCCGCGCCGCAGATGCGGCAACGGCTCGCTCGCGTCCCACCACACATTCAGCCGGCCCGCCTGCTGCAAAAATGTCTGCGGCTCGTGGTGCCCCTGCACCAGCCACGTGGCAATCGTATACTCCGGCCCCAAATCCACTTTGCCCAACGAAACGTGCGAAGGCGTCGCAAACACCGTCGCCTTGACCACACTCGTCAACGCCATCGTCGCCTCGCCGCGAAGCACCTGCGCATGGCGATAGTTGCCGGAGTGGTCGTTCACCGTCCCGTCCATCTCATACTGCGCAATCAACCCTTCGCGCAAGCCCGCCGGCGCGGCGTATTCCAACAGCGCCAGCCGCTGCTTCTCCCACTGCTCCTGCCCCGGCTTCACCTTGTCATCAGCCAACTCCGCCTCACGCGTCTTGATCCGCGCCAGCACGTCGTCCAACTGTTTCTGCTGCTCCCCGCTCGGCAGCCGCAGGAACGGATCGGCATTCCCGTCACGCCCGTCCAGCCCCTTCTCCTTCACGCCATTGAAGAAGGCGAACATCCGGTAGTAGTCCTTCTGCTTAATCGGATCGTACTTGTGGTCGTGGCAGCGCGCGCACGTCATCGTCATCGCCATCCACACGGTGGAGGTCGTCTCCGCGCGGTCCGCCACATACTCGGTCAGATACTCATCGGGAATCGCGCCGCCCTCGTAGTTGATCATGTGGTTCCGGTTGAACCCGCTGGCGATCTTCTGGTCCACGGTCGCATTCGGCAATAAATCGCCGGCCAGCTGTTCCACCGTGAACCGGTCGAATGGCATGTTGCTGTTGAACGCGCGGATCACCCAGTCGCGCCACGGCCACATGTCCCGATGCGAGTCGATGTGGAACCCGTGCGTATCGGCGTAGCGCGCCAGGTCCAGCCACGGCATTGCCATCTTCTCACCGTAGTGCGCCGAAGCCAGCAGCCGGTCCACTTGCTTCTCATACGCGTTTGCCGACTTGTCCTTCACGAACGCATCCACCTCCGCCGGCGTCGGCGGCAGGCCCGTTAGATCCAGGCTCAACCGGCGCAACAGCGTGATGCGGTCCGCCTCCACGCTCGGCGTCAGGTTCTCCTGCTCCAGCCGCGCCAGCACGAAATGGTCAATGGCGCTCTTCGCCCACTTCTTGTCCTTCGTCACCGGCAGCGGCTTCCGCTCCGGCTTCTCGTAGGACCAGTGCATCTTCCATTCCGCGCCGCTCGCGATCCATTTTTGAATCAGTTCAATTTGTGCCGCCGTCAGCGTGCGCCCGGCCGATGGCGGTGGCATGCGCCGCTTCGGATCGGCATGCGCCACGCGCAGGTACAGCCGGCTGGTCTCCGGCTTGCCCGGCGTCAACGCCGCCAGCGCGCCTTCCTTCGTGTCCAGGCGGATCCCCGCCATCCGCGTTGTATCGTCCGGCCCGTGGCAATAGAAACAGTTGTCCGAAAGAATCGGCCGGATATCGCGGTTGAAATCGATGCCCTTGGAGTCGGCAGCAAACACCGCCGGCAAGCCGGCAACGAGGAGTAGAAGGGACTGTCG
>Ga0256309_1000239_pt1 | contig 11567 bp, 9 predicted proteins | sample ColtaT_FD_183678 | JGI IMG/M metagenome (GOLD analysis project Ga0256309, IMG submission 183678) | Metatranscriptome of freshwater microbial communities from Columbia River, Oregon, United States - Colum_Colum_RepA_8d (Metagenome... | ecosystem: Environmental > Aquatic > Freshwater > River...
CATGTTTCGTGCGTTGCTGCTGGAAAAAAATGAAAGCTTTCAAGCCTCTGTTCAAACCCTGGAAGACAGCCGTTTGCCTGCAGGCGATGTGACGGTCAGCGTTGCCTATTCCACCTTGAATTTCAAAGACGGGCTGGCCATCACCCACCGCAGCCCCGTGGTGCGCCAGTGGCCCATGGTGGCCGGCATTGACGGCGCGGGCACGGTGCTGGAATCCAGCCATCCCGATTGGAAGGCCGGCGATGCTTTTGTGCACAACGGCTGGGGCGTGGGCGAAACCCATTGGGGCTGTTTGGCCGAGAAAGCACGCCTCAAGGGCGATTGGCTGGTGCACTTGCCCTCGGCCTTCACACCTCGCCAGGCCATGGCGATTGGCACGGCGGGTTACACCGCCATGTTGTGCGTGATGGCCCTGGAAGAGCGCGGCGTGCGTCCTGAGTCGGGCGAAATTCTGGTCACGGGTGCGAGTGGCGGCGTGGGCAGTGTGGCCATTGCGCTGTTGTCGCATCTGGGTTACCGGGTGGTGGCGTCCACCGGCAAGTTGCAAGAGAGCGGCTACCTTCAAACTTTGGGGGCTGTGGAGCTGATCGACCGCCAAACCTTGTCGGCGGCTGGCAAGCCGTTCCAAAAAGAGCGTTGGGCGGGCGTGGTGGATACCGTGGGTTCCCACACCTTGGCCAATGCCTTGGCACAAACCCGTTATGGCGGCACAGTGGCAGCTTGCGGTTTGGCCCAAGGCATGGACCTGCCCACCACCGTGATGCCTTTCATTTTGCGCAATGTGGCCCTGGTCGGTGTGGACTCGGTCATGGCGCCCTTGGCGCGTCGCCAGCAGGCCTGGGATCGCCTCGCGCGCGACCTCGACCCTGCCAAGCTCGAAGCCATGATCGAAGAGGTGTCGCTGGACCAAGCCCAGGCCAAAGCCCAGGCCCTCATGGATGGCCAAGTGCGCGGTCGCGTTGTGGTGAGGATCTGAGATGTTGCTCGAACTTCAAGACGCCCAGTTGGTGCTGGTCGATTACCAGGCCAAACTGATGCCAGCGATCCATGAATCAGAGGCTGTGTTGGCCAATGGCTTGCGCTTGGCGCAAATGGCCCAATTGCTGCGCGTGCCCACCTGGGGGACTGAGCAAAATCCTGAACGCCTGGGTCCCAACCCAGAGCCCTTGCGCAGCTTGTGCCGGGAAACCTTGCCCAAGATGGCCTTCAGCGCCTGTGCCGAAGGCCTGGTGGAATGCCTGCGCCCGGTGGCCAAAGCGGCGCAAGGCAATGCCCGCAGCTTGCCCAAGCATTTGCAAAAAGCCGTGCCGCAAAACCCGAGCCGCAACAGCGTGGTGATTGCGGGCTGCGAAGCTCATGTGTGTCTTTTGCAGACAGCGCTGGAACTGCTGGAAGAAGAGTTCGACGTCTGGGTGGTGACCGACGCCTGTGGTTCACGCACCGAGCGCAACCGCGATGCCGCCTTTGATCGGCTGGCTTCGGCTGGCGCCGAGTTGTTGACCACCGAGATGGTGGCCTTCGAGTGGCTGCGCTCCGCCGAGCACCCCCAGTTCAAAGCCGTCCAGGCCTTGATCAAGTAAACCCCTCCCGCCCGTCTTCGCGAGCGCAACGCGGCGCTCTTTCTGTGGCGGGAGATTGCCGCGGCCCTTTGGGCCTCGCCATGACGGGGGTGACAGTCAGCTTGTAGCAAGACCGTGCTCCTCATAATTATGAATTCAGATGGATTTCAAATTGAGGAGACTCCCCATGGGTGCGTATGCAGACTTTCACCGCCGTTCCATTGAAGACCGGGACGGCTTCTGGTCCGAACAGGCGCAGCTGATCGACTGGAAAGCCCAGCCCACCCAGATCTGCAACTACGACAAGCCGCCTTTCGCCCAATGGTTTGTCGGTGGCACCACCAACCTGTGCCACAACGCCGTGGACCGCCACCTGAAAGACCGTGCCGACCAGGCCGCCTTGATTTTTGTGTCCACCGAAACCCAGCAAGAAAAGACTTACTCTTTCCGCGAGTTGAGCGAGGAAGTGCAGCGCATGGCGGCCATTCTCCAAGAGCTGGGCGTGGGCAAGGGCGATCGCGTCCTGATTTACATGCCCATGATTGCCGAAGCCGCTTTTGCCATGCTGGCCTGTGTGCGCATTGGGGCCATTCATTCGGTGGTGTTTGGTGGATTTGCCTCGCATTCGCTGGCCTCACGCATCGATGACGCCTCGCCGAAAGTGGTCATCAGCGCCGAGGCTGGTTCGCGCGGCGGCAAGGTGGTGCCCTACAAGCCGCTGCTGGACGAAGCCGTGGCCTTGTCCACTCACAAGCCTTCGGCCGTGTTGATTGTTGACCGCAAACTGGCCGAGTTTTCTCGCGTGGCCGGTCGCGACCACGACTACGCCACTTTGCGCCAAAAGCATTGGAATGCCCAGGTGCCCTGCGAGTGGGTCGAGTCCACGCACCCCAGCTACACCTTGTACACCTCGGGCACCACCGGCAAGCCCAAGGGCGTGCAACGCGACACCGGTGGCTACACCGTGGCCCTCGCAGCGAGCATGAAGCATATTTTCCAGGGCCAGCCTGGAGAGACCTATTTCTCGACCAGCGACATTGGCTGGGTGGTGGGGCACAGCTACATCATCTATGGCCCCTTGATTGCCGGCATGGCCACCATCATGTACGAGGGGCTGCCGACCCGTCCCGATGGCGGCATCTGGTGGCAGTTGGTGGAGAAATACAAGGTCAGCGTGATGTTCAGCGCGCCCACCGCGGTGCGCGTGCTGAAAAAGCAAGACCCGGCGTTTCTCACGAAATACGACCTCTCCAGCCTCAAGGCCTTGTTCCTGGCGGGCGAGCCATTGGACGAGCCCACGGCGCAATGGATTGCGCAAAGCCTGGGCAAGCCCATCATCGACAACTACTGGCAAACCGAGACCGGCTGGCCAATTTTGACCATCGCCAATGGCGTGGAAAAAGCGCCCAGCAAATTTGGCAGCCCCGGCGTGCCCATGTACGGCTACAACGTCAAGCTGCTGGATGAAAACACCGGCGAAGAAATGACAGGCGCAGATGCCAAGGGCGTGGTGGCCATTGAAGGCCCGCTGCCACCGGGCTGTTTGCAAACCGTGTGGGGGGACGATGAGCGCTTCGTCAAAACCTACTGGAGCAGCGTGCCCGGCAAGATGGTCTACTCCACCTTCGATTGGGGCATTCGCGACGCCGATGGCTATTTCTTCATCCTGGGCCGCACCGACGACGTGATCAACGTGGCCGGTCACCGCCTGGGCACCCGCGAGATCGAGGAAAGCATCTCCAGCCATCCCAATGTGGCCGAGGTGGCCGTGGTCGGCGTGGCCGACCAGCTCAAAGGGCAGGTCGCCATGGCGTTTGCCGTGGTCAAAGACGCCAGCGGCCTCAGCGATGACGCCGCCAAGCTCAAGCTCGAGGGCGAGATCATGAAGGTGGTGGACGAGCAGCTCGGTGCCGTGGCGCGTCCTGCGCGCGTGCGTTTTGTGACCGTGCTGCCCAAGACCCGCAGCGGCAAGCTGCTGCGCCGGGCCATCCAGGCGGTGTGCGAGAAGCGCGACCCCGGCGACCTCACCACCATTGAGGATCCCACCGCTTTGCAGCAAATCCAGGCCATGATTTCCTGACGCGGGGCTGAACCCGCCCCAAATAAAAAGAAACGACCGCGCTGAATCGGTGGCACAATCATGGATGTACTAGGCCCCTTCCAGCCACAGTCGCATCCGCCAACCGGTCCAGCCGTGTCGCGGAAGGTTTTTTCAACCAGCTAATGTTTCCTGCAGGGAAACGGAGGTCAGCGCTATGAGTGAGACATCGTCCGTCTATCAAGCCTATTCAGGCAATACCTATCTTTTCGGGGGCAACGCGCCTTACGTCGAAGAGATGTACGAAAACTACCTGGCCAATCCCGGCAGCGTGCCCGATTCCTGGCGCCAGTATTTCGACGCTTTGCAGCACGTTCCCGCCGTTGATGGCACGCAAGCGCGTGATGTGCCGCACATGCCCGTCATCAATGCCTTTGCCGAGCGCGCCAAGCAAGGCGGCACCAAGGTGGTCATGGCCAGTGCCGACGCCGAAATGGGCCGCAAGCGCACCGCCGTTCAGCAGCTGATCGCCGCCTACCGCAACGTCGGCCAGCGCTGGGCCGACCTCGACCCCCTGAAGCGCGCCGAGCGCCCCAACATTCCCGAACTCGAGCCTTCCTTCTACGGCTTCAGCGATGCCGACCAGGAAACCGTGTTCGACACCAGCAACACCTTCTTCGGCAAAGACCGCATGAGCCTGCGCGAGCTGCTCAATGCGCTGCGCGAGACCTACAGCGGCACCCTGGGCGTGGAGTACATGTACACCACCGACATGGCGCAAAAGCGCTGGTGGCAGCAGAAGCTGGAAAGCATCCGCAGCAAGCCCAATTTTGGCGCTGAGAAGAAAAAGCACATCCTCGACCGTCTGACGGCGGCTGAGGGCCTCGAGCGCTACCTGCACACCAAATACGTGGGTCAGAAGCGCTTCTCGCTTGAAGGTGGCGAGAGCTTCATTGCCGCCATGGACGAGCTGATCCAATCGGCCGGCCAGCAAGGCGTGCAAGAGATTGTGATTGGCATGGCCCACCGCGGCCGTTTGAACGTGTTGGTCAACACCCTGGGCAAGATGCCCAAGGACCTGTTCGCCGAGTTCGACCACACCGCCCCTGAAGAATTGCCCTCCGGTGACGTGAAATACCACCAGGGCTTCAGCTCCGACGTGTCCACCCCTGGCGGCCCGGTGCACCTGAGCCTGGCGTTCAACCCCTCGCACCTGGAAATCGTCAACCCCGTGGTCGAAGGCTCGGTGCGCGCGCGCATGGACCGCCGCAACGACCCCAAGGGCCAACAGGTGTTGCCCGTGCTGGTGCACGGCGATGCGGCGTTTGGTGGCCAGGGCGTCAACCAGGAAACCCTGGCCTTGGCCCAAACCCGTGGCTACACCACGGGCGGCACGGTGCACCTGATCATCAACAACCAGATCGGTTTCACCACCTCGGACCCGCGCGACATGCGCTCCACCGTTTTCTGTACCGACATCGTCAAGATGGTGGAAGCCCCGGTGTTGCACGTCAACGGCGACGATCCTGAAGCCGTGGTGTTGGCCACCCAGCTGGCGCTGGAGTTCCGCATGACCTTCCGCCAGGACGTGGTGGTGGACATCACCTGCTTCCGCAAGCTCGGTCACAACGAGCAAGACACCCCCAGCCTGACCCAGCCGCTGATGTACAAGAAAATTGCGGCCCATCCTGGCACCCGCAGGCTCTACGCCGATCGCCTGGCCGCCCAAGGCCTGGGCGAGTCGCTTGGCGACGACATGGTCAAGTCCTACCGCGCCGCGCTCGATGCCGGCCGCCACACGGTGGACCCTGTGCTGACCAACTTCAAGAGCAAGTTTGCTGTCGACTGGGCGCCTTTCCTGGGCAAGAAGTGGACCGATGCTTCCGACACCGCCATTCCCATGACCGAGTGGAAGCGTCTGGCCGAGAAGATCACCACCATTCCCAGCACCGTCACGCCGCACCAACTGGTGAAAAAGGTCTACGACGACCGCGCAGCCATGGGCCGTGGCGATGTCAATGTGGACTGGGGCATGGGCGAGCACATGGCGTTTGCCTCCTTGGTGGCCAGTGGCTACCCAGTGCGTTTGTCCGGTGAAGATTGCGGTCGTGGCACCTTCACGCACCGTCATGCGGTCATTCACGACCAGAGCCGCGAGAAGTGGGACACCGGTACCTATGTGCCTTTGGAGAACGTGGCTGAAAACCAGGCGCCTTTCGTTGTGATCGACTCGATCCTGTCGGAAGAAGCCGTGCTGGCCTATGAATACGGCTATGCCTCCAACGACCCCAACACCCTGGTGATCTGGGAAGCCCAGTTCGGCGATTTCGCCAACGGTGCCCAGGTGGTGATCGACCAGTTCATCGCCTCCGGCGAGGTGAAGTGGGGCCGTGTCAACGGCATCACCCTGATGTTGCCCCATGGCTACGAAGGCCAAGGCCCCGAGCACAGCTCGGCCCGCCTGGAGCGCTTCATGCAATTGGCGGCCGACACCAACATGCAGATCGTGCAGCCGACCACGGCCAGCCAGATCTTCCATGTGCTGCGCCGCCAGATGGTGCGCAACCTGCGCAAGCCTTTGATCATCATGACGCCCAAGTCGCTGCTGCGCAACAAGGACGCCACCTCGCCGCTGTCCGAGTTCACCAAGGGCGGTTTCCAAACCGTGATTCCGGAGAACAAGGAACTCAAGAACGACAAGGTCAAGCGCGTGCTGGTGTGCTCGGGCAAGGTCTATTACGACCTGGCCAAGAAGCGCGAGGAAAACGGCGCCAACGACGTGGCCATTCTGCGCGTCGAGCAGCTCTATCCGTTCCCGCACAAGGCTTTTGCCAACGAGCTGAAGAAGTACCCCAACGCCACCGAAATCGTGTGGACCCAGGACGAGCCGCAAAACCAGGGCGCCTGGTTCTTTGTGCAGCACTACATCCACGAGAACATGCTCGATGGCCAGAAGCTGGGTTACTCCGGCCGCGCCGCCTCGGCCTCGCCGGCGGTGGGTTATTCGCATCTGCACCAAGAGCAGCAAAAGGCCCTCGTGGAAGGCGCCTTCGGCAAGCTCAAGGGCTTCATTCTCAGCAAGTAAAAAAACACTCAGACTATTGAAAGCAAGTCATGGCAATCGTAGAAGTCAAAGTTCCGCAACTCTCTGAATCCGTGGCCGAAGCCACTTTGTTGCAGTGGAAAAAGAAGGCCGGCGAGGCCGTCGCCGCCGATGAGATCCTGATCGAAATCGAAACCGACAAAGTCGTTCTCGAAGTGCCGGCGCCTTCTGCTGGCGTGTTGGCCGAGCTCGTGGTGGGCAATGGTGGCACGGTGGTGTCCGATCAGCTGATCGCACGCATCGACACCGAAGGCAAAGCCGGAGCTGCCGCGCCTGCTGCTGCACCCGCCGCTGCTGCGCCTGCGCCCGCTGCCGCCGCAGCGCCTGCCACCGCCAGCAAGGCGGGTGTGGCCATGCCTGCCGCGGCCAAGCTGATGGCAGACAACAACCTGGCCGCCGGTTCTGTCGCAGGCACGGGTAAAGATGGCCGTGTCACCAAAGGCGACGTCCTGGGTGCCGTGGCCTCTGGCGCCAAGCCTGCGCCGGCTGCCGTCATTCCGACCGGCGTGCCCACCGCCGCGCTGCCCCAAGTCAGCGCCCCCAGCGTGAACCTGGGCGACCGTCCCGAACAGCGCGTGCCCATGAGCCGCCTGCGCGCGCGCGTGGCCGAGCGCTTGCTGCAATCGCAATCGACCAATGCCATCCTGACCACCTTCAACGAGGTCAACATGGCGCCTGTGATGGAAATGCGCAAGCGCTTCCAGGACAAGTTCGAGAAAGAGCATGGCGTGAAGATTGGCTTCATGAGCTTCTTCGTCAAGGCCGCCGTGCATGCCCTGAAGAAGTACCCCGTGCTGAACGCCTCGGTCGATGGCAACGACATCGTCTACCACGGCTACTTTGACATTGGCATTGCCGTGGGCTCGCCGCGTGGCTTGGTGGTGCCGATTTTGCGCAACGCCGACCAGATGAGCTTTGCCGACATCGAGAAGAAAATTGCCGAGTTCGGCGTGAAGGCGCGCGACGGCAAACTGGGCATTGAAGAAATGACCGGTGGCACCTTCTCCATCTCCAACGGTGGCGTGTTCGGCTCCATGCTGTCCACCCCCATCATCAACCCGCCGCAATCGGCCATTCTGGGCGTGCACGCCACCAAGGACCGCGCCGTGGTGGAAAACGGCCAAGTGGTGGTGCGCCCCATCAACTACCTGGCCATGAGCTACGACCACCGCATCATCGACGGTCGCGAGGCTGTGCTGGGCTTGGTGGCCATGAAAGAGGCGCTGGAAGATCCGGCTCGCCTGTTGTTCGATATCTGATGGGCACACCATGAGCAAACAATTTGACGTGATCGTCATCGGGGGCGGCCCCGGTGGCTACATTGCCGCGATTCGCGCGGCCCAGTTGGGCTTCAACACCGCCTGTATCGATGAGTGGAAAAATGCGGCGGGCGGCCCTGCACCGGGCGGCACCTGCACCAACGTGGGCTGCATTCCTTCGAAGGCGCTGCTGCAATCGTCCGAGCATTTCGAGCAAGCCAACCACCACTTTGCCGACCATGGCATCAACGTCAAGGGCGTGAGCATTGATGTGGCCAAAATGGTGGCGCGCAAAGACTTGGTGGTCAAGCAGAACAACGATGGCATCTTGTACCTGTTCAAGAAGAACAAGGTCAGCTTCTTTCATGGCCGGGGCTCGTTTGTCAAGGCCGCCGAAGGTGGCTACGAAGTCAAGGTCGCTGGCAAGGAAGAAGAGTCATTGACGGGCAAGCACATCATTGTGGCCACGGGTTCGAGCGCGCGCGCTTTGCCTGGCGTGCCCTTTGATGAAGTGAATGTGCTGTCCAATGATGGCGCCTTGCGCCTGGGCGATGTGCCCAAGAAGCTGGCGCTGATTGGCTCGGGCGTGATTGGCCTGGAGATGGGCTCGGTCTGGCGCCGTCTGGGCGCGGAAGTCACCATCCTGGAAGGCCTGCCGACCTTCCTGGGCGCGGTGGACGAGCAGATTGCCAAAGAAGCCAAGAAGGCCTTTGACAAGCAAGGCCTGAAGATCGAACTCGGTGTGAAAGTGGGCGAGATCAAGAACGGCAAAAAAGGCGTCTCAGTGGCCTACACCAACGCCAAGGGCGAAGCCCAAAGCCTGGATGTGGACAAGCTGATCGTGTCCATCGGCCGCGTGCCCAACACCACGGGCTTGAACCCTGAGGCCGTGGGCCTGCAACTGGATGAGCGCGGTGCCATCGTGGTCGATGGCGACTGCAAAACCAACCTGCCCAATGTGTGGGCGGTGGGCGATGTGGTGCGGGGCCCAATGCTGGCACACAAGGCAGAAGAAGAGGGCGTGGCCGTTGCTGAGCGCATTGCCGGACAACATGGCCATGTGAACTTCAACACCATTCCCTGGGTGATTTACACCAGCCCTGAGATTGCCTGGGTCGGTCGCACCGAGCAGCAACTCAAGGCCGATGGCGTCGCTTACAAGGCGGGCACCTTCCCGTTCCTGGCCAATGGCCGCGCACGTGCCCTGGGTGACACCACCGGCATGGTCAAGTTCCTGGCCGATGCCGCCACCGACGAGATCCTGGGCGTGCACATCGTGGGCCCCATGGCCAGCGAGTTGATTGCCGAGGCTGTGGTGGCCATGGAGTTCAAGGCCAGCGCCGAAGACATTGCGCGCATTTGCCATGCCCACCCGTCCCTCAGCGAAGCGACCAAAGAGGCCGCATTAGCCGTAGACAAGCGCACCCTTAACTTCTGAGGTTAGCATTCGGGCATGTCCGTACGACACGCTTACGAGCAAGAACTTCAAACCCGAGGCTTCCAAAGCGACCCCGCCCAACTCCGGGCGGTGGACGCCTTGGAGCGTTGCGCCCAAGAATGGGCGGCCTACAAGGCGCGTCGCTCTAACCCCCTGAAGAAATTGATCAACCGCCCCGAAATTCCACGGGGCGTCTACATGTATGGCGGCGTAGGCCGCGGCAAGAGCTTCCTGATGGATTGCTTTTATGGTGCCGTGCCGATTCAGCGCAAAACCCGCCTGCATTTCCACGAGTTCATGCGCGAGGTTCACCGCGAGCTGCGCGACATGCAAGGCACGGTCAATCCCTTGGATGTGCTGGGCCAGCGCATCGCCAAGCGCTACAAGCTGATCTGCTTTGATGAATTCCATGTGGCCGACATCACCGACGCCATGATCTTGCATCGCTTGCTCGATGCCTTGTTTGCCAATGGCGTCGGCTTTGTCACCACCTCCAACTTTCGCCCCGATGACCTCTACCCCGGTGGCCTGCACCGTGACCGCATTCTGCCGGCCATTGCCTTGCTGAACCAAAAGCTGGAAGTCGTCAATGTGGACAACGGCACCGATTACCGGCGCCGCACCCTGGAGCAGGTGGACCTGTACCACACGCCCTGGGGCGCGCAAGCCGATGCCGCCATGACCGATGCCTTCAATCGCCTGGCGGAAACCCACGATGAAGACCCGGTGCTGCACATCGAGGCGCGTGAAATCCGTGCGCGTCGCAAGGCCGGCGGCTTGGTCTGGTTTGATTTCAAAGCCCTCTGTGGCGGCCCCCGCTCGCAAAACGACTACCTTGAGATTGCAACGCAGTTTCACACGGTGTTGCTCAGCGACGTGCCGCACATGCCCGTGCACATGGCTTCAGAGGCCCGGCGCTTCACCTGGCTCATCGATGTGCTGTACGACCGCCGTGTCAAGCTGATGCTGTCGGCCGAGGTGGCACCTGAGCAGCTGTACACCGAAGGGCCTTTGTCGCATGAGTTTCCGCGCACCATCTCGCGCTTGAAGGAAATGCAGTCGGCTGAATTCCTGGCCTTGGAGCGACGCACCGTCGACACGGGGCTGACATGAGCCACCGCTGTGCCTTGCGTTGGAGCCTGGCCTGGCTGTGTGGCGCGGCCGGCTTGGCGCTGGCCCAGCCGGCGTCGGAGCGTGAGCAACTCCAGCGTCAACGCCAAGCCCTTGAGAGCCGTTACGCACAAGACATTCAGAACTGCTACCAGCGGTTTGCCGTCAACGATTGCAAACAAGAGGCCTTGAAGGCGCAGCGCGAGGGCCTCAAGCCCCTGCGCGAGCGCGAGCAAGCCCTGGATGCCGCTGAGCGGGCTGAAAAGGCGCAAGCACAGCAAGTGCGCGTGGCAGAGCGTTTGTCGCCCCAAGCCCAGCAAGAAGAGGCCCAGCGTCGTGCACAGGCCGTTGAGCGACAGCAAAATGCGGAGCAAAAAAAATCGTGAGAAACAGCAGGCACATGCCGAGCGTGCAGACAAAGGGGCGGTCGAATCACCCCCCCGCGACGCCGCGCGGCCCTCGGCGGCAGAGCTGCGCACGGCGGAACAGGACCATGCACGCAAGTTGCAAGACGCACAGGCGCACCGCGCGGCCAATGAGCAGCGCCGCCAAGAGCGGCAAAAGCCCTTGGCTCAGCCCTTGCCGATTCCGAACCAAATGCCTGCAGCGGACAAACCATGACTGACGACCTTCGTTCGCCCGAGCGCGAGCTGATCGAGCTGCGCATGGAGCATGCCGACCTCGATGCGGCGGTGGATCGCCTGGCGCAAGAACAGCCGGTCGACGAGTTGATGCTGCGCCGTTTGAAAAAGAAAAAATTGGCGCTGCGCGACCACATCACCCGTTTGGAAAACCTGCTCAACCCCGCCGAGCCGGCCTGAGCATCATGTCGACTGAGCCGCTCACCTCGCTGGTCATGTCTGCCTTCACCCCCGAAGGCCCCTTGGCCCGCTGGGACCCACATTTTCAGCCGCGCGCAGGCCAAACCGACATGGCGCAAGCCGTGGCCGAAACCCTGGATCAAGGTGGTGCGTTGGTGGTCGAAGCGGGTACCGGTGTGGGCAAAACCTTTGCCTACTTGGTGCCCGCCTTGCTCAGTGGCGAGCGTGTGCTGATTTCC
>Ga0256309_1000242_pt1 | contig 11486 bp, 9 predicted proteins | sample ColtaT_FD_183678 | JGI IMG/M metagenome (GOLD analysis project Ga0256309, IMG submission 183678) | Metatranscriptome of freshwater microbial communities from Columbia River, Oregon, United States - Colum_Colum_RepA_8d (Metagenome... | ecosystem: Environmental > Aquatic > Freshwater > River...
AACCACTCCATTCGAGTGAAAAATGGCTGAATGCCGGTGGCTTTCGACTTGCTGGAAAGTGAGTTGTGGGTTCATTCCCATCGCGAGAAGTGGGGGCTACAGTACTCCCCTTCATACGGCCAGATGGCTGAAGTTTTACTGACAATCAGCTGCTTTTTTCGCATCGCGGTCTGCGAAAATTCACGGCAATTTGTCAGTCAGAAAACCATTCTCGTCGCCAGACGAAAGACTTCATTGAGATTATGAACAACAGCGTGCAGTGGCTGACGGCACATTGGCAGCTTGCTCTGCCGATGGTTTTGGGTGCTTTGGCAATCAGTTTGTTGATGCCAAAGGGTGAGCGTCGATCAAGATTGATTGGCTCGCTCATCGGAGTGGCCGCAATCGGGTTGCTTGGCGGCACGATGTTGAGGCCGACTGGTGTGTGGATTCAAGACACGCTGTTTTGTTTGTTTTCTGGCGTGGCGGTCGTCTCGGCTGTGTTGATGATCACGAATCGAAATCCCGCTTATTCTGCGTTGTGGTTTGCCTTAGTTACGTTGAGTGTTTGCGGTTTGTTCTTGCTGCAATCGGCTCCGTTTTTGGCATCGGCGACCGTCATTGTTTACGCCGGGGCGATCATTGTGACCTTCTTGTTTGTGTTGATGTTGGCTCAACAAGCGGGAAAGACAAACTACGATCAGAATGCGAGGCAGCCGGGAGTTATTGCCTTCACTGGATTTGTGCTGCTTGGGGCATTGCTCTTTGCAATTACTCCGCCGCGGGCAGTGGCTGATAAATCCGCCGCCAGCGGAGAGCCCGTGACAGGGTTCGTCTCCTTGGCTCCGAAAAAGGTAGAAGTGGCGGCAGATGTAGAGCCGGCGCAGCAGTCGGTGGTGGTTCGGAGCGAAACGAGCGGGGGCGTCATGCCAGCGCCGTCTGTTCCCGTCGATGAGGTGAAGCCGCCGCAATCGACCAGCACTTCAACTCCTGAAACCTTCGGCACCATGCGAGGGCTTGGTCGGTCGCTGTTTGGTGATTACTTGTTTGCCGTTGAGTTGGCTGGCACGTTGTTGTTGGTTGCTTCAATCGGCGCCATCATTATCGCGCCGAAGCGGTCGAGCGGGAAGTTGTAGAGTGGTGTTTTACGTGGCGTTCACGCTCCGCGTGACGAGCCGAGCGTCAATTTGATTTGATTGTGAATAGTTTTGGTGAGAATTGAGTCGCGCGAAAGTCAGTTCATCACGTCAAGTGTGATGGCTACCTAGGGCGACAAAATTGTGGGAGCTATCGGAATGGTGGTCCTGACGAACTATCTCGTCGTTGGCAGCATCCTTTTTGTATTGGGGGTCATCGGGTTTATGACTCGGCGAAACCTCATCACGATGATGTTGTCCGCCGAGTTGATGTTGCACGGTGTTTCGTTGAATCTCGTGGCGTTTTCAAACTTTCATCAGAACTTTCAGGGGCAAGCCTTCACTGCGTTCATTTTGACGGTTGCTGCCTGTGAGGCGGGGATCGCGTTGGCGTTGATTCTGACTTTGTATCACCGGACTAAATCGCTCGACATTAATTTCTGGAGCCATTTGGGAGAGGCAGACATCGAGTCTTCCCATGAAGAAGAACCCGCTGTTCCGACCGCTGTTCCCGCTCAAGAGTTCCCGCATCTCACGCCTGCCGGTCGCCGACCAAACTTGGTCAAGATGCCTCCGGTTTGAACCATATCGAGGAGACCTCCCATCGTGTCTGAACTCACGCCGGCCTTGCTCTGGCTGATTCCTGGAGCACCGCTGATCGCGAGCCTCTTCATCGCCTTGTTCGGCAAGGCGCTGCTGCGAGGACGAAGTCACATTCCGTGTGTTGCTGCGCTGGCGGTTTCAACCGCAGTCGCTGGGTTCCTGAATGTGATGTTCTTAGCGTCGCCGGAATCGCTGAAACCAGATTCAACATTATTGACGATGAAGGAATTTGTCGCTCAGCATGATGACTCGAAAGCCATAACCGACGCGAATCACGGCGAAAGCCACTCTGCGGTAAAACCACAGTTGGCCGCGCCGGGCTTCGAGTGGTCCGTCACCGATAATCTCGCTGTTCGAGTTGATGTGCAAGTCGACGCGATGACTGCGCTGATGCTGCTGACGGTGACGTTCGTCAGCTTTTTGGTGTCGATTTATGCGAGCGGTTACATGCACGGAGACCCGGGGTATCCTCGGTTTTTTGCTGCGTTTGCGTTGTTCGTGTTTTCGATGAGCATGTTGGTGTTGGCCAAGAACTACCTGACCCTGTTCATGTTTTGGGAGGCGGTCGGTCTTTGCAGTTATTTGCTCATCGGCTTTTGGTTTCAGCGTCCGAGTGCGGCGGCGGCGGCTCGCAAGGCGTTCGTCGTCAACCGTATTGGCGACTTCGGCTTTATCATGGGAATCTTCCTGATTTGGAAGACGTTTGGGACGGTCGATTTCGCCGAAGTCTTTGCAAAGGTTCCTGAAGTTGCAAAGACCGATCCGACCATTTTCACGACAATCTGCCTGCTGCTATTCGTCGGAGCGATGGGCAAGTCAGCACAGTTTCCGCTGCATGTTTGGTTGCCGGACGCGATGGAAGGGCCCACTCCAGTTTCGGCTTTGATTCACGCGGCCACGATGGTGACGGCGGGCGTCTACATGGTTGCTCGGAGCACGCCACTCTTCATGCACTCTCCGGCCGCTCAGATGGTTGTCAGCGGGATCGGAGCGACGACTGCGTTGCTGGCCGCGCTGACAGCCCTGACGCAGTATGACCTCAAGCGAGTGCTCGCGTATTCGACGGTGAGTCAACTCGGCTTCATGTTCATGGCGTTAGGGGCCGCAAGCACGAGCCCAAAGCTGGCGACGTTTGCCGTAACGGCTGCCATGTTCCATCTCTTCACTCACGCGTTCTTCAAAGCTCTTCTGTTCCTCGGAGCTGGTAGCGTGATGCACGCGATGGGTGATGTGATCGATATGCGGCGATTCAGCGGCTTGCGACACGTCATGCCACACACACACCGAACGTTCTTGATCGGCTCGTTAGCCTTGGCTGGTTGTCCGTTACTCGCGGGCTTCTGGAGCAAAGACGAAATTCTGGTCGCACTGTTTGAAGGAACGAAAGCGGGCGGTCACGAGACGTTCTTTACGGTGATCTTGGCCGTTGCCGTTGTGACTGCGTTTTTGACGGCGTTCTACACGTTTCGTGCTTACAACATGACATTCCTCGGTGAAGAGAAGTTTCCTGAAGAGGCCCATCATCCGCATGAGTCTCCGCCGGTCATGACCGTTCCGTTGTATGTCCTCGCCGGTTTTTCGGTGTTGATAGGTTTGTTGCTGGGGCCAACTGGCGTCTATGCACATGCATTGGGGCAGTCACCCGTTTTGGAACATGGCGATCATCCTCATAGTGCCATGCTCATGGGGCTGAGTTGTGTAATCTTCGCCTCGGCATTCGGTTTAGCTCGTTGGATGTATGTGGTGGCACCAAGCGTGCCGGTTCAATTGGAATCGACGTTGCGGCCGCTTCATCGTTTGTCTCTGGGCAAGTTCTTCTTGGACGAACTTTTCACATATTTGATCGTGAAGCCGGTGAAAGTTGTCGCGTTGCTTTGCACGCTGTTCGACAAGTACTTGATCGACGGTCTGCTCGATTTTGTTGGGTCGTTGCCCGCGACGGTTGGGCGATTAGTGCGACCGATCCAAAACGGGTTTGTGTCGAACTATGCGTGGGTCATGCTGCTCGGCTTTGTCATGTTTTTGGTTCAGATGTTGCGAGCGTGGGCGGGTTAAAACCGTCGCACAGGCGGCTCGCCTGTGAGTTCCTCCGATAAGCGAGCAGGCGAGCCGCCTGCTCAACGACTTCAGATAAATCAGACAACAACATGCTGCTTCTTTCGATCATTGTTCTTCCGTTGGTCGCTGCCGTGTTGCTCGCCCTGTTGGGGGGCGATCGCGCGGTTGCTCGCTGGATCGCTTTGCTGACAGCGGTCGGGACGCTGGCGTTGACGGTGGGACTCTTTGCCAGAATGCAGTCGCATGCCAGCGGCATCGAAATGGTGCAAAACAAGAGTATCCTTGATAGTCCAGTGCGCCCTCGAGTTGAGTGGCGTCGGACTTGGATGACGATCGGCGAAATCACACAAGAAAAGTCAGTTGCTCAAGATGAAATCGCGGCGGAAAAGAACGAAGCCGGCGAGACCAAGGCAGCAGAGATCGAAATTATTCGAACTCCGGTGCGTTTAGAGTTCTATCTTGGAGCAGATGGTATCAGCGTGATGATGTTGATGCTGACTGCGATCTTGACCGTTTCCGCTGTGCTCATTTCATGGGAAGCGATTCAAGAGCGAGCGACGGAGTTTTACATTTGTTTGCTCGTGCTCGAAGCGGGAATGCTGGGAGCGTTTCTCGCTTTTGATCTGCTGTTGTTCTACGTCTTCTTTGAATTCACGCTGATTCCACTGTTCTTTTTGGTTGGGATTTGGGGTGGATCTCAGCGACAGTTTGCGGCCTATCGGTTCTTCATCTACACGCTCGCTGGCAGCATGATTACGTTGTTGGGTTTGGTCGCATTGGTGATGAAGGTGATGCAAGATGGCCTGACCGCAACCCCATTTTCTATTCCAGACATCGCTGCGGCGTTGCAACAGCATCCGTTACCGGACAATTGGCAGATTGCCCTGTTGCTCGCGTTGTCGGCGGGTTTCGTGATCAAGGTTCCGCTGTTTCCCTTTCATACATGGTTGCCGTTGGCTCATACGGAAGCCCCCACGGCGGGCAGCGTGTTGCTAGCCGGTGTGTTGTTGAAGCTGGGAACTTACGGATTCCTTCGCATTTGCCTCCCTTTGCTGCCGGTGGCAGTCGCTGGCTTTGGAGTACCCGTCTTTGGAACGATGGCCGTGATTGGAATTGTTTACGGGGCACTTGGAGCACTCGCTCAAAGCGATATCAAGAAGCTGGTCGCGTATAGCTCTGTGAGCCACCTTGGATTTTGTGTGTTGGGAATCTTTGCACTGAACTCCGAAGGGATCACTGGCGGTGTCATGCAAATGATCAATCACGGACTTTCGACGGGGGCGTTGTTCTTGTTGGTCGGGATGGTTTATGACCGCTATCACACACGCGAGTTGAGCGAACTCGGTGGCCTGGCGACTCGCTTGCCGATTTTGTCTGTCTGTATGGTTTTCATTTGTATGGCCAGCGCTGGATTGCCGGGACTAAATGGCTTTGTTGGCGAAATGCTCGCGTTGATTGGCATGTTCAAAGCGAAGCCACTTTATTCGGCCATTGGGGCGTCCGGCGTGGTGCTCGGCGCCTGGTACTTGCTCGACATGCTGCGTCGCGGATTCTTCGGCCCGCTGAAGGAACCCGCCTCAACACATGGTCCAATTCATGACATCAATATTCGCGAGCTTCTCGCAGTCGGACCGTTGATGGTTCTCTGCTTGTGGATCGGCGTGAATCCAAAGCCCTGGATTGACACGATCGCAAATGACGTGCGAGCTGTTGTGAAGCTTTATCCGCAGGCTGAGGTGGCGAAAACTGAAGTCGCGGTGTCTCTCGAATCAAGCGAACCTTCGGTCGCTGTGAAGCGTGAGCGAGCAGTTGAAGTTCCGTAAGAGTGATTTTGTCCTTGAATCTTGAATTGAAACAGACGGGCAATGCGGTCCGTTCTACCTGAAGTTTTTCGGAGTGACTCGTGTTTCAGCATCTCACTAACGCCATCGGTTTGATTCTGCCTGAGGTTGTGCTGCTGGCAGCGGCGGTTGTGAATTTTGCGGTTGGACCATTTCTTGTCGGTGAAAGTGGACAGGCACCAAATGGCCTGCGGCATCGATGGGGGATTTGGTCGTTAATGGCGCTGGGGATTGCTGGCTGGCTCTGGCTTGCACCCGTTCCAGTTGTCGAAGCAAGTCACCTTTCCCCGTTTCAGTCGGACGCTCTGGTCTGGTTCGTTCGGATGGTAACTCTGGTGACAGGTGCCGTTTTAGTTTTGGTCAATTGGAACCAAACCGCTGACCGTGATTCTGCGGAATCGCATGCATGTTTACTGCTGATTCTTGCGGGAGCGAATCTGATCTCACTGGCTAATGATCTCGTTGTGCTTTTTTTGGCGCTGGAGTTGGTCAGCATTCCGACCTACGTTTTCTTGTATTTGGCACGTCGAGATGCCTCGGGACAAGAAGCGACTCTGAAGTATTTCCTGCTGAGCGTCTTTTCTTCCGCGTTGGTCTTGTACGGTTTCAGCTTCTTATATGGTGCTGCGGGAACCACCAATCTGAACGCCATCCATCAAGCTTTAACCGCGAACGAATTCCAGCCGATGCCAGCGATGTTGTTGGTGAGCATCGCATCGATCGTTGCTGGACTGGCCTTTCGAGTTACAGCAGTGCCTTTTCACTTTTACGCTCCCGACGTTTTCCAGGGGACCGCGAATTCAGCAGCAGCTGTCTTGAGCGTTGTTCCAAAGGTGGCCGGAATGGTCGCGCTCGTGCGAGTGCTCGGCCAGCCGTCCGTTGAGGCCGCAATTCATGAGGGCTATTGGAATATCGGGGCGAAGAGTGGCGGAATGATTTATTTGCTCGCCATTGCAACGATGTTTGTCGGCAACCTGCTCGCGTTATTGCAAAAGAACCTGCGACGTCTGTTGGCCTATTCGAGTATTGCACACGCGGGCTACATGCTGGTGGGTCTGTCGATCGCGGTCAGTATTCCGGCCATCGGTGACGACGGCAAGGTTGCCTCGATAACTCATGTTGGTGGGCTTCCTGCGATGTTGTTCTACTTGGGTATTTATGGCATTACGACGCTCGGTGTGTTCGCTTTGATCGCGAGCTTATCCACAACCGAGCGTCCGCTAGAGACGACCGAGGATTTGGCTGGGCTGAGTAAAACACACCCCGCTGGTGCTTTCTTGGCGACCGTATTGCTCTTCGGTTTGACGGGATTGCCACCGACCGCAGGGTTCCTTGGAAAGTTGACTTTGTTTTTTGCCTCGTGGAATCACGGGACTGATTTTGGACGTCGACTGGCCGTCTGTCTGGCCGTGAATGCAGCAATCGCGGCTTGGTATTACTTGCGGTTGATTGGCGTCATGTACCTGCAACCGAGTCGAGATGACTCTCGTCGAACCGCCGGCGTCCCCGCTTTCGTGGGAGTTTCACTCTGTGCCGTGACCAGTCTGGCTGTGTTCTTTTCTCCGGATTGGTTGTGGCAAGCTCTGCAACGAGTTGGTTCTTAGCAAGGTCAACGTCAGAGGAATCATGGGCGTTGCTCAAACCGTTTTCATCGTCGACGATGATCCAGATTTTCTAAAAACCGTGTGTCGCTGGCTTGAGTCAGTGAATATCCGGGTCTTGGCATTTTTGTCTGCGGCTGAGTTTTTGGATGCCTTTCAGCCAAACCAGCCCGGTTGCTTATTGCTGGACATCGTCATGCCAAAGATGTCCGGTCTTCAGATGCTGGAAGAACTAAACCTTCGTCGTTGGTTTATTCCGACGATTGCAATGACCGCTCACAAGAAAATCAGTTTCGCGGTTCAGGCAATGAAGCTTGGAGCTGTTGACTTCATTGAAAAGCCTTTTGCGAGCAAGAAGGTTCTCGTCGAGCTCGTAACGCGAGTGATGGAGACTGCTCAATATGCAACTAAAGTCCGCGTTGAGATGGCTCAGTTCGGCGAGAAGCTTTCAAGTCTGACCGTGCGAGAAGATGAAGTGTTGAAGCTGGTCATCGATGGCCTTTCGAGCAATGAAATCGCAGAAGCCTTTGGCAGTTCGGTATCAACGGTTTCTGGCCAGCGATCATCCATTATGGCGAAATTGTCGGTTGAATCGGTCGCCGAACTTGTTCGTGAAACGCTGCGATATTCAGTGGCCACGGAGCTTGATCCGTCTTTGGCTTCGTTTTCGAATTTCCAGCAAGGTCGGAAATCAACTGTGAAAAAAACGCGAGAGTTGCTCGGCAAGAAAGCGGTTTCCAAGCCGCCTGTGACAGAAGCCACAAAAGGCAAGAAACGAAATTCTGGTTAGACGTCGATTATTCATCTTGCCGGACGTCAAAGTTTTGTCAGGATACGCCTCATCGTTCGGGCTCGCAGCCCGAGGGACCAACATCTGGCTCACCGCCGACCGGAGTCTTCTGGCAAGCCGGTTGCACCGAGCCTGGTTCAACACGAGAAAGGAGGTGCTTCTTGAATTCAGTTAGTCTTAGTTGCCAACGAGGTGGTTACGCCTAAAAGCCGGCGGGCTGTTTCGGCAGCCACCCAACCCAAGACCGGCAAATCTTTGCTGCTCTTGGTCAGTAGCCGCAGCGGTCGCTACCGCTCGTGGCGGCTCTGATGAAGAATCACCTTGATCCTTCGATGAGTTCCCAAGACCCGGCTCCGCAAGGAGCCGGGTCTTGCATTTTTTGGTGACCTTCGTTTTCTTCGCGATCACCAACTCAAAACAGTTTTAACCGCGGAGGACGGGCGAGGAATGAAACCTCTGCTCTCATAGCGTACTCAGCGGTTCAATGTGGTTGCTTTTCGTTTTCGACAAGCTTATCGACAACAAAAGTTGGATTGTGGGCAGAAAATTAGGGCAGGATCCAACACCCCGTGTCACGTTTCAACAAGAACCTCAGTAACTCAACCTGATTGATCACCGCATCTCGGAGTGCTTAGCAACAATGAACGATCTTCTCGCGATTGATGTCATCTCTCGTTTCATCCATGTCGCCACCGCAATTGTGATGGTTGGCGGAACTGTGTTTATGCGATTCGTTCTCATGCCGGCAGCGGCGGAGCTATCGCAAGCGGAACATGACCAATTGCGACAACGACTGCTCGCTCGCTGGAAACGAGTCGTACATGGAGGAATCGGACTGTTTATCGGGAGTGGCTTTTACAACTTCATTCAGGCTTTGCCGAAGCATAAAGGTGACGGTCTTTATCACGGTTTGGTCGGGACGAAGATCCTATTGGCCTTTGCCATCTTCTTTATCGCGTCGGCTTTGGTAGGGCGTTCGGCCTCGTTTGAAAAGATGCGTCAGCAGCGAGCGAAATGGATGGGAGTGATCGTTTTGTTGTCGGCTGTGATTGTCGGGATTTCAGGATTTGTGAAAGTCCGTGGAACCGTAGTTAAGGTTGAGGCATCAAAGACGGTGAGTAATTTCTGAATTGACCGATAACTTCACGGTAATCTTTCAGAACTTTTTCAGTCACGTTACGTCATAGAATGCGTAACTATGAAAGCGGCTGGGGAAGGAGATCACCATCATGACTCGCTACAGGAACCCCGTACTTAAACAGCTTGCCGATCAACAGGTCCGGTTTACTCCGGCGGCGGTTCGGCTAGAGCAGATCGAACGTGCCGAGCATCTCATCGAAGAAATCGCTCCCGATTCGACGTGTCGTTACGACGAACTTTGTTATCAGTTGACGAACTATCGACCGGATCGATATCCGAATCTGATGCTGACGGCCGATGAAGCAATCCATGACCTTCATTGCTTCGTTGAAGACTTGTCCGCCAGCATGAATCTGACGACCGACATGGTCAATGAGCCGGTTCTCTCGTTGCAAGATGTCAGTAGTCGGTATCACGTCTCCACAAAAACGGTCACGCGATGGCGTCAACGAGGGTTGGTCGCCAGACGGTTTATCGTAGGTCGACGAAAGCAAATTGGTTTTCTGGAATCATCGCTTCGCCGTTTTGTTCTGAGTCATCGAGAAGAAGTTGCACGAGGAAGTCGCTTTACCCAACTGACCGACAATGAGCGATTCAGCATCATTCGTTGGGCGCGACGCTTAGCAAAATGGGGCGGAACACCCACAGAGGTTGTCCGCAGAGTGGCCAAGAAGTTTGACCGCGCTCCGGAAACCGTGCGATACACGCTGAAGCAGTATGACAAACAGAACCCCGAGAACGCTGTTTTCCCGAATGCGACGAATCCGCTGACTGATGAAGAGAGGCGTGAGATTTTTCGGTTATCGCGGCTCAATATGTCGATGGAAAAATTGGTTACTCGGTTTCGCCGAACACGATCAAGTATCTATCGAATCTTGTCGGAGATGCGAGCTCAGCAGTTGATCGGTCAGCCGATCAAGTTCATGGATCACGAGTCGTTTCAACTCGCCGACGCTGACGCAATCATTCTTTGCGACGCTCCGCCGCGTGACCTTGAAGAATTGCACGCCCCTCCCGCTGGGCTCCCGCCGTATCTCGAAAGTCTTTATCAGCTTCCACTGCTGACTCGTGAAGAGGAAGGTTACTACTTCCGAAAAATGAACTATCTCAAGTTCAAAGCAGAGCGCTTGCGGAAGACGCTCGATCCACAACATCCCAAAGCGGCGGTGATGCAAGAGATCGAACGCCTCATGCAGGATAGTTTGACCGTCAAAAACTTTTTGATTCGCAGCAATCTGCGACTCGTGGTTTCAATTGCCAAGAAGCACATGCGGCCCAACACCAACTTTTTTGAAATGGTGAGTGACGGCAACATGTCGTTGATCCGCGCGATTGAGAAATTTGACTTCAGTCGCGGTAACAAGTTCTCTACGTATGCCTCATGGGCCATCATGAAGAACTTTGCTCGTTCAATACCTGCGGAATACACGCTGCATGATCGGTTCAAGACGGGGGCAGACGAGGTCTTCCAGTTCTCTTCTGACGAAAGAGCCAATCAATTCCAAGTTGAGCGAGAAAACCAAACTCAGCACGACATCCTGATGAAAATCCTGGAACGCCTTGAGCCTCGTGAGCGGGAAATCCTCATGCTTCGTTTTGGTCTACGTCCTGGAGCGGAACCACAAACGCTGGAGGAAGTCGGACATCGCTTTGGAGTGACCAAAGAACGCGCGCGGCAGCTTGAAGCTCGCGGTCTTAAAAAATTGCGACAGATTGCTTCCGACGAAAAGCTCGATATCCCTGGAATCTGAGTTCCGAATCTCAAAGCTACAACGCGAAACGCGGAGTAGGTCGTTGACCTATTCCGCGTTTCCATTTGGCTCGGTCAGCGAGCCGCCTGCATAGCGGCTTCACGCGGGTTCCAAAATCTGCAGTGTCACCGAACGGACGAAGTCTTTGACTTTCGGACGGTACGCCGCCATGTGCGGAGCCACCGAGTGTGCCTTCAAGTGATCAAGGCTCTCCCATTTTTCAACGACGGTGACTGTGTCCGCTCGCAACGGCAATTGAGTCGGCACGTCAGTGATTGAATCAATCGTCGGCCCGTATTCAATGCAGCCTGCTTCCGCATGAACGATCGGAACGATCTCGTGAAACTCTTTCAGAAAACTTTCTCGGGTGCCGGGGTTCAAGTCGATTGTGGCAATGACAAAGATCACGGTGAGGACTCCAGAGTTTGTGGTTCAGGCACAGGTTCAATTTCGTGGTTGTGATGAATTCCGACCAACTCGGCAATCGCCAACGTTGAGTTCACACGGAAACCGCTTGAAATTGTCCTCAGAGCGTTCAAGCCACGCTCTGTCGAAGTCGTGTTTTGAGAGCCTTCCGACAACAATGA
>Ga0256309_1000251_pt1 | contig 11388 bp, 11 predicted proteins | sample ColtaT_FD_183678 | JGI IMG/M metagenome (GOLD analysis project Ga0256309, IMG submission 183678) | Metatranscriptome of freshwater microbial communities from Columbia River, Oregon, United States - Colum_Colum_RepA_8d (Metagenome... | ecosystem: Environmental > Aquatic > Freshwater > River...
GTTTGACAGTGCCTGGGATCTCGCACGCGCAGAAGCGATCCGCGCAGAGCTGATGAAGATGGGGCGTGACGTGCCGGTGCCCGAGGGGAGCACCTCGCCCAGGCCGTATAGCGTTTTCATGGACGTGTATGCCGCGTTTGCACGATCGCACATGCGCACCTTTGGGACTACGCAGCGCCAATTGGCCGCGGTGTCGGCGAAGAACCATGCGCACTCCGTGCACAACCCGCTGTCGCAGTACCAGATGGCCTACAGCATTGAGGAGGTTCTGGCCGCACCCCCGATTACTTACCCGTTGACGCTGCCCATGTGCTCTCCCGTGTCGGATGGCGCTGCCGCTGCAATTTTGTGCACGCGCTCGGCGCTCAAACGCCTGAACATAGATGAAAAGCGTGCCATCAAGGTTCTGGCGTCGGTAGTCCAAAGCGGTTCCGACCGCACCGAGGAAGACTACGTCAACCATTGCACCGCTTTGGCCTCACGCAAAGCATATGAGCTGGCGGGTGTGGGTCCTGCCGACATTTCCGTGGCCGAAGTGCATGACGCCACAGCCATGGGTGAAATCATCCAGACGGAAAACCTGGGTTTCTGTGAATTTGGCATGGGCGGCGTGATCGCCGAGCGGGGTGACACCCGGATTGGCGGGCGCATTCCTGTGAACCCTTCGGGTGGCTTGGAATCCAAGGGGCACCCGGTGGGGGCCACGGGTATTGCCCAGGTACATGAGTTGGTAACCCAGCTTCGCGGAGAGGCAGGGTTGCGGCAGGTGGCTGACGCGCGGATTGCGCTTGCAGAAAACGGCGGAGGACTTGAAGGAGTTGAAGAAGCGGTGGCCTGTATCACCATCCTGGCGCGTTGAGCGCACTAACTATTGAATAAGAGAGTCATCATGGAAATAAAGAACACTGTTGCCTTCGTAACAGGGGCTGCGTCGGGCCTGGGGCTTGCCACTTGCAAGGTCTTGGTTGAGGCCGGCGCGCGGGTCATGGCGGTTGACCTGGATGAAGCGCGTCTGGCGAGTGAGGTGTTGCCCCTTGGGGACCGTGTGCGTATCCAGAAGGTTGACGTTTCGGATGAGGCGAGTGTGAAGGCGGCGGTGGATGCAGCAGTCTCTGAGTTTGGTGCGCTGCACGTGGCGGTGAACTGCGCGGGGATTCTGGGTCCGTGCAAGACCTTGTCCAAGGGAGAGTTGTTTCCGATGGACCTTTGGAGCAGGGTGATCGCCATCAATTTGACAGGAACCTTCCATGTGGTGCGTTATGCGTCACAGGCGATGTCCCGCAATGCGCCCAATGCAGACGGTGAACGGGGCGTTATTGTGAATGCATCCTCCGGTGCGGCATGGCAAGGCCAGATGGGCCAGGCCGCCTACAGTGCCAGCAAGGCGGCGGTCATCGGAATGACACTTCCGGTGGCGCGGGATCTTGCGCAATATGGCATCCGCATCGTGGCCGTTGCTCCAGGTCTTTTTGAAACCGCCATGTCCTCGGGCATGCCAACCAAGGTGTCGCAAAACATTGTCGACAACGTCATCCTCTTTCCCCATCGCATGGGGCAGGCGCCAGAGTTTGCTGGGCTGGTTCGGCACATCGTGGAAAACGCCTATTTGAATGCCACCACGATCAGCCTAGACGCGGGTGCGCGTTAGTACGGTTTGACGGTTAAACGCTGCGGGAACGCCCGTGACAGCATGTTTGAAATCTGCCAAGGTCTCTAGAAGGAAATTCGATGGACGAAGTTAAAAATGCAGAGCGGAGGTGGCTATGAGTACGCCCCTCCCGGATCAGCGCGACGACGTGGTGCTGACAGCTCGGAATTTACTGTTGCAGTTCGGTGGGATTGTGGCGTTGAACGATGTTTCGATTGATGTGCGCAAGGACGAGTTGCTGGCCATCATCGGTCCAAATGGCGCGGGCAAGTCCTCTTTGATGAATTGTCTGAGTGGTTTCTATCGCCCCAAAAAGGGAGACATCTCACTGGCTGGGCGCAATGTGCGCAACATTGCAGTTCACGACGTAGCAGCCCAGGGCTTGGCGCGCACGTTTTCAGGGCACGCATATTTTCTCGGGCATGAGCGTCATTGAAAACCTTATGGTGGGTCGGCACATGCACATGAAGACCAACCTAGTGCAGTCGTTCTTTCATTTCGGCCCTTCTCAACGCGAAGAGGTCTTGCACCGGGAAGCAGTGGAAGAAATCATCGAATTTCTAGAAATTGAATCCATCCGGCATGTGCCGGTGGGCAGCCTGGGTTATGGACTTCGCAAGCGCGTGGACCTGGGGCGTGCACTGGCGCAGGACCCGAAGATCTTGTTGATGGATGAGCCCATGGCGGGCATGAACACGGAAGAAAAGGAAGACTTGGCGCGCTTCATTCTGGACGTGCGCGAAGCAAAACGCATTCCCATCGTTTTAGTGGAGCATGACATGGGGGTGGTGATGGATTTAGCCGATCGCATAGCGGTGCTGGACTTTGGCCGCAAGATCGCTGATGGAACCCCCAAGGAAATCCAGGCCAATCCTGCGGTTCTCAAAGCCTACCTTGGTGAGGATTCCCAATGAAACTCGAGATGGCAACCCTTCCTCAGTTGCTGCGCAAGCATGCGCAGACAACACCCAACCGTCTATCGCAGCGCCACAAGCAGCGCGGTATCTGGCGGGAATACAGCTTTGCCGACGTGCAGCGCAATGTGCGAGAGCTGGCGCTGGGATTGCACCTGGCGGGTGTGAAATCCGGCGAAACCATCGCCATCATTGGCGAAAATGAGCCGCAACACTACTGGGCCGAGTTTGCCGCACACGCCCTGGGCTGCAAGGTGGTCTCCATGTACCCGGACCTCACTGCGGGCGAAGTGGCCTACTTGATGGATGACAGCGAAGCCGTCGTTCTTTTTGCGCAGGATCAGGAGCAAGTTGACAAGGGGATTGATGTGCGGGCCAAGCTGCCCACGCTGCGCCACATTGTGTACTGGGATACCACGGGGATGTGGTCGTACAACGACCCCATTTTGCATACCTTCGATGCCCTGCAACAGCAGGGACGTACTGTGCACCAACGGAATACGAAGGCGTATGACGCGCTCGTGGACGCGGGCTCGGCCGATGACATCGCGGTGCTCTCTTATACCTCCGGTACGACGGGACAGCCCAAGGGAGTCATCCTCACACACCGTTTTCTTATCGACAACGCCCAACGTCTGATCAATTCCATGGATGTGAGGCCGGATATGGAATATCTGAGCTATATCGCGCCATCGTGGGCCACCGAGCAGATTTACGGAATCACACTGGGGCTGGGATTGCCCATGGTGGTAAATTTTCCTGAAGGCCCGGAGCAGGTGTTGGCTAACATTCGGGAGTTGGCGGTCGAGGGTATGACGTTTGCCCCGCGGCAATGGGAGAGTATGGCGTCCTCGGTGCAGGCGCATATGCTCGACGCAGGCCCCATCCGGCGTGGTGTTTACGAATGGGGCATGAAGGTTGGTCATACCGTAAACGTGGGACGCCTCGATGGCAAGCCCATCGGCCTGTGGGATCGGATACTGTTCCCTGTTGCCAACGCGCTTGTCTTGCGCCCACTGCGTGATCAGCTCGGCTTGACGCGGCTGCGCTGCGCCAGCTGTGGTGGCGCAACCATGGCGCCGGACATTTTCCGCATGTTTCATGCGATGGGAATTCCTCTGCGCAACATTTATGGTTCCACCGAAGTCGGCTTGCTGACATGTCACCAGGGTGACCGGTTTGATCTCGAAACGGTCGGAAATTGGATGAAGTCGCACCCCGAGGCTGGCCCGCCTCTGGAGTGGCGCGTGAGTGCGGACGGCGAGCTTCAAATTCGCGGTGGAAGTCCGTTCCTGGGTTACTACCGCAGGGAAAACTCAGTGGAATCCAAGGTGAAAGACGGTTGGTTTTACACCGGCGATGCGGTAACAAAAACCGAGCGCGGAGAACTCGTTTTTCTGGAGCGGCTGTCAGACCTCAAACGTTTGCGCGGTGGTGAAACATTCCCGCCGCAATTCGTCGAGACGCGTCTGCGGTTTAGTCCTTTCATCAAGGACATCATGACGGTGGGCGACGAAACGCGGGAATTTGTGGCGGCGCTCATCAACATCGACATGTCCGTGTTGTCGCGTTGGGCGGAAGAAAAGCGGATTGGCTTCTCGACCTTCACCGATCTGTCGCAGCGGCCAGAGATTGCCGCTTTACTGGGCCAGGAAATTGCCCGCGTGAACCTGTTCTTGCCGAAGCATGCGCGAGTGAAGCGATTCGCCAACTTTCCGAAGGAGTTGGATCCGGACGAGGGTGAGTTGACTCGCTCTCGAAAGCTGCGGCGCGAATTCTTGGAGGGACGCTACAGCATGCTGATCAACGGTTTGTACGACGGTTCGCGGGAGGTTCGCATCGATATCCCGGTGACCTACCAAGACGGTCGTCGCGGCAATTTCGAGGCGCTGGTGTCCATTCACGACACCGACTCTGCCGGGTCGTACCACCTGGGCGCAGCCTGAAGCAAAGGACACAAATGATCGACTTTTTCAACTACCTGATCAACGGCGCGCTGTCAGGACTTTTGTATGCGTTGATTGCCATGGGGTTTGTGGTGATCTACCGCGCCTCCAAGGTTTTCAACTTTGCGCAAGGCGAACTGGTGGTCTTTGGCGGCTACATGGTGTGGTGGACCATCATTCAGATGGGGCTACCGATGTGGGTCGGCTTGCCCATCGCGTTTGCAAGTTCGGCGCTGTTCGGCTTAATGATCGAGCGGATATTCTTTGCCCGGCTGGTCGGCGAGTCCGTCTTCTCGATGGTCATGGTGACGATTGGCCTGCTGATCTTGATCCGTGGCATCGTGCTGGTGCTCTTCGGGCCACAGGTGCGCGTCTTCCCGATCATCTTTCCGCTGGAGCCGATCATCCTCGGAGACATCATCGTTTCCCGGTCGATGCTCTACGGCGGAATCATAACCATCGTCATCGGGATCGGTCTCTCCTGGTTCTTCAACCGGACCCGTGCCGGCTTGACCATGACGGCCGTGGCCGAAGACCACCAAGTGGCCATGTCGATGGGCATTTCGGTGCAGCGCTCCATTGCCTTTGCCTGGGTTCTTGGGGCAGTGCTTTCCACTCTGGGGGCCATGGTCCATTTGAGTGGTCGTTCGATAAACATGATGAGTTCCGATATCGGTATGACCGCATTGCCCGTGGCCTTGCTGGCCGGTCTGGAGTCCCTGGCGGGGCTGCTGTTGGCCGGGTTGCTGGTGGGGGTGATTCAGGCATTGGCCTCGGCGTATCTCGACCCGCTAGTGGGCGGGGCACTTGGTTCGGTCTTCCCATTCATCATCATGTTGGTGGTGTTGTTGATACGTCCTACCGGCATGTTCGGCTGGAAAACCATTGAGAGGGTATGAGTATGGATCCCGCAGGAGTATTCGCGACATCGTTCGCCAAAGATCAAGCACTGATTCGCACGCGCAGCCAGGCGGTGGCGCTGGGCTTGTTCCTCATCGCGCTGTTGGCGCTGCCCGTGTACAGCGAAATTCGCTGGGTGGCGATCATGACCTCCATGCTTATCACGGCGGTGGTTGTCATGGGCTTGCAGATCAATACCGGGCTGGCCGGTCAGGTTAATCTGGGGCAGGCTGCATTCATGGGGGTTGGGGCGTATGCCACGGCGTTACTGGCCACCAAGGCCAACCTACCTTTCTGGCTGGCCCTGCCCCTTGGCGGCTTGTGCGCAGCCTTGTTTGGACTGGTCTTCGGCATGGCCGCTATGCGGATCAAGGGCTTCTATCTCGCCCTGACAACAATTGCGGCGCAGATCCTGTTCCACTTCTTTGTACTGAACCTGCCTGCCAATTGGCTTGGTGGCTCCAATGGCATCACCTTGGAGGCGGCAGAGTTCTTTGGCTTTGCCTTTAATACAGACACGCGAATTTACTACCTGTGCCTAGTGGTGGCCTGTGTCATGGTTGCGGGGGCCTACGGCGTGGCGCGAAGCCGCCATGGTCGGATTTTTGCTGCCGTGCGCGATGACGATGTCGCCTCGGGAATGATGGGCATCAACGTTGTGCGCACCAAGGTGCTGGCCTTTTTGTTGGGGGCCTTCTATGCAGGTATCGGTGGTGGTCTCTGGGCTTTCTATGTCCGATTCGTGGCGATTGACCAGTTCACCCTCATCCATTCCATCTGGTTCATTGCCATGATCATTGTGGGTGGTATGGGCTCGGTGACGGGTGCCTTGATTGGTGTGGTGGTCATTCGCACGGTCCAGGAGTCGATCACTATCGTGGGCCCTTCACTGGTTGAGAACTTTTCGTTCTTGAGCGGCGACGTCGTCTTCGCGGTCATGAACATTTTCTTGGGTGGAGTTATTGCGGGCTTCCTGATTTTTGAACCACGCGGTCTGATGCATCGTTGGAACATCATCAAGCGTTCCTACCGCACGTGGCCCTACCCCTACTGATCCTCAATCCCTATTTCTCTGCAGCCATTCTGTGCGCTAGAGGATGGCTGTTTCACCGCAAAGCGCTATTACAACGGAGACTTATATGAAAACAACGAAACAAAATTTTACGGTCCTGCCAAAGCTGATGCGATGGGGTTCCTTGGGGGTTGCAGCGCTGTGCCTTAGTAGTACGGCACACGCGCAGGTCACTACGTACAACGTGGCAGGCTTGGCAGACTTTACAGGCCCATATGCAAACATCATGAAGGACGTGACCGGCTGCCGTCGCGGGGTGCTGGACTGGTGGAGCGAAGAGGTAGGTAAGTCCCTTGGTGTGGCACTGCGGATCAAAGAATTTGATACCCGCTACGACGTGGCACAGGTGGCCAGCCTGTGGCCTGGCATCAAGTCGGAACTCAATCCGGTGGTCATACTTGGGGTGGGCGGTGCTGACACTAACGCGCTGCAGCAGCGTCTGCCCAATGACAAGGTGTCTCTGATACTGGGCACGGCGGGCTATGGCTTCGCGTGGAAGAGTGACAACTGGGCGTTCAATGGCCGTGCGACCTATCCACACGAAGCGGCTGCGTTCTATACGTGGATGCAGAAGAAATCCGGCTCATCGGCTCCCCTCAAAGTGGGAGTGATTTCATCGGAAGTATCGCCCGCCTACGTGGACATCCACAAGGGCGTCGAGAAGTTTGCCAAGGACAATCCCAAGATCCTCGAAGTGGTCGAAACGATCTATACCGAAGCTCAACCGACCGACTTGACCCAGCAGGTCAACCGCTTGGTCCGCAAGGGCGCCACGGTGTTGCAGGTTTACACTAACACGGCATCGGTCGTGGCAACACGCCGTGCCCTGCAGAGTCTGGGTAAGTCCAACATCCCTATCGTGGTGAGCGCCCACAACGGCTTGCAGTCGTCCGGCAAGGCGCTGGGTGACCTGAGTCAGATGGAGGGTAACTACGAGGTCTACGGCATGGCCATGCCCTCTGAGGATGCAACGCCATCGCGAACATTCTTCGACAAACTGCGCACCCAATACAAGGTACAAGCCGAGTACACGTCCAACTGCATTATGGGCATGAGCCAGGCGATCATCGCAGCACGTGCCGTAGAACAGGTCGTTAAGGTCAAGGGCGCTGGCGGCGTGACTGGCGAAGCGGTCCGCGCTGCATTGTTGTCCACGCCGATGACGACCGAGCGCAGCTTCGGAGTCTTGCCTAACATCAAATTCAGCAATGAAGCACCGTTCCCGACAGAGGGCCTTGCAGTCAATATCAGCACCATAGAAAAGGGCAAGTACAAACTTGTCGAGCAAAACGTTCCGGTTCCTGTATTGAACAAGTGGTAATTTAAAACCGGTCTGGGTTTGGATCGCCCGAACCCAGACCCCATCATCTGGAGCCACCTGTGCTTGAACTGAACAATGTTGAAGTCCTCTACAGTGACGTCATTCTCGCTGTCAAAGGCATTACCGCCAAAGTGCCGACGGGACAGTGCGTAACCCTGCTGGGCGCCAATGGTGCCGGCAAAAGCACCACGCTCAAGGCCATCTCTAACCTAGTGAGGACCGAAGATGGTCGTGTCACTGCGGGAAGTATTGCGTTTGACGGCGCGGACATCACCGGCGCCAACCCTGTCGATGTCGTTCGCCAAGGACTGGTGCACGTCATGGAAGGACGTAAGGTGCTGCGCCACATGACGGTAGAGCAAAACCTGGTCGTTGGGGGCCACATGGGCAACGCCAGCGCCGGCAAGGAAATGCTGGATGAGGTGTATGGCCGCATCCAGCGTCTGGCGGCTTTGCGCTATCGCACTGCAGGCTACCTGTCGGGCGGCGAGCAGCAATTGCTGGTGATCGGCCGGGCCCTGATGGCCAGGCCTAGGTTGATGATGATCGATGAGCCATCACTCGGCCTGGCACCGCTGATGGTCGATGAGGTCTATGGCTTGTTGAGTGACCTCAAGGCCAGCGGATTGACCTTACTGATTGTGGAGCAAAACACCCGCGTCGCGCTTGATTTGGCCGACTATGGGTATGTGATGGAGAGCGGAAGAATCGTGCTGGAGGGGCCCTCCAGCAGTCTCAAGACCAATGAGGATGTGCGTGAGTTCTACCTCGGCCTGACAGTCGATGGGGCTCGGAAGAGCTTTCGCGACATGAAACATTACCGCCGCCGCAAGCGCTGGTTGGGCTGAGCGCATTCAGTCACTCGTTATCCCAATTTTTAAGGAAGTATTTATGAGCATCGTTTCTAACGCTTTGCTGAGCGAACAAGAGGTCATTATTCGGGAATCTGCCCGGCGCGTTGCAACGGAGGTGGTGGCTGGCACAGCTGCTGAGCGTGATCGTTCGGGTGCCTGGCCGCATGACGAAATCAAGGCGGTGGCCGAGGTCGGTTTTATGGGCATGCTCGCGCCAGAGGCTCATGGCGGCTCGGGGCTTTCGTTCGTGGAGTATTGCCTGGCGATTGAAGAATTCGCGGCGGCCGACGGTGGTTTTGCCACCATGATGCATGTCCACAATTCAGCGGCGCACGTGCTGCGCACCTTCGGAAGCGAAGCGCAGATGGCGCGCTACCTACCCGGTCTGGCCAGTGGCGAAAGCATTGCTGCCTTCTTGTTGTCCGAGCCGCACGCAGGTTCGGATACCGCAGCACTGCGGACCACTGCCAAGCGGGATGGGGACTTCTATGTGGTCAATGGCAGCAAGCAGTGGATATCCAATGGCAGCGAGGCGGGCTTTGCGCTCTTGGTGGCCGCTACTGGTGAGCCCGGTACGCGCAATCGCTTTAGCCTGATGATTGTCGATCCAAAGGACCCGGGTTACCAGTGCTTGCGTATTGAGCGAAAGCTGGGCCAGCACACCGCCCATACAGCCCAGATCCAGCTGGACAACATGCGCGTGCCTGTCGCGAACTTGGTCGGCGAAGAGGGACGTGGTTACGGCAAGGCGCTGTCGCTGCTGTCCGATGGCCGCATTGCCATTGCGGCTTTGGCGATCGGCATCGCCCGCGCGGCCCTAGAAGCTGCCATTCGGTACGCCAAGGACCGAGAGGCGTATGGCAAGCCCCTGACCGAGTTGCAGGCTGTCAGTTTCGATTTGGCGGAGATGACGATGCAAGTTGAGGTGGCGCACCAATACATGCTGTATGCCGCGCGCCTGACGGACGCGGGTCTGCCAACCGGCAAGGAGGCTGCCGTGGCCAAACTCTATGCCAGCGAAATGGCCGAGAAGGTGTGCTCTGCAGCACTGCAGGTGCATGGCGGGTATGGGTATGTCAACGACTTCCCTGTCGAGCGCTACTACCGGGACGCGCGCGTGACCAAGATCTACGAAGGCACGAGCCACATCCAGAAGTTGATCATCGCTCGCAATATTCTGGCGGGTTGATGGACCGGGGCAGGGGTAGACGCCCTGACAGCGCGCGCCCGGTCATATATCATTAGATCCCGATGGGGATGCGGATACCCGCAAGGAATAGAACATTAATGAGCACGCAAATTGATGCAAAACCCAAGTCGCGGCCACGCGTGCTTGCCAAGCGGGCGAACAAGGCCGCGAAATGGAACAATGCGGTCGGCGGAGCAGATGAGCAGTATCAGCTCAAGAAGCAGGCTGTCATAGCGGAGGCTTCGCGCGCGTTTGGCCGCCATGGTTACAAAAATGTGTCGCTCGACGAAATTGCCAAAACGCTCAACGTCACCAAGCCCGCCCTGTACTACTATTTCAAGAACAAGCAGGAACTGGTGTACGAATGTCACGAGCTGGCCATGCAATTGGGGGATCGCGTTCTGCAAGACGCGATCGCTTCTGAAAGTACGGGCTATGCCCGTATCAGTGCCTTCATGAAAAATTACATTTCATTGTTGACGGATGAAATGGGGGCCCCGGCGATTCTTCATGATGTCTCTGTGATGTCTGCGTCGGACCAAAAAAAAAATCACGCTGCGGCGGCGCAAGTTCGATCAAGAGTTGCGTAAAGTGCTTGAGGGCGGTGTCCAGGACGGCTCCATTGCACCGTGCAACGTGAAGTTGGCGGTTTTCTGGTTCATGGGTGCCATCAATTCTCTGTCCCAATGGTTGCATATCGATGGCGATCTTCGAGGTGATGAAGTGGCAGACATTTTCATAGGATTTCTTGCGCATGGTATTCGTCCCAACCACGCGTGAATCTGCATACTTGTCAAGACTGGGCTTAGGCTGTCGAAAATTTGACTTGTCGCCAAGTCCCCTCTGAGTAGGTTGTCATTGTTCAAACTCGGATAGAGCTGCAGGCAATTTCAAATACGAATCAAATATGTTCAATATGGGTAAACGCAATGGGTCAATGGAATCCGCAAAACTGATTGCGTTGTTCCGCCAACTCTGAAACAAGTCGAAATTGGGTCCCACGCATTCCGGGTGACCAGAGACTGCCTGAACAAATGCACGTATGTCAGCAGCTGTCATCAAATGATCTGGTAGGACTGTATGTACTAAATATCAGCCACAGAGCGGTCATTGGCCAATGACCGAAACTGGCCGAAAGCTGACTTGGCGAGCGTCTGACCAGCGGAAATTTCTGTACTTTGATTGCTATTGGCTTGAATAGTGAGGACATCCCATGGTGAAAGGACACATTTGGTGAGATGTCGTTGATGCCCAGTAGTATGCTGAAAAGCAGTGGTCTAAAGTTGCGTGGGTGGGGAGGTGAACACAAAATTAATCTTTACTTAATGAAATAAAATTGTCACATATTTCTATTACAGTTGAATTATGGAAGACAAATACGTCATCAAAGCACTTGCCGCTCTGGCTCAGCCTAATCGCCTCCAGATTTTTCGCGCACTGGTTGTGAAGGGCAATGAGGGGCTTACGCCAGCCTTATTGGCTGAAGCCTTGGGGATGCCTGCAAACACTCTTTCCTTTCATTTGAAAGAATTAATGAATGCAGA
>Ga0256309_1000253_pt1 | contig 11359 bp, 7 predicted proteins | sample ColtaT_FD_183678 | JGI IMG/M metagenome (GOLD analysis project Ga0256309, IMG submission 183678) | Metatranscriptome of freshwater microbial communities from Columbia River, Oregon, United States - Colum_Colum_RepA_8d (Metagenome... | ecosystem: Environmental > Aquatic > Freshwater > River...
ACTGTGCGCTGAAACGCGCCGCGGCCTTCGATGTACGGGCAAAGATGAGGACTCCGCTGACCGCTGAGTCGAGTCGGCTGACCACTCCCAGGTAGACAGCACCGGGTTTGTTGTAGCGGTGAGCGATGTACTGACGCGCGAGGTCCAGCGCGGTGGGAACATGTGGCAGTGCGCCCATCGTCGCCAGCCCCGCCGGTTTATTGACCACAAGCAGGTGGTTATCCTCGTAAATGACCTGCAGACCGGATGTATCAGCGGCCACTGCCTGAACTTCCGGCAGGGTCTTCATCCGGCAATCCTGCTGCTCGGCGCAGTTTCAGCAGCTCGTCGGCTTCAGCAACGCGTTTCTCTGGTGCAAAGTATTTGGTCAGGGAGTCTGACATCCTGCCAATCAGAGATTCAACGCGGCGTTTTGCTGCGGAGTTTTTGGCTTTGTCAGCGCGATCAATGGCGGGGGCTCGGATCTCGTTCAGCTTCAGGCCAAAGGCTTCGTCGCCGGGCAGCGTGCTCATGGCTGCAACAGCCTCAAGGAAGCTCTCGCCGTTTTTGGCTTCAGACGCCTTTTTCGCGAGACTCATGTGCACAGCTTTTTCGGCGACCATGTCCACAAGTTCATCTCTCAGCAGATACAGATCTCCTTCAACACCCAGTCGAATAGAGTCGTCGGGCAGTTTCACTGTATCGACGGGAGTAAGTCCCGGTGCATAGGGAACTCGAGCAAGCAGTGTGCTGCCGCTGTACGCGTAGAGCCAGAACGTGGGATTTTTGGGATCGGTTTGCAGTGTCAGTTCACCCCGACGATCTGTCAGTATTCGAACTGGCGGAAGGGCGCTGACATCGGTCTGTCGGAGCTTTGCGACCTGATCCACTCGCAGGCAGATCAGCGGTCGATCCGGTCGGTTCTGCAGCACCATTCGGACGCGACTGGAGGCTGCAATGGGGCGCTGACGTACTCCGATCTGCTGCAGGTTGCGTCCTTTTGTTCCGAAGGGGACCAGACCGTGTGAAAGCAGCACTCCGCGAGCCCTGCCGGTATCCTGCCAGCCCTGCGACGGCTGGGTATCGACTCCTTCCACCCGCACCGCCTGCTCATCCGCCGACAGTCCGCCACTGCCCAGGACATCGTTGAATCCCGTGATGCGTACATAGCAGAGGTCAAGTCTCTGCAGCAGCTTAACCTTTCCGGGATTTTTTCGGTCCATCTGCCGCAGGAATGTGCGTAGTACGTCGCCTTCCCGCAGTTGGGCGGCAGCTGGATCCGGCGGGATGATCAGTCCGGCCTGCACAACGAATTCCAGTTCGGTCTTATCCAATGTCTGTGATGTATACAGGAGGATGGGGCGAAAACTGTCACGGCCCAGTTCGCAGGCGGCATGTGCAGCGGCGTCTGGAGTGAAGACCTTGCGAGTAGTTATGGGTGTCAGTTCCTGGATGCGAACGTCGAGTTCACGACAACTGACGGTGAAGCCATCGCGGTCGCATTCCACCGCGATCAGCAGGGCTTTTTCAGTTTCGCTTTCCACATAACGGCTTTCCAGTTGTGGAACAGCAAGGCGTTCGAGAGATTCTGTGCTGCCGGGCACGAACCAGGAAGACTCAAGCACATTCGTGATCCACATTGCCCCGTACATTCGATCGAAACCGTGGCGAATTTGTCGCACAATGTCGGCTCGCAGCTGCGGATCGACAGCCTCTGGTCCGCTGAACCCCACCTCCACGGTGACGCGATACGGTCGTTGCTGAAGCGGTGTTTTATCGACAGGGGCAGGTGCCGGAGCAGGCGTGGAAGTGGCGACAGCACTCGGTGCCGCGTTCGTGGTGGCTCCATTCGCCGGTGGTGCAGAACCGGTCGGTACAGTCTGCGAGGCCTGCTGGGCCGACAGCACTGTTCCGGGAAGCACAAGCAACAGCATCAGAAAGATTACGGCTGGTCTCATGGCTTGATCATCCATCGCTCAGCATTGTGGTAGGCAGACATCAACTGAGCCGGTGTCCCGGAAACGTTTTTTCGCATGACAGCGTACTCATCAACTTCCCACAGCGGGATCAGAAAGGCCTGAGCAGCGATATGTCGATGAATCGTGAAGAGTTTTTCCTGGGCATCGAGGAAACTGGAGGCGTAGTCGAGGCCCACGAGCTCCTGTCGCATCCAGTCTGGGTACAGTCCCAGTCTGGACATATCAAACGTAGTGTCATTTGCGAGGACCGGCCAGAGTTCCAGCAGGGGTTCTTCCATTCGCACCTGGCGATAGCAGAAGTCCCAGTCAGAATCGGCGAGTGGTTTTCCGGGCTGATCGCCCTGGATGAGGTCAATTTCAAAACCGATTTTTGTCCAGTAGCTCAGCATGCGTTCTGCTGCGGCTTTTGGCACTTCCCCGGGTTCAATCACAAAACGCAGACGCGGCAGTTTGACATAGTCGACATTGGTGTTCTTGCGGAACTGCGCTGGATCAAAATTGATTTTGTCAACCCGCGCCTTCTCTTTTGCTGCTTCCGTCAGTTTCATAAGTTCGGCGATTCTCAACTGTTGTTCAGCGGCGAATCGCAATGCGTACGCAAGTCGCAGGTTGAATCTGGGTGCCGGTTCACGAGGTTCCGTGGCGTAACTGCGCAGGTGCCAGGCGGCACTGGTTGGCCGACCATGCTTCATGGATTCATCCCGCAGAATCGTGGAGCGCAGGATACCCTCACGATTGATTGCAAACGACAGAGCCCGACGGGTTTGAGCATTTGTGATGCGTTCTGACCGGGGGTTGAAGATCAGCACGTGAGTCATTGGCAGCGAGTATTTCTTCACCTGAAAATCTGACGCAAGGAAAGCGTCAACTTCCCATGGGAGCAGTTTCGGGATGTAGTCAATGTCGCCACGATTGAATGCCTGAATCATGCGGTTGCGGTCATCAAATCTCTGTTCCTGAATTTCAGCGATATGATACTTGCCGGAGTCCAGTCCATCAGGCTCAGGAACACCTCTGAGCCAGGATGTGGAATTTCCGGCCGCAGCCTGCTGCTGAAAACGTGTGGCGATGACAGCGGTGGTACCGTCGGCGGAGGCATCTGCAGCCTGCTTACCGGCTGGTTGCACTCGGCGTGTTGCCGGGAATCTGAGCAGGGATTCGATACTCAGCGGGACTCGCGAAAATCGAATCCTCAGCTGTGATGGAGATCTGACTGAGATTTCAGAGACGAACGAGGCGAGTCGGGAGCTGTAAAGCGGGTGAGCGATGTCGATTCGCTGAGCGATCGATTCGGCCACCTGATTGGCGGTCAGGAGTGGCTGCGTCTGCCACGACGGCTTTGTTTCACGCAGTGTAAACACGACTTCCCTGCCCAGATCCGACGGGTCCCAGACCTCGAAAAAACCCGAGCGAAAATAGGTCAGTTCGTCGGCTGAAGAGGGCTCAAACAGACTGACCTGCGCCAGCTCCTGCAGTCGCTCATCCGACTCAAGGGGAGCCGGGTGAATGAAGGGTCCCTGGGGATCATTGATACCGACTCGCAGGACCTGGTGTCTGGCAAACAGTTGAGTGAAGGCTGCTCGGCCATTACCTGTTGTGGGCCAGACCGCTTCAGCACGACGAGCCAGAGCAGCGGCTTCAGCATGCAACTTCTGCTGGCCGCTGGCTGCAGCCTTGTCGAGCAGGTTTTGGCTGAGTGTCTGCAATTCTGATTGTGCCGCAACGGCAACTTCATGCTGCGGAAACAAGCGTTTGACCCGATCGATGAGGTAGCGGGCTTTACGAAAATCCTCCCTGCCCACTGCGTCACTGATCATCGGCCGCACCAGCTCACCCAAACGCGTGGGCAGTTCAGCGCTTTGCGGATTTCGCTGAAAGACCTGATCGAGCAGAGCCAGCGCCGCATAAATTTCCCCTGCGGCAGCCCGCGTCGCCGCTTCGCTCAGCAACAGTTTCTCAAATCGAGGGATCGATTTCTCCCAGCCCGGCAGTTCTGTCTCCACACGCAGCAGCAATTCATAGGACGTGCGGTAATCCGCTTTCTCAAGCAGCTGGTCCACCACGAGCAGCATCAGATCCTCGAAGTACAGAATCTGGTCAACCTGTTCCACAGGAACGGCATATTCAGTCAGGTCACCGGGCAGCGTGAACATCAGTTTCTTCAGGCTCTTGAGACGCTTCGTCCTTGCCTCACGTTCCTTCTGATTCTGCGGCCTGGATGCTTCCAGCTTCTTGTATTCTGCATCCTGTTTCCCAAGGATATCGGGTCTTGAGTCGAGCGGGTTGACGACTACGACTCGCCGGTCTTCCGGTGAGCCGGCCTTCAGGACAACCCAGTCAAACTCCCTGTCATCCAGGTCCGCCCGCAACAAGGCTTCGGCCGTGGGCAACGGCATTTCCGACAGCTTCGGCAGTTCGGTTCGTCCGACTGACTCGTCGCTTCTGACCGCAGCGCAGCAGAGCATCAGCAGGACAAACACCAGGGTTTTGAGCCTGTTGAGTGCCGAGCCCGGAATTGTTGGACATGTAAGGAATCTGAGTTTCATGAACACAAACTCGCGTTATCGTCTGAGTGCCGGATCAATTGCGTAAAAGCTGCCGTCCATTCCGGTGATCACGATCTGATTGCCGAAGCGAGCCAGACCCGACTGTACGGCCTGGCCAATGGACATCGTCGCTCCGGTCGGAACTCCGGCCGCATCAAGTTTTGTGAGCATGCCATCCGTGCGTGCTACCAGCACTCCGTCTTCAACCACCAGTGGGTTTCCGGCAATTCCGAAGCCGCCCAGCTGCAGTTCTGCAGCCGGCGCCAGTCCGCCCTGAACTCGAAACACCTTTGCCGCCTGTCCGGCCACCTCCACAATGACGACCTGCCCGGCAACTTTTGGTGTTGCACTGGGGACACCGCCAAGTTCGGCTGTTGCGAGGATCTCGAGGTTGGATGCCTGCAGCATCATCAATTTCCCGTCGGTGGTAGCGACGAAGAGGAATCCATTGGCTGCCGCGGGGGCGACCTCGACAGCGTGAGGGAATGGCGCCACAGTCAATTCCGCCAGCTGTGGTCGCGGAGTGTCCCGGTATTCAACTCGAATGAACTGATTGGCCGCATTCAATGCAACCACCTCGGTTCCGGAAACAGCCACAAGTGCCTTCCATGGCTGCTGTCGATCCTGCGTCTGGGCGGAGAGGTAATCTTCCGCTTTGCGTTCGCCGGAAAGTCCGGTCAGGTGCAGTTTGCCGGGTACCGCAAAGACTGCTCCTGCGTTGATCGCCACAGGTGGTACTTCCGGAGCACCCGGCAGCTCCCACCGCTGCTCCAGTTGACCCGTGGTTGTGAAAGTCCACATCGCGGGTTCGGGCAGTCCGCCCCACGCTGCCGGTCGACCGTCGTTCAGGACGAATCCGTTGATCGTCGATGCGAGCTTGTCCGGCAGGCGAAAGCGACTGACCGATTCCAGCAGAAAATTCTGCTGTTTAAGCTGGGCAAACGGTATCCTGTAGGATTCGCCGTAATCCGTAATTGCCAGGAAAGACTCACCGCCGGCTGATGGTGCAGCGGCGACGATTCGAGACCCAATCGCTGTGCGCCAGACTCCCTGCATTTGTTCTCGATCAGCCCTGGTGAAGAAAGTCGAGTCAGAGACGGAGGTGCGCGTGGTGAGAAATGCCGAATCCTCAAGCAGGCGAATCGGCTGCGTATGCACACCCTCCGCGGTCAGGCCTGAGTCCAGTTCGACTCCGTTGGCCAGCGTGCGGAATTTTCGCAGATCCCGCCCACCCAGCCAGACCTGGCCACCCGGACCGGCCATCAGAAACATGCGTGTCTGCAAGCCTTCCTCGAGCTGATTCGCTCCTACCAGAGACAGAGGAGGCTGACCGGGTTCATCACTGACACGGAAGGCTGTCACTCGCTGCGGAGTTGAAGGGACAAAAAGTTCGTAGCCGCGGAGCAGCATGGGATCCTGAACCTGTCCATCGACTGGATTTTCTGCGATTTCGGTCAACTGTCCGGATGATTCCAATTGCAGCGTCTGAATCCTGGCCTTCGCTGTCGTCTGATTGTCACACATCAAAAAGTAACGGCCGGCTGAGGCAATCGGGACGCGAACACTGCCTGGCCCGTGCGGAATACGGGATGCTGCAAGACAGCCAAAGGGATTCAGGCTGATCGTGTACACCATGATCTGGTCGCCGGGGATAATCATGAACTGACCATCACTTGAGAAAGCCGGAGGACCGGTGACGGGCTGCGGGAATTTCAGTTTTGCCAGGGCTCGACCGGAATCCGCAGCGACCTGCCAGAGTTCGTTGTTCTGCGTCGTAATAAAGATCGTGCCGGCTGCAATGGCTGGCGGGGCTGATGGACGGGCTTCGAGAGACTGTCGCCACAGTACCTCGCCGGTATCTTCAGCCAGCATCTGCAGTTGCTCGAACTGCGTGCTGTAAACGAGAACGCCCTTTCGTGACCCGTCGACCGGCAGAGGGGCGAACGGAGCCCCCGCGCCGATGACTCGTCGCCAGCGTGGGTCGCCGGTGTCAGCATCCACAGACCAGCAGGAGTCTCTGCCAAAGGACACCACAAATCGGTTCTGTGATGTGAGATCCGAAGCGGCCTGCGTGCGCAGGGCCGGGGTCAGAGCGGGGAGTTGTTCGAGGGCGGGATCGCCTGGAATTGCATCGCGCGCCAGATCCGTGCGAACCACCAGTTCCTTTTCTCGGTTCAGGATGTCCGTCAGCATTTTCAGGACGTCCTTGTCTTCGGCCAGACTCGGAAAACGCTGGATCAGTTCTTCGCGAGTCCTGATGGCGCCGGCAGTATCCCCGGCCTGCAGCAGGCTGCTGATTTTTTCGGATGTGGCCTGAAATGTCTGTTTGCGAGCAATCGCTCCCTCGGCCACGCGCTGCCGTTCCGTCAGACGCTGCAGCCGCGATGCCGGAACGCCATCCGGAGTATACCGCTGCAGAAGTTCGAGGGCTTCTCGACTGACTACGAGGGCCTCTTCGGATTGCGTGATTTCAGCGACAACCGCACCGGCATAAGCCAGACGATCCGTGTAGCGTCGCAGAGTGTCCTGCAGTTCATTGAATCCTGGCAGTTCGCGACACTCAGACTCCAGTTCCTTGAACTCGGCCATGCCTTTGATGACGTCCGGAGTGTCGGTGAGGATAAACTTTTCAACTCGAGTGCGATGCAGGCCGATACGGGCCGCAGCAGTGGACTCAGTCTTTGGGTACTGTGCGATGAACTGTACGAATCGCGCTTCGGCGTCCAGGTACTTCTGCTGTTCAAGGAATGTCTGTGCGTCCTTCAGCAGGCGTTCTTCGACGTTTCTCTGGTTGATGAACCAAAAAATTCCGGCCAGCAGAAAGCAGACAACCGTGGTGCCTGTCAGCAGGAGCACTGCGGGGGAGCGGGAAATTTTCTGATCTTCGTTTCTGACCGGCCCACCCGTGAGGCGATCGGAAAACGCGGTGAGCCGACCACGTTGCAGCTGCTGTTTTGCTTTCTCAGCCAGTTGCTGCCGGTCTGCTTCCGGGTCCAGTTCAGATTTGTCAGAAGATTTGTCTGCCACAGTCTTATCCCGTCAGTATTTTCCCGTATTTTTACCACTCAACAATTCTGTTCCTGACTCGCGTAAAACCAGCCTGAGTCGCAGCATCAATGACGATCACCCGGGCTTCGTGTGTGGAGTCCGGATGCAGCTCAAGTTCAACATCCGTCACATCCGAACTTGACCCCTTTTCCTGTTTCAGCAGTTCCAGCAGTTCTCGGAATGTGGTGGCCTTCTTTGTTTCTTCAACATACATGGCATTGTCCGCATCCACCTGCACCTTGACGGCCGAAGTTTCCGATTCCTGAGGCACGACGACGGCGGCAGAAACACCATCCGTATTTTTGGCCGGCGGAACGTCAAAGGCCTTCTGCATACTGAAGGATGCGGTGACCATGAAGAAAATGAGCAATTGGAAGGTCACATCCACGGCTGGTGTGAGGTCGATAGCGGCACTGTCTTCCTGGCGCGGTCTGCGGGGTGGCGGATCGTCGTCATCAGTTTCCGGGGCAGGAACCGGGGCGACCGGTTTTGGTTGTTCCGGCTTTGCCCTGACAGGCTCGGGCGCCGTCAGAGAACTGGCTGATGTTTCGAATGGCAGGTCTCCGCCGTCATCCGGACCGTCTGTGGCTGGCTGATTCTGATTTCGCAGATGCCGCTGACGCTCCTGCTCCGCCAGTCGCTCCAGCTCTTCCAGCCGTGGCAGTCGGACGAGGTCCAGCGATCGGCCCTGCTTCTGCGCGGCGATCAGTGTTTTGATATCTTCAGAAACTTCCTCAGCCGACTGGTATCGCAGGCTGCGCCGTTTGGCCATCATGCGATGCACGAGGCGGCACAGAGTTTTGGGGATTTGCGGGTTTCGCTCGTGCAGTGGTGGTGGCGAATTCTTCAGATGCTGCATGGCGATCTGAACGGCCGTCGCGCCACGGAAAGGAGGTTCTCCGCACAACAGCTGGTAGCAGGTGACTCCGAAGGAGTAGATGTCTGAGCGTGGGTCGAGTTCCCTGCCGCTGACCTGCTCGGGGCTCATATAGAGTGGCGTTCCCATGGTCACGCCCTCTTTGCCCTCCGTGTTTTCGCCGAGTTGTGCGAGGCCGAAGTCGGCGACTTTGACCTCGCCCTTTTTTGTCACCAGAATATTTTCCGGTTTGATGTCCCGATGAACGATCCCGGCCCGACCGGACGCTTTGAGCGCCCCTGCCACCTGCCGCATCACATGCAGGACGGATGCCAGATCGAGTTTGCCGCGTTCCCGCATCAGCGTTGCGAGGTCACTGCCCTGTACAAATTCCTGAGCGATATAGTGCAGCCCCTGCTCCTCCCCGATTGTGTAAACCTGCACAATGTTCGGATGATTCAGGCCGGCCGCCATCATGGCTTCCTGCTTGAATCGGGCCAGCATGTCCTGACCGGAATGCGCCATCAGCGATGGCTTCATGACCTTGACTGCAACTTTGCGCTGCAGCGATGTCTGCTCAGCCAGATAGACTTCGGCCATGCCGCCGCTGCCCAGCGGTCGCAGCAGGTGGAATTCACCAAGTTTTTTATCCGTCAGATCACTCATGGCACTGGGAATCTTAAGTGTGTTGCGGCTGTTCTTTGCTGACTCCGCTGACATCGCCGATCAAAGGGAGAGCGTCATTCCCGACGGTCCTGAACGGCGTAATGAAATCCGACGTTAGGTATTTCCGAGATCATGGTTTCGATTTCACCGGTGAATCGATTGGGTACCGATCGATCCCCCATAATCATCAGGTCGATGCCGTTCGGACGAGCTCCGGCTTCCTCGTTCAGCCGTGCGCGAAGCTCTTCCATCGTGATGGGCTTTTTGTCGATTTCCATAACAGGGTCAGTGTTCTTTTCGACGGGTGCCTTGATCACGAGTTTGAAGGCGACTTTTGCAAGTTCGGTGGAACCCCCGGACATGGATCTGGGCACGATCGCCGGCGGGTTGCCCTGCATCGTGGATGTTACCATGAAAAAGATCAGCAGCTGAAACGTCACGTCGATCATTGGGGTAATGTCGATCTCAGCGTCTTCAGGCGGCCGTGGCTTTTTCTGGTATGGTGTGTCGTCTTCCTCTTCTGCTGCCATGATTCTGCTCTGTCACTGACGGGATGCCGGAATCCTGAAAAAGTCCAAGACTGAGTGCCAGCGGCTGTCAGCCGGAAACCTTTGCCTTGGCTTCCGCAAGGCTGTCCAGGAACGTGCCGGTCCCCTCGTCAATGTTCTCCTGCAGCTTTTTGATGCCGTTGGAGGCTGAACCCTGAATGACGATCAGCGGAATCGAGATGGCCATCCCGGCTGCGGTTGTCCAGAGAGCAAAGCTGATGTCTGCGGAAAGTTCCTTGGGGTCGACACCCGTCGCCGCGGCGCCGGCAATTTTGGCAAAGGCGTTGATCATCCCCAGAACTGTTCCCAGCAGGCCCAGCTGAGGGGCCGTCTTGATGCTGGTACCGACCCATGCATTGGTGCGGTCGAGGTTGCCAAGTATGTCGCGTTCGAAGCGTTCGCCTACGATCTGGCGAATCTTCTTCATCGGCAGGTCCCGAGCCTGTATTGCGATGGTGGCCAGTTGTGCCAGTGCCTTGTTCCAGAGCGCCGGGTTGTCGCATACCTGCAGTGCTGCGTCAAAATCACGGCGTTCAAGGCATTCCGTCAGTTCTGTCAGAAATGCCTGTTCGGACGCTGCGCCTGGAAATTGCTTTTGCTTGACGCGTCGCACCAGCAGCAGTCCCGCATACATACCGCCCGCCGCACATGCAGCAATGCCGGCCCAGATCGAGTTTTCGATGATCTTCATGAACGTGGATGGTCCGGCAGCCGGAGCAGCCGCAGCATCCTGAGCGAGGATCCCGATGAAACTGATCAATTCAGAAACACTTGTCATAGCTGAATCCACTTCGCAACTATTTCAGAACCTGACGATCCACGACAAACTCGTAGCCACTGCCCGCTTTGCGGACGCGAAAATACGTACGACGAATAGCTGTCGGCTGCTGGTTGCCATAGGCAACCTCAAGCTGTGCCAGCATCTGCTCGGTGGCAGCAGGATAAAAATGCAGGATGACTCCGCTGCTGCCGTCGATGCCGGCGCGCTGGAAGAGTTCCATATCGGCCTTGATGCGATCCTGGCTGCCATCCTGCCATTTCAGGAACAGACGTTTTTCAGCATCGCCGGTACGCACTTCACGTTTGGTGGGCACCGGACGGCTGACATTACTGAGATACGTGAGCCGCGCTTCCTCTTTTTGCAGTAACCCCAGTTCGATTCCGAAGAAGTCGAGCTGTGCGGCATAGCTGTCGAGATCACCCTTGTCGGCGAACTCCACAATCCAGCCCTGCTCGCGTTTGGCACCACCACGCCCGGGGCCGCCACTTCCCAGCGGTCGCCCGCCAGTGCCATCGGCACTGCCCGGAACACCCGATGTGTTGCGGTCACGGTTTTCATTCGGCGCTTCGATAACGGCGGCGTTTTCAGCAATCTCCACGACCTGCTCAAGTACCTCTTCCAGTTGAGTGACGTCGGTTTCCTCGTTGGCCATCGACGGATCAGGCACAGCGTCTTCAGGTGATTCGACGTTCGGCGTCGCATCAGGACTGCCGTCCTCCCAGCCACCGTCCCCCGCGGGCATCAGTTCGACTTTTTTGGAGATCGGTGCCGGCAGCAGATTCGACAGCCAGATCATCAGCATGACAATGAATGTCAGAATCGCGATCAAACCGGAGGTCTGCAGCATGGAAATGGCAACCTCATACCTGGTCAGCTTGATCTGCGGCATTCGCAATCGCGAATTCACGCCGGATTTGACCGAAGACATGAAAACACCCTCTGCTGCTGTTATCGGA
>Ga0256309_1000255_pt1 | contig 11344 bp, 8 predicted proteins | sample ColtaT_FD_183678 | JGI IMG/M metagenome (GOLD analysis project Ga0256309, IMG submission 183678) | Metatranscriptome of freshwater microbial communities from Columbia River, Oregon, United States - Colum_Colum_RepA_8d (Metagenome... | ecosystem: Environmental > Aquatic > Freshwater > River...
CGTGGATCCCACCTCGCTTGAGGCTTCCTGCATTGGCGGCAACATCGCCATGAATGCCGGCGGCAAGAAGGCCGTGCTCTGGGGTACGGCTCTGGACAACCTCGCCTGGTGGCGCATGGTCGACCCCGAGGGGCGCTGGCTCGAGGTCACCCGCGTGGGTCATAACCTCGGCAAGATCCATGACGCCCCGCTCGCGCGGTTCAGGCTCGACTGGTTCGAGGCCACGCAGCTCGGCTCCGATGGCCGCATGCGCGGCTCAGCCGTTCGCAGTGAGATGCTGCAGATCGAGGGCTCGCGGTTTCGCCGTCAGGGTCTGGGCAAGGATGTCACCGACAAGTTCCTGGCCGGTCTGCCCGGGGTGCAAAAGGAAGGCTGCGATGGCCTGATCACCTCGGCGCGCTGGATCCTGCATCGCATGCCCAAGCAGATCCGCACGGTCTGTCTGGAGTTCTTCGGCCAGGCCCAGGATGCCGTGCCGTCGATTGTCGAGATCAAGGACTACCTCGAGCAGCGGCCTCACGGCGCGATCCTGGCTGGGCTCGAACATCTCGATGAGCGCTATCTGCGCGCGGTGGGCTATGCCACCAAGTCGCGTCGGGGCGGTCTGCCCAAGATGGTGCTGATCGGTGACATCGTGGGCGAAGACGACGATGGCGTGGCGCGCGCCACCTCCGAGGTCATCCGCATGGCCAACAGCCGCTCGGGCGAGGGCTTCGTGGCGGTGTCGCCCGAGGCGCGCAAGACCTTCTGGGCCGATCGCGCGCGCACGGCGGCCATCGCTCGGCACACCAATGCCTTCAAGATCAACGAAGACGTGGTGATCCCGCTGGCCCGCATGGGTGAGTACACCGATGGCATCGATCGCATCAACATCGAACTGTCCATCGGCAACAAGCTGCGGCTGGTCGATGCCCTTGAGGCCCTGCTGGCCGCCGGCCCGGCGGGCTTGCCCGTGGGCCGCTCCGACGATGCCAGCGAGCCTGCCATCTCGGCCGATGTGCTCGAGCAGCGGGTCGTGCAGGCGCGCGAATTGCTCGAACAGGTTCGAGCCCGGTGGTCCTACCTTCTGCAGGGGCTGGATCAGCCCCTGACCGCGGCGGCTTCTGAGCTGAGCACCCTGGGGCTTGCCGACGCGGCGCAGCGCGCCCTCGAGCGCGCGCAGGCCTGCGCACAGGCCTCACCGGCGAAAGCCCCGCAGACCCTCTTTCACATGCTCCAGGACCGCAGCATTCGCGTGTCCTGGAAGGCCGAGCTGCTGCGACCGCTCTCCGGGCTGTTTTCGGGGCAGGCCCTGCGGCCCGTGCTCGAGCGCTTCACTGAAACTCACAAGCGCATTCTGCGCAGCCGGGTGTTTGTGGCGCTGCACATGCATGCGGGTGATGGCAATGTGCACACCAACCTGCCGGTCAACTCCGATGACTACGGCATGCTGCAGGAGGCCAATGCCGCCGTGGCCCGCATCATGGCCCTGGCCCGGTCTCTGGATGGAGTGATCTCGGGCGAACACGGTATCGGCATCACCAAGCTCGAATTCCTCGCACCCGACGAGATCTCGGCCTTTCGCGATTACAAGCGGCGGGTCGATCCGCATGACCGCTTCAATGCCGGCAAGCTCATGGAAGGCGGGGATCTGCGCAATGCCTACACCCCGAGCTTCGGGCTGATGGGCGCAGAGTCCCTCATCCTGCAGCAGTCCGACATTGGCTCGATCGCCGATTCGATCAAGGACTGCCTGCGCTGTGGCAAGTGCAAGCCCGTGTGTGCCACCCATGTGCCGCGCGCCAACCTGCAATACAGCCCGCGCAACAAGATCCTTGCCACCTCGCTGCTCATCGAGGCGTTTCTGTACGAAGAGCAGACCCGTCGGGGCATCTCGGTGCGGCACTGGGAAGAGTTCGGCGATGTGGCCGATCACTGCACGGTCTGTCACAAGTGCGAGGCGCCGTGCCCGGTCGACATCGACTTTGGCAATGTCTCGATGGCCATGCGCAATCTGCTGCGCAAGATGGGCCAGAAGAAATTCAATCCGGGCGCAGCCGCCTCGATGTTTTTCCTCAATGCCACCAATCCGTCCACCATCAATGCCGCGCGCAAGGTCATGATCGACTGGGGCTACAAGGCCCAGCGCCTGGCGCACGACGTGCTCAAGGCCCCGGCGCGAGCCCAGACCGCGCATCCGCCAGCCACGCTGGGCAAGCCGGCGCTGGTTGAGCAGGTGGTTCACTTCGTCAACAAGAAAATGCCGGGCAATCTGCCCAAGAAAACCGCTCGCGCGCTGCTTGACATCGAAGATGCGCGCTATGTGCCCATCATCCGTGATCCCAAGGCCACGGCCGTCGATGCCGAAGCAGTGTTCTATTTTCCGGGTTGCGGCTCGGAGCGGCTGTTCTCGCAGGTGGGTCTGGCCACGCAGGCCATGCTCTGGCATGTGGGTGTGCAGACCGTGCTGCCCCCGGGCTATCTGTGCTGCGGCTATCCCCAGCGCGGCTCGGGTCAGTTCGATGTGGCCGAGAAGATGATCACCGACAACCGGGTGCTCTTTCACCGCGTGGCCAACACCCTGAACTACCTCGACATCCGCACGGTGGTGGTGAGCTGTGGCACATGCCACGATCAACTGCAGAAGTACGAGTTCGAGCGCATCTTCCCGGGGTGCCGCATCCTCGACATCCATGAGTTCCTGATGGAGAAGGGCGTTGCGCTGCAGGGCGTCACGGGCACGCGCTACATGTACCACGACCCCTGCCACAGCCCCATGAAGGCGCACGCCCCGCTCAAGGTGGTCAATGCGCTCATGAATGAGCAGGCCAACGGGCGCATCGAGAAAAACGATCGCTGCTGTGGTGAGTCGGGCACACTGGCCGTCACCCGCCCCGACATTTCCACTCAGGTGCGCTTTCGCAAGGAAGAGGAAATGCGCAAGGGCGCCGATGCAGTGCGTGAAGGGCGTCAGGCGGCGCCCACGGGCCAGGCCGGCGAAGCCTTCGAGGGCCCGGTCAAGGTCCTGACCTCCTGCCCATCGTGCCTGCAGGGCTTGTCGCGTTATTCGGGCGATGCCGCGATCGAGGCCGATTACATCGTGGTGGAGATTGCGAAGCACGTGCTGGGCACCGACTGGCTGCCCGACTATGTGCAGCGCGCCAACGCCGGCGGGATCGAGCGCGTGCTGGTCTGATCAGGCCAGCTTGACCACCGCTGCAATGATGGCAGTTTGTGCCGTCAGGGCTGCCAGCATCCAGCGCGTGAGCTCGATGCGGGTTTCTGCAATGCGCTGATCGATGCGTCTGAATTCTTTTTCGGCATCGAGTTGCATCGACAGCAGGCGCTCCTGAACCAGGGAGAACCGCGCATCAATGCGCTTCTCAGCCACGACCAGATCGTTCTTGACCTCGACGATGCCTGAGGTGAGCCGTTTTTCGGTATCGACCAGATCGTTCTTGACTTCGACGATGCTGGAGGTGAGCCGTTTTTCGGTATCAACCAGATCGTTCTTGACCTCGACGATGCTTGATGTGAGCCGCTTTTCGGTATCGACCAGATCGTTCTTGACCTCGACGATGCCTGAGGTGAGCCGTTTTTCAGTATCGACCAGATCGTTCTTGACCTCGGCGATGCTGGAGGTCAGTTGCTTGTCGGCCACAATCAGGGCGTTTTTGACCTCGCCCACGCTGGCGGTGAGTCGACTCTCCGACTCGGCCAGGTCGCGCTTGGTGGTCGTCTCCGGGGCATGCCGGTTGTAGCGCTCATCGATTGCGCGTTCAAGAAGATCGACTGCAGCCCGCGCCCGGTCGGCGCTGACACCGATCGACAGGAGTGCTTCGAACAGAACGGTGTTGAATGAACCCATGACTGCAGAATAATCCGAGGTCTGGATGGCTGCAATGCAATCCCCGTTCGGGCCGACATTCGGCCTAGACCGAAGGTCGGCACTGTTGCCTGAAGTCGGGCCGGCTATCATGTGAGAGACAAGGAGACCTCACGCATGAGTACCGCATCGGGCCAGGCGGCCCTGCCCCCCTTTCGCCATATTCCCTGGCCACCGCGCGACATCGAGACCCAGTCTCGGGCCGACGGCAGCATTCTCATGAAGTCTCGGGTCGCGCTCGACCCGGTGGCCCCTCATGTGCCTTCGTTTGTGCGCCACTGGGGCCTGGAGGCGCCCGATCGGCTGTTTCTGGCGCAGCGCCGGGGCGCCGATCGGCAATGGACGCGCCTCACCTATGGTCAGGCGCGCGCGCAGGTCGATGCCCTCACGCAGGCCCTGCTCGATCTCGATGCGCCGCCCGGGCCAGTCGCCATTCTGAGTGGCAACTCGCTGGAGCATGCGCTCATCATGCTGGCCGCCATGCAGGCGCGCCGGCCGGCCGCGCCCGTGTCCCCGTCCTACTCGCTGATCAGCCAGGACCACGTCAAGCTGCGGCATGTGTTCGGCCTCATCCGGCCGGCCGTGATCTTCATGCAGGATGGTCCTGCCTTCGACAAAGCGCTGGCCTCGATTGATCTCACGGGCATCCGTCTGATCCATGTGGATCGGCCGCCCACGGGGCGCGACAGCCTGGCCTTGGCCGATCTGCTGCGCACGCCCGTGACCGCTGCCGTGCAGGCCAGTGTCGATGCCATCCGGCCCGAAGACACCGGCAAGCTGCTCTTCACCTCGGGCTCCACCGGCATGCCCAAGGCGGTCATCAACACCCACCGCACCATGTGTTCCAACACGACCATGATGGTGCAGTGCCGCCCGCGCAATCCCACCGATCCCCTGCCCACGCTGCTCGACTGGCTGCCCTGGAACCACACCATGGGCGGCAATGCGCTCATGAATCCGCTGATGGCCGAGGGCGGTTCGCTCTACATCGATGACGGCCGTCCCATGCCGGGCGCCTTTGACGAAACCCTGCGCAACCTGCGTGAGGTCTCGCCCACCTACTTTGCCAATGTGCCGGCGGGCTATGCCATGCTCGCCACGGCACTCGAACAGGATGACGCGCTCGCCCAGTCCTTCTTCAAACAGCTGCAGCTCTTTGCCTATGGTGGTGCAACCCTGCCCGACGATCTCTATCGTCGGCTGCAGGCGCTGGCCATTCGTCATACCGGCGAGCGCATCGTCATGAGCACTGGATGGGGCGCCACCGAGACCGGACCCACCGCGACCTCCACCTATTGGGACACCGAGCGAGTGGGGCTGATCGGCCTGCCCTATCCCGGGGTGGAGCTCAAGCTCGTGCCGGCCGGCCCCAAGTACGAGATCCGCCTGCGCGGGCCGCTCATCACCCCCGGCTATCACGGCCAGCCCGAGCTCACCGCCAAGGCGTTTGATGAGGAAGGCTTCTACAAGATCGGGGATGCCGCCACCTTCGTGGACCCGAACCGACCCGAAGAAGGCCTGGTCTTTGCGGGCCGGGTGGTGGAAGACTTCAAGCTCACCTCGGGTACCTTCGTGCATGTGGGCACGCTGCGGGTGGCTGCCATTGCAGCGGCCTCGCCCGCGATTCAGGATGCGCTGGTGGCCGGCCAGGATCGGGAGTATGTGGCGCTGCTGGCGTGGCCCAATCTGGCGGCCTGTCGGGTGCTGTGTGGCAATCCGCAGGCCAGCATCGAGGAGGTGATGCAGGCACCGCAGGTGCGCGAGACCATCCGCAAGGGGCTGCTCGAGCACAATGGCTCGGCCACGGGTTCGAGCCTGCGGGTGTCTCGCGTGTTGCTGATGAGCGAGCCGCCGTCCATCGATGGCAACGAACTCACCGACAAGGGCTACATCAATCAACGGGCGGGCCTTGAGCGCCGGGCGGCGCTGGTCGAGCAACTCTATGCCGATCCTCCGGGCCCCGATCTCATCCTCATTCGCTGACTTTTTCAGGAGGCTTCACCATGTACAAACCTTTTGACCTCACCGGCCATGCCTCGGTGATCACCGGCGGCAATGGTGGCATTGGCCTGGGCATGGCGCGTGCGCTGCTGGCCTCGGGCGCCCGGGTGGCGATCTGGGGATCCAACCCCGACAAGACCCGCAAGGCCCGCGAGCTGCTGGCCGCGGAGTGCGGCGATGCCTCGCGTGTGCATTCCTTTGTGTGCGATGTGGGCGAGGAGTCGCAGATCGAAGAGGCCTTTGCCGCCTCGGTGCAGGCCCTGGGCGGTGCGGTGCACTCGTGCTTTGCCAATGCCGGTGTGTCGGGCAAGGGCGTGATGATGTCCGACATGAGCCTGGACGAATTTCGTCGCATTCAGCGCATCAATGTCGAGGGCGTGTTCCTCACTTTCCGGGTGGCTGCCCGTCACATGATTGCGCACGGCCAGGGCGGCTCGCTGGTGGCCACGGCCAGCACGGCGGCTGTTGAGGGTGCAGCCCGCAACAGCCACTATGGCGCTTCCAAGGGGGCTGTCACCTCCTTCGTGCGCGCGGTGGCGGTCGAACTCGCCCGCCACAAGATTCGCGCCAATTCCATTCTGCCGGGCTGGATTGCGACCGACATGACCGAGCGCTCCTTCAACAACGAGAAGTTCGCCGGCAATGTCATGCCGCGTATTCCGCAGCGCCGCTGGGGCGAGATTGATGACTTCGGTGGCGTGGCGGTCTATCTGGCGAGCAGCGCATCGGCCTATCACACGGGCGAGCAGTTCCTGATTGACGGCGGCTACACCAAGTTCTGAGGGTTCATGCGCCTGCTGATCCTGTCCGATCTGCATGTGGAGTACGCCGATTTCACACCCGGGCCGGGCGCCCGGGACTGTGATGTGGTGGTGCTCGCAGGCGATATCGGTCAGAGCACGCTGGCCCTTCAGTGGGCCCGCCGCACCTTCGCCCATCAGACGATCGTGCAGATCGCAGGCAACCACGAATACTTCAACGCCGTTCATGGTGCGGCGCGTGAGGCGCAGCGCCGGCAGGCCGAGCGGCTGAACATTCACTGGCTCGATCAGGACCGGGTGGTGATCGGCGATGTCGAGTTCCTGGGATGCACCCTCTGGACCGACTACCGGCTCTATGAACGTGCCGGGCGGCCCCGGTCCATGAGTGCGGCCGAGGCCATGCAGGCCAGTGAAGCGGTCATGCTCGATTACCGGCGCATCGCACTCGATGGCAACGCGCAGGGGCTCAGGTTCCTGCGTCCGAAGGATTCCGCCGCCCTGCATGCCCGCGATCGTGACTGGCTCACCCGCACTCTCAAAAAACCGAGACAGGCGAGGGCCCGGGTCGTGATCACCCACCATCTGCCCTGCTGGCACTCGGTCTCGGCGGCCTATCTGGCGGCCTCATCGAATCCGGCCTTTGCCAGCGACATGGACGGCTGCCTCGCACGGGCCGATCTCTGGGTGCACGGGCATACCCATTCCTCGCATGACTACTGGGTGGCAGGCTGCCGGGTGGTGTGCAACCCGCGCGGCTATCCGATGCGGCGCGGCGGCTTCGAGAATCCCCGTTTCAATCCCGATCGCTGCGTGCAGGTCTGAGGGCCTTTCGCGTACCATCACCGGGTTTCTCCGCTAGCAAGGTTCGCATGGCAGGTCTCGATTCCTCAACGCCCATTCCAACCCGCGTGGTGGTGCACAAGCAGTCGCGCGTTCTCGAACTCGGCTTTGCCGATGGCCGGCAGTTTCGTGTGCCGTTTGAGCTGATGCGCGTGTACTCGCCCTCGGCCGAAGTGCGCGGACACGGCCCTGGCCAGGAGGTGCTGCAGGTGGGCAAGCGTGAGGTCGGCATCGACGAAGTCGAGATGGTCGGCCATTACGCCTTGCGGCCCCGCTTCACCGATGGCCACGATACCGGCCTGTTCTCCTGGGATTACCTCTACTGGCTGGGCTCGCAGCAGACCGAGCTCTGGAAGGACTACCTTGAACGCCTCGAGGCGGCCGGTGCCAGCCGCGATGCGTCAGATGCGGGCGCAGCGCCAACCCAAGGCTCTGCGGGGCATGGCCATGGGTGTCAGAGCCACGCAGGTCACAGCCACGCAGGCCATGAGCCTGCCGCCGGCCAGCGTGCGGCCCCGCCAGCAGCCGAGTCCCAGCCGCCTGCAGAGTCCGACTTCAAGGCTGTGCCGCTCACGAGACCTCGATGAAGAGCCGCTACGAGCAGCTGCAGGAACAATTGCGCCAGACGCCGGGTGCAGCCGAGTCCACACACTTTGGTTACGAGAATGTGCGGGCCGCCGAGAAGGCCCATCGTGTGGCCGAGGTCTTTCACTCGGTGGCCGATCGCTACGACCTCATGAACGACCTGATGTCGGGCGGTCTGCATCGGGCCTGGAAGCTCTTTACGGTGCGTCAGGCTGCGCTGCGACCGGGCATGAAGGTCCTCGACATCGCCGGCGGCACGGGCGATCTGGCCCGGGCCTTTTTGCGGGAGGTGGGCGAGTCGGGCGAGGTCTGGCTGACCGACATCAATGGCTCCATGCTGGCCCGTGGGCGTGATCGCCTGCTCGACGAAGGACTGATGCCCGCAGTGGCCCAGTGCGATGCCGAACGCCTGCCCTTTCCCGACAGCCATTTCGATCGCGTCAGCGTGGCTTTCGGCCTGCGCAACATGACCCGCAAGGACGTGGCGCTGCGCGAAATGCACCGCGTGCTCAAACCGGGGGGGCGCCTGCTCGTGCTCGAGTTCTCCAAGATCGCCAAGCCGCTTGCACCGGCCTACGATGCCTATTCCTTCGGGCTGCTGCCCCGGCTGGGCCGCTGGATTGCCAAGGACGAGGCGAGCTATCGCTACCTCGCCGAATCCATCCGCATGCATCCCGATCAGGAGACCCTCAAGACGCTCATGGAGGCCGCCGGATTTCCCCGCGTGCGCTACTTCAACCTGACCTTCGGGGTCACAGCCCTTCACGAAGGCGTGAAATTTTGAAAATCACCCCCAACTCATGGCACGATGCGCATGAACCTTAAGCCAGGCTTAAGCGCGTTCACTCCAACCCTTTTCGCTGAGTCCTTCAAATCACCATGAAAAACCTTCTGATCGGCCTGATGACCGTTGCTGTGGTGACTGCCATCGGACTGTCCGATGCCCATGCCAAGCGCGTAGGTGGCGGTCGTGATGTGGGTCGCCAGGCGCCCTCGGGCACCATGCAGCGCGACGCCACCCCGGGCGGCCCCACGGCCACGCCCGCCACGCCAGCCTCGCCGGCGGCCTCCCCTCAGGCCGCGCCCGCCCGCCCGGCCACCCCGGCCCAGGCGCCCCAGGCGGCTCCCCAGCGCAACAAATGGCTGGGTCCGATCGCCGGCCTCGCCGCAGGTCTGGGCCTGGCCGCGCTGGCCAGCCATCTGGGCTTCGGCGAGGAACTCGCCTCGTTCCTGATGATCGGTCTGCTGGTGATGGTCGTGCTGGCCGTGATCGGTTTCATCATGGCCCGTCGCAATGGGGCCGCGCGTCGTGAGCCGGCCTTTGCAGGCGCGGGCGCAGGCCACTACGGCGGCGCCCCGATCGGTCAGGAAGCCTCGGTGCCTCCCTCGGCCACGCAATCCTCGGGTACCCACTATGCGCCCCTGAACGATGTGCCTGCATCGGGTTCGGCGGCTGGCGCCTCCGGTTTCAGCCAGGGCACTCAGGGTGCGGCCATGGCGCCGGCGGTGCCCGCCGGCTTCGACGTTGAAGGCTTTGTGCGTACGGCCAAGGTCTGCTTCATCCGTATGCAGGCCTCCTACGATGCCGGCAACCTGCAGGATCTGCGCGAGTTCACCAGCGCCGAAATGTTCGCCGAACTCAAACTCGAGATCGAAGAGCGCAAGGGCGCGGCCAACCAGACCGATGTCACCACGCTCGATGCCGCCCTGCTCGCGGTGCAGCAGATCGATCAGGACGAGATGGCCAGCGTGCGCTTCAGCGGCATGATTCGCGAGCAGTCCGATGCTCCGGCCGAGTCGTTCGATGAGGTCTGGAACTTTGCCCGGCCTGCGAATGGCCAGGGCGGCTGGGTGCTGGTTGGTATCCAGCAACTCTCGCGCGCCTGAGTCCGGCCCTGATGCGTCTGGTTCTGACGGCTCTCAACCATGTCCTTACCCAGCAGGTCTGGGCCCGGGACCGGTTGAGAACCCATGCCGGGCGCATTGTTCGAATCGTGCTCGAGGGCCCGCTGGGGCCCTTGCCCATTCAGAGCCGGATTACCGAGGCGGGCAGCCTCGAAGCAGTTCAGGATCAGGCCGAGTCGCCTGCTGTCACGCTCACCCTGCGCGTCTCGGCCAACAGCCTGGGGGCCCTGCTGTCGCAAGGGGTCGAGGGTCTGACAGGTCATCTGCGCATCGATGGTGATGTCATGGTGGCCGCCGCGGTGGCCGATGTCGCGCGCCACCTGCGCTGGGATGTCGAAGAAGACCTCAGCCGTGTGGTCGGTGATGCCGCGGCGCACCGGGTGGTGTCCCTGGCCCGCGGGGGATTCAGCGCAGCGCAGGGCTTGGCGCAGCGTGGGCTCAACACCGCGTTGGGCCATCTCAAGGATGATCCGCAGGGAGTGGTCGAGCGTCAGCAGGCGCAAGCCCTGGATGATCGTCTGCAGCGGCTCGAGGCCGTGGTGGCCTCGCTCGAAGCCCGAGCCCGGATGCACTCCGCAGCGCCAGTGTCAGGGCTGAACGGATTGCCCTGAAGCGCCGGCCGCTGACCCGAAAGGCGGGCCCCTAGGGCTGAAGTGCCGGCGGCCAGGAATGAAGTGCAATCAGCCCCGATTACAGAGCGAGCAGCAGATCCTGAATCGCCTCGGATTCATAGCCGGCCGCCAGGGCCAGGCTGAGGATGGTGCGCGCCTTGTGCGGTGTGCAATAGCCCGCGGCCAGCGTACCCAGCTCGGCATCATCCAGACCCGCGCGGGGCCGCACCGGTCCGTTCGGCACGCGGCTGGCCCGAACCACGATGCAGCCCGCCGCGATGGCGCGGCCGATGGCATGCTGCACCGGCTCGGCAAGCGTCCCGTGCCCGGTGCCAGCCATGACCAGTCCGCGCAGGCCCTGGGCGATCAGCCAGTCGATGAGTTGTGGATCCAGATCGACATGGCTGGCCAGCAGATCCACCCGGGGCAGGGTTTCGGGCAGTCGCGTGAGCGCATGGGCAAGTGAGACCCGGCTCCGGGCCCGCAGGGCGGCCGGGCCATGCCAGTGGGGACGGGCATCATGCAGATCGGCCAGCGCCTGCGCCTCGCGCGTGTCAAAGGCATCGACCCGGCTGGTGTGCGTCTTCCAGGCCCGATCGGGCGGCAGAACACGATCATTCATCACGATCATCACACCTGCCTGCCGCGCACCGGGGTCCAGCGCGGTGTGGGCGGCGGCCAGCAGATTCATGGGGCCGTCGGCCGAGAGTGCGCTGGCCGGCCGCATCGCGCCCGTCAAGACCACGGGCAGGCGGCGCTCACACAGCAGATCGAGC
>Ga0256309_1000261_pt1 | contig 11297 bp, 9 predicted proteins | sample ColtaT_FD_183678 | JGI IMG/M metagenome (GOLD analysis project Ga0256309, IMG submission 183678) | Metatranscriptome of freshwater microbial communities from Columbia River, Oregon, United States - Colum_Colum_RepA_8d (Metagenome... | ecosystem: Environmental > Aquatic > Freshwater > River...
CCGCCGTCCACACCCGCCTCGGACGCATCGCGCACGAAGGCGCCCACGCCATTTTTCTGGTCGTAGCGCTCGATGGGGTTGGCGTAGCCCATCAGCACCACGGGTGTGGTGCTGTTGCGCTCGCGGAATTTCTTCACTGTCGCGAGCACTTGCGGCAGGCCAATGCCAGCGGCCAGCGCGCGGTCACCGGCTTTCTGGATCACCGGGCCATCGGCCGACGGGTCGGAGAAGGGCACGCCCAGTTCGATGATGTCGGCGCCAGCCTCTGCCATGCCGTGCATCAGCTCGGGCGTGATGGCGGGGTAGGGGAAGCCCGCCGTGACGAAGGGAATCAGCGCCTTGCGGTTCTGCGCCTTGAGGGCGGAGAGGGTGTTGTCGATGCGGCTCATTTGCGGACCTCAATCACGGACTCGCCGCCCTTGACCGACTGGCCACGGCAACTGGGGCGGCAATAAAAATCGGCCTTGGACAGGTCGGCCACGGTGCCAATGTCCTTGTCACCCCGACCGGAGAGGTTCACCAGGATGGACTGGTCGGGGCGCATGGTCTTGGCCAGCTTCATGGCGTAGGCCACGGCATGGCTGGACTCCAGGGCCGGGATGATCCCCTCGACGCGGCACAGGTAATGGAAGGCTTCCAGGGCCTCGCTGTCGGTGATGCCCACGTACTTGGCGCGGCCAATGTCCTTCAGGAACGCGTGCTCCGGGCCCACGCCGGGGTAGTCCAGGCCGGCGCTCACGCTGTGCGTCTCGGTGACTTGTCCGTGGTCGTTTTGCAGCACGTAGGTGCGGTTGCCGTGCAGCACGCCCGGGCTGCCCATTTGCAGCGAGGCCGAGTGCTTGCCGCTGTCCAGGCCTTCACCAGCGGCTTCCACGCCGATCAGGCGGGTGCTGGCGTGGTTGATGTAAGGGTAGAAGATGCCCATGGCGTTGCTGCCGCCGCCCACGCAGGCCACCACCGCGTCGGGCTGCGAGCCCCGGCAGCCCGCTTCCTTGAGCATGTCGGGCATCTGCTTGAGGCACTCTTCGCCGATCACGCTCTGGAAGTCGCGCACCATCATCGGGTAGGGGTGTGGGCCTGCCACCGTGCCGATGATGTAGAAGGTGTTGTCCACGTTGGCCACCCAGTCGCGCATGGCCTCGTTCAGTGCGTCTTTCAGGGTTTTGCTGCCGCTTTCCACCGGCACCACCGTGGCGCCCAGCAGCTTCATGCGGTAGACGTTGGGGCTCTGGCGCTTCACGTCTTCGCTGCCCATGTAGACGATGCACTCCAGGCCATAGCGGGCGCAGATGGTGGCGGTGGCCACGCCGTGCTGCCCGGCGCCGGTCTCGGCAATGATGCGCGTCTTGCCCATGCGCTTGGCCAGCATGGCCTGACCGATCACGTTGTTGATCTTGTGGGCGCCTGTGTGGTTGAGGTCTTCGCGCTTGAGGAAGATCTGCGCACCGCCCATTTCGCGGCTCATGCGCTCGGCGTGGTAGATGGGGCTGGGCCGGCCCACGAAGTGCGCCAGTTCCTTGCGGAATTCGGCCAGGAACTCGGGGTCGTGCTGGTAGCGGGCGTAGGCCGCCTTGAGCTCGTTGATGGCGTGGGTGAGCGTCTCGCTCACGAAGCTGCCGCCGTAGATGCCGAAATGGCCGCGGGCGTCGGGTTGCTGGTAGGAGGTCTGCATGGTGGTGTCGATTCGGGGTTGGCCCGCCCCCGAGGCGAACACTCAGGAGGGGGAAGACAGCGAGAGGTCGGCCGCGCGCACGGCCGCCACGAAGGCTTGGATCTTGTCGGCGCACTTGATGCCCTTGGACACCTCGACGCCGGAACTCACGTCAACGGCCCAGGGCCGAACGAGTCGGATGCCATCGGTCACGTTTGCAGGCGTGAGTCCACCAGACAAAACGAGGCGAGAGCTGGCGTTTAGTCGAGGGTGTGACCAAGGGAAAGCCGTCCAGTCGAAAGATTGACCGCTGCCACCATAGCCCTCGACATGGGCGTCAAGGAGCAGGGCTTGCGCGGGTGCATAATCCTGTGCGTATTTTAGGAGATCGAAGCCTCGGCCGGCTGGCCCGGGGGGAACCCGGGCAGCGCGGATGAAGGGGCGGGCGCTGGCCAGGCAATCGGCCGGGGTTTCATCGCCATGGAACTGCAGCAGGGCTTGCGGCACGGCGGCCGTGGCTCGGGCGATCCATTCCGGGCTGGCGTTCACGAACAGCAGCACCGGCGTCACGAAAGCGGGCAGTCGTGCCGCCAGTTCGCCAGCGCGCTCGGGCGACACGAAGCGCGGGCTTTTCTCGTACAGCACGAAGCCAATGGCGTCGACTCCGGCCTGGGCGGCGGCATCCACGTCTTGTTCGCGGGTCAGCCCGCAGATCTTGATGCGTGTGCGGTGCAAGTGGGGCATGTCAGGGCAACCAGTCAAACAGGGGCGTGCGCTCGGGCAAACCCCACGCCGGATCGTAGACCGGCCCGAGAAAGTGCAGGCCGTCAGGGGAGAAGGTGGGCGCGGCGGCATCGCGGCTGCGCGCGGCCAGCACCTCGGCCATCCAGGTAGGTGGGCGGTTGCCGGTGCCCACGGCGATCAGGCAACCCATGATGTTGCGGATCATGTGGTGCAGGAAGGCGTTGGCTTCGAACTCGAAGCGCCAGTAGGCGCCGCGGCGTGAGATCTCGAGGCGATTGAGCGTCTTCACCGGCGTGTGCGATTGGCACCCTGAGGCCCGGAAGGACGTGAAATCGTGCTCCCCCAGCAGCGCCTGGGCCGCCTGCTGCATGGGCTCCAGGGCGAGGGGGCGAAACACCCAGCCCACCTGGCCTGAGTCGACGCTGGGGCGCACCGGCGATTCCAGCAGCACATAGGCGTAACGCCTGGCCTTGGCGCTGGCCCGCGCGTGGAAGCTGGCCGGCACGGCGCGGGCCCATTGCACCGCGATGTCGGGTGGCAGGAAGGCGTTGGTGCCGCGCACCCAGGCGTTGTCGGGGCGTTGCAGGGGCGTGTCGAAGTGCACCACCTGCATCAGGCCGTGCACGCCGGCGTCGGTGCGGCCGGCGCACATGGTGCGCACGGGCTCGCTCGCGGTGAAGCGCGTCAGGGCCGACTCCAGCTGGTCTTGCACGGTCTGGCCGCTGGGTTGGCTTTGCCAGCCATCGTAGGCACGGCCATTAAAGCTCACGCCCAGCGCGATGCGCTGCATCGGGCTGGGCGTTGCGGGGGGAGCGAAGGCGTCGGTCAAGTCAAGGGGCGGTGTCAGGACAGGTCGGCCAGGAAGGCGGTGGCCTTGGTCTTGAGCGATCCGGTGGCCTCGGCCAGCACTTCTTCGGCCAGCGAGCGAGCGCCCTCCAGGTCACCAATGGCGCGGAATTCTTCGGCCAGGGACAGCTTGGTTTCCAGGGGGTTTTCTTCCATGAGGGCCGGGGTGTCGGCGGTGGCGGCAGCGTCCGCTGGCGTGCCCAGGTCAAGGTTGAGGTCGTTCAGGTCGAAGTTGAGCGCCTCGGCGGCCGGTGCGGGGGCAGCGTCGACGGCCTCGCTGGCCGCGTCCAGGTCAAAGGTTGGCAGGTCCAGTCCAGGGGGCTCGGTGGGCTCGGCGGGCAGTGCGCCCAGAGACGATGGGCTCGTGGCACTGGTGGCCGGGATGTCGAAATCGAGGTCCAGGCCCAGGTCGGGCATGTCGGGGGCAGGCGAGGCGGGCACGTCGGTGGCCGGTGCCACGCCGCGGGGCGAACTGGTCAGGGACTCGGTGGAACTGAGGTCATCCAGGCGGGACACCGGTCCGTCTTGCACCGGCTCACCGCCGAGCTCGTCGAGCGACAGATCGAGGTCGATGTCGGGCGTGGCCGCCGGCACCGGGTTCAGGCTGGCGAGAGAGCTGCCTTCGAACGGCATGGTGTGCACCATCTCGGGAGCCGCGCCGCCTGCCGCTGCTGCCGACTTGGCCGGCGGCCGGCCACCGGGTTGGTAGAGCGGGTTGTTGGGGTCGAGATCGCGGCCCAGTTCGCAGGCCCGGTCCCACTCGGGGCCCTGTCCGCTGGTGAGACCGAAGGCCTCGGCGGCCACCACCTCGAAGGCGCGGGCATCGCGGCGCTTGGCGTAGATCTCCAGCAGCTTGCCGTGGATGGCCACCCGAGTGGGCGAGCTGCGCATGGCTTCCTTCAGGATTTCCTCGGCTTGCAGGTCGCGCCCATAGGCCAGGTAGACATCCGCTTCGGCCACGGGGTCAACGTCCCCGGCTGCGTCGAGCTGACTGGGCGAGTACACCATGGACGAGCCGGTGGCGGTGGCCTCGGCCGTGTCGATGCGCTGGCCGCCGCTGGAGCCGAAGAACGAGTCGGGCTGCAGACGGCTTTCCAGGAAAGAGCTGTCGACGCTGCTCGTGGTCTTGCGTTGGCGCATGCGGTAGAGGCCAAGGCCAGCCAACAGGGCGGCCAGCACGCCACCCAGGGGCAGCAGCAGCGGGTTCGCCAACAGGTCATCAAGAATCGAAGGCTCGCTCGCCGGCGCGGGTTGGGGCGCCGTCGTGGCCACCTTGGGGGCCGGGGTGGACGCAGGCGCCTCGGTGACGGCGGGTGCCGCCGGCTCGCTGGCCGCCGCAGCGGGGGCCGATGCGGGCTCGGTGGGGGAGGTGACCTGGGGCGCGGGGCTGGCGGTGGCCGAGGCCTCGGGTGCGGTGCCTGGCGTGGCGACGGGCACAGCCGGCGCAGCCGGCACTGCCGGTGCTGAAGCAGCCGGTGCGGTAGGAGCCGTGGGCGATGGCGACGCGGCGCCGGAGGTGCCGGCGCCCAGTTTGCCGAGTTCCTCGATGTTGCGCGCGAGCTCGGCAACCCGTTGCTCGGTGTCTTTGGCCTGGCGCTGCTGGGCGATCTTGTCCTCGGCAGCGGGTTTGCCTGGCGCGGCCTCTTTGGAGAGGGTCAGCTTGTCGGCGGTTGGCGGCGCAGGGCGCTGATCGCGCACCTCGGTCTGCACCCGCCCGGAGGTGCTGCGGTCGGCGCTGCCCACGGCAGCCGTGGGTGCGGCGCCAGCCAGGCGGCGTCGGAACTCGTCGAAATCGCGGCTCTGGGCCGCGATGGTCTGGCGCGCTTCGCCGGCGTCGATCGAGGCCGCCTCGCTGGCGCTGGGCAGGTTGATGACCGCACCAGAGCGAAGCCGGTTGACGTTGCCGCCGATGAAGGCGTTGGGGTTGGAGCGCAGCATCGCGACCAGCATCTGGTCGAGCGACACCGACGGTGAGGCGTGCTTCAAGGCGAGGCCGCTGGCCGTGTCGCCCGCTCGAACCTTGACCTGCGTGCTGGCAGACGAGGCATTGGGGGCCAGCGCCACTGGCGCTGGGGCCGATGCGACCGCAGGGGGGGTGGAGGCTCGCGGTGCCACTGGCGCCGCAGGTGCCACCGGTGCAGGAGCTGCCGCGCGAGGCGCCACCGGTGCAGGTGCGGGTGCGGGTGCGGGTGCGGGTGCGGGTGCGGGTGCGGGCGCCGGCACGGAAGAGACGGCTGGGGCAACCGGTTGCGGCGCGGGTTTGCTGGCCTTCAGGGCGGGGGGATCGAACAGCAGGGTGTAGTCGCGCACCAGACGCCCGGAGGACCAGTTGGCCTCGACGATCAGGTCGACGAAGGGCTCGTTCACCGGCCGCGTGCCGGTGAGGCGAAGGAAGGCGCGGCCATCCGGGCGGCGCTGCAGGGTCACCGACAGGGCGTTGAGCACCGGGTTCACGTCAATGCCCGCTGCCCGGTACGCCTCGGAAGAGGCCAGGTTGACCCGCAGGCTGGAGGCCTCGTCGGGCGTGATGTCGGGGATGTCGATTTCCGCCCTCAGGGGCTCACCCAGCACCGACTGCACCACCACCCGGCCAAGGGCAAGGGCGTTGGCGTCAAGTGGCTGGCCAAGGCCAAGGGCCAGCAGAGCCGCAGCCGCCACGGCGTTCAGCCGGGCAAGCCCTCGGGAACCGGTCTGCATCAGGGGCAGGCCGCTTGGAGAGGCGGAGGAAGAGCGGGTGTTGGCTGGCACTTGGACCTCGACGTGAAAAACCGAAAATCGACCATAGCATCAAGGAATTACGCTGACAAGCTAACAATCCGCTTGAGTTTCAAAGCTGGCCGCCCATCAATTTTCGTGAGGGACATCACGTTGCAAAGGCGCAACGTGATGCCCTCATGTCCCCGCTCTCGGGGCCGAAAGCCGATGGCCGATCAGGCGCCCAGCAGGATGCGCAGCATGCGGCGCAGCGGCTCGGCGGCACCCCACAGCAGCTGGTCGCCGATGGTGAAGGCGCCGAGGTACTCGGGGCCCATGGCCATCTTGCGCAGGCGCCCGACCGGGATGGTCATGGTGCCGGTCACCGCCACCGGGGTCAGGTCTTTCAGGGTGGCCTCACGGGTGTTGGGCACCACCTTCACCCAGGGGTTGTCGGCGGCGATCATGGCTTCAATGTCGGCCAGCGGCACGTCTTTCTTGAGCTTGAACGTGAGGGCCTGCGAGTGGCAGCGCATGGCGCCCACGCGCACGCAGAAGCCGTCCACCGGCACCGCAGCGGTGCCGAAGCCTTCGCCCTGGCCGAGGATCTTGTTGGTTTCGGCCATGCCCTTCCACTCTTCGCGGCTCACGCCGTTGCCCAGGTCTTTGTCGATCCAGGGGATCAGCGAGCCGCCCAGGGGCACGCCGAAGTTGGCGGTCTCGGTCTCGCTGAGCGAGCGCTGCTTGGCGATCACCTTGCGGTCGATTTCGAGGATGGCGCTCTTGGGGTCGTCCAGCAGGGCGCGCACCTCGGCGTTGAGGGTGCCGTATTGCGTGAGCAGTTCGCGCATGTGTTGAGCACCACCGCCAGAGGCTGCCTGGTAGGTCTGGGTGCTCATCCATTCGACGAGGCCTGCCTTGTAGAGCGCGCCCACGCCCATGAGCATGCAACTCACGGTGCAGTTGCCGCCCACCCAGTTGTTGCCGCCCTTGGCCAGAGCGCTCTTGATGACCGGCATGTTGACCGGGTCAAGGACGATGACCGCGTCGTCCTTCATGCGAAGGGTGGAGGCGGCGTCGATCCAGTGGCCGGTCCAGCCGGCGGCGCGCAGCTTGGGGAACACCTCGGTGGTGTAGTCGCCACCCTGGCAGGTGATGATGATCTCGCAGCGCTTGAGCGCCTCGATGTCGTGCGCGTCCTGCAGCTTGGTCTCGTTCTTCGCCATCGCGGGGGCTTGGCCGCCCGCGTTGGAGGTGGAGAAGAACACGGGTTCGATGAGGTCGAAGTCTTTCTCTTCGACCATGCGATCCATCAGGACGGAGCCGACCATGCCCCGCCAACCCACAAGCCCAACCAGTTTCGTCGTCATGTCAATGCCCTTTCAAAAAACAACCTGTTTTTGCCCGGCTCGTCCTGCCGGGTAAGGGCGCGACGAACCGGAGCTGAATCAGCCCTTGGTAATGGTTTTGGTAATCGCCTTCACGACGGCGTCACCCATTTCCCGGGTGCCCACCTTCGTGGTGCCTTCCGACCAGATGTCGGCCGTGCGCAGACCAGACGCAAGCACGCTGGCGACCGCGGATTCGATCCGGTCGGCGGCGGCGGGCTGGTTGAGTGAGAAGCGGAGCATCATGGCAGCGGACAGGATTGTAGCCAGCGGGTTGGCGATGCCCTTGCCCGCGATGTCCGGTGCGCTGCCGTGGCTGGGCTCGTACAGGCCCTGGTTCTTGGCGTTCAGCGAGGCCGAGGGCAGCATGCCGATGGAGCCGGTGAGCATGGCCGCTTCGTCGGAGAGGATGTCGCCGAACATGTTGCCGGTGACGACCACGTCGAACTTCTTGGGCGCGCGCACCAGCTGCATGGCGGCGTTGTCGACGTACATGTGCTCGAGCTCGACGTCCGGGTACTCCTTGTGCACCTCGGTCACCACGTCTTTCCAGAACTGGAAGGTCTCCAGCACGTTGGCCTTGTCAACGCTGGTCACCTTCTTGTTGCGCTTGCGCGCGGCCTGGAAGGCCACGTGGGCGATGCGCTCGATCTCGGGGCGCGAGTAGCGCATGGTGTCAAAGGCTTCCTCGGCGCCGGGGAAGTGGCCATCGGTGGCCACGCGCCGGCCACGGGGCTGGCCGAAGTAGATGTCGCCCGTCAGCTCGCGGATGATGAGGATGTCCAGGCCGGCGATCAGCTCGGGCTTGAGGCTGGAGGCGTTCACCAGCTCGGGGTAGCAGACGGCCGGGCGGAAGTTGGCGAACAGGCCCATGTGCTTGCGCAGGCCCAGGATGGCCTGCTCGGGGCGCAGTGGGCGGTCGAGCTTGTCGTATTTCCAGTCGCCCACGGCGCCGAAGAGCACCGCGTCGGCTTGCATCGCCAGCTTCAGGGTGGACTCGGGCAGGGGGTGGCCATGGGCCTCGTAGGCGGCACCGCCCACCGGGGCGGTCTCCATCTCAAAGGAGAGGTCAAGCACGTTGAGGACCTTGACCGCCTCAGCCACGATTTCGGTGCCGATGCCGTCACCCGGAAGAACTGCGATTTTCATGTGTGTGTTTTGCGATCGAAGGGCTTACTGCCCGACCATGGTGTGGGCGAGCCAGGGCTTGGTGGCCAGGCGCTGGGCCTCGTAGGCGGCGATCTTGTCCTTGTGGCGCAAGGTCAGGCCGATGTCGTCGAGACCGTTGAGCAGGCAGTACTTGCGGAAGGGCTGCACGTCAAACGGGATCTCTTCGCCTTGCGGCTTCACGATCACCTGGCGCTCCAGGTCGATGGTGAGCTCATAGCCAGGGAAGGCCGCCACTTCGTCGAACAGGCGGGCCACGGTGGCCTCTGGCAGCACGATGGGCAGCAGGCCGTTCTTGAAGCAGTTGTTGAAGAAGATGTCGGCGAAGCTCGGCGCGATCAGGGCGCGAAAGCCATATTGCTCGATGGCCCAGGGCGCGTGCTCACGCGAGGAGCCGCAGCCGAAGTTCTGGCGGGCCAGCAGCACCGATGCACCCTGATAGCGGGGCTGGTTGAGCACGAAGTCCGGGTTGGGCTTGCGCGAGGCCGGGTCCTGGCCGGGCTCGCCGTGGTCCAGGTAGCGCCACTCGTCAAACAGGTTGGGACCGAAGCCAGTCTTGCGGATCGACTTGAGGAACTGCTTCGGGATGATGGCGTCGGTGTCGACGTTCTCCCGTTCCATGGGGGCCACGAGGCCCTTGTGTACGGTGAAGGCTCTCATTTACTTTTTCTTGGCCGCGTCTTCGAGGACTTGGCCGCCTTTCTGGATGTCCTGGCCGATGCCTTGAACGGTGTTGCAACCCACCAGCGCGAACACGGCGCTCAGGGCGAAGAGGGCAGCGATCTTTTTCATGCGGTCTCCTTTCAGGCGAATTGGCGGATGTCGACGAAATGGCCGTGAATGGCGGCGGCAGCGGCCATGGCAGGCGAGACCAGGTGGGTGCGCCCGCCATTGCCCTGGCGGCCTTCGAAGTTGCGGTTGCTGGTGGAGGCGCAGCGCTCGCCGGGCTCCAGGCGGTCGGCGTTCATGGCCAGGCACATCGAGCAGCCGGGCTCGCGCCACTCGAAGCCAGCGGCCTTGAAGATTTCGTGCAGGCCTTCGCGCTCGGCCTGGGCCTTCACCAGGCCAGAGCCCGGCACCACCAGCGCCAGCTTGATGTTCTTGGCCACTTTCTGGCCGAGCTTCTTCACCACGGCAGCGGCTTCGCGCATGTCTTCGATGCGGCTGTTGGTGCAGGAGCCGATGAACACTTTGTCCACGAAGATGTCGTTCAGCGGCTTGCCCGGTGCCAGGTCCATGTAGGTCAGGGCGCGTTCGATCGCACCGCGCTTGACCGCGTCCTTTTCCTTGTCGGGATCGGGCACCGTGGCGTCGATGCCCAGCACCATCTCGGGCGAGGTGCCCCAGGTGACCTGCGGCACGATCTGCGAGGCGTCCAGCTCGACGATGGCGTCGAACTTCGCGTCCGGGTCGGAGTGCAGGGTCTTCCAGTAGGCCACGGCCTGGTCCCACTCCACCCCGGTGGGGGCCAGCGGGCGGCCCTTGACGTACTCGATGGTCTTGTCGTCCACGGCCACCAGGCCGGCGCGGGCGCCCGCCTCGATGGCCATGTTGCACACGGTCATGCGGCCTTCCATGCTCAGGGCGCGGATGGCCGAGCCGGCGAACTCGATGGTGTAGCCCGTGCCGCCGGCGGTGCCGATCTTGCCGATGATGGCCAGCACGATGTCCTTGGCGGTGCAGCCTTTCTGCAGCTCACCTTCCACCTTGATCAGCAGGTTCTTGGCCTTCTTGGCCAGCAGGGTCTGTGTGGCCAGCACGTGCTCGACCTCGCTGGTGCCGATGCCGTGGGCCAGGGCACCAAAGGCGCCGTGGGTGCTGGTGTGCGAGTCACCGCAGACCACGGTCATGCCGGGCAGGGTGGCGCCGTTTTCCGGGCCGATGACGTGCACGATGCCCTGGCGCTGCGACATGAAGGGAAAGAAGGCGGCGGCGCCAAATTCCTTGATGTTGGCGTCCAGCGTGACGATCTGTTCTTTGCTGATCGGGTCGGCGATGCCGTCGTAGCCGTGTTCCCAGCCGGTGGTGGGGGTGTTGTGGTCGGCCGTGGCCACCACCGAGCTCACGCGCCACACCTTGCGCCCGGCCTGGCGCAGGCCTTCGAACGCCTGCGGGCTGGTGACTTCGTGCACGAGGTGGCGGTCGATGTAGAGGACGGCGGTGCCGTCTTCTTCGGTGTGGACGACGTGTTCGTCCCAGATCTTGTCGTAGAGCGTGCGTGCCATGTCGATTCGGTGGGGTCGATCGGGTTGACCGGCCGACGATTTTACGGGGTCTCAAGTGAAGACGCCCGCCACACCCGAGGGGGTGGCGGGCGTCCCGACCGGGCCGTGCCCGGTGTGAGCGAAGCCGCTTACTTCTTCAGCGAAGCGGGCACGTCGCGGCGCGGCGAGCCGGTGAACAGCTGGCGCGGACGGCCGATCTTGTACTCGGGGTCGCTGATCATTTCGTTGAGCTGGGCGATCCAGCCAACGGTGCGGGCCAGGGCGAAGATGCCGGTGAACAGGTTCACCGGGATGCCGATGGCGCGCTGCACGATGCCGGAGTAGAAGTCGACGTTCGGGTAGAGCTTGCGCTGCACGAAGTAGTCGTCTTCCAGGGCGATCTTTTCCAGGGCCATGGCCAGCTTGAACAGGGGGTCGTTTTCCAGGCCCAGTTCCAGCAGCACTTCCTTGCAGGTTTCCTGCATCAGCTTGGCGCGCGGGTCGTAGTTCTTGTAGACGCGGTGGCCAAAACCCATCAGGCGAACGCCCGAGTTCTTGTCCTTGACCTGGTTCATGAACTCGCCCACCTTGGCCACGCCGCCG
>Ga0256309_1000264_pt1 | contig 11272 bp, 10 predicted proteins | sample ColtaT_FD_183678 | JGI IMG/M metagenome (GOLD analysis project Ga0256309, IMG submission 183678) | Metatranscriptome of freshwater microbial communities from Columbia River, Oregon, United States - Colum_Colum_RepA_8d (Metagenome... | ecosystem: Environmental > Aquatic > Freshwater > River...
CGGGGACCCTCTCATTGACCACCTCTCAGCCCCCCTCATCCTCAACGGCTGCCAACACCGCGCCCCCCCCTGCTGCTGCCACTTCGGCGCTGGCCGACCCCACGCTTGCCACGGCAGCGGCGGCGGCCACACCTGAACTCGCCCTCTCGCGCCAATTGGCGGTGGGCAGCCTGGTGGGGCTGATCGTGCTGTGCCTGGCCTGGGAGCTGTGGCTCGCCCCGTTGCGACCGGGTGGTAGCCTGATGGCCCTCAAGGCCTTGCCCCTGTGTCTGCCGCTGGCCGGTTTGCTCAAGCACCGGCTTTACACCTACCGCTGGGTCAGTCTGCTGGTGTGGCTGTACTTCACCGAAGGGGTGGTGCGCGCTTATTCCGACGCCTGGCCCAGCCAGCTGTGGGCTGGCGTGGAGGTGCTGCTGTGCCTGATCCTGTTTGCCGCCTGCGCCTTGCATGTGCGCTGGCGTTTTCGGCACGCGGCAGCCCTTGCCACCGCCGCCACGCCCCCCGCAGCCCCTGAAGCTACTTCATCCGTCACCCCTTGACGACTTTGACATGACCGCCCTCATCGACCAACTGCGCCAGCTGATCGGCGCCTCTCACGTATTGACCGACGGCGACCTCAGCGCCTACGAACAGGATTGGCGCAAGCGCAACCACGGCAAGGCGCTGCGTGTGGCGCGGCCCGGCTCCACGGCGGACGTGGCCGCGGTGGTCAAGGCCTGCGTGGCCGCTGGCGTGAGCATCGTGCCCCAGGGAGGCAACACCGGCATGGTGGTGGGCTCCACGCCTGACACCAGTGGCACCCAGGTGGTCCTGAGCCTGCAACGGCTCAACGCCGTGCGCGCCATCGACCCGGGCAACTCCACGGTGACCGTGGAGGCCGGCTGCATCCTGCAACAGTTGCAGCAAACGGCCGAGCAAGCGGGCTTTTTGTTCCCACTGAGCCTGGGGGCCGAGGGCAGTTGCACGATTGGTGGCAACTTGTCCACCAACGCGGGCGGCACCCAGGTGGTGCGCTATGGCAACGCGCGTGAACTGTGCCTGGGCCTGGAGGTGGTCACCGCCGACGGCGAGATCTGGCATGGGTTGAGCGGTTTGCGCAAGGACAACACCGGCTACGACCTGCGCGACCTGTTTGTCGGCAGCGAGGGGACCTTGGGCGTCATCACTGCCGCCACGATGAAGCTCTTCCCCCTGCCCGCCGCCAGCCTCACCGCCTGGGCCGCCGTGCCCAGCATGGAACATGCGGTTGAGTTGCTGGGGTTGGCCCACCGCTACTTGGGCGCCGGGCTGACCGGCTTTGAGGTGATGAACCAGTTTGCGCTCAGCCTGGTGGACCGGCACTTCCCGCATTTGCGCGTGCCCCTGTTTCGCGACACCCCCTGGTGTGTGCTGCTGGAAAACTCGGACAGCGAGTCGGAAGAGCACGCGCGCACCCGCTTCGAAGCCTTGCTGGAAGAGGCCATGGACCAGGGCCTGGTCACCGATGCCGTGGTGGCCGAGAGCCTCTCGCAAGCACGCAACCTGTGGCATATCCGCGAGAGCATCACGCTGGCACAGGCTGAAGAAGGACTCAACATCAAGCACGACATCTCGGTGCCCATTTCGGCCATTCCAGCCTTTGTGAAAGAAACCGATGCCTTGCTGGCACAGCACATCCCGGGTGTTCGCATGGTGGACTTCGGCCATCTGGGCGATGGCAACCTGCACTACAACGTGCAGACGCCCGAGGGGGGCGAAGCCGCCGCCTTCCTGCGCCAGTACGAGCCGCAGGTGAACAAGATCGTCTATGACGCGGTGAGCCGCCATGGTGGCTCGATTTCGGCGGAGCACGGCGTGGGCAGCCTGAAGGTCGATTCGCTGCCCAAGTACAAAGACCCGGTGGCCCTGGGCCTGATGTCGCGCATCAAGCACGCGCTGGACCCCCAGGGGCTGTTGAATCCTGGCCGGGTGATTCGCACGCGTTGAACTGCGCCCACCCCTGCAGCACCGGACCCATCCCTCCCGCTCTCACTTTTACAATCCTCGTCATCATTCAGCGAGCGCCTCATGACCGACCGCCCCGTCCGTTCCCAATACGAAGATTTCATGCGCCATGTCTACACCCATGGCGTGGCCAAAGGCGACCGCACCGGTACGGGCACGCGCAGCGTGTTTGGCCACCAGATGCGCTTTGACCTGAACGAAGGCTTTCCGCTGGTCACCACCAAGAAGGTGCACCTGCGCTCCATCATCGTCGAGTTGCTGTGGTTCCTCACGGGATCAAGCAACAACCAATGGTTGCTCGACCGTGGAGTCACGATCTGGAACGAATGGGCGCGCGAGGACGGCGACCTCGGTCCGGTGTATGGCGTGCAATGGCGCAGCTGGCCCACGCCCGATGGCGGCCATATCGACCAGATCGCCGATGTGGTGAAAACATTGCGCACCAACCCGGACTCGCGTCGCATCATCGTGAGCGCCTGGAACGTGGCCGAACTCTCCAAAATGGCGCTCATGCCCTGCCATGCGTTCTTCCAGTTTTATGTCGCACCGCCCCAGAACCCCGGCGAACGTGGCCGTTTGAGCTGCCAGTTGTACCAGCGCAGCGCCGACATCTTTCTGGGTGTGCCCTTCAATATCGCCAGCTACGCGCTACTGACCCACATGCTGGCGCAGCAATGCGACCTGGATGTGGGCGACTTCATCTGGACCGGCGGCGACTGCCACATTTACAGCAATCACCAAGAGCAGGTGGAGCTGCAGCTTTCTCGCCAGCCCTACGCCTACCCCACGCTGCACATCAAGCGCCGCCCCGACTCGATCTTCGATTACGCGTTTGAAGACTTCGAGGTGCGTGACTACCGCTGCCACGATGCCATCAAGGCGCCGGTCGCGGTCTGAGCGTCCCCATGGCGTTGAACCTCATTTACGCCTGCGCCGACAACGGCGTCATTGGCCGCGACAACGCCCTGCCCTGGCACCTGCCCGAGGACCTGGCGCATTTTCGACAACTCACGCTGGGTTGCCCCGTGCTGATGGGGCGCAAGACCTGGGACTCGTTACCGCCGAAGTTTCGTCCACTTCCGGGTCGGCTCAACCTGGTCTTGACGCGTCAGGCCGACTGGCTTGCCGACGGGGCCACGCGCGTTGCCACGCTCGAAGAAGCCCTGGCGCATTGTCCTGCGGGGCAGGATCTGTGGGTGATCGGCGGCGCCGAGGTGTATGCCATGGCCTTGCCCCATGCAGACCGCCTGGAAATCACCGAGGTGCATGTGCAGGTGCCAGGCGACGCCGTGGCGCCACTGATCGATCCCGCGATCTGGCCGGAAGTGGCGCGCAGCCGTCACACCGCAGCCAATGGGACTGACTACAGCTTTGTGACACGCCAGCGCGCCCGCTGAGGATGTCTCAGCGTGAATCCCCATACCGGATGTCACGCAGGTTTGCTAGAGTTCAACCGCATCACGAAGTGACGCTATGTTTTTTGAAAGGAATCCACCATGTCTGGTCACGGTTTTCACGTTCACGGCCCCCACGATCACGAACTCGAGCACGCCGCGCAGGGCGGCGGTCACGGCCATGACGCCGGCTCCTCCTCCATGACCAACCAGATCGCCATGTTCACCGCCATCATCGCCACGGTGGGTGCGATCTTCGGTTACATGGGCGGCGCCACCCAAGCCAATGCAGGCCTCTACAAAAACAACGCTGCCATCAAGAAAACCGAGGCCTCCAACCAGTGGAACTACTACCAGGCCAAAAGCAGCAAGCAGAACCTGAGTGAACTGGCGCTGGAAATCGCCCCGGCCTCGAAGAAAGAGTTCTACGAGGGCGAGATCAAGCGCTACAAGGGCGAAAAAGGCGACATCAAGAAAGACGCCGAGAAGCTGGAAGCCGAAGCCAAGGCCTGGGACGAGCGCTCTGACGCCGAAATGCACCAGCACCATCGTTGGGCGCAGGCCACCACAGCCCTGCAAGTCTCCATTGCCCTGGCAGCGATTGCACTCCTGACCCGCAAGGACTGGTTGAAGAAGGCCATGTATGTGATGGGGGCGATCGGTGTGGCCGTGGGCGGTATGGCGGTGATGCACATCTGATTGATGAAACTCGCCACCTGGAACGTCAACTCCCTCACGGTGCGCCTGCCCCAGGTGCTGGCATGGTTGCAACAGCCCACCGACGCCCTGACCAGCGCACCGGATGTGTTGGTGCTGCAGGAAACCAAAACCACCGACGACAAGTTCCCGCATCAAGCCTTCTCGGATGCTGGTTACCACGCCGAGTGGTTTGGTCAGAAGACCTACAACGGCGTGGCCTTGCTCTCACGCACACCCGCCACCGACGTGGTGCGCAATATCCCCGGTTTTGCTGATGACATGGCGCGCGTGATCTGCGCCACGGTGGACGGGGTGCGCGTGATTGGTGCCTACTTCCCCAATGGCCAGGCGCCGGACAGCGACAAGTTTGTCTACAAGATGCGCTGGCTACAGGCTTTGCATGACTGGATACGCGAGGAGTTGACGCATCATCCCCGCCTGGTGCTGATGGGTGACTTCAACATCACGGTGGATGACCGTGATGTGTGGGACCCGGTGGCCCTGGCTGGCACCATCCACTGCACCGATGAGGAACGCGCCCATTTCCGACAGCTGCTCGCGTTGGGGCTGCACGATGCGTATCGCCTCTTTGAACAGCCTGAGAAAACCTATTCGTGGTGGGACTACCGCGAGTTTGCCTTTCGTCGCAACCGCGGCTTGCGCATTGACCACATCCTGGTGAGCGATGCGCTCAAGTCGCAGGTGCTGTCGTGCACCATTGACAAAGCGCCGCGCAAAAACGAACGGCCCAGCGACCACGCGCCGGTGATTGTCACTGTGGTGTGACGAGCGGGGCAACAGACGGGTCGTGTTTACTCGAGCCCGAGTTCCTGGATCTTGCGGGTGATGGTGTTGCGGCCAATGCCCAGCTTGAGCGCAGCCTCGATGCGGCGCCCCCGTGTGTTGACCAGCGCCGTGGCGATCAAGCGTCCCTCAAAGCGACGACTCAGCACATCCCACACATCGGTGCGCCCCGATGCCAACAACGCCATGGCTTCGGCTTCCAGGCCGTTTTCCCAGTCGGCCCCTGGCATGTTGAGCACCACGGGGGTCACGCCCTCACCGATGGTGGGGACTACCGGACTTGCAGGCACGGCCACACGACTCTCGCTGACAGCGACGGGCATGACCATGCCGAGTGACTCGATGCCTTCCGTCGGTAAGCCTACCGGGTTGCCGTCGCTCACGGACTGCGTGGGCAGGGTATCGCCTTTGAGTGGCGCGCTGATGGCGACCTCGGGTGGCAGATCCTTGGGTTCAATCACTTGCGCTGGCGCCATCACGGTCAACCAGTGACACACGTTCTCCAGCTGCCGCACATTGCCAGGGAATTGAAAGTGCATCAGCAGTGACATGGCTGCATCGCTGATGCGCTTGGACTCCACGCCGAGTTGCTGTGCCGAGCGTTGCAGGAAGTACCGGGTGAGCATGGGCACGTCCTCGCGTCGCTCACGAAGCGCGGGCAGACGCAGGCGGATCACGTTCAAGCGATGAAACAAGTCTTCGCGAAAGCCGCCCTCACGCACCCGTTGCTCCAGGTCCTGGTGGGTGGCCGCGATGACGCGCACATTGGCCTTGATGGCACTGTGACCGCCCACTCGGTAGAAGTTGCCGTCGCTGAGCACCCGCAACAAACGGGTTTGCAAGTCAAACGGCATGTCACCGATTTCATCCAGAAACAGCGTGCCCCCTTCAGCTTGCTCAAAGCGACCACGACGCATGGCCTGCGCACCGGTGAAAGCGCCGCGCTCATGGCCAAAGAGTTCGCTCTCCAACAGATCCTTCGGGATGGCCGCTGTGTTGATGGCCACAAACGGTCCATTCGCACGTGGCGAGTGCTTGTGCAACGCCCGTGCCACCAATTCCTTACCGCTGCCGGATTCACCCGTGATCATGACCGTCACATGGCTTTGGCTCAGTCGGCCGATGGCGCGAAAGACGTCTTGCATGGCGGGTGCCTGCCCGAGCATTTCGGGCGTTTCCTCCTGGGCCACCGCGCTCACTTCTTCGCGCTGACTCTCCTCGACCGCCCGGCGAATGAGTTCGATGGCTTTGGGAAGGTCAAAGGGCTTGGGCAGATACTCAAAAGCGCCGCTCTGGAAGGCCGACACAGCACTGTCCAGGTCGGAGAACGCCGTCATGATGATCACAGGTAGCACAGGCAAGCGCTCCTTGACCTTGCTCAACAGATCCAGGCCCGAACCACCGGGCATGCGGATATCGCTGACCAGCACCTGCGGGACGGGTTCATCACCCGGATGTTCCAGAGCCTGCAGCACTTCGCGCGGGCTGGTGAAGCTGCGCGTGGGCAGTCCCTCGCGCATCAATGCCTTTTCAAGCACAAAGCGGATGGACTGGTCGTCATCCACTATCCAGATCGGTTTCATAGCAGCCACTCGGTTACATCATCTCGGCACACAGGGTCACAACGGAATCATGATCTTGAAATCAGTGTGTCCCGGCTCGCTGTAGCACTCGATCAGCCCTTTGTGTTGTTGCACAAAGGTTTGAGCGAGGTTCAACCCCAAGCCCGAACCACCATCGCGACCCGATACCAGGGGACTGAACAGCCGGTCCTTGATTTCTTCAGGAATTCCAGGACCGTTGTCTACGACATGCAATTCCAATGCCAATCGGTGCCGTTGCTTGGCAATCGTGACCTGACGGACTGCACGGGTTTCTAACCTGATGGTGGCGTCTTCGCGGGCGATACGTTCACTCAAGGCTTGCGCTGCGTTGTGCACGATATTCAGCACCGCTTGAATCAACTGCTCCTTGTCTCCCTGGAACTCGGGCAGCGAAATGTCATAGTCCCGTATGACCTGCAAGCCACGGGGAAATTCAGCCACGATGAGTGAGCGAACCCGCTCACACACCTCATGGATATTGACCGGCCCCACGACGTGCGGGCGACGGTGCGGAGCCAGTAAGCGGTCCACCAGGGTTTGCAAGCGATCGGCTTCTCGCACGATCACTTGGGTGTATTCAGTCAGATCGCGCGATTCGATCTCCATTTGCAGCAACTGCGCCGCGCCCCGGATGCCCCCCAGCGGATTTTTGATTTCATGCGCCAGGTTACGGATCAGTTCCTTGTTGGCCTGTGCCTGATCGATCAAGCGCTCCTCACGTTCCTGCCGGCTCTGCTGTTCCAGGGGCAGCAACTCAATGAGCACCTCATCCGGCGCATCCGTGGGGGCCACAATCACATGCACCGGAATGGGATCGTTGCCTGTGCGCAGCAACTGCGCGTCATAGCGCAAAGCTGAAAACGCACCACCCTGAGCACCCGCCAGGGCGCGGACCACTTCCTGCGGATCGATGAAGAGGTCTTGCAAGCGCGATTGCTCCAAGGCGCGTTGCCCGATACTCAGGACATCCTCGGCGGCCGCGTTGGCAAAGACCACCTGGCCGTCTGGCCGCGTGAGCAGCACGATGGTGGCCAGCAGGTTGAAGGCCTGGAGCTGCTTGCGACGGGTGCTGGCGAGTGGCTTCATGGCACAAGGACTCCACGCTCAAGGCAGTCGGGCCAGTTCACGCCGCAGCGCCGCCAGATCGGCTTGCGCGCGATGCAGTTGCTCGCGCAACGAAGCCACCCACTCCTGGTACGCCGCAGAACCCGGGGGTTGCTGCGGGGACCCGATGGGTTGTCCCTGATTCCACTGACGCTGCAACTGTTGCCACCGCTCCTCCTGTTCGCGCAGTTCTGCCTGTAGCAGCATGCGTGCCTGTTGCGCAGACGCCGAGTTGGCAACAGAGGGGGGCGCCGCGGCAGACGGCCCGGCAGAGCTCACCGGCCTGTCGCGAGCCGTTGTGGTTGAGAGGCTCGCCGAGCTTGAGAGGGCGCGAGTTCCCTCGACCACGGTCGAGGCCACCGCAGACATGGGCTCGCACACCTGGCCCGGCTGCGGCTGGTTGGTGAACAACTGGCCACAGCGCCAGACAGTGGCGGGCCCCGCCGGCTGCGCCTGAGCCCAGGCAACGCCCAGCGCACCCACACTCAGCAAGGGCACCGCCAGGCGCCAACCCATCGCGAGCCCGCTCATGACAAAAAAAAGGGACGGCACAGCCGTCCCTCATGATGTTGAACCGTCGACTCGGTCTGGCGCATCAGAGCGAGTAGTACATGTCGTACTCGACCGGGTGCACGGCCTGACGGAAGCGGGTCACTTCAGCCATCTTGAGATCGATGTAAGCATCGATCATGCTGTCGGTGAACACGCCGCCCTTGGTCAGGAAGGCACGGTCCTTGTCGAGGTACTCGAGGGCCTGGTCCAGGCTGTGACACACGGTCGGCACCAATGCATCCTCCTCGGGCGGCAGGTGGTACAAATCCTTGGTGGCGGCCTCGCCCGGGTGGATCTTGTTTTCGATGCCGTCCAGACCCGCCATCATCAGTGCCGAGAAGCACAGGTAGGGGTTGGCCATGGGATCGGGGAAGCGTGCCTCGATACGGCGGGCCTTGTCAGAAGCCACGTGAGGAATACGGATGGAGGCCGAGCGGTTGCGGCTGGAGTACGCCAGCTTCACCGGCGCTTCAAAACCGGGCACTAGGCGTTTGTAGCTGTTGGTGGTGGGGTTGGTGATGGCGTTCAGGGCACGGGCGTGCTTGATGATGCCGCCAATGTAGAACAGGGCCGTGTCGCTCAGGCCCGCATAGCCTTTGCCGGCAAACAGGTTCTTGCCGTCTTTCCAGATCGACTGGTGCACGTGCATGCCCGAGCCGTTGTCGCCCACCAGAGGCTTGGGCATGAAGGTGGCGGTCTTGCCATAGGCATGGGCCACGTTCCAGACCACATACTTCAGTTTTTGCGTCCAGTCGGCGCGCTCGACCAGGGTCGAGAACTTGGTACCGATTTCGTTCTGGCCAGCACCCGCCACTTCGTGGTGGAACACTTCAACCGGAATGCCGATTTCTTCGAGGATGGACACCATTTCGGCGCGCATGTCTTGCGTGCTGTCGACGGGGGGCACAGGGAAGTAGCCACCCTTGACGGCAGGTCGGTGTCCCTTGTTGCCACCCTCGATGGCCTTGCTGCTGTTCCAGGGCGCTTCGTATTCATCGATTTTGAAGAAGGCGCCAGACATTTCGTTGCCCCAACGCACATCGTCAAACAGGAAGAACTCGGGTTCAGGACCAAAATAAGCGGTATCACCCAGACCGGAGGCCTTCAGGTAGGCTTCGGCGCGCTTGGCGATGGAGCGCGGATCGCGGTCGTAGGCCTTGCCGTCACCCGGCTCGAGCACGTCGCACGACAGCACCAGGGTGGGTTCCTGGAAGAACGGGTCGATGAAAGCGGTTCCGGCGTCGGGCATGAGCAGCATGTCCGAGGCTTCGATACCTTTCCAGCCGGCGATCGAAGAGCCGTCAAAGGCGTGGCCGTCAGAGAATTTGTCTTCATTGAAGGCTGACAGGGGCACGCTCACGTGCTGTTCCTTGCCACGGGTATCGGTGAAGCGGAAGTCAACAAACTTGACTTCATTGTCTTTCACCATCTTCATCACGTCAGCGACGGTCTTGGCCATCAAAATCTCCTGGAGAGGGGGTAGTTGCGAAATAAACTCATTGCGGATTGAGCAGGTTTTGTGCCATCGGGCCGTCTTGTACGCCAGTCCACGCAGAACCCGCAATTGTGCCTGTTTTCCCTTTGAGCTTTCCCAAAAACTTGTCCAACCCTGGTAGCCAGCCCACCGAACACCCGGGAAGCACCTTCGGTCGGTGTGCACTATTTTAGAGCAATCAGGATTTTCGCACCAATTCAGGGCCTAATTTTGCACCAAAGACGTGCAAATCGGCCAGCATGGCGGGGTAGGCCGCATTCACGAGATCGGGATGGCCTTTGACCCCCAGTTCGATGTGGCGGCCGTACTCAGGATGGTCCACGCTGGGCAGGCTGAAGACCTTGACGTCAGCAAAGCGCGCCTCCAGCGCTTCCATCAGGGGGGTGAGCGATGCCTCCATCGCGCCAAACACAATGACCGACTTCTCGAGCCAGGACGCACGCTGGAACCAATGACCATAGTGCTGGTCCAGCACCCACTCAATCATGGGCCAGGCCATCACAGGAAATCCGGGCACGAAATGCACCGCCCCCACCCCACCGGGGGAGCGGCAGGTGAAGCCCGGAATCTTGTTGTAGGGGTTGGGGATGATCTCGGCCATGGCTGGAAACACCCCCATGTTGAGACGGTGCACGTTGTCGGCGCGGTCGGGCTCGTAGGGCACGCCCTGCTCGCGGGCCAGATCCTGCATGCGTTCGCGAATGAGGCGTTCGGCTTCGGGGTGCAGCACCAACTCGGCGCCCAGGGCTTTGGCCGCGCACTGACGGGTGTGGTCGTCTGGCGTGGCGCCAATACCCCCGCATGAGAACACCAGGTCACCGCTGTCAAAGGCTCGCTGCAGGGTGCGGGTGATGCGCTCGGGCGAATCGCCCACGTAATCAGCATAGGCCAGGCTCAGGCCGCGCGCGTTCAGCAACTCAATCACCTTGGGCATGTGCTTGTCCGCGCGCTTGCCTGAGAGGATTTCATCCCCCACGATGATGAGCCCGATATCGGGGCGAGCGTCGGTCGATGGCTGCGAGTTGGACGAGGACGATGGGTCAGGGGTGGCGTGAGGGGTGTTCATGCGGCAATGCTAGCGCGTCCCCAGGCGATACGGTTGTCGCCTCGGCAGCGAGCGGCTCGGCCCGCAGGTCGCGCAAGGCCGTGAGGGTGTAATGCGCAAACCACAACGAAGTGAAGGCAAAAATAACCGAGTAGATCCAGATGGCCAATGGCACCAACAGCAAAAATGCAGCAGCCATCAAGGCGCCTGAGGCCCAGAATACGCTGGGTAACGCGCTCAGGTAACCCGCCACCAGGCCCATCAGCAACAGCGGCAGGCGATGGCGTCGCAGGATCTCGATGCGCTCTTCACGGCTGGCGTGTTGCGCCAGCGCGTCAAAGGCCATCAACCGGTAAGTCAGCCACCCCCACACCAGTGGGGGGAGGACCATGACCAGGGGGGGGATCAACCACAGCGGCACAGTGAGAACGAAACCAATGAGCGCCAGCACAGTGCAGCCCACGGTCCAGCCCACACTGGCCAAGAGGCTCGCACCTTCGCGACGCTCCAGGTGTTGAAAGCGCCGTTGAGCGACAAGATTGACCAGCAGGGGCGTCATCATCCAAGACACCGCCAGCAAGCTCAACACCAC